>Ga0116166_1000039_pt1 | contig 115701 bp, 100 predicted proteins | sample AD_JPNMR2_MetaG_FD_89884 | JGI IMG/M metagenome (GOLD analysis project Ga0116166, IMG submission 89884) | Active sludge microbial communities of municipal wastewater-treating anaerobic digesters from Japan - AD_JPNMR2_MetaG | ecosystem: Engineered > Bioreactor > Anaerobic > Digestate | place...
CCCGGTTTTCATAATTTCCTGATTAATTTATTCAGTATATTATCTAAGAATTTCCCCTGTAATGCGGTCAGCAATATTTGTCTGGTCTTTTTCAAGGCCGGTAATGATTACAATTCTGTTTTCCTTCCTGGCAAGGAAAATATTGCCATTGTATCCATCTTTAAAAACATATTTTCCTTCGGCAGAATCATCAGGTTCAAGCCCGGCAAGTGCCAGGTACGATTTAACTGTTTGAAATGCATCCTCTGGTGAATTCTTATCAAAAATATATACCTGGTATGTTATTCCTTCCTGCTTATAGTCTGCCCTGTATGCTCCTTTAAGGAAATCATGGCCTAGGACACTTTCGTTAATGTATGTTTCGGTATTTTTCTCTTTGAAGTTTTGAGGGAACTCATTTAATGTCCGGGGCATCGACGGATCTCCTGGTAACATATCCGCAACTCTGTATGCCAGAGATTCGAGGTCTCTCAATACTTTTTCATTTTCGGTAAAGGTTCTCAGTTTAACATAATAACAATCTTTGAAGAAGTTTATCACTCCTCCGGCCACATAACCCTGAGCTCCAAGGTTAATATATCTGTACGATGGAGAACGTTCCGACGCATAGATTCCGAAAGTGTTGTCACGGTCTTTATGCCGGTAGATCTCAACTTTTATAACATTTTTTCCTTTTACATATTCCCTGACGTGCACATTCTGAAAACCGTATGAAATATAACCATCTGCTGCACCGTCAATAAAATCCCAGAGGTTATCAGGTTCATACACCGGATATTTTGAGACGATTTTATATCCTTTCAGTGGTGGAAAATTATATGGCTGAGCCTTTGCCACCATGACTGAAATCGTACACAGGATAATCACCAGATATATATGCCTCATAATCAATATTTTACATTTCAGGCAATAAGATCTGCCGGCATACTTACAAGTCGTGAAACATCAGCAATTTTTGTTCTAATATCGAATCCTTTTGTACACTGAACTTTGCATTCGGTGCAGTTTATGCATGGTGATACGCCTGTACCCAGTTCACCCAGAAGGTCATAAGCCATTCGAAGATTTGCATAGCCGTATGCATACATATATGCTCTCATAAGGTCAGGAATTGGTAGGTTATATGGACATGCATTAAGGCAGTTATTGCAGTTTACACAGAATAGTCCTGGTTCACCTGCCATAGCAAGAAGTTCCTGTTTCTCCTGCTCGGTCATTACCGGGTCGGCAAGTACTTTAAGATTTGTTTCAAGATGGTCAAATGATGTCATACCAGGTATAATGGTATGGACATTGGGATTTGAAAGCACCCATTTTAGAGCAAGTGTAGCATTTACGGGTTTCTTCCTTTCTTTGTCCATAAACCCACCGGCCAGAGACTTCATTACAACAATTCCGATACCGGCATCAGCAGCTTTTTTAATTGCTTGATTCATTTCATCAATATTATTCAACATAAAATTAAAGGAAGTTAGAACGACATCCCAGAAATCGGAATTAGCTGCTTCCTGGAGCATAACAGCCATATTTGAATGGGTACTGAATCCTACAAACCTTGTTTTCTTTTCTTTTTTCAGTTGTGTCAATGCTGAAATCAAAGGTTTATGTTTGAGAAGTTCGGGATTGCTTACATCATGAATCAGGAGAATATCAACATAATCGAGTTGCAATCTTGATAAACTTTCCTTGAATTTCCCGAGGAAATCCTCTGCAGTTGTCTGAGCGGTTGGAAGTCCGTCTCTGCCCACTCCTGCAGGTTTTACTTTTGTTTCAACAATGAAGGATGAACGTGGCAGGTTCTTAAAAAAATTTCCAAGCATTGTTTCGTTATTACCACCCTGGTAAACGTTGGCGGTGTCAAAAAAGTTTATGCCGTTATCATATGCTGCTTTGCAAAGCGCAGGACTATCGGCTCTCATGACACCGAAACTTATTACTGGAACTTTAATACCTGTCTTACCAAGTGTGCGGTATACAATCTTTTTTTCTTGCTCTGAGGTCTGTCCCTTTGCAAAAGGGCTTGACAAAACCATCGCACCAGTAAAACCTGTTATTCCAGTGCTAAGGAATTTTCTCCTATTGATATTGTTTTTCATTTTCCTCATAAATAATAATTTTGGAAGGTCAAATATATAAGTTTTTACATTAAATTCGAATGGAGAAAAACAATAAATGTCAAAATATAACATCTTTTAACATCGTTATATTTTATGGCTCATTTCCAGGAAGGATTTTTGTTTTTTGTGAGTTGATTTTCATAAAAATAACCGTCTATGAACAATTACCTGAGAAAATTAATCTCTGGCGGTGAAAATCAGAGGGTCGATTTCAAATATTGCATAAATGATTCAAAAAAAATAGCGAGAACTTTATCGGCATTTGCCAATACTGAAGGTGGTATTTTACTGCTTGGGGTTAGGGATAATGGCTCAATTGCCGGTGTTGATTCTGAAGAAGAGTATTACATGATCGACGCTGCGGCCAAACTTTATTGCAGGCCTGAAATTCCTGTCAGAATAAAACAACATTACATCAATGGCAAAACTGTAATTGAGGTTGAAGTAAAAAAGGGAACACATCGTCCTTACCTGGCCAAAGGCGATGATGGAAGGTGGAAAGCATATTTCAGAAATAATGATCAGAATCTTGTTGCAAATCGAATACTGCTTAAATTATGGAAGAAAGATGAGAGAAAATCGGGGGTACTTATAAGATTCAGTAAAGCAGAGAATATGCTTATGGAGTATCTTAAAAACAATGATTCCATCAGCCTTTCTTCGTTCAGAAAGCTGGCAAATATACCAGCTTACAGGGCTGAAAAAATTATTGTCAATATGCTTCTTTGCGGTGTGCTGATAATGAAGGCATCAGAAAAAGGGTTCAGGTACGCACTTAATCGTAACCCCGGTGAAACAGATTTAAAAACAGATTTAAAAACAGATTTAAAAGAGAATAGATAATTTTTTCAGTCGGTTCGGATTCCCATAACCAGAATATCATCAATCTGAGGTGTCTGTCCCATCCATTCCTTAAGTCTCTCTTCAAGTATTTCCTTCTGACGTTTCATGGGGAAGTCCTGTATTTCGAGAATAAGTCTTTTGAAATTCTTCTTCATGAATTTACGTCCATGGGGCCCTCCGAACTGGTCAATATAGCCATCTGAAAATAAATAGTATGAGACGCCTTTCTCAAGTTCCCAATCATAGAACACAAACTTCTCATCCATTTTTGAAGAAATACCTATGGGCATTTTGCTGGCGAATATTGTTTCAAGGATATAGACGCCATTAGTCATAGAGCCGTCGGGCATTTCAATATTATCTTCGTGATAATCCTTCTGCTCCTTTTCTGTGAGTCTTCTTACTCTGAAGCAAGGATTGTATGCCCCCGAAAATTCGACTCTCGACCTGTTGAAATCTATGACCAGCAGGGCCATATCCATACCGTCCTTTGCCTCATCATCGCCTCCCGACTGCTTTAGAGATTCAGTTACATGCAATCTCAGCTCACTAAGTACCTCATCAGCGCGTGGGGCTTTCTTCCCTCCTATAATCTCATCAAGAAACGACATTCCCAGGAGGCTCATAAATGCACCTGGCACTCCGTGACCTGTACAGTCAGCTGCCACTATATATAATCTGTTGTCTTTTTTTGTCATCCAGTAGAAATCACCACTTACAATATCTCGCGGTTTGAAAAGAATGAAGTAATTTTTCAGGTTTTCTGCAAGGATTGACTCAGAAGGAAGCAGTGCCATCTGAATTCTTCTGGCATAGTGTATACTCGATTCAAGTTCCTCCTTCTGCTTTACAACAACTGCCGTTCTTTCGGCAATAATGCCCTCAAGTCTGATATTTTCGTTTTTCAGTTTCCGGGTATAAGCTTTAATAATTCCGATAATCAGAAGTACAAAGGCAATTGCATACAGGATTATCATCACCGTGGTGAGATACCACGGCTTAAGAATAATGAAATCAAAAACTGCTTCTTCCGTTTCAATATCAGTAGTCGTTTTACCCTTTACCCTGAAAGTGTATTTTCCAAAAGGAAGGTTTGTAAAATCTTTATAATGAATGTTTTCCCATTTTGACCATGATCTGTCGAATCCATCAAGTTTGTAGCTGTATAAGTTCTTATCCTCATCTACATAATAAGGGACTGACCAGTAAAAAGATACTGAATTGAAATTGTATTTTATTTCAGGTACAGGGTTGGCGCTGTTATTAACTGCGGGAATACGTTTACCGTCACCAAGAGTTTTATAAAATGTACCCGACATAAACAGTGAATCTTTTCCAATAACTATTTTTGTTAGAAGGGTGTTTATTTTTGGTGCAGGTGCTTTAAGTTTTTCTTTATCAATTACATAAATATTCTTTGATTTGGGCATCCATATCTTGTCATCAATCTGTTTCAGATCCCCTTTTTCAACTCCAGGCAGCAGGTTAAGAGCTCCGCTAAACATTTTTACCTTTGAAGAATCCCTGCTGAAATAAATTTCATAGACCTTATCTTTTATAATTGATAACCAGAGATCACCGTCTCTGTCCCTGTACAGATCTTTGCAATTAACATTCCTTGTAAAGCCGTTTAAAATTTCATCGCAGGGTACCCAGCTGTCTGATTCTTCATTGTAACGGTAAAGACCTTTTACAGTCGTAATTACAATATCGTCGTCAATTTTTGTTATACTGTTCGGCACGATGGAGCTTTCTTCTGAATATTTAACTGGAATTTTATCTTTTAAAGAAAAACGGTAAAATCCTGTAGGATTTCCTGCAAGAATAAAAATATCACCTTTTCTGTTTTCAACCAGATTTGTAATATTTCCTTCGATATTTGTTTTAATCTGATCAATAAACTTCCATGTTTTCCCGTTATACTGAATAATTAAAAAGCCCTTGGTGCTCAAACCAATATAAAATATTTCCGGATTTAAATTTGATTGCAGAATAGCCCTTACAGAGTATGTGGTTTTTCTTGCTTCATCGCCATAAGATATTGCATCATCTATTTTTATAATTTTTCCAGAGGGAAAAATCTGATATAGTCCCAGAATGGTTCCCGCAAGCAGAAATTCCTCATTATTAAGTTTACATAAGTATAATGAAAATGTCTGCTGGTTAATATTGCTAACTCTGCTGAATTTTACAAATCCCTTATTATCAATGTAGCTTTTAAATAGTCCCAGGTCTGATGCCAGGTAGGTTGTATTATTAAAGTAAGCAATATTATTTACTATGCCCTCATAACCTGTGCGGGGTGTCAGTTCGTAAAAAGGAAGGTTGGTGAGAATTTTTGAGATATAACCAGCTGTTGCAACCCAGATTTCTGTAGGTTGTTTATTGTCGGAATAAAAGGCAGTTACAGTATTATCGGGCAAATCAGATGTTTCTGCATCCCATTTGCCTTTATATCTTAGATTTTTATCAAGGATGAAAATTCCTTCAGCCAGTGTACCAAGCAATATGTCTCCTGTTGGACAAACCTGGGAAGTATATAATTGTGAATTTTTAAGAAGCTCGTTTAGTTCATTTGAAACAGGTGGGGTATCGTAAACTTTCCCTGTTACATAATCATATCTGAAAACTCCGTTAAAATGTGTGCCCACAAATAAACTTGTTTCATCATACGGAAGCAGCACCAGTGATATTTTCCTAGAAAAGAACTCTCCCCCCGGTGGTTGAACAGGTTGTTTATTTCTCAACTCCAGAATTCCCTTTATGTTATCTGCAATAAATATTCTGCCATTAATCAACGCTGCTTTAACAACCTGCTTGAGCCCCATATTCCTGAAATCGATATTTTCGATCCTGTCGGTTGCAGGGTAATACAAAAAACATGATTCAAAACCAATGAAATAAATTACGGTATCTGTAACAATAAGGGTATTTATCTCTCCTATCTGCGATTTAGTGACAGATGCACTACTGTCATTTACTTCTTTGGCGTTCCCTTCTTTCAGACGAGCAGCAAGGGAAATATACTCTATTGAACCGTTTTGTGAAGGCTGCAGGTAACCAAACTCATAGGATCCTCCAACATAAATTACACCCTCTTCTGAAACTCCAAGAGCTCTAACAACAGGTTCTCCAGGGATCTGTATTACTGACCATGTCTGACCATCATATCTTATTATTCCCCTGGTGTCACTTCCGAAATAGAGTACGCCAGTTTTATCTTTAACAATACTCCAGTGATAATCGGAACTGTGTGTAATCTGGTTATCAAAATTCTTAATAGATGGAACCCCATGCTTATTCAACTGGGCTTCTACATTGAAGCTCAGAACTGATAGAACGAGTATAGAAGTTAAATACTTCATTAAATGCCTTGCAGTTATAACGCAAATTTAATCATAAAGGTATTAATCTTATTATTTTTTTCAAATTTTATACTCATTTTCATTAATTTTCGTTTTTTATTAATTTGGCTGAAGAATTTGGGTTATATGGGTATATGTTTTAACTGATGTACTTCTCAGGCATTAGATATGTAATTATTTTAATTCTCTTCCTTTTTCGTGCATATGAATTTTACGGACAACAGGTAAAGAGTCACAGGTACTTTTTTGCCGATTCCAGTGAAAAAATTCAGGTTTTAAAATCTGATGACGAGCTTATTATCTATTACAGAATTAACCAATTTCATATTCAATCAGTTAACACATCTGAAGGTGATTTTTACCGGTTATCAATTCCCGGGCACAATACCACCACTGAACCAGGTAAACCTGAAGTTCCTGTTTATAGTACACTTCTATCTATACCCGATGGAAAGGTTCCTGAGATTAAAATAAAAGACATAAAAACCCGCATTATTTATCCTGCCAGAGATAATTTCAGGGGAAAAGTTTTTCCGCGTCAGTCTGATCAACCAAAATCATCTGAAAATCAACAGAAAACACTTCTTATTGACAAAGAGATTTACGGGAAAAAAGGATTTATTATTTCCGACACAATTAAAATAGAGAACATAGGGAAAACCCGTAACACTAATCTTGCCAATTTAATGATATACCCCGTAAGGTATGATCCACACGATAACAGGCTGGAAATTATTACTTCTATGAAGTTGATTATCAGTTTCAGTAAAGGCACCAGTGTTAATCTTAGGAGTGAATCTTTGCCATTCATCCAGAATCTTTCAAAAGGAGTATTGAATTACGATACTGGTGATCTTATAACCGGCTATTCGGAAGAACCTGTTAAAATGGTTATCTTAACAGATACAGCCTTCAGAAAAATATTAAACCCTTACATTAAATGGAAGACACAAAAAGGGTTCAGAATAACAACACTATACAGGGGTAAAGGACTTGCAGGAAATTCATTTACGGAGCTTAAGGATACGTTACTGAAGATATACAGATATGAAGAATCAAAAGGAATACCCCCCGAATATCTTCTAATTGTGGGTGATGTAAACCGCATCCCCATATCAGACGGTACATCGAATTATACAGATCTCTATTATTCTACATTTGACGGAACAGGAGATTATCTGCCGGAAATGTTCACCGGAAGGCTTCCTGTAGCCGATACAGCCGAACTAAGGGCAGTGGTGAAAAAACTAATTCAATATGAGAAATTTGAATTTGCCGATACAAATAAATATTATACCAGAACACTCCTAACGGCAGGCAATGATGATGGACATGCCGTTTACATGAACGGTCAGCTGAGATATGCCGAAAAATATTACATCAATTCTTCAAACAATATTGAAAATCACATTTTCTATTACCCGTCATCTATTAATGCCAGAGATTCAATAATTAAACTTTTCAATTCAGGAATTGGTTTTGTCAATTATTCGGGTCATGGTAATGCTTACGGCTGGCTTAGTCCTTCTCTTAAATCGGATGATGTGGTGAACTTTACAAATAAGAACATGTATCCGTTTGTAATCAGCAATGCATGCCTTACCGGACAATACACCATTTCAAATTCCTTTGGAAACACTCTTATAAAGTCCAGTGAAAAAGGAGCTATAGGATTCATCGGTTGTTCGAACGATTCGTACTGGAATGAAGATTTTTACTGGTCGGTAGGTGTTGGGGCAATATCATTTGACCCAAAATATGAGGAAACAGGTCTTGGAGCATACGACCGCCTTTTCCATAAATCAGGTGAAAAAGCTTCCGACTGGTACATTACCATGGGTCAAATTAACTATGCTGGAAACCTGTCAGTAACTGCCAGCACCACACAGAGAAAGAAGTATTACTGGGAAATTTATAACCTTATGGGTGATCCTAGTATAATTCCATATATTGGAACACCCGACACCTTTAAAATCAACCTCCCGGATACATTGCCAGATGGCCTGAAATCTTTGTCTCTTACTATAGAGCCATATTCATATATAGCAATTTCCCATTTCGATACATTATGGGATGCATCATTTGCAAGTCCTTCCGGGTCAGTAACCCTTGACCTCCCGGGAAGCAGCAATGATTCATGCCTGATAGTTGTGACAGGCCAGAATAAGATACCGTTAGTTAAAAAAGTGTACATCAGAAACATTGACAGGGAATATATTAACTTAGCCAAGTTCGAACTTAATGATAATCAGGGTAATAATAATGGCAAGGCCGATTACGACGAAAAAATATATATTAAATTGACTGTAAGTAATTTAGGACTTTCACCTGCTAAAAAATTATTTGTTAAAATATCGTCGCCTTCACAGGAACTGCTCACAATTGAGAATGACTCGGTCTATATTGGTACAATAGATGGAAGATCCGAAATAATTACAGATAACCAGCTGCTCATAAAGACTGCTGCTTATATTCCCGACCGCAGTTATGTTACATTGAACATTAAAATCGGGGATTCATTAACTGTAAAAGAGTACAACAAAGATATAAGGCTATATGCACCTCTACCTGAAATATTAAACTGTGTTATTGATGACTCTGGAAGTGGTAACGGAGATTTTATTGCGGACCCGGGCGAATCAATGGACCTTATAATCAAAGTTCGGAACAGGGGTAGCAGTCCGGTTTCAGGAGTCTTAAAGATTACAGATTCACCTCCTGAAATGAATATTCACATAATTTCTGTTCCGACTGGCCTGTTGAACCCCGGAGATACCAATAATGTTATTATTCCCGTAACACTATCACCTACTATTAAAAAAGGAAGTCTTATTAATGTTAGTTTTCTAGCCGATTGTGATCCATATTATTATTCTAAAACAATTCCTATCCCTGTTGGAAAAATTCTTGAAAGTTTTGAATATCTGTCATTTAATATTTTCCCATGGGTTAATGATAATACTTATCCATGGACAATCACTTCCGGACAATCTTACGATGGGAATTTCTCCGCTCGTTCAGGGGCAATCCCGAACAACAGTGAATCAGTGCTTAAACTAAATGTTAACATACCACATTCCGACACAATAAGTTTCATGTACAAAGTGTCATCAGAAAAGAATTACGACCTGCTAATCTTGAGGAATAACGGGAATCAGATTTTTTCTGCTTCGGGAGAGACGGAATGGCTCGAGAAGAAAATAGAAATTCAGGAAGGATTCAATATACTTGAGTGGATTTACAAAAAAGATCAATCGGTTTATTCGGGTTCAGACTGTGCATGGATTGATTTTATACGCTTTCCGCCCGATGCCTTTAACAAAATTGATCTGAAAACAGGAAAAATTATTTCACCTGTCGCAGACAAAAAACTTGACAAAGAGGTTGTATCAGCTGAAATAATCAATCTTGGTCTTGATACCATAAAACAATTCAACCTGGCATATACAGTTAATAACAAGCCGCCGGTTACAGAAATATTTAAAAGAACAATTAACCCCGGTGATACTGTAACAGTTTCATTTTCAACACTTGTTGATATGTGGCAGAGTGGTACATATATAATCAATGTTTATTCATTCAACAACAACGATTCGTATCTGAATAATGATACGGCTTCCGTTACCATCATTAACACTCCTGTTGAAAAGATATTTGATCCGCTAAATTATGCAAGGGTAATGCCCAATCCTTTCAGCGACCGGTTTGATATTTCTATCGGTTCAAAATTTTATGAATACGTTAATGCGGAATTAATTGACATAACAGGCAATACATTATGGAAAGGAAGGTTTGAACTAATTCCGGGCGATAACGTAATAACAATAACTCCAGGAGATATAACTTCAGGTTATTATACGTTAAGAATAAAAGGCAAAACTATTTCCGTGGCAGTCAGATTGATTAAAACTGATTAGTCATATTATTTTTAACCGGATTTTCAATATTTTCGTTAAAAACTGATTGATATGAATATACCTGACAGAAAACAAGCTCTTGAACTTTTTAAAAAGTACAACACATCGGAGAGTCTTTACAAGCATGCTCTTGCTGTTGAAGGTGTGATGCGTTATATGGCCAGGAAAGCAGGCGAAGATGAAGAAAAATGGGGAGTAATTGGTCTTGTGCATGACCTTGATTATGAGATGTATCCGGATCAGCATTGCAAAATGACTGAAAAGATTCTAAGGGAGAATGGTTGGCCCGAAGAATATATAAGGGCAATATTGAGTCATGCCTGGGGTTTTTGTACTGATGTTGAACCTGTTACACGGTTGGAAAAAACCCTGTTTGCCGTAGACGAGTTAACAGGGCTAGTAGTTACCAGTGCTCTGGTAAGGCCATCGAGAAGTGTTCTCGACATGGAAGCAAAATCTGTAAAGAAAAAATGGAATGATAAAAGGTTTGCAGCAGGTGTGAACAGGCAGGTGATAGAGAAAGGTGCGGAAATGCTTGGAGTAAGTCTGGATGAGTTAATAACTGACTGCATTATGGGTATGCGGGAGGTTGCTGAAGAGATAGGTCTTAAGGGAAATCCGGTGTCGTAATCCTGATATTAAGACACACAAAAATAAAAGCAGGTGCATGAAATTTCAGCACCTGCTTTATTTTTATGCCATAATAAATTATGCTGGCATATCAGGCAATGACCATCCTTTGCGGTAGGTATGTTTAATCATTTCGGCTGCAAACTGTTTTGCAGACATCGGTTCGGTGTATTTTCTGTTGAATGTTGGATGGCCGTCTGTTACAGTGAAGTTATCCTCAAGGCATATTCTGAGGGTGTCATTGTCAGAGATGTTTGTGAATTCCATCTTTTCGCCATCCCATTCAAGTTCCTTATTGAGACCCTGCAGTCTAACAGCCAGTACACCCATTACCACCATTTCGTTGAATGGGCCTGCTTCTGCAAAGTCGGACTTGGTAGGAACTCTGCTTTCCGGGCTTTCTTTGCAGGCTCTTACCCAGTCCATTTCGTGGCCACCGCTTGTGGCCTTTTCAATTCTTCTCTCAGTCTTAGGAACATTAGGTACGCGACCCGAGAGCAGCCATGGATTTCTGCCGTAGCAACCGCATATCAATTTATCTTTTGTCCCGTGGAAGATAACTCCTCCACCTCCGTCGTTCATATTCTTGCCAGCTGGCCAGCCGGCAGGTTTCATCGGCTGAAGACCACCATCGTACCATGTAACCTCTACCTGAGGATATTTTATCTTGGAACCTTTTGGAGCGGGTCTTTCAGGGTAGATCAGGCGTACCATCTCTGCGTTAGGAGCGCAGTCGGAAAGTAACAATGTTGAGCTTGCCTGAACTTTAGTGGGGTATTTGAGTTTCAGTGCTTTGAAAACCGGGTGCAGTATATGGCAAGCCATATCGCCGAGGGCGCCTGTTCCAAAATCCCACCAGCCTCTCCAGTTCCATGGGTGGTAGATGCTGTGGTATGGGCGCATAGGAGCCGGACCGATGAAGAGATCCCAGTTGAGTGTATCGGGCACCCATTCACCTTTTGCAGGCTTGTTCAGTCCCTGTGGCCAGATAGGACGGTCGGTGAAAGCTTCAACCTTTGTAACTTCGCCTATCTCACCATTCTGAATCCATTCAATAATAAGGTTTACACCTTCATCTGAAGCTCCCTGGTTGCCCATCTGTGTTGCCACCTTATATTTGGCAGCCAGTTTGGTAAGGAGCCTCGATTCGTAAACTGTGTGCGTAAGTGGTTTCTGAACGTACACATGCTTACCCAGTGTAATAGCGTGGGCAGCAATTATTGCATGGGTATGATCGGCTGTTGCAACTATAACGGCATCGATCGATTTACCCATTTCATCGAACATCTTACGCCAATCCCAGTACCTTTTGGCATTGGGGTAAGTTTCAAAAACCTTCTTCGAATATTCCCAGTCAACATCGCACAGTGCAACGATGTTTTCTGTGGGGGCAACATTCCTCAGGTTTGAATTACCCATACCCCCTATACCCACACAGGCAATGTTAAGCTTATCGCTGGGAGGCCTGTGTCCCAGTCCACTAATAACTGAACTTGGCAGAATAGTAAACCCGGCTGCTACAGCACCGGTTGTTCCAATAAAAGACCTTCTTGAAATCTTGTTTGTTTCTTTCATAACAGGTTTATTTTTGGGTTTCAGAATTAAAACTTATTTCAACGATAAAAGTAATAATTTCACTATAAATAAAAAATTTTCACAATAAAGAATATCATAAAGGATGGTTAATTTTGCATAAAATCTTGTTAACCGGAAGAATCAGATCTGCCATGGAGAAAAAGTCTTTTTCCCTCGAAATGAATGAAAGCAACTTACTTACAAAAGTCTTTAAATTTATTCTGGGAGTTCTTTGTATAGCAATAGCTATTTATTGGATTATATTTAATTTAAAAATGTCAGCAATTGACTGGTCATCATGGGTCTCGTCAGCGTTTCTTGGTCTTTTCGGATTGTTCATGATCTGGACATCATTTGGTTACGGATATAACTTTATTGAATTTGAAAGGGACATCATAAGATTAAAAAACAACTCATTTCTTCCCGTTAAGGAAATAAAAAGCACTGAAATTGAGAAAATCATTATTTATCCTCTTAAATTCATCATAAGGCTTAAGTCTGCTAAAAGTATACTTACACGGTTCGGGATTTCAGATATTGAGAGAAATGAAAATATCAAAGATGAATTAATGAAATATGCGGAGAGCAACAAAATATTGCTAGAAATAAAAAATGAAATGTAAATATTAATGCACTAATTCAATTTAATATCAAAATCAGAGATTTAAAATAGTGTCCCATATCTGTTTATTTACAGGGATTCCATTTATTAGATTTTCTTTTCTGGTTTTCAGAGCTTTTTCTCCAGGGTAACGAACATGTTGATTATTTACTTCAGGTATGGATTTTTTAAAGTCTTCAATTATTAATCTTACAGAGTTTTCCATTGAAGGATAATTGAAAAGGTTCTCCGGGTTTACTGCAATAAACACCTGTGATAGTCCGTATTCAGCATTTTGTTTTGTTATTTCTAAAGTTGGCTTACCACCGGAAATTACTGTTGCGAGGATATCCAGCAGGAGGGCAAGTCCTGAGCCTTTCCAGTATCCAGCAGGCAGTACCCTTCCAGTCATGATTATTTCTGATGGGTCATCCGTCAGTCTACCCTGTCTGTCATAGCCTCCGGGAAAAGGCAGTTTTTCACCGTTAAGTCTGCATGTTTCTATTTTCCCCCAGGAATATAACGACATGGCAAAATCGAGTACAATAGCTTCATTACCATATGGAACAGCTATAACAAGCGGATTATTACCGAGTCGGGGGTCTTTTGCACCCCATGCCGGCATATTGGCTATAGTATTTGTCCATCCAATGAATAGAAAACCTTTTTTTGCAGCATTCCAGCCATAGGTACCACCCCTCATCCAGTGGTTAGTATTTGCCATGGCAACAAGGGCTATTCCGTTTTTCTCTGCCAGTTTCATTGCCCTTTCGGTTGCAAATAATGCATTCAAGGGGCCAGGTCCAAGGTTTCCGTCCCATTGTTCAGTGGCACCTGAAGATGATATCAGTGTTGGTTCTGCATCTGGTTTTACATATCCATCTCTTATATATTGAATGAAACGGGGGAACCGATTTACTCCATGTGAGATGACTCCGTCGAGGCTGTTTTGAACGAATATATCGGCGCATGTTTCAGCTTTTCTGTTCTGAAAACCGTTTTTTAACAGAATTTCTGCAAAAACGGATTTCATTTCATCAGCAGGAATAAATATTATTTCCATACCCTGTCGGCAAAATCCATAAACATGTTCCAGTCGTAAAGTTTAAGATTATGTTCTCCTTCGCGTATATGAAAACCGACATTCCCGCTTATTACCTGTTTATTAAGAGGAGGTACATCTTTTTCGAGGGTTATTTTCTTGTTATAAAGCCGGTATACAGGCAAGGAGTGATAAAGTGAGAGGTAGGAGCCTTTTGGGTCGCCCCAGAGGTCTTCGTCGGCAGCAGCTACATAGAGTGCCCTCGGTGCAATTAATGCCATTAACATATGCATATCAACGGGCATTGAATTCTCATTATTATTGAACTTTCTGTAGTTGAGGCAAAACCAGTGTGGAAATCCTTTATTGATTATATCAATGGTTTCTCCATATCGTCTTCTTGCAAGTGCTGAGCCTCCGCATCCTGATTCATTTGCGATAACCATAGAGAATCTCCTGTCGGTTGCGCCGGCCCAGAGGGCAGTCTTTCCACCACGTGAATGTCCTACAACAGCAATCCGGTTTTTGTCAATCTGTTTATCTGTAACAAGGTAATCGAGACATCTGCTGGCTCCCCATGCCCAGGCAGCAAGGGTTCCCCACGAATCATCTTTGCGGGGTTCAACATCGAGGATTGAGTGTATGCCGTCCTTGAATCCATCGTATTTATCAGGGTCAACGTCGGCATTATAAAAGGCTGCCATGCCGTAACCTCTTGCTATGGCCTCTTCAACGGGCCAGAACTCGCTCTTATTTTTGCGTGTGGGGTCAATATTTTCGGGTGCCCGGTTACATATCAGCAGAAAAACAGGTGCCGGCTTTTTGAGGCTATTCGGAACGAACAGATATAGATGTATCACAAGGGATTTATCATGAGCAGTTACGGTTATATCTACCTGTTTGGCAGTTGCCAGTCCTCCTATTGCTCTGGGGTCTTCGTTTACAACCTTGAAATCAAGGTTGTAAGGTGTTCGAGGGACCCTGCCGTAGACATGTATTGTAAAAAGTTCGAGTATTTCCGGTCGCCTGTATCTCTCCCACTCCGAACTTTTGAGAATTTCTTTTCCTGTCAGGGTAACAAGCAGTTCGGGCAGAATATAGGTTGGAACTTTTTCTTCATAATAATTAACGTCTGTTCTGCTTTTTGAGAGTTTTTCAACCAGCTCCGGGTTTGCTTTCCATCCCTGTCCGCCCAATTCGGGTAGTATTGCGAAAAAAATGACAATACCCGCAATTGCTTCATTAATGCTTTTTATTTTCAAGGTCATTATAATCTTTATAATTTCAGGTGAAAATACAAATTCTTCAGAATTTTCTTAAACCGAATTTAACTTTAAAAATATAGTGTTCTCCATAAAAATGCTGAAAATCTTATTTTAATCACAAATGAAAAATTGTATCTCTTTATCTTTGTAATAAATTTATTCATTTCATGAATTTTTACAAAAAGGCAGATGACCGCCTTATATGCACACTTTGCCCCCACAACTGTAAAATTGCAGAGGGCAAAACAGGCATATGCGGAGTAAGGAAAAATACCGGAGGTAAAATTGAACTCCTTACATACGGGGTTATTTCAGGCTTTGCGCTAGACCCTGTTGAAAAGAAGCCGTTGTATCACTTTTTCCCCGGAATGTATATTCTTTCAATAGGTTCGTATGGATGCAACATGCGATGTGATTTCTGTCAGAATTACCATATATCGCAACATGTCATAGCGGGAATCTCAAAGAAAGTTACTCCCGACGAAATTCTTAGTTATTCACTCAAAGAAAAAAATAATATAGGTATTGCGTTCACATATAATGAACCTGTGATATGGTTCGAATATGTTAAAGACGTTGCTGTTAAGGTTAAAGAAGCCGGACAGAGCACGGTGATGGTCACCAACGGTTATGTGACACATGAAGCATTGAAAGAATATCTGCAATTTATTGATGCATTTAATGTTGATCTCAAGGCTTTCGACAACAATTTTTACAAATCACTTACAGGTGCTTCACTTGAACCGGTTAAAGAGTCGATCAGGATGATTGCAAAAGCAGGCAAGCACCTGGAGTTAACCACTCTGGTCATTCCGGGAAGGAATGACAACCCGGGTGATATGGAAAAAGAGGCTAAATGGATTGCCACAGAACTGGGAAGGGATGTTCCGCTTCACCTTAGCCGGTACTTTCCAATGTACAAAAGAAATGACCCTCCAACACCATCGGAAGTACTTATACAGTTATATGAAATTGCCTCACAATATCTGGATTATGTGTATATAGGTAATGCCGTTCAACTGACCGGTCAGAATACATACTGTCCTCAATGCGGTAACCTGATTACCAAAAGAGATGGTTACCACATAAGGCATGTTGGCTTACTGGGAAAAAATTGTTCAAAATGCGGCAGAGAAATTTACAGATATGTTACTTCTTTTTCTTCTTAGAACTGAGACTGCTGAGCTTCATGCATAACTGATCAACACCATTGGAAAGGTCTGATTTTATTTCTTTGAAATGGTTTTTAACTGCCCTGGCATCTTCCTTATTGTCAAAATGATATATTCTGTATATAAGGTTGTTTCTAAGCTGATATGCCTCCTGGACAATTGCATTCAACTCATTTTCATCGTGATCTGGATGCCGGCTCATAAACAACATGCAATCAGAAATAACACCAAATATCTGATTATCAATCTCCTTTTTTAACTCTCGTATGCTTGCCATAGCAATTATTTTTTACAACATTGGAGAATCAAAGATAAAGAAATTTATTTATGTCTGTGAGACTAAAAATTCCCCTGAGGATTATTCCCCAATTAAGTTCCCCGGTCGCTAATATTTTCAAAATATCTGAGGCTCTTCTCCATCCTTTCAAGAAGCAGATTTCGGAGAAAACCAATATATGGGTGTTTAACATTAAAGGAAAAATTCTCTATTGTCCTGAAAGGTAAAACCACAGGAGAAGTACCTGTCATAAACACACTATCATATTCTTTAATTTTATCAGCATTCACACATACAAATTCTACTTTAATGTCATTTTCGCCACATATTTCGATAATATGTTTGCGTGTTATCCCTCCAAGAACATACCTGTCAGGGGCTGTATACAGGACATTATTTTTTATGAAAAAAATGTTCGAACGGCTTCCCTCGGTTATGCAGTTTTCACGATTTACAAGAAGAGCCTCATAAGCTCCGCAGATAATAAGTTTATGATAAATTTCAGAACGAAGTTTATGATTAATTACCTTGGATTCAGGATTTTTTCTTTCAGCATAGAAAAGTACTCCTTTTACCCCTTTTGTATACTGCTCGGCTGTAGGATAAACAGGTTCGATGAAATAAACCAGATAATTGCCTATAACTCCATTATAATTGAATACAATCTTAAGATTGACATCTTTAATTTTTTCTGCTTCAGCCAGTTTCAGAATGTCTTTTCTGAGCTGCTCCCTGTTTGCCAGCATCAACTTTTTCTGATGTCTGGTGCTTGTTTCAAGACGCTTAAAATGATCTTCAAAGAACACAGGCAGCCCTCTGATCATTCTTAGAACCTCATATATTGACTCTCCTTCATACATAAAAGAATTGTCAAATAATTCAACAGGTTGAAGTGTTCCGTTATGAATAAAATAATTACCAAAACATTCACTCATGTTGTAAAATGTTAAACGTACAAATTTATAAAACTAATATTATTAATTGAAAATTACTGAATTATAGAATACTTTTAAAAATCGGCCCTTCTTATGAGGTTAAAGTTTCAGTTACTTTTCATATTTTTCAGATTCATAAAAACTTTTTAATTTAACTTCTCTGACTTTCCTTTATTCAGTTAATGTATGCCATAATCGACATAGAAACAACAGGAGGCAGTGCCAGACTCGAAAAAATAACCGAGATTGCCATTTACCAGCACGACGGTAAAAAAATCACAGGTGAGTACTGTACTCTGGTAAATCCTGAAAGAACAATACCCTACTATATTACGAACCTAACCGGCATAACAAATGAGATGGTTGAGGATGCACCTAAGTTTTATGAAATAGCAAGAAATATTGTTGAGATAACTGAAGGAAGGATAATTGTTGCACATAATGCAAGGTTTGATTATTCATTTCTTCGCGAGGAGTTTAAATCGCTTGGTTACAATTACAGAAGAAAAGTGATAGACACCCATTCATTATCGCGTAAGATGTTTCCCGGTTACAGATCCTACAGCCTTGGAAATATATGTTCTGCACTTGGAATCAAAATTGAAAACAGGCACAGGGCTGCAGGAGATGCGCTTGCAACAGTTCGCCTGTTTGAATTATGCCTTGAAAAAGACAGAGAACTTAATGGAATATCATCTGAACTTCTCAAAAATACAAGACTTGCAAAACTGAATCCTCTGCTTGATATTAGAAAACTGGAGCAGATTCCGGAAGAACCCGGCATCTATTATTTTTATGATGAAAAAGGAAATGTCATATACGTAGGTAAGAGTAATAATATTTTTGAAAGAGTTTCGTCTCATCTTTCAAACAATACTTCAGGAAGGGCAATGAAGATGCGTGATGAGATTGCCGATATCAGCTGGGAGCTTACCGGAAGTGAATTGATTGCATTAATACGAGAGTCAATAGAAATTAAGTCACTTCAGCCACTATACAACAGGGCCCAAAGGAGACTGAACAACAGATGGGGCATCTGTCACGGTATTGACGATAAGGGATATATTGTTTTCTCCATAAACCGGGTAAAAGAATCCAGACCTTTTCTTGCAACTTTCAACTCAAAGGAAAGTGTAAAAACGGCTCTGGAGAGACTCATTGAAAAGTATTCATTATGCCAGAAGCTTGCAGGTATGTATGAAACAGAAGGTGCCTGTTTTCATTACCAGCTGGGCATTTGCAGGGGAGCCTGCTGCGGAAAAGAATCACCCCAGGAATATAACAGGAGAGCATCAAAGGCTATGGATGAATTTATTTTCACCCCCGGGAACTATTTCATTATTGACAGAGGCAGGAATGATAATGAAAGAAGTGTTGTAAAGATTGTAAGGGGAAGGTTTGCAGGATACGGCTATTTCGATATCAACTGTGTCGGCTTCGGATTGGAGGCTATACATGAATGCATTAAAGAAACTGACGATAACAGCGAAATAATTTCAATAATAAAAAGCTACCTCAACCATAACAGAGTTGAAAAAATTGTTCAATTCTAAATATAGCTGTTAATAAATAAATTAGAAAAATCAGGTCAGATTTCTAATTTTGTTTACAAATCTGAAAATCAGAAAAAAAATGGCATTATTTTCAAGAACCACCAGGCAAACAATAATCAAGATCGATGAGTTTTTCGACAACATTGATCTTGGAATACTTGTTTTTCGCGAAGGAATAAGGTCGTATGTTAAAGGTGATTATGAGTCGTTTCACAGGCATCTTTCAAAGGTAGATGCTCTTGAAAACAATGCGGATAAACTCCAGCGCGAAATAGAGAATGAAATGATCACCCATTCTATTCTTCCACAGCACCGGGAAGAAGTTACAAGGCTTATTGATGAAATGGATGAAATTATGGACGGAATAAAAAGTTCCCTCCATGAATTTGATATCGAATTACCTGAAATACCTGAAAGCCTGTTTGAAAACATTATAAGTCTTGCAGAGACCTCCGCAAATGCAGCAGAAGAACTTATTCCGGCTGCCAGAGCTTATTTCAGGGCTCCCCATACTGTAAGAGAAAAACTCCTGAAGGTGTACTATTTTGAAAGTGAGACAGATAAAATCTCATTCAGTATAAAAAAGAGGGTTTTTCACGAAATGAAGGAGCTTGACCTTGCACACAAGGCTCACCTGAGGTATATTGTTCATCATATTGAGAATATTTCTGACCTTGCCCAGGCAGCAGCTGACATGCTGTCGATAATGGCAGTCAAAGTAATACTCTGATACAGGCTGTTATGATACTATTTTTTCTAACGAGTGGTTTATTTCTAGGCTGGTCGCTGGGAGCGAATGATGCATCCAATGTATTTGGTTCAGCTGTTGGAGCAAAGATGGTTTCCTTCAGAAAGGCAGCAATAATTGCTTCTGTGTTTGTAATTCTGGGAGCAGTTATACAGGGAGCAGGCACTTCAGGCACACTGGGGAAACTTGGCGCAGTCAATGCAATCGGTGGTTCATTTACTGTAGCTCTGGCAGCAGCAATAACAGTGTATGTGATGACAAAATTTTCGCTTCCTGTTTCTACTACACAAGCAATTGTAGGAGCAATAATTGGATGGAACCTGTTTACAGGAAATTCCACCGACACCAGTACACTTTCAAAAATAGTTGCTACATGGGTCACGGGTCCAATACTCGGGGCACTGTTTGCAATACCACTGTACATCCTGATAAGCCGTATAAAAAGAAGAGCCCGGATTCATATGATCCAATTCGAATCTTACATAAAAACAGGACTGGTTGTTGTCGGTGCTTTTGGGGCTTATTCACTGGGAGCCAACAATATAGCAAATGTTATGGGTGTGTTTGTTCCTGCTTTTGACCTCAGTGAAATGAATCTTGGTATTTTAAGTCTCTCTTCGGCACAGCAGCTTTTTTTACTTGGAGGACTGGCTATAGCCGCAGGAATTCTTACTTATTCAAAAAAAGTAATGGAAACTGTTGGAAGCAACATAGTTAATCTCACAGCAGAAGTAGCTCTTGTTACAGTTCTGGCCCAGTCGCTTGTACTATTTGTTTTCTCATCAACATCTCTTTCAAATCTTCTGGTTAAAATTGGGCTTCCTCCTATTCCAATGGTGCCGGTTTCAAGTTCTCAGGTAATCGTTGGCTGTGTTATAGGAATTGGTTTATATAAAGGTGCCAGAAACATTAACTTCAAAATCCTTGGCGAGATTGCCGCCGGGTGGGTTGCCACACCTGTAATAGCAGGACTAACATCGTTCTTTTCACTTTTCATTGTAAGAAACATTTTTAACATTGATGTTGGACGGAAGATCTCTGAATCAGTTGAAACAGTTCAGACTCCTGAAAGAGCGTTTGATATCTCACAGGTGATGAAATATATCATTCTTGTAATAATTATTATTGGGATTGTTATATCTCTATATTATTATATGCTTGAGCGGAAGAAGAACAGAGAATTCAGAAAGTCTGAAGAAAGATTCTGGAAGTATATTAAATAATCAGGTTTACTTTAAGGTTAAGCCTGGAACTATGATTAGCCTTAAATATAGGAGCTTATAAGCTTGTTTTATTTCTTTATTTTCAAAACAGCTACCATATCAGTTTCTTCTGGAGGAGAAAATTCCATAACTGATCCTTTATCGGTAATTACTCCGTCAGTATATTTCCCGCTTACAGGATTAAACCATTTTACCAAATACTGCCTCATTAAGGGTTTACGGATTTTTACCTGTGTCTTGACAGGAACATATAACACAATAGTTTTATTATCAGGCGTTTTCGTAACTGATATGAATTCATTATACTGTTTATCACCTGGTTGCTCTATCAATATCTCAGATGCCGGATAAAGGTTCCACCATTCAAGCGTTTTGAGGAATGATGCAATATTTTTCATCTGAAGCGAACCAGGCAGGTTAATGCTTTTGTCCCATGTATAAGTCCATGGGGCATCGCTGTGGTTCAGTATTTTATCACCCTCTCTCAGCCAGGGCCATATACCGTTGGCACCGTAAGTTACACCTGACACTGGTGCTGTGAAAAGGCTCCAGAATACTGCATTTCGAACGTCCCTGTCTGTTATAGTAGTTTTAATCTGTTCATAATTAGGTTCAAGATTGATGATTGGCCGGGCTGGCAGTGATGCCCATTTATTATTCATAGGACCTTTTGTTATCCATTCCACTGTTCCTTTATCGTTGCTATGGCTGCTTTGATAACCCACTATATCAAGCCATTCTTCATCCCTGTAAATCTCACCAATCCATGATCTTCCGCATGGGTGCTGTGCTACTATCCCCTGATGAGTTCCATCAAAGACTGCCCGTCCTATTGTTTTCCATCGTTGCTCATAAATACCCGTATAAATACCATCACCCCCAAGTAACCATATAACATGATTTGCTCCGTAACGTGCAACAATATACTTTGCCAGCAGGATAGCCTGATCTTCAGGCAGGTAGTAACCCGGGCTCAGTTCCCTTCCTGCTCCAGTCTGCAATGCCCACAAAATAACTGGCGCTGCAACAAGACCATAATCATTGACCCTGTCAATCTTTTTATCGAGGTGCCTGAAAAATTCTGGATTAATGCGAATTCTGGCACTACCCTCAAATGCCACCTGACCCAGACTGTTTTTGTCACATCCACGCCATTGGGTAGTAACAAGCTGTATTACACTATATTGATTTTCAGCCCTATGCTTCAGATATTGATCCCATTCACTATCGGTCGATTTAAGTGCTCCGTTCCAGGCAGTACAACCTATATAAAGAAACGGAGTACCATCAGCATGGGTCAAATAGAATAAACCAGGTTGACGGATTATTCTGCCATGAATATCAAGATCAGATTTACCGTTATTGGGTATGCATCGGAACTCCCCTTTTACATTATGTAATCCTGCATTCTTTGTATCGGAGCATGTTGTTTCCCATTTCCAATCACCTGTTTCATCGGGCATGAAGCGTGCCTTCCATGTGCTCCCACCATCCCAGAAACCATTAATAGTCTTTACTCTTCCTGTAGGTGAGGTAAATGTCACCTGGAAAGTTTTTATATCCTGCACCGGATTATCATAAGTTACCGTCGAAGGGAAAGTCAGCTCATACTTTTTCCATAAAACTGCTTCAGGCACCTGTGCTATCGTTGAGGAAGCAGCCGCAAGGATTATTGCTGAAGCTAAAAGTTTTATTTCTTTCATTTAAGAATGATTTTTATTCACACTAATTTCACCTGAATTAATTAAGTATTGCTGGCAGGAAAGAATAATTTGTACCGTAATAAATCATCTGCGACAAATAATCCTGTTCATATTCAACCTTTACATCCGTGATCTCACCCTTGTCGTTATACACAGGGACAAGTCGCGGATTAAGGAAACCTGTGTAGGGTGCCAGCTTCAGTTTTTCATAACGAGCAAGCATTTCATTATGAAGTACAGGATCAACTTTTACTCCATAACTCTCGATTAGTGTTTTCCCTGCTTCGTAATCGCCTTCCGATTTTATCCTTTGCACCTCGCGCAGCAGTGAGCCAAAAAGGTTTCTCAGTTTCTCATAATCGTTTATTTTCACAAAAGTCTTGCCATCACGGGTAAATAGTTCAATCACATTTTCGTCTTTGCCATTTTCATATGCCCAGCGGGCAATCATTGCTCTTGCCCTCATGTGTGCCTGTTCGATTTGTTTTCCTGGTCTTATTCTGACAAGTTGTGTAAGCATTCCATTACGGATATAGCTGTCATATTCTGCCATTGCAGCCTCTTTTTCAGGTAAAAGTCCAAGTTCAATAAGTTTATTATCCATCATGTAATACAGGGCAAAAAGATCTGCACGTGCTTCTTCTAGAGCCGACTGGTGCTCTTTGAGGGCATTTGGGTCGGTTCCTTCAGCAAGTTTACCGCTTGCATGACCCACACACTCGTGAAGGTCGGTGTGCAGGGCATCTGCAATAGATGCATATTTCCTTACACGTTCTATCTCCTCTTTACTTGCAGCAAACTCATCCAGCATACCCGATCTTGCCGACATCACATCATAGGCTTCCGAAATGTTTGCCAGAGTGACCGACTTTGAACCCACTTCTTTTCTTATCCAGTCAGAATTGGGCAGATTTATTCCAATAGGTGAAGCAGGATAGCAATCTCCTCCAAGCATTGCGATATTGATAACTTTAGCAGCAACCCCGGTAACTTTCTCTTTTTTGTACTGCGGTTGAACCGGACTGTTATCCTCAAACCACTGCGCATTGGCTGTTATCGTTTCAGTCCTCCTGGTTGCTTCAGGGTCTTTATAATCAACAATAGCTTCCCATGTGGCTTTCATACCCATCGGGTCTTCATATACTTCAATAAAACCATTTACGTAATCCACAACAGGTTCAGTATTTCTAGCCCACAAAACGTTATAGTCATCCCAGGTCTTAAGATCCCCTGTCCTGTAATATTGAATAAGCACTTCAAGTTCTTTTTTCTGTATTTCGTTTTCTGCGACATTTTTTGCTTTTTCCAGCCAGTAAATTATCCTGTCGATAGCCTCCCCGTATAAACCACCGGATTTATAAACCTCTTCAACTATCCTGCCGTTTTTCTTAACGAGTTTTGAGTTCAGCCCTATAGCAACAGGCCTTGGATCGGCAGGGTTTATTTTTCCATTGTAAAAAGATTCTACTTCCCTTGCAGTAACCCCTTCATAAAAATTTACTGCCGACTCTGCAATAATATCTTTACCTTCTCCCCTTTCTATTTTACGCGGATAGAGGTCCGGATCAAATATCACCGGCAAAATAACTGCCAGAAGATCATCAGCAGTTTTTCCGTTGCCAACTGGAAGAAGAGACTGGTCGCTACCTTTTACAAGTGAAGTATAAAATTCCTTTGAAAATGATGGCAGCATCTTATCTGCAGAATAATGGTGATGTATGCCGTTAGCAAAGAATACTCTTTTTGCCCATGTTATAAACGATTTATACTCAGGTGTCTCCTTATCTCCCTGCCAGCTTTTAATTATTGCTTCGTTTGTCTTTCTTATCAGAAGATTATATTTAAAGTTCTGGTCCCACAGGATATCCCTTCCGCACAGGGCAGCTTCACTGAGGTAGTAAATGAGTTCTTTCTGACGTAGAGAAAGGGATTCAAAACCTGGAAGACGGTATCTGAATACCCTCATATCCTCAAATTGGTCAACAAAATAGTTGAATTCCTCTCCCTCTTCGGTTTTTGTTTGCCTGCCTGTGCATGAAGCCAGAAGCATTAAAGCTGTAAGCATAATTAATATGTTTATTTTTCTCATGATTACAAATATTTTGAATTAATGAGTCCAAAAGTATTAAAAAGCCTTTAAAAACCACTATTTCCAAATGAGAATTGAAAGCAAAAAGCAGAAAATCTTTCTGATGCCCTTCAAAAAATAATCAACAAAAATCAATCGTAAAAAATATAAATCCTGTCAATTTTCCACAAAGAGTTTAAACACCATATTATGTTATATTCTTAATTTTGTCTTCAAATGATTTTGATGTGAGAAAAGCAGGTTTTACATTATTTCTCATTTTAATACCATATGTTTTTATGGGTCAGGACAGAGTGACCGGACGAGGATTTGCAACGCGTTCGGAAGTGATTGCACAGAATGGTATGGCTGCTACGAGTCATCCGCTCGCAACTCAGGTTGCTTTAGATATCCTGAAAAAAGGCGGAAATGCTTTTGATGCTGCAATTGCCGCCAATGCTGTTCTGGGGTTGATGGAGCCCACAGGTTGCGGCATAGGAGGAGACCTTTTTGCCATTCTCTGGAGTGCGGAAAGAGGTAAGCTTTACGGACTAAATGCCAGTGGACGCTCACCAAGGTCGCTGAAGCTTGAATATTTCAAAGAAAATAATATTGAAAAAATTCCATCTTACGGACCTTTACCGGTTTCCGTACCTGGATGTGTCGACGGCTGGTTTGAAATCCACGATATGTTCGGAAAATTGCCAATGGCTGACATCCTGCAGCCTGCCATAAAATATGCCAGAGAAGGGTTTCCGGTGACAGAAATTATCGCATGGCAGATGAAGCGCAATCTGGAAATTTTGAAGGATTATCCGAATATTAAAGAGGTTTATATGCCTGACGGAAGAGCACCAGAAAAAGGAGAGATTTTCAAAAACCCTCAGCTGGCAAGCACACTTGAAAAAATTGTAAAGGGAGGAAGAAATGAATTTTACAGGGGAAGCATCGCCCGCACGATTGACGCATTCATGAAAAAACAGGGAGGTTTTCTTTCATATGACGATCTTGCACGACATCATTCGGAATGGGTTGAACCTGTAAGTACCACTTACAGGGGTTACGAAGTATGGGAATTACCTCCTAATGGTCAGGGGATTGTTGCCCTGCAAATGCTCAATATACTTGAAGGCTACGACATTGCTTCTATGGGGTTTGGCTCTGCTGAATATATGCACCTCTTTACCGAAGCCAAGAAACTGGCTTTTGAAGACCGTGCGCGCTATTATGCCGATCCTGCCTTTTCAAAGATACCCATCAGTCGGCTCATCTCAAAAAAATATGCTGCTGAAAGAAGAAAGCTTATTGACTTCAATAAAGCTGCCAAAGTTTATCAGCCGGGCAACCTCGAGCCGGATAACACAATATATCTGACCGTTGCTGACAGATATGGCAATATGATATCGCTTATACAGAGCAATTACAGGGGCATGGGATCGGGTATGTGTCCGACCGGACTCGGTTTTATCCTTCAGGACCGTGGTGAGATGTTTACACTTGAGGAGGGTCATCCCAACTGTTATGCGCCCGGGAAAAGGCCGTTCCATACAATTATACCAGCTTTCATCACAAAAGAAGGCAAGCCTTACATAAGCTTCGGTGTGATGGGTGGCGACATGCAGCCACAGGGTCATGTACAGATTATTGTAAATCTGATTGATTTCAAGATGAATCTTCAGGAGGCAGGCGATGCGCCCAGGATGTATCACACCCGTTCGTCGGAACCTACAGGTGAGCAAATGATTGACGGGGGAATTCTTAATTTAGAGAGCGGGTTCAGGTGGGAAGAGATTCAAAAGCTACTGCAGAAAGGTCACACCATTCAGTGGAATTTAGGTGGTTTTGGAGGTTATCAGGCTATAATGTGGGACGAAAAGAACAAGGTCTACTACGGGGCTTCCGAATCGAGGAAAGACGGGCAGGCGGCTGGTTATTAGATATAAGAAGTATGATTGGAGCCAGAATTTGAGTGGAAGCCAAAGTCGGTAGGCTCATATTTAAAAACCGTTTTTGCTGTGAAGCATATCTTGAATTCTTATATCAGGTCTGGTTTTGCTTGCTTCATAGTTTTACCTATTATAAATGAGTTTATAAATCCTTCTTTTCAAGAGGTTGGTTTGAGCATTTCACTTAATGTTCTGCGGCTATGCGACGTTTAATGGTTTATTGTCGCTGTCAGGCTAAGTTGTTTTGACATGTTGCTCACGGACCATTTTTTTAGGACCCCATATTATTAAAATAATTATCACAACCACAACATTCAATATTACAGAATAGAGTCCGCCCAGGGTAGTTGCCATCGCAGGGAAAATGAAGTGTGATAGATTGCTCATGGTATGGAAAAGTAAAATCGCCAGGATGCTTCTACCTGTATTGTTATATATCCATGTATATAATATCGAAAGAAAAATTGTACCGAGGATAAAACCCCAGATTGGTATATTATGATAGATATCCTGACTTTTCATAAAGAACATAGGAAGATGCCATAATCCCCATACGATTCCAAGTATCACACTGGAAATAAGGGCATTATAGTTATTTTGCAATCTGTCAAGAGCATATCCTCTCCATCCAAATTCCTCCCCAAGTGGACCACCGAGAAACAGGATATAGAAAAATGCTGGAATAACAATCCATGGACTGGATAAAACTGCAATCTGAGGTGCCGGTTCGCCGCTGAGAATGGCCAGCAGGAGAGAAAATCCTACAATCGCTGGCATCAATAAAAATATCGGAACAAGCCAGATTTTTCTAAATTTAAAATTTAGTCCTCTTTTCAGTAATTCCTTTGCTCCATTTCTTCCTTCGTTTATTATTGTAAGAAGAAAGGCAGCTATGGTGGGGCCAAATGGGGCAAGGTACAAACGGGAACCCCATAGAATTTCGGGCATCCAGAATAACCACGACCAGGTAAAGGCAATTACAAAGAATAGCCACAAATCCCGATTTTGATAATTAATTTGTTTTGTCATTGCAAATCCTCCTTTATATTATAAGAATACGAGCAATGTCCACATTTATAAGCCATTGCATCGACAAAGTGCTTACTAATCTAAATACGCCAGGGTAATCAAATATACTGACCTGTATAAACACTGTGCCAGCAATAGTTTATGCGCTCTATTGATGAAAGTTATACTTTTAATTTATAATTTCAAAGTATTCTACATATATGCCCAGTAAAATATGCCAAATTAAATAATGTCCCAGACGTAAAGATAAAGACGCTAAGAATCCTGCTTTCTTAAACCAGATTGCTTGAAATAAATTCATCAGTAAACCCGTAAAAAGAGCATATACAATAAGTAAAATACCACCTTGAGGCAGTTGTTCCAGAGGTTCTCTGATTGAGGTTAATATTGCGCCTGCCCAGAAAAAAAGCAAATAATACTTTCCTTGCTTAAACCAATTACCTATCAATAGTATAATGGTTAATGGAATAAGTCTGTAGAATACTTCAACTTCAAATGCGCCCGAAAAATATAAGAAGATTGAATATGGGAAAGGTTGAAGAAATGGAGGAAGTTCTTGATATGGTTCAGGATGTAAAATTACTTTGAAAACCAATAAATCGAGAGTCCCAAATATTATGCCTGTTAGCATTGGAAGCAGGAACCTGCACTTATATGGAATATCTTTTTGCCAGAAATTGGGGAGTTTAGCTTTTGTCTGAATAAATAAAAAAGGGATTCCGATCAGTAATATTAATATATCCGTGAGATTCCAGATTCTAATGAATTTATAATCTGCATAAAATGCATTTCCATAGTATATCCCTATTAATGCTATAAATAGAAATATGGTATAGGTTATTAAATTCTGCTTGTTTTCGCTTATCATAATCCTGGCTTATGATCTATTTGGTAAAATTAAATGTTGTTTTTTATCTACGGTTCTCTTTCATATCATCTCATTTCAAATAAAGTTATACAAGTCTTATAAACCATCAAACGGACTTCTGATCGTTTGTATACTCTGTGTTGCAACATTAGTAAAAATGCCAGAGGTTCTGCTGCTCTTGTGGTCGAACAATTCCTGTACGTATTGCAGATTTCTACGAGAGGGATGCTATTACGGAGCTAATTCTTGTTATAAAATTATTTCCTACCTGGCTGATAGTCAATATTATTCAGGTATTGACTAACTGCCTATTGCTTACGGCCTTCTTTCTGGCCTTGACTGTTATAGAGTCATAGCCGTGTTTCAAACTTGTTAAGCGATCTCCTGCACCAATTGCGCCGGGAACAAAGATTCCAGAGGTAGGTAACATTACGTCCCGGCGCTGTTCAAAGGACGATTCCCGGGCTACCAAAAGGCCGCTCCTCCGGAGCTGATTATTAATAATATTTACAATCAATCTGACAGCCAACATCATTTTGACATTGACAACCCTTGAACCAGTTAACCTGCAAGCCAGTTAACCAGCTAACAACCAGTAAAAACCCGTTAACCCTTAAACCCCTTCTATCAATTCCTGACAACCCTGCTCCATGAAAACGATTCAAATTAAACAATTTACGCATAAAAAAATAATGAAACCAAATTTTACAAAAAAATTATTACACAACTCAAGCCTGAATTTTCAAAAAAATTTATTTTTGCACCCTTTGCAATATCATTAAAAAATGATAGAAACTATAATAAAAACGAAGTTCTTTATTCATGATTTCATGAAGAAGCAATAAATTTTAATCAACAACAATAATCATGAAATAAAATTCAGAACTATGAAAAAATTAACAATCATCACATTAATTCTAACTCTTTTTTTCACCAATATCAAAGCTCAAACAGATACTGCTAAATTCAAGCCTCATTTGATAACAGGTATTGATTTTATTCTGCACAATGGAATATGGGGTGGAACTGTTCCAGCTCAACCGATAGAATCATCTGTGAACATTGGAGGCACACCTTTTATTGCTCCTGGATACGGGGTCATTTTCAATTTCCGTTTTATGAAAAACCTTTCCCTTTATTTTGATGGTAATATGTATACCAGAAAAACTCCTGTTGCATATTCAGGAAGTTATGCCACAAGCAATTGGGTAGCAGAACAAACAAACTACAGTACAGATCTGATTGGACCTTTTGACGAGGAAGCTTATTACAAAGTACAGACAACAGGCTTCAGACTTGGATTGCGTGGTTATTTAAGGCACAACAAACCTGTTGATCCATGGGTTGGATTGTACTGGGGTTATTATGTTGTTAACCATGGTGTATATAATAAAAATAACAGCTCAACCTGGGGCAATGCGTACAATTATGTTTCAGGAATTTCTCTCTTAAATGCTGGTGTAGATTTCTGGGATAAATCAAAAACGCTTGGTCTAAGTCTATTCATTGAACTTGGCGCACCAGCTAACAGATATTACAAAATTGAGAATTGTTTGCATTCGGGATGGACTTTTACAGATTACGGCGAAGGTGAGCCTATTTTTGGATATTACAGGATAGGTATTGCGTTGATATCTTGCATCTCAAAAAAATAAAATCACCGTTTTCAGGCAGTAATAATAACAAATTGTTTACCCAATCCAAATAGCTGCCAGGCTACCAATGCACGAATAAATAAAATTCGTGATTTCGTGTCTACTAACAAAAGAAGCCTGATGAATCTATTTAACTCTTAATCAGCTTCTTTACAACCGTACCCTTACCCGTGGCTTTCAGCTTTATGAAATAGATTCCGGGTGGCAGATGCCTGAAGTCAATAGATACAATGTTGTGGTCCTGCACCTCGCAAACAGAAATCATTTTTCCTGCAACATTATAAATTTCAATCGTTTTAAACGACTCTGCATTTCTTACAATAAGGCTCTCATGTACAGGTACCGGATAAATGATAATGTTATCTTTCAGGTAATGACCTACTTCTGTCTGTACACCGGGTATAATTTCACCAGCATAGGCTTCGTTATTCCATGTTCCTGTTATTGCACCTGCCGGTTCATTATTTATTTTTCTGGCCTCAATCTTTTCAATTGTAATTCCGGTGGGACACGCAATTAAGAACTCTCCTGTTGAAAGGCTGGTATGTGATGCAGAAATGAGCGCTGAACCTGACCATGCAAGTATGACATATTTCTTTGTAAGAGGAAAAGCCGGATCTTCTGACAGTTTTCCTGAAAGAGTAAAGCTGTTTGCAATTACCGTTGCTGCAGGAAGGGCGACACTCTGGTAATTGACAGAATACTCAGGCCCGAGTCGGTCACGGTACGTGGCAGTTGCCGAGTTGTTGGAACCTCTCTTATACAAAATCCAGAAACTCGTACCAGTTATTGGTGTTCCAGTGATAAGAGGACCCGATGAATAGGCATTTGACGATACAAAACTTCCGGTTTCAGCGTTCCAGCAATAATACTGGTTGCTGCCGTTATAAAGTCTGTACCGGACATCATCTGACGAGTAACCTGAAAGATGTACCAGAACAGCTCCAGGCGCATCGGAAGAAGATAGATCAACATACGCAGGGCGTAATAAAACTTCAGCAGTCTGAGACCTGACGGAATATACCAAAACAGAAACCATGCTGAACAATAATACTGATAATTTCTTCATAATCAATACTTTTAGCACGTTATATACAGCGAGAAAACTGTGAATCCAATTTCGGCAATATTTTTTTCAAATCCAACAATTGTTAGTAAAAATGTGCTATCCTCAGTAATAAAAATATTAACAAAATGAAATAAAAACTACCTTATCTGGCAGAGCATGAATGGTATCAGATTTTTTTATAATTTTATAAGACTCTGAGCATTTACAATTCAAATAACAACATAAATGAGCAACAAGTTATGGAAATCAAAAGTCCGGCATTCAAAGAAGGTGAGCTGATACCTTCGAGGCATACATGCGACGGTCATGATGTTTCACCGCCGCTTGAATGGTCTGGTGCGCCTGCAGAAACCAGGAGTTTTGCACTCATAAGTGATGATCCCGACGCTCCGGTGGGAACATGGGTTCACTGGGTTATATTCAATATACCTGCAAATGTGAATAAGCTCGAAGAGAATATTCCAAAAAAGGAAGTTCTCAGTAATGGAGCACGGCAGGGTCGAAATGATTTTGGCCGAATTGGCTATGGCGGACCATGCCCACCTGGAGGGACACACCGTTACTATTTTAAGCTCTACGCACTCGACAGAGAGCTCGACCTTAAAGCAGGCTCCACAAAACGTGACCTCCTCAAAGCAATGGAAGGACACGTTCTTGCAGAAGCCCATCTTATGGGCAGATATAGAAGGAGTTAATCAGTAATCAGTAATCAGTAATCAGTAAGCAGTAAGCAGTAAGCAGTAAGCAGTAAGCAAAAAACAAAGGCTCCAGTACTGTATTATTACCCCATAAATTCCGGAAAACATTACAGGGCATACATGGTCCTTTAGCTGAATTATCTTACATTCAATTGCATACTTTCCCTCTCCCTTTTAACTTCCAGCACCTGAGTGGTTCCACCTGTCTCGAGATTAATGCCATGAGGTTTATTTGTTTTCCATGAGCCACCGGTGAAATCAGGAACATCTATAGGTCTGGATCTGTTGGCAACCGACCATTCGCTCAGTGGAGCAACACAGCTCCATGTAACACCGTCATAAACATCCTGGTCGAGTGGCAGACCGTTTCTCAGACAGTCGATAAGCCGCCAGTCCATAATGAAATCCATTCCTCCGTGTCCGCCAACCTTTCTTGCCATCTCTCCTACCCTCTTTATTATTTCTGGTGTGTATTTATCCCATATCTCCTGCATTGCTTCATCTTTTACCCATTCCTCTCCAAAAGCGATCATCTGTCGCGGGTATTTAACAGCCATCCCTCTGGTCCCTTTTACAAGATGTATCCTTGAATATGGCTGCGAAGAAGAAACATCATGCTGAACTTTAATTGTTTTTCCCAGTGCTGTTCTTATAAGGGTAGTATTGAAATTCCCCCTGAACTTTGCATTTCTCCATGGTTCATAAAAAGGATCCTGTTCAACAAGTTCTTTTTCGCGCAGGTACATTGTAAAATCATCCGTCGACATTGATGTCAGATACTCCATCCTGTCGCCTCTGTTGATATTCATCACCTGCGCTATTGGCCCGAGCCCGTGGGTTGGATAAAGGTTGCCGTTCCTTGTGGCATTCTCTTTCAGGCGCCACATTCCTGTATATGCGCCGTCGGTTTGCCTGCTGTCGTCGGGCTTCTTAAAATTCATTCCCAGCAGGTTGTGGATATATGCTCCCTCGCCGTGGATTATATCACCAAACATACCCTGCCGGGCCATATTTAGGGTGAGAAGTTCAAAGAAGTCGTAGCAACAATTTTCAAGCATCATGCAATGCTTTTTTGTCTTTTCTGATGTCTCAACGAGCATCCATGCTTCATCTACAGTTATGACAAGGGGAACTTCGCAGGCGACGTGCTTGCCCTGTTCCATGGCATATGCAGCCATTGTTGCGTGCCACACCCATGGGGTACATATATAAACAAGATCAAGGTCGGGCAATTCTGCAAGTTTTTTCCAGATATTTTCATCACCATAGAACTCCAGCGCGGGTGGTCTTCCTATCTGTTCGAGGTAGCGCTGGGAGCCCTTTACTGCTGCTTCACGGAGGTCGGCCAGTGCCTTAATCTCGACACCTTCAATGTACGAGAGGCGTTGCACAGCACCACTTCCTCTGTCGCCCAGACCGATGAATCCCACACGGACAACAGGCAGCGGAGGGGCAGCATATCCCGACATATTGAAACGCTGTGTGTGTGCTCTCTTTACAGCAGCAAGTATTTCAGGCAGGTTCGATTCAGGTGCTTTCGGCCCGCAGCCAGATATAAACCCTCCGGTGACAGCACCGGCACCTGCAAAAGTTGCTGATTTTAAAAAATTCCGGCGGTTAGTTTTCATGGTTTGTATCTGTGTTAATAATTCATGTTTGCAAATTAATACTTTAATTCAAAAAACAATTGAAAGAGTACATAAAAATAAAAACTGCCTCCCTTACGGAAGGCAGTTCCAGCAGATTAACCAGGTGTTTCCTAACGCTCCTTCATCATTATTGCACCATACCCGCAATAACGGACACACCTTCCGCAGCCAGTACATTTCTCATGGTCGATTACAGGCGCACTGAAAGGGTCGGTTTGTGTTATTGCCCCCACCGGACAAATTCTTATCAACGGACAATAATGATTTCTGGGGCATCGGGTTTCTCTAACCTCAACAGTTTTCAGATTTCCCATATTACTGACTTATAACACTACTGTAATTATTAATTATGCTTTCAAGAAAATCGGCAGTTTTAACGCCTACACCCGACCATAAAATTATTCCGCTGCGAAACAGAATAAGTGTCGGTACGCTTCTTACATTATATTTATATGCCAGCTCCGGGTTATTGTCAACATCAATCTTAAGAATTCTTACTTTTTCTCCAACCCTGTTTTTAAGCTGCTCAAGAACAGGTCCCAGCATCCTGCATGGGCCGCACCATTCTGCAGAAAAATCTACAAGCACCAGCTTGTTCCCTTTAATTATTTCATTAAAATTTTCATTCATATTTTTTTTCCTTTTTAAAACTTCTGATAATATCATTAATTAATGAACCGGTAATATATCCAGCTACCAGACCATAAAGGGTACTCATGTACCATACTGATTTAATAAAACATGTACCCGACATGCATCCGATGAATTTCCAATAGAGGAAACCACCAATGGCACCAGTAACAGAAAGGATAATAACCAACAGATTTTTTCTGATAAAATTTTTCACTGACAAATTTTTCTGCAAAGTTGCATTACGCACAAAATTCTGTCAGTGACTCAGGTCACAAAAAGAATATTATTTCACGAGATTTGTATAATCTATTAAATTTCTTCTTGTTACAACTTTATTCTCTTTTTCAAGCCTGCTCAGCAACCGTGAAATAACCTCCCGCGATGTGTTGAGCTGGATAGCAATTTCATTATGTGTCCCTTTGAAAACGGTTCTGCCGGTTGACCTGTAGAGTTCCATAAAAAATCTTATCAGTCTTTCATCCATCTGCCTGAAAGCTATTGCATCAATTGTATCAAGGAGTTCCTCAAATCTCTTCCGGTATGAATACATCATGAACTCTTTCCACGTGCGGTACTCCCCCATCCATTTTTCAGGTTTGTCAACTGGTACAGCCAGTATTTCTGAGCTTTCGATAGCTGTAATAATGATATTGCTCTTCTGCATACCTATACAGCAGGTTAGTGCCATTGCACATAATTCCCCCTGCCTGAGGTAATAAAGCAGAAGCTCATTTCCTTCATCATTCATCCTTGATACTCTGAGGCATCCGCTCAATACCAGTGGAAATGATTTTATGTAATTACCTTCCTCAAGAATATCTTCTCCTTCTTTTACTTTCTTATATACTGAAACCCGGATGAGTTCAGAAACAAGTTCATCTTCAAAAAAAGGAAAAACATTTTTGATTATATCTCTGTTAGGATTATTCATTTTTCTCAATTTTTGCGTATTTACCTGCAAATTCGGTATCAAAAAGGTTTGAATAAAATATCTTAACTTTTTCAGATTCCTTTTCCCAGTTCAACTCTGATGAAGCTATCGCACAATTTTTCTTAAGCTGTTTGTAAAGTATCTGATTGCCTGAAAGCATTTTTATTGCATCACTAATTTCAGCAGGTGTTACTTCAGGTATAATAATTCCGCAGTTGTAGTTTATAATTACTTCGCTTATCAGAGGCAGGTTGGAAGAAATAACCGGAATGCCTGCTGAGATGTAATCGAAAAGCTTGTTGGGAAGGCTGAAACGGTAATTAAGGTTTGTGTCTTTTTCGAGCACCATACCGGCATCAGCAACTTTTGTATAACTGATGAGTTCGTTCCAGGCGAGTGTGCCTGTAAAAATTACCCTGTTTTCAACGTTAAGTTCCTTTACCTTTTTTTTCATGAAAGGTAAAACATCCCCTGAACCTGCTACAATGAGAAATATATTATCTGTTAATGCTACCGCTTCAATAAGTTCTTCACCACCTTTGTCAATATTTATGCCAGTTCCCTGGATAATTACAACAAAATAGTTTTTGTTAATACCAAGTTGCTCTCTTAATTTTGCTTTAATTTCAGAAGTTGAAGGAGAAAAATTCTTTATTACAGCAGGTTTTTTCATGTATTCCTTTTCATAGATATTTGCAATTCCCTCGCTAACCGTTATTACATATTTCAAATGCGGGAAACATAATGTTTCAATGAACTTCCAGACCGATTTTACAAAACCTCTTCCTTTTAACTCAGGTAAACCAGTGAAATATTCATGTGAGTCATACACGAGTGGTATTCTTTTAATTCTGGAGATTAGAAAATTTGGAAGCAGTGTATCAAGGTCATTTGCCACAAGCAGGTCTGATTTATTGAATAAAAGCCAGAAAAAAAGTCTGATATTAAAAAATTTATAAAACAGAAAACCCTTTTTGAAAAGCATCCTGAATCTTACTGTTTTATAAGGAATAAGATTATTATTGCAGCATAAGCCCTTTTTTCTGCCAATTATTGTAATGCTGGCGCCCATTTTTTCGAGAACGCCTGCCATTTTCAAAACCCGCTGATCAAAGCAGATACAGTTGGTTACAGAAAAAGTAACCCTTATTTTTTCCCCTGGTACTGTCATACAGTAAAAATAAAAAAAGGGGCATTAAAAAATGCCCCCGATTTCTGAAATGTCAGAATTATTTAATAATAAGTCTAACAGTCTGTTCCTGTTTTCCTTCGCCTTTCAGTTTTACAAAATAGATACCTGCCGGCTGGTTTTTGAGTTCATAGGTATTGATGCCGTTATAAACTGGAGCAGTCAGAACAACCTTCCCTATCACATTTAATACTGTCATTGTCATGTCGGCATCGGCAACAATATTAAACAGGCCATTTGATGGGTTCGGATACAGGTAAACCTCGCCAGGTTTATGCACAACAATACCTGTTGGGTTAAGTGTGGTAAACGACAACTCGTTACCATAACCATGCCCTTTCGGATTAGTTGCAAGGGACTTGACATAATATGTTGTATTAGGTGTGAGGGAGAACATTACTCCTGTATAATCCTCCCATGAACTTCCGCATCCCAGAACATATCCAGTACCTACAACAGGATCAGGGTTTGTAGAATAGACTAATCCTTTACCGAGGAACGGCAAGCCACCAGTTGATGTAATATTTCCTCCGCTTTTTGCTGTTGTTTCTGTTATCTCTGTAACAGGTTCTGTAGTAAGTTGTGGTAAAGTCAGCTGAGCTCTCCAGAAGCCACCATCTTCGGTGCCAAGTAAAACTCCATAATTATTTGGTATGAATGACGACGGGCGCAATCCCATCACATATCCTTCGTTGTTCCATATCCTTAGCCAGCTCTGGCAATTGTCAACACTCGCATAAACACCAACCGGAGTGACAAAATACCATACGGATCCGTCATGACGCAGAGATTGGCAGTCGAGGTTATACGGAACACTGATTCCTTCAGTTCCAATTTTGTCCCACCCGTTTTGTGTGGTATTGAGTTTATAAAAATTTATCAGGTTAGGCCAGGTCCAGTAATCAATTACCGCAACTACAAATAAATCACCGGTTAAATTGAAACTTGCTATGGCTGAGGGATGCTTACGCCATGCCCATCTGTCTGCCACCATTATCTGAAGATTTGGAGCGTCAAGATTTGATGTTATGTCAGAAAAAGTGTCGCCATTGTTAGTTGATTTGTACACTCTTATCTGACCCGATTTCTCGGCAAAAAGCATCATCAATGAACCATTGCCCTTTATTCCCATTACTCTGTCAATTGACAGAGCACCTATTCCTGTAATATCATTCCATGTTGCTCCCTGGTCGGTTGTATATTTATATGAACCCTGTCCATCCTTATTACCGAAAAAGACTATCGGATTTTCCGAACCATGTCTGCCCACAAACTGTATTATTTCTTCAGATGGAGCTGATGTAACTCTAACCCAGTGTGCTCCGTAATCAGTTGTCTTGAAAAGCTTTACATTATTTTCAAAAGGTGTATCCTTTCCGACCAGATACATAACATTGGGGCCACCAGGAAAGATTGATTCTATCAGATATATACCCATAAAGTTGGGAAGATCCCCGTTATAAGGATTCCATGTAGCACCATTGTCGGTAGTTCTAATCAGACCTTTCAGCTGATTGGGCGACAATGTAAAAATGCTTCCATTAACCTGGCCAACCATAAAATCAAATCTTCCGGCGTCAATATTATTTATGGGTGTCCATGTCTGACCTGTATTATCCGAATAAGCCATCAGATTATTAAAGTATGAACCAATCAGTCTGTTACTCCCGGCTGAAATCATTTCATCTTCAAATATCGGAAAATCAACTCCCGGGTTTGGTACAACTACCCATTTTTCACCGTTGTTGGAAGAGTAGAATAGTTTCAAGAAAATATTGGCAACGCCATCTGTAAACAGGGCTGAAGCAAAAGCATGTCCGCCAAGGGATTGAACGGCAAAAATCTCACCAACAGAATATGGCGGAAATTCTATTCCATCCATCTTCTCTTCCCATGTGTTAGTTCCGAAATTGAACCTGTAAACTTTTTTAACATTATTATGAATAAAGAAAAAATAATCACCTGAAGGATCAGAGGAGAAGTTATCAGCATCCATTTCATAGTTGGCTGGTAACCCTGTAAGACTAAAAAGTCCGATATCAGTACCGTCAGTAGAGAATAAAAAGCTCTCTGGTGAACCATTCTGAGGGTCATATATTATGCCCAGAAACCTGTCATTGAAGCTATGGATTAATTCAATCCATCCGTCACCCTCAAATACCTTTGCTCCATACGACCATGTTATTCCATCATCAGAGTAACAAAGTTTATTTACATTTTTCCCCAATCCGGAATCATAATAATTATAGCCAACAATTAGTCTGTTCTTAATACGACCTATCTGGTTGGGCCATCCTCCGCTAATACCTGTCAGGTCCTGTTTTTTCCAGGATTTGCCATAGTCTGTCGACTTAAAAACATTTCCGTTGGAAACAATCCAGACTTCATTTCTTGGCTGAATAAAAACAATATCGTTTACAGAAAGATTTGTTGTGTCGAGTCCGTCAACCGAATGAACCCACGAGACTCCGTTATCATCAGAACGGTAAACTCCTGCCTGATTCACAAGCAAGACAGAGTTGCCCGTATAAACCAGGTTATTGTATTGAGCTGTACCACTGATGTTAGTGCCGGTTATCTGCTGCCACTGAGCATTAAGAGGTAAGATTAGAAATGCCCAAAAGAGAACTGAGTAAATTTTTTTCATAAGCTAAAATTTAATGATTTGTAATTGTCTGATTTTTAATAGGGAATAATTTATCACTATTGCTTTAAAAGTTATTAGGTATAATATTCAAATATAACAATTAAACTATACGTAATACGTTAAAGTAAGAATTTTTGTTGCTTTATAGAATTAAAATTTATGATTTCCGTTCTTATACTAACATTTAACAAATACCAGTCAGAAGATTTTCAACAGCTTTCTTACATTTACAAAAATTTTTAAGATGGTGGCCAGAAATGTCTCTTTGAGGAACTTGAACACATTTGGTCTTGATTACAGGGCTGATTATCTGGTAACTGTAAGTTCGGAAAGTGAAATTCTGCAGTTTCTGAATTCGGAATTTGGTAACATCAGGCCTCTTTTAATTATTGGAGCAGGAAGCAACATCCTTTTTGTCAATGATTTTCATGGAATAATTCTTCGCCCTGATATTAAGAATATTTATGTGGAAGATGAAAATTCAGGCAGGGTCATTGTAAGTGCGGGTTCAGGCATAAAATGGGATGATTTTGTTCGATGGGCAGTAAACAGAAATCTATGGGGTATCGAAAATCTTTCGTACATACCTGGTACTGTTGGGGCTACACCTGTTCAGAATATAGGAGCTTATGGTGAGGAGGTTAAAGATCATATTTACGAGGTTCGTGCCATATCTCTTGAAGATGGTTCTGTAAAGAGTTTCAGCAAGGGTGAATGCCATTTCGGTTACCGTGACAGTATTTTCAAAAATAAGTTGAAAGGGAAGTATATAATCACCAGAGTTTTTTATGAACTTGAAAGGAGCAGGGAGCCGAACCTGAGTTACGGGGTGCTGAAAGATGAAGTTCTTAATAGTGGTGAGATTACACTTGAAAGTATCCGTGAAGCAGTAATCAGAATAAGGAAAAGCAAACTGCCTGAACCCGAGACCCTTGGAAATGCAGGAAGTTTTTTCAAAAATCCTGTTGTTGATGCCGTTACAGCAGAAATAATGAAAAGCAAATATCCTTCCATGCCGGTTTTCCCTCACAATGGTAGAAGAATGAAAATTTCGGCCGGATGGCTTATCGAACAATGTGGCTGGAAAGGAAAAAGGCATGGGAATGCAGGAGTATTTGAAAAACAAGCACTTGTAATTGTTAATTACGGCAAAGCAACCGGGGAGGAAATTCTCAGGCTTTCAGAGATGATACAGAAATCTGTTCACGAAAAGTTCGGAATTATACTCGAACGGGAAGTAGAAGTAGTGGTGTAATTTTATCTGTAAATTTTTCTTTTATTGAGTTCTCTCTGGTACTGTGCCGCATAGCGGTTGTGCTCGGCAAGGGTTTTTGAAAAGTTATGATAACCAGAGAAATCAGCTTTAGCTGCAAAATATAAGTAGTCATGTTTTTCTGCATTCAGCACAGCATCAATACCTTCTTTTGTAGCGCAACCGATAGGTCCGGGAGGAAAGCCCTTATACTTATAAGTATTGTACGGTGATTCAACCTCAAGATATTTGTCAAGAATTCTTGTTATCGTAAAATCGTTAAGAGCATATTTTATAGTAGGGCATGCCTGCAGAGGCATTCCTCTTCTTAATCTGTTAATATAAACACCTGCTATTCTTGGTTTTTCTTCCGGTTTTGCCACCTCATCGTCAACTATCGAGGCAAGTATTGAAACTTCAATAGGTGAGAGCCCAAGAGATTCAGCCTTTCTCTTCCTTTCATCATTCCAGAAACGGTTATACTCTCTGAGCATTCTGCGGTAAAATCCCTCTGCTGTCGTATTCCAGTAAAATTCGTATGAATCCGGAATAAAAACCGCTATTATGTTTTCTTTTATAAAACCATCTTTGCTGTAATTTGCCTGATTGGAAAGAAAATCTGCTATCTGCGCAGAATCAGCTTCAATCTGCCTGCCAACCTTACCGGCAAGGTCATAAATTGTTCTTATATTATTGAAAGTAACCATTACGGGAGTCTGTTCTCCGGCTCTTAAAATATTGATGAATTTTATATAACTGAGGTTTTCTCTGAAAATATATTTCCCGGGTTTTATAAGTGAGGGATAGTCTTTCAGTACGGCAACAAGCTCAAATAATTTTTTATTCCTGACTTCAAGGTTTGAATAAACAGAATCTTTCACCTGTTCCCATCCTGCTCCATTAGGTATTGTGATAATTGCTTTTTCACCTGAAACCTGTACTTCTTCAGTTAAAGATGTTTTCCAGAAAAGATAAACTACTACCACCCCTGCGAAAAAAAGAGGGAACAAAAAGTATTTTAATCCACGTTTTAGCATAAAACTTCTCAGACCTGCAAATTTAGAAATAACATCAGGAACTCCAAGCTTACATTTTAATGAAACTGAATATTTATATATTTGTCTGATAAAAAATTTTAATGAATGAATATGTCACTTACTACAGTTTTGATTATTATTATTATAGGTCTTTTTACAGGTCTTCTTGCCGGTATGTTAGGCATTGGTGGCGGACTTATCGTTATTCCGGCGCTGATACTTGTGCTGGGCTTCAGCCAGCATGAGGCGCAAGGTACAAGTCTTGCAATGATGCTTCCTCCCATTGGAATAGTCGCCGCATGGAACTACTACAAAGCAGGCCATGTCGATCTGAAAGTTGCCATTATACTTGCAGTAGCGTTTATAGTGGGCTCTTTGTTTGGCTCTAAAATTGCCATTGGCCTTCCCGAAAATGTACTGAAGAAGATATTCAGTATTTTCCTTTTACTGATCGGACTTAAAATGTTACTCTGGAAATGAATTGATAAATTACTGAATATGAAACCATTTTTCAAAAAATTCGGGTGGATATATCTACCTGTTTCACTGGCCGGCTGGATAATAACTGTGATATTTGCGGGGATTTCACTTGCCACCCTCGTATGGATCGACAGTGCTTATAATTCCCTCTTTTACACACTTGTCAGGTTTTTTCCTTATTTTATTGGATTTACAGTAGTATGGTTCTGGATTGCATCCAATAGTGCTGGCTCTTCCGGCAATAAATAAAATTTCCCGAAGCCCCTGCAAAGCCCCGGGAAATTTACCCTCACACAACTATCACTGCTGATTACCTTAAACTTGCTATATTATCGAAATACCTTTCCTTGCCGGCTGATTCTCTTTTTCATTCCTGTATTTCTCTCTGAGATAATCCATATCCCTTCTCATATTCTCCATTGATTTACGAATTTCTTCCTGAATTATCTGCCAGTCGACATCTCTGAATTTTTCAAAGCTTTTTCTTGCTTCTTCCATTGCTTTTGAAATTTCTTCCCTGAATTCTTGAGAATACCATTCATCCACAAATCCTGGTACTGAATCACACCGGTCTGAATATCTGAAACTGAAATCAAATGAGTGATGAGGAAATTCAGGCAAAGGAGGTAATTCAGGGACAAAGGACATATTTCCTTCCCCGAAAGCAGACTTCAGATCTTCGAGAGTAATATTCTCCCCTTTCTCGAGCCTGTCGAGAAGTTCAGTCATTTTATCTCCTTGCTGTCTCACTTTATCCTGAGCTGAGGCAGAATAAGATATCATGGATAAAGAAATAATAAAAGCCACAGCAAAAATGGCCTGGAATACAACCGATCCTGTGATTTTCAATTGTTTTTTCATAGCCGGTTCAATGTTTTTCTTTTTTACAAAAGAAAATATAAATATTAAATTTTTATGTTAACAATGAGTTAAAAATTGACCTGAAAATCAACAAAATGGTTAATAAAAATTTACAATAGCGACAATTCAGGTTTACCTTTTCTGATGGTTTTAACCCTGCATTTTACAAGTTTATTTTCAGGTTTGGTTTTCGAATTTACCAGATGAACAAATCCAAATTCATCTTTCAGTGTTAGAATGACAGAATTTTCGTTTACACCGGGCATAACTGATTCAACTTTAAGGCTTATTATATCATCTTTATTGTAATACGGATTGCGGGGTTCAATTTTCCATGAACTATTTCTTGAATGTTTTATGATTCGTCCTTTAAATACCGACCCGGGATTTATGTTGTAATGGCTGAAATATTTAACTGGAATTGTATGAACTCTTCCAAACGGGTCTGAAACAACGAAAATTTCTTCTCCGTCTATGCCTTTTGATACCTTTTCTATTCTGAAGTCATAATATTCTCCGTATTTAAGACCTTTGAACCTTCCTTTTTCGGAAGAAGGTCTGTAGAGAACCGGCCTGCCTCTGAAGATTCTTTCGACTGTAAGAAGAATCTCTGAGCCTGATGCCGGTAATTCAGTATTTTGAACTCCTGATGGCAGGGCAATTTTATTTCCGAAGACATCTTCGACAAGGATCACGGCTGTATCATTGCCAGAGTCGTCGCTACGAAATTCATGTGATACTACCTTAAATTTATATTGTTTACCTGGTTCATAAACCGGATGGCGGGGTTCGAGAAAGACTTCTCCCCTGCAGTTGATTTTGTCGACCCGACAGGTTATTCTTTTTCCTTCCGTTATTTCATATTCTTTATAATAATCAGCCCTGAGGAGGTATTTAACATTATCAGGACCTTGCAGTATCCTGTATAATTTCCCGTCGGGTGTTTCGATTTCTTTACCAGCTGTAAAAATATATTCTTCTCCCTCTTTCAGCATGCATAAAAATTTTGATTAATACAGCGGACCAAAAATGCGTGCTATTGATTCCTTGTATCTTTCTGTTTTCTTTCGTTTGTTCCACTCATCGGGTTTGACCTCAATGCTTCTTGCCACATCGATGTAAAATACCTTCAAAAGCCTTGCTGCAAAATCTTCATCATAGATCATTGCTGCAATTTCAAAGTTAAGGTCAAAGCTTCTCATATCTACGTTTGCTGAGCCTACAGAAGCAAAGACGTCATCAACAAGCAGGTATTTTGAATGGTTAAATCCGTCGTTATACAGATAAACCTTTATACCTGCATCCATCATTTCGCTGATATATGATCTTGTATTCCAGTAAGAAACTGGCGAATCAGATTTTCCGGGTAGAATAAGTCTGACATCAACACCCGAAAGGGATGCTGTAAGCAGGGCGTTGAGAATTGTTTCGTCGGGTGAAAAATATGGGGTGCAGAGGTATATGTATTTTCTTGCCGTTGCAATTGCCGAGAAGTAAACCTGCATGATGTTTGCCCAGTCAGAATCGGGCCCGCTTGATGCTACCTGAATCCAGCACCTGTCAGCAACCTTGTATTTATCATCAATGGGTTCCTCATCAGTAAGCAGTATGTCGCTAACAAAATACCAGTCGACCATAAATACATAGTTGAGTGCTGTTACGGCTTCCCCTCTTATAAGCAGGTGGGTATCGCGCCAGTTACCTATTTCACGATGACCATGAAGATATTTATCGGCAATGTTTAAACCGCCCACATAGCCTTTTATTCCGTCAACAACGAGTATTTTTCTGTGATTGCGGTAATTTATTTTATTTGTAAGCCATGGAAACCTGACAGGCATAAATGGAAAAATCTCGACTCCGCTTTCCCGCATTCTTTTTACTACTTTTTTACTCAAATTCCAGCTTCCTACATCATCATATATTACCCTAACCTTTACTCCTTCCTTTGCTTTATTAATGAGTGCATCGCAGAATTTCATGCCAAGAATATCAGATTCAAACCTGTAAAACTCAATGTTAATGAAAGATTTAGCCTCATTTATTGCTGTGAACATTGACGGGAAGGTCTCGATGCCATCAATAAGGATATCTACTTTATTGAACTCTGTTAAAACTGACTTGCTGTTATTTAGCATCAGCTTAATCAAATGTTCCTTTTCACGCACTTTTTCGCTTGCCGTTTTAAGCCGTTCTGGCAGAGTTTTTACCTGGAAAGCAGCTATATTGCTAAGTTGTTCCATGTCGAGGACACTCTTTCTCGAAAATATTTTCTGTTTCCGGTAATTTTGCCCGAAGAGCAGATAAAAAATGATTCCAGCTACCGGAACCAGAAGCACAACCATCACCCATGAAAGAGTCTTTACCGGAGCCCTGTTTTCAAAAATAATCATGAAGCATATAAAAAGGGCCGTAACCAGGTAAAATGATATTATCAAAAACTGAAACCAGGGAAAACCCATTTCGGCTACTTCTGTCATATACTTCGTTAATAGGCTGTGTAAAAATAAAAAAACTCTCCCAATGAGGGAGAGTTTTTCGAATATAATTGATGTTCGTTCAGAAAATAAGGCCCACGCTCAGAACGAAAGCTGGCTGACGCTGGTCGAGTTTGAAGGTTTGTCCACCAATTGTAACAGCTTCACCGAACTTACCGCTGAGGCTACCTTCATATCTGGCATCGAGTGTTATTTTCTTGAACAGGTCTATTCCCAAACCTGCCTGATAGCCAAAGGTTGCTCCACGGTACATTTCTTCGAAATTTGGATCGTCGATAAGGGCTTTCGGAGTGCCTATCTGTATAGCAGCAGCCGGGCCTGCATTAAGCCGCACAGGGCCCAGTTTAAACCCAACCAGAACAGGAATATCGAGTCTATTGAAAGTCTGCTTTTTAATCTCTGGTAAAGTACCTGAAGTTACTTTATATTCATAAGTGTTGGTTGCAAGATATGCCTCAGGCTGAATATTTATACCAAGAAGGGTCAACCTCAGAAACAAACCTCCGTGGAAACCCCATGCAGCATCTTTCACTGCCTCAATATTTGTTGTACCTGTTGAAAGATCATATTTTGGCACTGTTGCTGTTGCAGCTCCGGCCTTAATACCGAATTTAATCTGGGAAAAAGCCGGAATTGCCATCAATGATACAAACAATAAAACAAATAGTTTTTTCATAATTCAAAATTTAAGTTAGACTCCATTAGATATATCAACACATTAATAACGTAAATATGGGGTAAAAGGTTGCATATAGAACACGATTTTTTACCTCATTATCTCTAAAAATGTCATTTTTAACATATTTCATTGTCTGTGTTAAAGTTATTTTAATGGTTATTTTTCATCATGTTAATCATAAAGCTGCTCGCGAAACACAGGTGTTTTTAAAATTACCTTAACAACATTAGAACCATGGTAGCGTAAATAAAGACATTAATTTAACTCATGAAAGTAATTAGCGGCATGAATTTTGAAGTATCATAGAAAAAGAGATATTTATGAACAGTAGGATATTTTTGTTGCTGATTATTCTTGTTATTGGTGCCTTTTCATGTACGGTATCAAAAGAATCATATTCCCTGAGGGCTGAAAAAAGAAAAGCCGAGAGGCTTGCATCACAGGTGGCGATAAAAAAAGCAATTGAATCGAGGCGCTTTGTCCTTAAAATGGATAAAATAATTCTCCCCGACGGACTGATGGTAGATCTTGTTCCGAGAAATAACTTTATAATAATTAATGGTGAAATAATTTCTGTAAGTTTAGGTTATGCAGGGCGTTCATTTGGCGCAAGACAAATATCGGGGATAAATTTCAATGGCAGAACAGGAAGATATTTAATGAAAAGCGATGAAGCGAAAGGCATTTATAATATACAGGTTGAGGCTATTACTCCAAACAAGGACAAATTTGATATATACCTTACTCTGGGTGAAAATGGTTATTGTTCCGCTTCTGTTAACAATTCGTACATACAGTCGGTAAGTTACAGGGGGATTCTAGTACCTCTTTCACCAGAAAATGTTTCTTACTCAATCCGAAAATAAAAGACAAGATAAGATCAGATATACTCCAGATACTGGAGATTCTGAGTTAGCTCAATATACTCATCATCCTTTTCCCTGTAACCGTATTCAAAGCAATAGTGGTACTTATCACCCTGGCGGGTTTGAATAATATGGGTAAAAAAATTGAAATTATACCCAAGGGCAAACAGGGCATCCCTGTGGATAACCCTTTTACCTTCATTGTAAAGGTCGCAGAGTATCCGCCTGTTTTTCCTGAGCAAACCATGAACATTCCTTACATAATTGTTGGTGTCGCGGTTTAACTTGTTATTGTAATTGTTCCTGCATTGGTCGGAACAAAATTTTTTATCGGAACGTCCGTGAATAACGTCACCGCAGTCGAGACATCTTCTTTCCACAGCGATAAAGTTTTGATAAAGATATAAAAAAACGTTTACAAACGAATAGAAACGATTATAAATATCTTTTAAACGAATTTAAATATTTATCAACCGAGACACCTTATTTACCTGGTTTATGTTTGCTGTGAAATAATTTATTGTTTAACCTTAAATTTTAAAGTCATGAACCAGATGAAGAACAGAGTCCTTTTGATCGGCAATCTTGGCCACGATCCGGAAACCAGAACCCTTGATAGCGGGAAAAGAGTCTCAAGGTTTACTCTTGCCACCAGTGACACGTTCAAAAACAGTGAAGGACAGAAGGTAACCGAAACGACCTGGCATAACATTGTAGTATGGAACAGACTTTCCGATTTTGCCTCAAAGTACCTTAAAAAGGGCCGGCAGGTATATGTTGAAGGAAGGATTGCATACCGCAGTTATGAAGATAAAACTGGTGTTACAAAATACACCACCGAGATTGTCGCAAGCAACTTACTGTGTCTCAGCCCTGCAGGCTCACCGGTAAAACAGACAGCAGAATAAAAAAGCTTAGGTGAAGCGCTGCATTTCCTCAGAAAAAAGGGATTGTACATAACAATCCCTTTTTTCTGTTATTTAAATAACAGCTATTGTTTTCTCACAGGGATTATCGCCGGTGGAGTCCAGTTGTTAAGGAAACTGTAAACTTTCTGACGGTTATAATCTTCTCCCTCTTCCAACAATGCACTGTCTTGAATGTGCAGTACTTTTCCTTCACCATTAAGAATAATAAATACCGGGAAACCGAAACGAATAGGATTTCCCAGATATTCGTTTGCTTCATAATTCCGGTTTGTCTGATCATAATTAAGCTTTACAGGCACATAATGTTGATTAATAATACGTGTTAGCCCCGTATCGGATTTTACGAATGCATCGAATTTAATGCACCACGGGCACCAGTTGCCGCCATACTGAATAAAAACATGCTTTCCAGACTTCTTTGCCTGAGCCACAGCCTCCCTGATCTGTTTCATGCCATCAAGTGATGGATCGTAAAGCTTTACATTGCTCTGTGCTTCAGCAGTCTGAATAGCATAAAGGCCTATTGCTAAAAGAGTTAAAACACTTAACAAAACTTTTTTCATAATTTTATTCATTAATTGGCCGGACAAAAATATTGATATTATTCAGAATTGAATAATTTTGGCTGCCATTAATTCAAATCATGTCACACTTTAAACAAATTTTTATATTAACTATTTTATTGACAATAGCTGAATTTCAGATATTTTCACAACAGGAAGAAAAGATATTTACACCTTCTGCAGAAATTTTTACAGATTTTCATTTTTCGATTACCGACAATACTCATAAACCTGAATTCAGTATCACGAGAGCTTATTTTGGGGGTGATTTCCTGAAAGAGGGTCGATTTTCAGGCTCCATAATACTTAACATGGCAAAACTATTCGATTCAATCCCCCATGAAGGAAACAATTCCCCCATACGGGAGGTATCAATCGGATATGATAACGGAAAATTAAAGATCAGGATGGGTGTAACTGGTACCAGAATCATGATTTACCAGATTCGTTTCTATGACAAAAGATATGTTGCCAACACGTTTCAGTCGATAAATAAATATGGCAGTTTATATGATCTTGGAATTGCAATAGATTATAATTTCAACAACCGCACAGGTATCGATTTCACCCTGATGAATGGCGGAGGTGTAGCTATTAACGACCATGGGTCTCTCAAAGCTTCATTTGGATTCAATTACTTTCCTGCAAATGATGCAATTCTGAGAGTTTACTGTGATACAAGAAAAATTGCCGGAATATGGCAATCAACCTTTATTGGTTTTGGAGGCTTTACATGGAATGTTTTTAAGATTGGAGGTGAATTCAATTACCGAACAAATCACGATAATACCAGAGGGCATAATGTCTGGGGTTTTTCGGCTACTGGTTCAGTAAACCTGACTGATAAACTTCAGCTTTTTGGCAGATATGATTATTCTTCTTCTGTTGTTCTACCTGGTGAAATCATTGAATGGAATTATAAAAATGACCACCAGCTTATAGTTTTCGGATTGCAACATACTTTCATTCCTGGTGTTCGTATTGCAATTGATTATCAAGGAAAAATTCCTGCAGACCCTTCTGAAAGCGCATCTGACATGTTTTTTATTCACCTGCACTACAGGTACTGATTCATTGAACTTCTGCAATTTTTCTACCTGACCTGAAAGCCTTCAGGTTGATTTCCACTATCTGCTCTCCCTTTTTTGAAAACATTTTTTTCAATGCATCTTCAAGATTTTCCAGCGGTATTCCCATAAAAGGAGATGCTGCTCCAAGAATTACCATATTTGCAGCTTTAATGGAACCACAATCAGCAGCAATTGAATCAGCATCAACAATTATGCTGTTTTTAACCTTCTTTATATTCTTAATTATCTCATCTACAGGAGGATAATCGGATATATTAACATATGGATTTGAATTTGTCACAATCCATCCACCTGGAGCAAGCCATGGTAAATGCCTGAGTGCTTCCATAGGCTCAACTGATATAATCAAGTCAGAAGTGCCATAAGGTATCAGGTCGGAATGAATGGGCTTATCAGATATTCTCAGATGTGAAACCACATCCCCGCCTCTCTGGCTCATGCCATGGACTTCCGATTGCTTGAGAAACATGTTTTTTTCTACTGCTGCAAGACCAATTGTTGCAGCGATGGAAAGTATTCCCTGTCCGCCTACGCCTGCTATTATTATATCTTTTTTCATTCTTCGTTGTTTTTCTGTTTTTCAGATTTTTCACTTTTTCTCCTTCTGGCTCCTGCCTGAATGCATTCCCTTGTTGCAATTACAACCGAAGGTCCTCTGTATTCAAACTCTTCCCTCATTATACGTACATTTTCTTCATGATTTCTCCTGAGGGGAACGATTGTTCGCACATGTTCCGGAGCAACTCCAATACCAGTACATATGCTCTGAAGTCTCCCTGTAGCATTCGATTCCTGTCCGCCGGTCATGCCTGTTGTGAGGTTATCGGCTATAATAATTGTAACCGGTGAATTTTTTGCCACTGCATCCAGGAGTCCGGGCATCCCTGAATGGGTAAATGTGGAGTCGCCTATAACGGCTATGGAGGGGAAAAGACCTGCATCTGCAGCACCGATTGCCATGGTAACAGAAGCGCCCATGTCGACACATGAATTTATACAGCTGTATGGCGGAAGGGCTGCAAGTGTATAACATCCTATATCAGAAAAGACCCCCTGAATCCCGTAGGGTTTGATTGCTTCAACTATTGCATTGAACATGTCGGCATGCCCGCATCCCTTGCAGAATGAAGGAGGTCTGCTTTTGACTATTTCAGGAACAGTATGCCCTTTCCCAGCTTTAATGCCAAGAGCCGATGCAACAATGTCGGGATTCAGTTCACCGTCACGTGGTATTGTCCCATCCATTCTGCCATATATCCTTCTGCCTTCGTCAAGAATGCCTCTAAGCTGCTCTTCTACCAGGGGATAGCCCTCTTCAAGAACAAGTATCTCCCTGCACCTACCGGTAATGTCCTTTATGATATCCTTTGAAAAAGGATAAGTTGAAACCGAAAGTAACGGATATGGCAATTCATCATCAGAAAAATTCTCCATCAAATAATTTACTGCAATCCCACAAGCTATAATTCCAAGGCTTCGGTCGGGTCCATCTTTAAAAGTATTATATTTTGTAAGCCTGTTATCAAACTGCAATTTTTCATAATTTTCCAGCAGGATTTTGAATCGTTTCCGTGCTATTGCCGGCATAAGAATAAACCTCCTGGAATCATCGGGAAGCCTGAATTTTTTTTCAGGAATCTGTCTCCGTTTTACAACACCGGATCTTGAATGAGCAAGTCGGGTTGGGATTCTCATTAACACGGGTAACGAGTACTTTTCGGATAGTTCAAAAGCATCAAATACCATATCATAAGCTTCCTGCTGATTTCTGGGTTCATATACCGGAACATGCGCAAATTTCCCGTAGAATCGAGAATCCTGCTCATTCTGTGATGAATGCATGGAAGGGTCATCTGCCGCAACAATAATAAGCCCGCCATTAACCCCTGTAATGGCGGAATTTATGAAAGCATCGGCCGCGACATTCAGTCCAACATGTTTCATGGCTGCCATGGCTCTCTTCCCACAATATGACATACCAAGTGCCGTTTCAACTGCAGTCTTTTCATTCGACGACCATCTGCATTCTATCCTGCCTGACTTTCCTTCGGGAGAAGCCTGAATATATTCCATTATTTCGGTCGACGGCGTTCCAGGATATGCATACATTCCGCTTATGCCTGCATCAATAGCGCCCTGAGCAATTGCCTCATCTCCAAGCAACAATAATCTCTGCATAATAGAGGATTTTTATAACATGGTAATATTAACAAAATTAAATCAACTCAATAACGATTTTTATCAGGAACAGCAAACAAGAAATTGTTTAACCAGAACAATTCATTTATTAAAATTAAGTTAAAAGTTTTACCAAATAAAATCATTATTATTTACTTTACAGACTCTTTTTTGTCGGATTGCGTTATAAATAAAAACAACTATTGAGAAGGGTATTTTATATATTTTTTTTGTTGGTGGTATCCCTGAGAGTATTAGAGGCTCAGGAAAGTCAAAAGTATAAACTTATACAGGCAAGCGGGGTAATTACTAACCGTGAGAACGAGCCTGTATACAATGCCTCGGTATTTTCCCAAAAACTTCGGAGGGGTACAATAAGTGAAGTAACAGGTATTTATTCCATTATATCCATGCCCGGAGATACAATAATCATCAGTGCACTAGGTTATAAAAAATATTCTTACAGTATCCCTTCCGATTTTGATGGCCGTATCTACAAGCAGGATGTAATGCTTGTTGCCGATACCATTTCAATTGAAGGCATAACAATATTTCCATGGAAAACCTATGAGGAATTCAAAAGGGAATTTCTTGCCACCCGGCCTGTTATCAAGCCGGAGATTCAATACATGTATGAAAATCTCTATCTTATACAGGAGAGCATAAACCAGACCGGAGCGTATGCAGTTACGCCCGAAGCCGGATTCAGGATGGCAATGCAGCAGAATGCCAATGCCATTATGACACGCAATCAGAATCCAGCTAACAACCTGCTCAATCCTTTTGCATGGGCAAAATTCTTCAGCGGACTGAAAAGCGGACTTCTTAAAAATGAAAAATCAGAAGAGAAGTCAGGCAGCAAAACAAAAGCACGCCGACAGAAATAAATGGTCCGGTTACCCAAAATAATAATCCAGGCTGTTATTCCTTTAGTCTTTCTGAGTAATAGTTATTCAACTGCCCAGGATCTAATTGTTATCAGAGGTGTTGTAAAAGATACAACAGGAATTCCAGTTGAAAATGCAACCATAACTATAAGCAACTATAATACAGGCATATATACCGATAATCATGGTTTATTCTCCCTTTCTGTTCTGAAAGATGGAAAAGAGCATATTCTCAGTATTTCTGTCACAGGTTATGAAAGAAAAGCGATAACAATCGTTTGTAACTATAATATTGATCTGGGAGAAATAATCCTCAGCAGAAAGGTTACAGGACTTGATGAAATTACTGTATCAGCCCGGAGCAAGCAGTCTGGAGCAGGAATGATCAGTATTTCTCCGAAAGATTTCAGCATGATGCCTTCAGCATCGGGCAGTTTTGAGACTGTACTGAAAACTCTTCCGGGTGTTTCCTCAAATAACGAACTCAGCAGCCAGTATTCGGTAAGAGGCGGAAACTTCGATGAAAACCTGGTTTATATCAATGACGTTGAAATATTCAGGCCTTTTCTGATAAGATCAGGTCAACAGGAAGGTCTTAGCGTTATAAACCCAGATATGGTGAGCTCAGTGTTGTTTTCAGCAGGTGGTTTCGGCGTCACATACGGCGATAAAATGTCATCGGTACTCGATATTACTTACAGGCGCCCTGATAATTTAAAAGGTTCAGTTTCTGCAGGATTATTGATTAACACTGCACATTTTGAAGGGATAAGTCGCTCGGGTAAAATAACCTGGCTTACCGGACTAAGGTACAAATCGAGCAGGCTTATGCTAAAAACCCTTGATTCAAAAGGCGATTACCTGCCAGTTTTTGCAGATATACAGAGCATTGTAACCATTAAGACTGGAAATAAGTCGGAGATTTCACTGTTTGGCACTTATTCATCCAATACCTATAATTATGTACCGCGCAGCAGGGAAAGCAAGTTTGGAAATGAAACTGAAGCCTATAGGCTCTATGTTGTCTTCGAAGGAAGAGAAAAAGACAGGTACCAGACCTGGAACACTGCATTAACCTGGAAATATTCTGGAATAAAATCAACACATAAGATAATTATTTCAAATTTCGGAACAAACGAAAGGGAACAATTCGACATCAGGGGATTTTACAGTCTAAACATGCTGGACAGGAATATGGGTTCTGAAAACATGGTTGATACTCTGTTAAACATAGGAGTAGGAAGTTTCCTTTCGCATGCACGGAACAAAATCAGTGCAAGATTTTTTACGATAAAGTACAGCGGTTTTATGAACGCTTCAGATAACCTGTCTTTCAGATGGGGTCTGAAGGCAAACAATGAAATCATTAACGATAATATCCGTGAATGGAAAATGGTTGACTCAGCAGGCTTTTCAATTCCATGGAATACAAACGGCGAACTCAGAGTAAGTTCAATGTTGAAAGGGAGCAACAGAATAATCAACCGTATTTACGAAGCATATGGAGAAGCAAGGGCAACATTAAGGGGAGAAAAATACAATACAATACTAACAGGAGGGATAAGAAGCACATATAACTCATTTACATCAGAGTTTTTTGCCTGTCCAAGGTTTTCTGCCAGAGTTGAAATGGGAAAGGGCATCTCGGCGTGGCTGGCATCAGGAGCATATATTCAGCCGCCCTTTTACAGAGAGATGCGCTTCCCTGACGGAACACTTAATAAAAATATCAAGTCCCAGAAATCATTTCATGTAGTAACAGGCATGTCGTACGACTTCAAAGCATGGGAAAGACCATTCAGATTCACAGCAGAGATTTACAACAAAAAGCTTTCTGGTATTATCCCTTACCGTCTTGATAATGTAAGAATAATATACGAAGGAGATAACATGGCTACAGGTTACAGCAGGGGTATTGACTTCAGACTGAATGGTGAATTTGTCGAAGGCGCCGAATCGTGGTTCAGCCTTTCTATTATGGATTCGAAACTAGAAATGCCTGGTATTATCGAGGATATGTTTCCATCACCTTCGGAACAGACACTCAACTGCAATATATTTTTCCAGGATTATTTACCCGGAAATCCGAGTTACAGGGCACATATTAACATTTCGTTTGTGACAGGACTGCCGGTAATATCTCCATTTAACAGCCGGTACGACCAGTATCACAGGTTGCCTCCATACCGGCGCGTTGACCTCGGGATGACAAAAGTCTTCAATAACTTTTCGTCATCCGGTTTCATGAGTGGCATAGAAGAATTGATTGTATGTGTAGAGATTTTCAACCTGCTTGATATAAACAATACTGTTTCATATTTCTGGATAAAGACTGTCAATAACCAGAGTGGCCGCTCAAGGCAATTCGCAATACCCGATTACCTTACAGGAAGAAGTCTTAACTTAAAATTCACGGCTTATTTCTGATTTACTTGAAAGCCGGGTTACTCAGTTCATTTCTGAATACAAATTCGTTCAATGCTTTTCGCGGCCTTCTTTTCATATCCCTGACTTTCAGCTCATCACTCAGGTCGGTTCCATCTCCCAGGTACCCTATCGCCATCATCGCTACAGGTTCAATATAATCATCGGCCCCGAAATGTTTCTTTACCTTATCCACCGAAAAACCGCCCATCTGGTGAACATACAAACCCATGGAAGTTGCCTGTGCAAGAAGATTACCCACAGCCATACCTGTATCATAAAGTGAATGTCTGTTTGGAGAGTCGTTTTTTGAAAATCTGGTTTTTGCCATTACAATACCAATAACATAAGCATTTTTAGCCCATATCCTGTTTCCTTCATAAAGAAAATCAAGAAAAATTTCAAAATATTTCCCATCATCTTTTGTTGTAAATATAAAAAGCCAGGGTTGTTCATTCATTGATGAAGGTGCAAAACGGGCAGCTTCAAAGAGCAGTTCGAATTTTTCTTCTTCAACCCGGATAGATGAAAAAGAGTAAGGACTCCATCTATCTCTAATGACTTCTAATACAGATAATTTTCCCATAGGTTAGATTTTAAAAATTACTTTAAAACAGAAAGAAATATCAATACAATGGGCAAAGTAATTATACTTAAGATTGTGCTTACGAATACATTGGCAACGGCAGGTGCATCATCCATTCCGAGGATTTTTGCTATAATAACAACATTCACCATACATGGCATGGCTGATTCAAGTATTAATACCGAGAGAACCAGTTTGTCAAAATGCAGGTTAAGATAAGCCGCTGCTAACCAAAAAATTCCTGTAAGCAGAAAAGGGACAAGGATCATTTTGTTAAACGACAGGACATAAATATTTATATTTTTCAAATATCTCCCGGTTTTTGAATAAAACAAAACCGAACCTATGTATAATATTGAAAGATAGGTATTTGTACTTCCGATGCCTCCTACTGAATCTATAATAATCTTGGGCAACTTAATATGCAGCAGGAAAAGGCAAAATCCTGTCAGAATAGCTATTGTGTTAGGGTTGATGATATATTTAAAGCTTTCTTTTACTGATATTTTGGAATTTCCGGCAATTATCACAATTCCTAATGTCCATAAAACTACATTTGAAACTATTGTAAAAATACTTCCGTAAAGAATGCCTTCCTGTCCATAAAGGGAATAAATGACAGGAAATGCAAGGTATATAATATTGCCCATCATGCTGTGAATTCTGAAAATTGCCGACTCTTCACCTTTGAGTTTCAGTATGGATGATGCGGCCGTTCCGGCAATAAACAACAGCATAATTGAGAAAAAGGAGAGTCCAATAAACTCCAGGCTGTTTGTAAGCAGTCGCGGAGTAGCATCAATACTGCCAAAACTTGCCAGAAGCATGGAAGGAAGGGTAACATTGAATATAATTTTTGCAAGAAAATCTTTCCCTTCTGAAGTTATTACTCCTGCTTTTGAGGCAATTACACCAACCAGTGCAACTATAGCAAGGATCAGAATCTGATTAACAATTATTTCTACTGGCATTTGTTATATAATTAATCTATGGAATGAGTGGCAAAAGTAATAATTTATAATTTCGCACAGAATTATGAACGGAAGGGAAAAACTTGTTGGAATTCTCGGAGCTGTGATTATTCACCTTACGGCGGGTATCATTTTTATGATTGTTAAAATAGGTTCCCTCGATATTGACAAATATATGCGGGAGTATGAAATTATTTTTCTTGAAGAGAATCTGCCAGAAGAATTTGCACCGAAACAATCTGTTGGTATTAATGATGATAATCAGGCTGTTGACCAGGAAATACTGAATATTGCGAGAAATCTTGCGGCAAAGCCCGATTTTAAAATTAATCCTGAAGATTACATCGACAGAGTGAAGGAGGAAATGATAAAAAGTGGTCTTCTTGGTCCTGATAACTATATTGATGAACAAAAAAGACTGAAGGCAGAATCCTCTGACAGGGGTATTGAAGTTCAAAAAGATGAAGAAGACAGGGATGAAAAAATGCGTGAGTCTAACGAAATGGCGGCAAGATACAGTGGTCCTACCCGGATATATTACTATCTGCCCGGAAGAACCCACGTCTATCTGCCACTTCCTATCTATAAGTGTGAAGGCGGAGGGAAAATTGTGCTGGCAATTGAAGTCAATCCGAAAGGTGAAGTAGTAAAAGCAGCAATAATTGCAGGTGAAAGTACTACCTCTGATCCTTGCCTGACAGAAGCAGCCATCATTTCGGCGTACTCCTCCAGATTTAATCCCGATGCAACAGCCTCAAAGAACCAGACTGGTACCCTCACCTACCATTTTGTTCCCCAGTGGTAACAGGATCTAACTGGAAATTATCAAAGCAGTTTTCCCGGTAAGTTATAATCAACAGGCTTAATTAAATCGGCACTATTTTTATCTGCATCTTTTCTGTTAATAAGTGTGCCTATTGTATAAGCCTTCAAAATTTTATCGGGATAGGGTTCAAGCAGTTTCAGAAGCTTGTCTTTTGGAACTTTCAAATCGAGCCATATTTCTTCTGATGATCTTTCCAGAACAACCGGCATCCTTTTTTTGGAGTTGTGAATCTTTGACATCATCTCATTTGCCTCTGTTGTAATAACAGTAAAAGTTTTTACAACTTCCCCGGTAGTATTATCCACCCATTCCGACCATAAACCTGCAAGCGACATTATATCTTCATCTGCTCTGAAGACATACCATGGAATTTTTCTTTCACCAACATGCTGCCATTCAAAAAATCCTTTTACAGGTATAATGCACCTCCTTGTAGCAAATGAATTTGAAAATGAAGGCTTTGCATCAATACTTTCTGCTCTTGCGTTGAACGTTTTATATCTAATTTCATCAGCTTTTTCCCGGTCTCTTACCCATGAAGGGATCAGGCCCCAGTTCATATGTTCGATAAATTCCCTGTTTCCGGTGTGTACAACAGGAAGTTTCGGAATTGAAAATGCATGATAATAATAGCTTGGGCGGTAGTTTTCAGGGTCAATCAGCCGGGCATGGTATCTTTCTTCCAGCTCTTCCTTTACAATGTTTACATTTACTGTAAAACACATTACTGTTCGTTTTTATTCGATTGTTATGTCGGATGACAGAGGAGCCTCCACATAATAATTAAACAGGTCGCGTTCAGGCCATTTTCTCACCTGTGAAAGTGCTCTGGTCATAAATATGTTTATCTCCGTTGATATCTCAGGGCCATTCCATGTACTTGTGTTTGTAAGAAATACCCATGAGATACCGTCAGGCTGGCGTTTCACCATACCTGCTGTACCCGGGAATGAGCCTGTCCTCCACCATACTCCGTTATTTATGGTACCCTTCCAACCGATGGGAGCATATTTATTGTTATTGTCGGTCATGAACCTGATTGATTCTTCGTGCAATATATCTTTCCTGCCTTTTAATCCGTCAATATGCAGAACAAATTTCAGGAGGTCAGGTGCTGTGGCAACCCAGGCTCCTGCAGCACCCAGTGCTTCTATATCGTTACCCCCGTAGGCGGGAGAAACCAGTTCACCGTTACCATAAACAGAAGGTTTCAATATAGCATCGGGTGGCACATAATATGTTACCTCAAAAGGCAACTTCTCGTCCTTCAGATTTTTTGCCAGATACATATCGTATATACCGTAAGGTTCAAAAAGGTTTTTCCTGCAATATTCACTGTATGACAAGCCTGAAACTTTTTCAATTACAAGTCCAAGTATAGCATATCCCAGGTTGGAGTATGAACGGCCTGTGCCGGGTGTAAAATGGAGATTCTTATTTAGTGCAAACCGTACTATTGTCTTTGTATCAACAGGAACGGGAACTCCCATTTCTTTTGCCACTACAAAAGGCATAAACATCTGGTCCCCGAAACGGGTTGTCCATCCGCCTTCATGGGCAAGAAGGTGGGCTACGGTTATGCCGTAAATCCTCTTATCTTTAGGATTGCTATAATATGGATCATTAAGAATTCCATCGGGTCCAAAAACTCTGTCATTAATTGACAACTTGCCCTCTTCCTGAAGTTTCATAATTGCCACAGCAGTTATCAGCTTGGATATACTGGCTATTCTGAAGCGGTAATATGGTTGAACCTGTTCTTTTGATGTACTATCGGCAAGGCCAAATCCCTTTGCATAAACAAGTTTGCCGTCTTTTGCAACAGCCACCGACACCCCTACCAGGTCCCACCGGCGCATGAAATAACGAATAACTCGTTCAAAATTTTCGAATTCAGGTGCTTCAGAAAAATCATTGGTAAGCCTTATGTTGCCCGGTACAAGTTTTTCTTTCAGGTAGATATTTTTTTCAACTGCTTCGGGGTGGTATCCTGCAAGCAATATAATTGATAATATAAATAATATTTTAAGAGACTTCCTTACCATTTTCTTCGCAAAAATAGAAATAATTGTTGCGGTATAAAATCATAATTATTAACATGGTGGAAGTTTTCGATACAAAATAAAATCAAAATAATAACTTTGTATCATGCCTCTGAAACTCTATTTATATCTGCGAATAGTGGCAGTTTTATTAATAATTGCCTCTCACACAAATATTTCCAGCTCACAGGAAAATAAAAGGTTAGAAGAAGAGGATGATACTCTTAGATATATAAGTCTACTGAGGGGTCCAGAAGCAGAATTAAACCTCAACTATGCACTTTTAACCGCAGCAGCTGAAGGAAAAATTAACAGCATCAGATGGCTTATAAAGTATGGAGCAGATGTAAATACATCCACTATGGAAGGAGTGACTCCGCTTCATTTTGCTGTGGGAAATGACAAGACAGAAGCGGTAAAGGTTCTACTGGAATATGGACCCAAACTTGATGTTCTTTCAAATTACTCAGAATCACCGCTTCATATTGCTGTTAAGAAGAATAACACTGAAATTGCAGAAATTCTTGCCAGAGCAGGGGCAGATGTCAATATAAGAGACAGGTTTGGTGCCACTCCCCTTCACTACGCCTGTGCATATGGATACTTTTCTGCTGCTGATATGCTTCTTTATTATGATGCCGCAATTTACACCAAAGATAATGAAGGTACTACACCTCTGATGGCAGCGGTATGGGCAGGACATGCAAATATTGCAGATCTTCTTCTGCAAAATGGCGCCGACCCTTCCGATCGTGATAATGATGGATTTACTCCATTTCTCATTGCTGCTCAAAATGGTGATACACTGATAATGGACCTGCTGATAAAAAGATTTGTAAATATATACGAAACAAACAATTACAATTACAATGCCCTTGACCTCTGCATAATGTCAAACCATAAAGAGGCTCTTGAATACCTCCTCAGAAAAGGAGAAAAATGGTCATCATCAGAACAATCAAAGGCAGTAAGCCCTTATGCGGTTGCTATCGCATACGGAAGAACAGAACTTATAAATCTGCTAACAAAATATAACATTCCTCAGACTATCCATAAGGGATTTGACCAGGTAAATATTGTTTCCAGTACCAAATTTAATCTCCACGATATCTATACTGGCATATCAGCTTCTTTTAAGGAACCGTTGAGAAATTTCGGAGTTTTATCCGGAATCGATTTCAAACCTGCATATACCAGGGTAATAATAAAAAAAGAAGGGGACGTTTATTATCAGTATATGGATAAAAGCTACCTGTTTTATGCAGGCCTATTTAAAGACTTCAGGCTCACTGATTATCCTCTTAGAGGGAACTGGACCCTTACTGCTTCGCTTTCGGGCGGTTACTTTTTTGCTAACAGACTGAAAGGAACCAATGAAACACCCGGTGGTAAAATAAAAATTTTACCGGCAGCAGGATTAAAATGGACAAAAAATAACCTTCTGCTGAAAGCTGAACTGGAATACTTCAGAACACCTTTTTATAAAATTGGACCTCTATGGATAACAGCAGGAATCGGATACACAATATATTTCAATAAAATAAGAGCTCCAGGAAAATATATCAGATGGTATTGAAGGTAGAATGAAAAAGTATGCATTATATATCATAATGTTGTTATTTTCAGCGATTCTCTCATGCGATGAGAACCCGATATTTATTGATTGTAACGACTGCATGCCTGATGAACCCGACCACGCAACCCTGGTACTGTATATGGAAAAACAGTTAACCGATTGGCATCCGGCAGCAATTGTAAGGATTTATCAGGGTAACCTTGAAGATAATGTTCTTCTTAATCTTTTCTATATACATTATGAAAAATGGGAAATTGACGTGCCGCTTAACAAAAAATACACAATAACTGCAACTTACACTGACATAAATGGTAAAGATTATATAGCAGTTGATACTGCATATCCCCGGGTATAGTATGAAAAATCACAGTGCGAGAATCCCTGCTATTTTGTCTACGACCGCATTGTTAACCTGAGACTGAAGTATATGAAGTAACTAACTGTGTTTATATTCTCTCGTTTGCCAGAATTTGTCTCAAATCTTTTATTGAAATATTACTCCTGATTACACCACTGTCGGCAACGCTTATTTTCCCGGTTTCTTCAGAAACCACGATCACAATTGCATCAGTGTGTTCCGACATTCCCAGTGCTGCCCTGTGACGCATTCCGAATTCTTCCGGCAAATTAACCTGTTCGGTTATAGGCAATGGGCAACGGGCAGCAATTATTTTTCCATTTTCAATAAGCACTGCACCATCGTGCAAAGGAGTATTTTTTGTAAAGATTGTTTCCAGAAGACTGGCATTAATGGCAGCACTAAGCTTCTCTCCTCCCTCAGAATAAGGTTCAAGCAATCCTGAACGTCCAATAACAATAAGAGCCCCTATCTTGTTATTTGAAAGGTATTCAACTGCCCTGATGATTTCTTCAGTATTCTTATGCCCTTTCTGCACCATGTTTTCAGGAAATATCTTCTTCAGACCTAAAAGCTTATTATTATAAACATACCTGCTACCCATAACTATAAGAAACTTCCTGATTTCCTGCTGGAAAACAATTATGAGCGCAATAACTCCCACACCTATAACCTGGCCCAAAAGGGTACTAACAAGTTCAAGCTTAAGAACTCTTACAAGAAGCCAGAAAAGATATATCAGAAAAATTGCAACAAATATGCTTAATGCCGGTGTTCCTTTTATTAGTCTGTATAGCTGGTACAGAAGGAAGGCCACAAGGAAAATATCGATTACATCATATATGGTAATGTGAAAAGGCATTGTTAAAAACTACTTACAAAATTATTTTTCCATAAAATTATTCAACATGTCCAATATTATTAACCTTCTTTATTTATTAAACGAAGCTTCAGGTAAAGAGTCCTGACCTGTACAGCTTCCTTTACGTCATGAACTCTAAGAATGTCGGCACCATTCATCAGAGCTGCCATATTAAGGGCAGTAGTACCGTTGAGAGCATCTTCCGGTTTAACATCAAGTGTTTTCCAGATCATTGATTTTCTTGAAAGACCTGCCATAATGGGCAACCCGGCAATTTTAAATTCTCCCAGACGCCGAAGCAATTCATAGTTATGTTCAACAGTCTTACCAAATCCAAAACCGGGGTCAAGAATAATATCTTTTACTCCCATCGTCCTGAGTTTAAATATTCTTTCCCCAAACCACATTAGGATGTCTGCTACAACATCATTATATGCAGGATTTATCTGCATGGTACGGGGTGTTCCCTGCATATGCATAAGTATATATGGAACATTGAGTTCTGCCACCACATTGAACATCTCTTTATCTGCCTCACCGCCTGAAATATCATTTATGATTTTTGCACCACATTCCATAACGGCCTCATATGCTATTTCGGCCCTGAAGGTATCAACTGAAACTATTGCTTCGGGAATCTCCCGGGTTATAAGTTTTATGGCCCTGAGCACCCTCGATTTTTCCTCTTCAGGTGTGATATCCTCAGCACCGGGACGTGAAGAATACCCTCCTACATCTATAAAATCAGCACCTTCATCCAGCATCCTGCTGGCAGCTTCCAGAATACTCTTATCATCAAAATAACGGCTTCCTGTATAAAATGAGTCAGGGGTTACATTTATTATGCCCATAATCCGTGGAATCTTCAGATCAATAAGCTTACCCCCGGTATTTATATATTCTGACTTCTTCAGCATAATTATTAAAATCCAAAAATAAAATAATCATGTATAAGTGGCAAATATTCTTTCTGAATTCACACTCCGTTATTACATTTGCACATAAAGAATTCCGTATGAAACTAATTGTTATAGAAGGTCTCGACGGCTCAGGGAAATCGACCCAGATTAAACTTCTGAAAAATTTCTATGAAGCCCGAAACAAAAAATGCGAGTTTCTGCACTTTCCACGAACAGATAGACCATGGTTCGGTGAACTGATAGCAAGGTTTCTAAGAGGTGAGTTTGGTTCACTCAACGAAGTAGACCCGTATCTGGTTGCTATGCTATATGCTGGCGACAGAAAAGATGCAGCCGGGATGATTAAATCCTGGCTTAATGAAGGGAAAGTTGTACTCCTCGACCGTTATACATATTCTAATATAGCCTACCAGTGCGCCAAACTAAATGATGAAAAAAAACAGGAAGAACTTAAAAAATGGATTTTTGAACTTGAATTTGAATATTTCAAAATCCCGCGTCCCGATATAAATCTCTTCCTTGATGTGCCTTTCAACTTCGTCGAAAGTAAGCTGTCAACCAGAAGAAAAGGAGACGACAGAAAATACCTCAACGGTAAAAACGACATTCATGAAAGCAGTCTTGCATACCAGATGAGGGTGCGTGAGATGTACCTGAAAGTAGCTGAAACAGATCCCCTGGTTGAAGTTGTAAACTGCAGCGACACTGAAGGAAAAATCCTACCACCTGATATAATTTTCAGGATAATCATCAACATCCTTGAACAAAAAAACCTGACCTGATATGAAAATTTTGAGAGTAATTTCTAGAATCATTACAGGTGCAGTTTTCGTTTTCTCAGGAACAGTTAAAGCAATTGACCCTCTGGGTTCAACATACAAATTCTCTGATTATTTCACAGCTTTCGGACTTGATTTCATGCAGCCTTTGTGCCTGCCTCTAGCTTTTCTGCTCTGTCTGGCAGAATTTATTACAGGCTTCTCACTGCTGACAGGTATAAAATATAAAGCAGGTGTGATGGGTGCTACAGTACTAATGTCAATTTTTACACCTCTCACATTAATACTTGCTATAACCAATCCCGTGTCGGACTGTGGTTGTTTCGGCGACGCCATAAAATTAACAAACTGGCAGACTTTCTGGAAAAATGTTGTGCTGATGACATTAGTGATTATTTTAATTTTCGATAAAAACAAACCACTTGAATACATTAGAAGTCTACCGGGTTGGCTTGTCATATTCTCTGTATCAATCATCTTTATGGGTTTCACAGGTTATAACCTTAAATACCTCCCGATTATAGACTTCCTGCCTTATAAAAAAGGAAACAACATTAAAGAGCTTATGGAGATACCTGAAGGTGCTCCTGCCCCGGTTTACAAAACCACTTTCATATATGAAAAAAACGGGATCAGAAAAGAATTTACCCTCGATAATTTTCCTGCTGACGATACAACCTGGAAATTTATTGACCAGAAATCTGTTCTGGTTAAGAAAGGTTACGAACCTCCAATACATGGTTTCTCGTTAGTGACTGCAGACAACAGGGATATTACAGATATGGTGTTGAACAACAGCAACTTCACGCTTTTAATGATCTCCCCGAAACTCGAAAAGGCAAAACCTGAGAGACTGAATAAAGGTTTTCAGACCGGCCACAAATGCATGACCTATGGTATTGATTTCTATATTCTTACTGCTTCTTCATCCGATAAGATAAAAGATTACGATAGCAACCTTCAGTTTTGCCTTGTGGACGAAATAACTCTTAAAACAATGGTCCGTTCCAATCCGGGTTATATAATGCTGCGTAACGGGACAATAACAGGAAAATGGTCGTGGGCAAACCTTCCGGAAGATATTGAAAATCTTATCAAAACAAATAATTAACTGAATCTAAACTATTTAATAATTATGAGAAAGAAAATTGTTGCAGGAAACTGGAAAATGAACATGGATCTAAGTTCAGGCATTGAACTTGCAAAAGGAGTAAAAGAATATTTCGCCGGAAAAACTCCGAAAGCAGAAATTGTACTCTGCACTCCATTTATTCATCTTTCCGTGATGAAAGATGTTCTGAAAGACAGTAATATTAAGTTTGGTGCACAAAACTGCTATTCAGAACCTTCTGGTGCGTTTACCGGGGAAATTTCATGCAGTATGATAAAAAGCACTGGTGCAGAATATGTAATTATTGGCCATTCAGAAAGAAGAACATTGTTTAAAGAGGATAATAAAATGCTTAACAAAAAAGTGAGGATGGCTCTTTCAACCGGACTTAAAGTTATTTACTGCTGCGGTGAAATTCTGAAAGAAAGAGAACAGGGCATTCACTTTGATGTTGTAAAAGAGCAACTTACCGAAGGCCTTTTTAATCTGACTGAAGATGAATTTAAAAATGTTGTAATTGCCTATGAACCTGTCTGGGCAATAGGAACAGGCCTGAACGCAACGCCTGAACAGGCTCAGGAAATGCAGTCGTTTATCCGTAAACTGATTGCAGAAAAATATGGTAAAGGTATCAGTGAAAACACAACCATCCTGTACGGTGGCAGCTGTAAGGCATCAAATGCTGCTGAGCTATTCTCAATGCCCGATGTTGACGGAGGGTTGATTGGAGGCGCTTCACTGAAAAAAGAAGAATTTTGCGCTATTGTGGAAGCAGTAAAATAAGGAGATTATCAACTATAAAGGGGGCTGTACACAGCCCCTTTCGCTTTTTTTGGTCCAGCTTCTAATTGAAATCCAAAATAAGCTTAAACAAATAACCGTTTTTAAAAAAATTTTATCAACTTTATTGTTTCTGAAGTAAAATTTTCTGATTGCACGATGCTGAAAAAGCTGATTATTACGTGTCTGGCACTCATCTTTGCCTCAGGTAGTGCTTTTACGCAGGGCAGAAAGGTTTTCTCAGGGGAACGGGAAAAATTCTCCGCAGAACTGGCTGCATATATGGGCCCGAACCTCACACCAGACCAGAGTGCCATTCTGAGTAAATTTACGTCCAGCTGGGACAGCGCATATTTTTCCTCAGATATTGCTGAAAATATTATGGGCATCAGCTCATTGCTGGCTGCCAGAAACTTCAGGCCTGTTCCTCATTTCATCGACTTTCTGAAAACACTTCTCGACCTCTCTCAATATAAAGGCAACAAAGGCTATTTTCTCACCTGGCTTACTGGACTTGGAGCCATGATACACAAACCAGCCATCAACAACGACAATATAGACAGACACCTGAGAAATACCAGCTCGTTCGTAACATCAGGTATTGTTTTCGAATCAGCAACGGTAAAATGGAAGATAAAAGGACAGAATACAACATTTGAATACGATACTTCATTCTTTATAAATGCTCAAAATGTAACTCTAACGGCCTATTCCCAGAAAGATAGTATAGAGATATACGACGTAACCGGAAAATATTTTCCTGAAAATACCATGTTCAGGGGTGTTATTGGTACGGTTTATTTTGAAAAGGCAGGTTATCCCCGAAATGAAGCATTTGCAGAAATCAGGAATTATTCTATTAATCTTCAGAGGGCTGCATATGAGGTTGATTCTGCACTATTTACCTATAAAACTTTCTTTGAAAAACCCGAATACGGAAAACTTACCGACCAGGTTTCACTTTCGGGTAATCGTGAAAACATCAGGTATCCCAGGTTTGAAACATACACCAAAACCTTTGCAATAAAAAATATTTTCAAAGATGTAAATTATGAAGGGGGTATAAGGCTTGAAGGTTCTACAGTAATAGGCATGGGTGATGTTTTCACTCCTGCACGCATTACAATTTTCAGAAATGACACCCTTTACCTGAAGGTTGCTGCCAACACTTGTCTCATTACACGCGGAGGAATAAACACTCAGGAATCATCTGCTACTTTTTATCTGGGGAATGATTCCATTCACCATTCAAGCATAGGCTTTTCATATAATGCTGAAAACCGTGAAATAAACCTTTTCAGAAGTAACAACCCAATAGCAAAAAGTCCCTGGTTTGATTCCTTTCATGGTTTCGATATATATTTCGAAAACCTTATCTGGAACATGAACCAATCGACAGTAATTCTTTCCCGCTCAAGGGGAGCTTCACTTGGCCAGGCAAGATTCGAGTCAGCTTCATTTTTCAATTCAACATATTTCGAACGACTTGCTGGCATTGACGAATATCATCCACTTTACCGCCTGAGGCAGTTTGCCGATTGGTTTTATTCAAACACGTTTCCTGTAAAAGAATTTGCAAAATGGATGAAGAAACCTGAGGAAGCCGTAACCGGCCTGTGCATCGACCTTACCAACAGGGGCTTTCTTTTCTACGACAGGGTTAATAATGAAGTGACTATAAAAAGCAAAGTGGATGACTTCATAAATGCATATGCAAAGAAGAAAGATTATGATGTGATTTCTTTTATGAGCGAAACAAACGCTCCGGTAGAAAATGCATTTCTCGACCTTAATAGCTTCCGTCTGACAGTAAACGGGGTAAGAAATATTTTTCTGAGCGATTCACAAATGGTATCTCTCTATCCGTACAACCAGAGAATTGAAATAGGGAAAAACAGGAAAATTTCATTCGACGGAGTTGTTGAAGCAGGGCTTTTTACAATTTTCGGACACAATTTTGTATTCGATTATGACACTTTTAAAATCAACCTTCACAAAATTGATTCAATAAGAATAGCTGTTGAAACCGGGGAAAGAGATGCAATGGGAAGACCACTGATTAAGGATGTCGAGAACCTGATACAGCTTACAACAGCTGAATTATATATAGATGACCCGAAAAACAAATCAGGATTGAGAAGCCTTAAACAGTATCCTATTATCAATGCGACCACCTATTCATATATTTTCTATGATAAAATACCAGGGCTTGAAGGAATTTACAAACAACAGGACTTTTATTTCAGGATTGAGCCATTCACCTACGATAACATAGATCATTACACAAATGAAATGATGAATCTCCCTGGAGAATTCCACGCGGGAAACATTATAAAACCAACGAAACAATACCTGATAATTCAGGAAGACAACTCTCTTGGATTTACAATGAATATTCCCTCTGATGGAATTGAAGTATATGATGGCAAGGGCAGATTATACAATATGATCTCAATGAGCAACAAAGGTCTGACTGGCAGCGGTAAACTAAGAAGGATTACTTCTGAAACAGAATCGGATGAATTCAGGTTCTTTCCCGACTCAATGATAACCTTTGCCCGTTCGTTTACAATATCACCTGACGGAAGCGGTCGTTTTCCGGTGCTCTCATCCAACGATGTATCGGTTAAATGGTTAACCTCAACTGATGAATGGATTGCAAGCAATGCTCCCGGGAAAAAGTTTGATATGTTTGGCAATGGCACACAACTTGACGGAAAAATTATTCTGACCCCGGAAAGATTATCGGGTTCGGGAATAATTGACATTACAGACTCCAGAATTATTTCAAACAAATTCAACTTTGCAGAAAACATAATTCAAAGCGATACAGCTGACTATAACCTAAAATCAACCCGGGGTGAGGCCATCGGGTTTCTTGCTGAAAATGTCAATGTAACTATCGACTTCAATTCGTACCAGTCGAAATTCAGCCTTAATACAGGCACATCCCTGGTAAAGTTCCCCGAAATACAATATATCTGTACAATGACAGATTTTCAGTACGATATGAAAAACAGGATTCTTAACATGGAACAGAGGGGTAAAGCTGAAACACCACTTATGTCACCGGAAGAACTGCTGAAACTCGACTTTAATAAGCTTGACAAACCCACCTTCTTTGCAACCAATATTATAAAAGACACTATCGCATTCACATCATGGAAAGGAAGATATGATCTTAATCAGGAAGTTGTTATTGCTGAAAACATTAATTACATACACATCGCAGATGCTCTTATTCAGCCCGATAAAGGCAGAATAACAATTGAAAGGGGAGCAAGGATTCAACCTCTTCAGAATGCTGTTATTGCAGTCAATAACAAGCATTTGCTTCATTCAGGAAACATAGTCATTGAAAATACTCGCAGCTACTCAGGGAGTGCAACTTATAACTATGTTGATGAAAGCGGCAATATCCAGCAGATTAACTTCCCGAAAATAACATCCGATAAAGGTATTACATCAGCAACAGGATACATTCCTGTTACTCAGAATTTTATGCTCAGCCCTGCATTTACCTTTACAGGCGATGTAATGCTCTCGGCGCAGGACGATTACCTAACATTTACCGGGGCTGCCGGAATTGTTCATAACTGCAGTTTCAAAAGCTATAACGTAAAATTTAAATCCAGCATAAACCCGAAAATGGTTATTATCCCTATAGCCGAAAAGGTAAGGGATATTAATGACAATCCAGTATATTCGGGCTCATTCATATCAACGGATTCCGCCCATATTTATCCGGCATTTCTTTCTGAGAGGAAAAGCTGGAGCGACGCCCAGATAGTCAACGCACAGGGCGCATTGTGGTATGAGAAGGAAAAAGGAGTATATAGAATTGCATCAATGGAAAAACTTGCCGACCTTTCACTGCCTGGGAACATGATCACTCTTGATAAAAATTATTGTATTCTCTCGGGTGAGGGTCAGCTTAATTTCGGCGCAAATTATGACCACCTGAAAATGGCTGCCGCAGGCAAGGTAATTCACAATATCGATTCGGGCAAAGTGAACTTTGAAGCCGTTATTGCTCTCGATTTCTATTTCTCCCCGCAAGCACTCGAAATGATGAGCAATGAGATAAGGAGGGTACCAGCACTGGCACCGGTCAATCTTAATACAGAATTCTACAAAAAAGCCATGAAAGACCTTTTAGGAGAATCTGTAGCAACAAGAATAAATGAAGAAATAGGTCTGTTCGGAACAACCAGAAACTTGCCGAGGGAATACCCATATGAGCTGCTGCTGAACGATGTGAAACTCTACTGGAACGAACCAACTTCCTCATTCCGTTCAAAGGGTAAAATTGGAATTGGACTGATAGGCTCAAATGCTGTGAATGTTTACGTCGACGGATTTATTGAAATACAGAGGAGAAGATCTGGTGATATGCTCGATATATATCTTAAAGCAGATAATTCAACCTGGTACTACTTCTCATACTTCAGAGGTGTTCTGATGACACAGTCAAGCAATCTTGAATATAATACTCTTATCTCTACCCTTAAGGAGAAAGTTCGTACGCATCCTGAATCCTCAACCCGGGTGCCATACACATACATGATAGCCGTTGAAGACAGGCTGCCGAGATTTTTGCAGCGTATGACTTCGGATCAGGCTGAAGAACAAGAACAAAAGTGAACATAATAATTCTTTCAGGAATGCATATTTTTTACGCTTCAGGCATCAAAGGCGAAAAGTGTATTCTCGACGTTACAGAATCCAGGCATTGTGTGAAAGTTCTGCGTCTGAAAAAAAACGATCCTGTAAAACTCATTGACGGTACAGGAAACCTTTATCAGGGAGTTATTTCAGAGCCAGACCCTGAGGCGTGTACTGTCAGAATAACAAAAGTCATAAAAGATTTTCAGCCAAGACCTTACAGACTGCATCTGGCTGTATCTCCACTGAAAAATCCTGAAAGGTTTGACTGGCTGGTTGAAAAATGCGTTGAGATTGGTGTGGATGAAATCACACCTGTTATATGCAAAAACACCGAAAAGAAGAACATAAAACCAGAAAGAATAAAGAAAATAATAATTTCGGCGATGAAGCAATCGCTGAAAACATATCTGACGAACCTGAATGAGTCGATTGATTTTAACAGTTTTATTTCTGCTGATTTTAATGGTATAAAGCTTATAGCACATTGTTCGGCCAATTTCACAAGAGAGCATGTATCCGGAATATATAAGAAAGGAGAAGACGTACTTTTTCTTATTGGTCCTGAAGGAGATTTTACTGATGATGAAATAAGGGCTGCAGAGAAGATGGGATTCAGATCTGTCCATCTTGGCCCAAGTCGATTAAGAACTGAAACGGCAGGCATTGCTGCCTGCCATTCCATTTATTTCCTGAACCAGTAACAGGAAAGCTTTAAAGAAATTAACTGCTTGCTTTGTTATCTTTTTCTGTTTCACTAACTGGTTTCGATTTCAATCGTCCAGCTTTACGAAGTGCCTGGTCGATAATATATTCTATCTGTCCGTTTGTACTACGGAATTCATCAGCAGCCCATTTTTCGAGCGCTTCCAGTTTTTCAGGATCAATCCTGAGTATAAATGCCTTCTTTTTCACCATAAATCAGGTATACAATGTTCCTGTATTGACTACAGGGGTGGCATCCCTGTCGGCACAAAGTACCACCATCAGATTACTGACCATCGCAGCTTTTTTCTCTTCATCGAGCTCAACAATTTTTTTGTCGGACAGTTGTTCGAGAGCCATCTGAACCATCGATACAGCTCCTTCAACAATTTTGTACCTTGCTGAAACAACAGCAGTTGCCTGTTGCCTCCGGAGCATTGCATTGGCAATTTCCTCTGCATAGGCAATGTAATTGATTCTTGCTTCAATCACATTTATTCCTGCTATCGCAAGCCTTTCGCTAATTTCCCGCTCAAGCTCGTTGTTAATCTCTTCGCCTCCGCTACGAAGTGCAAGGGTAGCTTCATGATCTTCAAAATTATCATAAGGATACAATCCCGCAAGTTTACGAAGTGCAGCATCACTTTGTACCAGCACAAAATGCTGATAATCATCAACTTCAAATGCCGCCTTATAGGTATCCTCCACTTTCCATACCAGAACCAGCCCTATTTTAATGGGATTTCCGATTTTATCGTTTACCTTGATGGGCTCACTGTCAAAATTCCTTGCACGCAATGAAATCTTGCGCCTGAGATAAAAAGGATTAACCCAGAAAAATCCATTCTCCTTTATAGTGCCCCGATATGCCCCAAACAGAACTGTAACACATGATTCATTCGGGTAAACTATTGTTAACCCAATCACGGTAAAAATAAAAAGTACCGTAAGAACAATTCCAGGCCAGATTAATTCATAAATAAATCCGGCAATTGCCCCGCCCAGAAACAATAATGCTGCCAGCAGAGCGATGTAACCCGACATGGGTTTAATGACAAACTCTTTTTTCATGATGATATCATTTTGATATCACAAATATATCATATATTTTTAATAAAACAAAAAACACAGGAAAATTTTCCTGTGTTTTTTAAAAATCCCTCCAGTGGAGGTATAAAGTCACATCTGACCTTCAATAATTTCCATGAGCCTTTCAGTAACCTGCCTGTCAGGTTCTGCTTTCAGAGTATCAAGCAATTCGAACACATCATGAAATTCGGCCCGGAAATCCCATGCCTCATCAATCAGATCAGCATCCTCAACATCAATTTCATCATACTTTACAAAAGGAGTAGAGTTTAAATTCATAGGCAAACACGTTTTCATTTTTATATAAAAAACGATTTGCCGTAATGAATATTATTTTACAGTCAGGCTTATTTTTTTCTCATTTATCATTTTTCTCATATTGATAAGCGCATACCTCATCCGCCCGAGTGCAGTATTAATACTCACGCCTGTAATTTCAGCTATCTCTTTAAAACTCAAACCTGTATAATGACGAAGTATAACAACCTCCCTCTGATCATAGGGTAACATGCTTATAAGTTTCCTGACGTCTTTCCTTACCTGAATTCTGACAATATCTTCTTCAACGTTCTTTTCGGCCAGCGATTTTGAATTGAAAAGGTCCGATTCATAATCGTCGTTCGACATTGTATTCATCTGCCTTATGCGGCGGAAATGGTCAATAATAAGATTATGGGCTATTCTCATCACCCACGACAGGAATTTTCCGTCTTCATAATATTTTCCTGCTTTAACCGACTGAATTACTTTCAGAAATGTATCCTGAAATATGTCTTCAGCAAGTGCCTGATCACGTATATAAAGACTTATATACGCATATACCTTGTTTTTATGGCGGTGAATTAATTCCTCGAAACAGGACTGCTCACCATCTATGAACCTCTGTAACAGTTCATAGTCAGATGTTTCTTTTTTCATAGCTCACTCTTTTGACTTCAAAGAGTAGAGATTTTCAATAGGCAGTCCTCCTTTTATGATAGTTCTAAATACAAATAAAATAAAAAATATTAAAAGTAAAAGTATTACTTTTGGATTTTAACAAATTATTTTGACGAACGTACTGAAAGTGTTGACAAGCAGACCTGTTATGGAGGGGAACATTGAAATCAGAGGGGCAAGGGTACATAACCTTAAAAATATAAGTCTAAGTATTCCGAGAAATAAACTGGTAGTGATAACGGGCGTCTCGGGCTCAGGAAAATCCTCACTGGCATTTGATACTATTTACGCAGAAGGTCAAAGGCGGTATGTTGAAAGCCTCTCTGCATATGCCAGACAGTTTCTCGGGAGGATGCAAAAACCTGAAGTTGATTTCATAGATGGGATACCCCCTGCTATCGCCATCGAACAGAAAGTAAACACAAGGAATCCCCGCTCTACAGTCGGCACATCAACCGAAATATATGATTACCTGAGGTTATTGTATGCAAGAATAGGAAGAACCTATTCACCTGTTACGGGCAGAGAAGTCAGGAAGCACAGTGTTGACGATATTGTAGATTTTCTGAATACACTGCCTGAGAATACAACTGTAATAATCACTTCTCCCGCAGAGATTCCTTCAAAAATAACTACAAAAGAGTTCTTCTTATTTCTTGTAAAACAGGGTTATAACAGAATTGAGAAAGATGGGGATCTAATCAGGATTGATGATCCGGATTCACCAATCTGCTGCAACCCCGGGGAAAAAATTAATATTGTAATAGACAGGTTACTGGTTTCCCATTCCTCAGAAGGAATGAGCAGGGCAGCAGATTCTATCCAGACTGCTCTCAGTACCGGAAAAGGTTTTTGCCAGCTTGTAATATATGAAGGTGGCAGAATAACGAGGGAAAATTTTTCTGACAAATTTGAAGAGAACGGGATACAGTTTATTGAACCTTCGGAGCATTTATTCAGTTTTAACAACCCGATTGGAGCCTGCCCGGTGTGCGAAGGATACGGGAAAATAATAGGTATTGACGAGAACCTTGTTATCCCCGATCAGAATCTGTCGGTTTATGATGACGCTATAGTATGCTGGAAAGGCGAGTCAATGAAAAAATGGAAAGAGCGTCTCATCTCCACAGCGCATCTCTTCGGATTTCCATTACACAAACCATATTACCAGCTTACACCTGAACAGAAGGAGGTGCTCTGGAAAGGTAATCGCTATTTTTGGGGCATCAACCAGTTCTTTGAATACCTTGAAGAAAAGAAATACAAAATTCAATACAGGGTATTACTGAGCCGCTACAGGGGTAAGACAACCTGCCCTGCCTGCAAAGGGACACGCCTCAGAAAGGAAGCCTCATATGTGAAAATTGGAGGAAAATCCATTCAGGAACTTGTTTCTATGCCTGTGGATGAATTGCTGAATTTTTTTAATACACTCAAACTAACACAGCAGGAACAAAAAATAGCAGAACGTCTTCTTCATGAAATTACTTCAAGATTAAAGTTCCTGCTGAATGTCGGGCTTCCCTATCTCACCCTCGACAGACTCTCCTCGACACTTTCAGGTGGTGAATCACAGAGGATTAATCTTGCCACTTCCCTGGGAAGTAATCTTACAGGCTCGTTGTACATCTTAGATGAACCAAGTATTGGCCTTCATCCCCGCGATATTAACCTGCTTACCAGTGTGCTCAAAGAACTTCGTGATATGGGTAACAGCGTGCTTGTGGTTGAACACGAGGAAGAGATAATAAGGGCTGCTGATGAAATAATAGACATGGGACCAGGTGCAGGACTCTTTGGAGGTGAGGTGATATTTCAGGGGAAAATTGACTCAACCCAAAGTAATAACTCATTAACTGTCAAATATCTTGAAGGAGAGCTCGAGATACCTGTCCCGCCGGTAAGAAGGCCCTGGAACAGTTATATTGAAGTTAAAGGAGCAAGGCAAAACAATCTCAAATCGATTGATGTAAAATTTCCCCTGCACACAATTACTGTTGTAACCGGAGTAAGCGGCAGTGGTAAATCGAGCCTTGTTCACGATGTACTCTACAGAGCTCTAGCTGAGAGAATTGAAGGATCAGGTATACGGCCTGGTAATTACAGGGAAATATCGGGAGATATCAACAGCCTGACAGGTGTTGAAATGGTTGACCAGAACCCTATAGGAAAATCGAGCAGATCAAACCCGGTCACCTATCTCAAAGCTTATGATGAAATAAGGAAACTCTTTGCCGAACAGCAGGCTTCAATACAGAATAATTTCAAAGCGTCACATTTTTCTTTCAATATTGACGGTGGAAGGTGCGAGGATTGTTTGGGAGAAGGAATAATTAAAGTTGAAATGCAATTCATGGCCGATGTGGAGCTTGTTTGTGAAACATGTAAAGGAATGAGATTCAAGAAGGAAATCCTCGAAATAAAATACCACGGAAAGAATATCTACGATATTCTTGAAATGACTATAGATGAAGCCATAAGTTTTTTCAGCAGTTATAATGGAAAAACTGAACGTAAGATTGTAGAGAAACTGAAACCTCTGGTTGATGTCGGACTTGGTTATGTCAAGCTCGGGCAGTCGTCGAGTACACTTTCCGGAGGGGAAAGCCAGCGGGTGAAATTAGCATATTTTCTCAGTCAGGAAAAAGCTGGCGGACATATACTTTTCATTTTTGATGAACCAACTACCGGACTTCATTTTCATGATATCAGCAAACTGCTTGGGTCATTGAATGCCCTTGTTGAACATGGACATTCGGTAATTCTCATAGAACATAATCCTGAGGTGATAAAATGTGCCGACTGGGTAATTGACCTGGGTCCTGAAGGAGGAGACAAAGGCGGCTATATAGTATTTGAAGGCAAGCCTGAAGATTTGATAAAATGTAAAAAATCGTACACCGGAAAATTCCTCAGCAATAAATTGACAAAAACAAAATAATAAAGAAGGGCGTTTTGTGTAACGCCCTTCTTTATTTTACAGGTATTGAATTCTTAATTATTTTTTCACTTTAAAGCCAAACATTATTGCCACGCAACCACTTGCAGGAACATCGCCAGGTTTATTAAAAGAAGAAACCTTTATTACAAGCTTCAGCTGCTTACTTGATTCAAGCTTAAAATCCCACGAACTGGAATTACCATTATCCTTGCTTGAATAGAGGACGTTTTTATTCTCATCCAGTACTTTAAACTCCACTGCCGGCAGTTTGCTTTCGCCCATTACCACAACCCTGTATTCCATGTCGGAATAAAATGTTTTGTACAATTCAGCCTCTTCACCTTCAACAAGTATGGCAGCATGATAGTTGCCATCGTGAACATATGGTGAAAGTTCAGGAAGAACTTCTTTTTTTGCGAAAGCCTTGCACTGGGAATGTGCAGGTATACTTAAAGCTATTAATAAGAGCAATATACCTGAAAAAAGTCGGACTGTCTTCATGGCGGTGTTATTTTACAAATGAATCTCTTATTTCTTTAACAACAGCTGTTAGTTCCTTAAAAGTCTCAACCGACATATCGGTAGTAACTTTTGATTTCAGTATTGTCACATTTGTGGCAGGATCAATCTCGGTTTTAATTGGTGTTGTCTGTATATTAATCTTATCAAAAACTGCTTTCAGCTTGTTCACCTGGCTTATAAGCTCATCCACGGCAGGATTGCCCTTATTGCTCTCAAGCAGGTTGATGAGAATGTCGATTGAAAGTTTCTGATCGATAATAGTTGCCACCAATTTGTTGCCATTGAAATTATTAAGATCAACAAGTTGTGTTGCGATATATAAACCCTCAATCCATCCTCCCGTCAGGACAATAGCTGCTACTGCTGCCTGGTCATTATCTGCAAGGTATGAATTGGAATTCATAAATGTTTCGGAAATGATTTCCATAATCACTTCCTTGTTATTGATATTTTCCTCAAGCCTTGAAATAGTTTCCTGGTTAATTGCGTCAAGAATTCCAAGTCCATCAGCCATTTTTTTGGCAGCATTCATGTAATCTATAATCAGCTGTGTCTGGTCATACAGACTGGCAAAACTCAGATCGCATGTATAGATCCCCAGATTTAGTGCCTGGCTGCGGGTTGTTGTGTAAAGTTTTACATTCTCAATCGGATTAAGATACCTTCTGTCAAATGAAGCACCGGCTGTTTTTATAAGCATTGCCGATTCAAGCGGCGAAGGAAGTGCATTAAACATCTTTTCAGCCTTGCTTATATCCTCCTTAATCTTCTGGACATCCTTCTGAGTTACAGGTTCAATTTTTTTCTGCTTTTCACCTCCCGATTTGCACCCCGGAAGAACAAATAATGACAGAATTATAACTGTGATAATTCCTGTTCTGATTAATTTATTCATGATCAAAAAGTTTAAGTTACCAACTAATTAACGACTAAATTAGCACAATATTTTTATTTTTCAAAAAAGGTTAAAATATCTTTTTTATTTCAAGAAAATTTATTGAATATTTCAACTTAAAATTTTTAGTAAATCTTTATAGAAAATGCGCTATTCCTTCTTTGCTTTTAGTCAACCTATGTTATTGATTCAGTATCACTTTGATAGTTCTAATGCATCATTAGTGGTTAAAAATTTATATCACCGGGTACAATGAAAAATCTACAGGTGGAATTATACCATTATTTAAATTTCTAATCGTGCGATGAAAAGAATTTCATAAACTGTGCCCTTTCGTAAAGTATCGGATTCCCGACAGCTGAATAATTGAGTTTTCCTCTGAACTGATTAATGGAATTAAATCCCCTTTTTTCCATCCAGCTGATTATCCGTTCGTTCACCTCTTTTATAAAACCAATGCCTTTCTTATAAAGTGCCGAGCATACCTGTATGGTATCAGCACCGGCAAGAAGATATTTTATCGCATCATCACCACTATGAATACCTGTTGAAGCCGATATATCAATTTTGAAATCTAGAGCATCAGCCATTGCAATCCATCTGAGAACATAGCGTCTTTCAGCCGGCAGACTGAATACCTCTGCAGGAACAACTGCCATTTTATCAATGTCAATATCCGGTTCGTAGAACCTGTTAAACATTACAACTCCTTCCACTCCCCTCTTGTAAAGTAATTCAATAATATTCAGAATATTAGTAAACCTGAAGCCGATTTTTACTGCAATTGGTACTTTAACTTTGCTTTTGAGTTTTTCAATTATCTGCAGATAACTTTTTTCAATCTCTGAGCCTGTGGTTTCACCTTTTACCGGTAAGAAAAAGATGTTGATCTCAAGAGCATCAGCACCTGCATTCTCAAACATTTTCGCATAATCAATCCATGAACCGGCTGATATACAGTTAATACTGGGTATTATGGGAATGCTAATACTTTTTTTGGCAGCAGAAATAAGATTCAGATAATCTTCAACCGCATTGGCTTTTATGTAATACGCCATATAATCCTCGGCTTCAGGGTATGAGTGTGGACCACCTGAAGAAGCTATAAGATGTTCTATCTGTTCCTCAAAGAGTGATTTCAGAACGATTGCACCAGCTCCGCAATTCTCTGCTTCCTTTATTTTTTCCAGAGATGACGTCTGACCACTGCTACCAGCAATTACAGGACTCTTCAGCTCCAGTCCCAGGTATTTTGTACTGAGCTTGCTCATATTATATGTTTAATCGTTTTCAAAATAATTACGTTCTCCAAATATAAGAGTTCCCACGCGTATAATAGTACTTCCTTCCTCAATTGCGATTCTGTAGTCGCCCGACATACCCATTGATATTTCAGTGAAATACTTATTGTCAATGAAATATCTATCTTTTAATATGTTAAAATATTTTCTAAGGGTTCTGAACTCATTCCTGACCACCTTCATGTCGTCGGTAAAAGTAGCCATCCCCATTACCCCTCTGATTATCACATTGTTCATTTCTTTGATTTCCTGAGAATTAAGCATTCTAAGTGCTTCCTCAAAAGTAAATCCCGATTTTGTTTCCTCCCGTGCAATATGGAACTGCAGCAGGCACTCAACTGAAAGATTTAATTTTGCTGCTTCTTTGTTAATGGCATTCAATAACTTAAAGCTGTCAACCGAATGAATCAGTTTCACATTCGGCACAACCATTTTAACTTTATTTGTCTGAAGATGACCTACGAAATGCCATTCGATATCCTGTGGCAACAGATCTTTTTTTGAAAGTAATTCCTGTGCCCTGTTTTCTCCGAATATTTTATGCCCGGCCTGATAAGCAATCATTATATCGCTTACCGGGTGTGTTTTAGAAATTGCAACTATCTTCACATGTTCCGGGACTTCATCCCTTAACCGCTTAATATTCAATGCAATATCCATATCAATTCTATTTCAGTCAAGCAGATGAATCACCAGTCCGCTTCGCAGCTTGGGTTCGAACCATGTTGTCTTTGGGGGCATTATGTTGCCTGTATCCGCAATGTTGATAAGTTGTTTAATGGAAACAGGGTAAAGAGCAAAAGCAACCTGCATTTCGCCGCTGTCGACTCTCTTTTTCAATTCCTCAAGTCCTCTTATACCGCCAACAAAATCGATGCGTGTTGAACGCCTCAGGTCTTCAATCCCCAGTACCGGGGCAAGAATATGGTTTGTAAGGATGTTGACATCGAGGACCCCAACCGGGTCATCATCGTTATAAGTACCCTGCTTTGCTGTGAGGCTGTACCATCTGCCATCGAGGTACATTGAGAAATTATGTAAATGCCGGGGATGATATATCTCTGTTCCCTTATCTTCTACAGAAAAACTCGCTTTTATCCTTTCAATTAATTCTTTTGGTGTTAACCCGTTAAGGTCTTTCACAACCCGATTGTAGTCGAGTATTTTCAACTGGTTATCAGGAAAATGGACTGCCAGAAAAAAGTTATATTCTTCATCTCCCCTGTGCAGGGGATTGCTTTCCCTTTTTTCTTTGCCAGCAAGAGCTGCTGCAGCTGTACGGTGATGACCATCTGCGATGTAAGTATATGGTACTCTTGTTCGGAAAAGTTCTTCAATCTTCCTGTTTGTATCTTTATCCCATATCACCCAGAAATGGTGGCCTATTCCATCTTCTGAAATAAAATCGTATTCAGGCTTCTGTTTTTGTGTTATTTCCGTAACAATTTTATCTATCTCATCTACAGCAGGATAGGCTAAAAAAACTGGTTCAATGTTCGCATTGTTTACCTTAATATGAATCATCCTGTCCCTCTCCTTATCGGGCCGGGTAAGCTCATGTTTTTTAATAATTCCGTTATAATAGTCGTCAACGGAAGCACAACCGGCAATACCGTATTGAGTTCTTCCTCCCATGGTCTGGGCATAAATATAAAAATGTGGCTCTTTATCCTGAACCAGCCAGCCTCTTTCACGCCACAATCTAAAATTCTCAACCGATTTGTCGTAAACTTCTCTGGAATGAATATCAGTTCCTTCAGGCAAATCTATCTCAGCCCTTGTGATATGAAGCAATGAACACTCCTTCCCCTTTGCCATTTGCCTTGCTTCTTCTGTGTTCATTACATCATATGGAAGACAGGCAAGGTCCTTAACTATTGATGCAGGTGGTCTCAGACCCCTGAAAGGTTTAACAACAGCCATATATAATATATAAGGTATTATTCAGTTAACTCTGAACTTATCATTTCCTGTTTTGAAATAATCAATAATTTGTTTTACAGCAGCAATTCCAGCATTGGTATTAGCTTCCTCTGTTTGAGCCCCCATCTTTTTGGCCGTAAATAAAAATCTTCCGCTGTATTTCTGTTCAAATATGGCTTTACAGTCAGGTTCAATATCCGAAAGATATTTAATATCTGACCGTTCGTCGAATATTTTCAGCAAGCCATCTTCATCTATTATTTCTTTCCTTGCTGTATTCACGAGCACAGCTTCGGGTGGCATCAGTTTCAGTAATTCGTAGCCAATAGATTTCCGGGTTTTATTATTTAAAGGAATATGCAATGACACATACTGACAATTGCTGTAAAGTTCTTCAGGAGTTTTGCAGGGAATGACGCCTGACTGTTTCATCTCATTTTCCTCAACATACGGATCGTAGGCATATACCTTCATGCCGAAACCTTTTGCGATCTGGTTCATAAAACGGCTGACGTTTCCAAATCCGTGTAACCCTATCGACTTGCCTCTGAGTTCCGTACCCCATTTTCCTGCAAACCCTGAACGTGCCATATAAAGCATCATAAGGAATGCAAGTTCAGCAACAGCGTTGGAGTTCTGCCCGGGTGTGTTCATAGCAATCACATTGCGGGCTGTGCAGGCTTTGATGTCGATATTATCGTATCCGGCGCCAGCCCTCACCACAAGTTTTAATTCAGGTGCAGCATCGAGAACCTGAGCAGTAACTGGATCACTCCTTACAATCAGTGCGCTGGCATCGGCAACAGCATGTAATAATTCTTCAATACTCGTGTAACTCTCAAGCGTAACAAACTGATGCCCTTCAGCTTCTGCCAGCTCACGCATTTTTCTGACTGCAGCAGGAGAAAATGGTTTTTCTGTTGCCAGCAATATTTTCATGATTCTATTTTTTGGATTCAAATTCCTTCATAACCTCCACCAGAGCCTCAACGCTCTCTTTTGGAAGAGCATTATAAAGTGAAGCTCTGAAACCACCTACCGACCTGTGTCCTGCAATACCAACCATCCCTCGTGATTTTGCAAAATCAAGGAACTCTGCTTCAAGTTCTTTGTATTCGGGTTTCATCACAAAACATACATTCATAATTGAACGGTCGGCAGGATCGCTTACCGTGGGCATGAACAATTTATTCCTTTCAATCTCATCATAAAGAATTTTTGCTTTTTCTTCGTTTCGTTTCTGCATAACTCTTACACCACCCATTTCTTTCAGCCAGAGAAGGGTTTGTTGTGCGGCAAATACCGCGAACACCGGAGGAGTATTGAACATCGATTCTGCCTTTATGTGCGTACGGTAATCGAGCATTGTGGGGATGGTACGCTCAACTTTCCCGAGAACATCTTCCCTGACGATAACCATTGTTACACCTGCCGGTCCAAGGTTTTTCTGAGCACCAGCATAAATTATTGCATATTTTGAAACATCCACCGGACGACTGAAAATATCGGATGACATATCTGCAACCACAGGTACCGGTGAATCAGGATCCTCCTTAAGCTCAGTTCCGTAAATGGTATTATTTGTTGTTATATGAAAATAATCGGCATCGGCAGGAATGGTGTAATTTTTCGGTATATACGAGAAATTCCTGTCTTTTGATGATGCCACTTCAACTGCTTCACCAATAAGCTTTGCTTCCTTGAAAGCTTTGGAAGCCCATTCACCTGTTACAAGATATGCTGCTTTATTCTTAAGTAGATTTATCGGCACCATACAAAACTGCAAGCTGGCACCCCCTCCAAGGAAAATAACATGATAACCCTGAGGAACATCAAGCAGCTCCTTAACCAGTGCTATTGTATCATTCATACATGCTATAAACTCTTTACTCCGGTGGGATATCTCAAGAACTGACAACCCTGTTCCGGCAAAATTTTTGATTCCTTCTATTGTCTTTTCAATAGTGAATTGCGGAAGAATAGAAGGCCCTGCGTAAAAATTGTGCTTTTTCATAGTTTGAAGTTTATTTTAATACTGTTCTTTTATCGCAATAATATTTCAATTTATTTATTTCTTAAAATTTCATACTACCTTCCTGTCCCTGTCTATTTAATTCTGCCTTTTTTCTATTTATATCTCAAAGGTACAATTTTCCCTTTCTCCACGACCGGTATAACTGGTGTAATATCAGCAGTAAGGCAGAAATCAATACAATCGTCAAGTCCCTTATCGCGAAGACGGCTTCTCTGAGCTGCTTTCTCAATATATCCTCTCAGATCATTCCTGGCTATCTCCCATATGTCCAGAGAAGCATGAACGGAATCACAAATAGTAGTAAAGAGTCCACTTTCAAGGAGCCTCGATGCATATGCTCCGGCGCAAACTGTATCTTCAAGACTGAATCTGTCTTTCCAGCCGGCGCAGAAAAGAATTACATCCTTCTTCTCTGCCAGAATCCATTCTGTTACCGAAGAAATATTCAGAAAAGCTCCTATAATAGTTTTGTATGATTTATCAGTCATTTCTATAATCCTCGTCCCGTTGGTTGTTGAATAAGCTATTGTTTTGCCTTCAACACGTTCGCGTGTAAAATTAAAAGGAGAATTTCCAAAATCGGCAAAATCGAGTGTAAAACCATCTCTTTCAGCTGCTACCAGATAACCTCTGTTTTTATACTCCTTTGCCTCTTCAGCTTCTGCAACAGGAATGATTTCAGCCGCGCCGTTTTCAAAAGCAGTGCAAATTGCCGAACATGCCCTCAGTACATCTATAATAACCACAATATTGCCTCTACAATCATACCTGTGGAACATTGCAGGAGAAAGGCAAACTTCAAGTTTGAGTTTTTCCATTATTCCGGAGCTTAAGCCAGCATTTCAAAATTACATATTTATCTCTTTTCAGCAGGAATGATGAAAATCAATAGATCATTTATTACAAGCCTATTGTTTTTTATAAAATGGTAGTTCAACGATTACTGCCTTAAGGTCTTTATTTCTTATTCTAATGAATATTTCAGTACCAGGTTTCCAGAATCCTCTGGTGAGGTATGCCATACCGATTCCCTTTTTCAGCATGGGAGACATTGTACCTGATGTCACTTCACCTATTTTATTTCCTGCGGAATCAAACACTTCATAATGTTGTCTTGGTATTCCTTTTTCAATCATTTCAAAACCTCTGAGTTTCCGGCTGGTGCCTTCGGTCTTTTGTTTAAGAAGAAGTTCCCGGTCGATAAAGTCTTTGCCGTCAACAAATTTTGTTATCCAGCCAAGCCCTGCCTCTATAGGGGAGGTTGTATCATCGATGTCATTTCCGTAGAGGCAGTAGCCCATTTCGAGACGCAGTGTATCTCTGGCACCAAGTCCTGCAGGTTTGATTCCAAATTCCTTTCCGGCTTCAAAAACAGCTTCCCATAACCGCGGTCCATCTTCATTTTTCACATATATTTCGCATCCACCTGCACCAGTATAACCTGTGGTTGAGAAAATAACATCTTTTATTCCAGCAAATTCAATAACCTTGAAAGTATAGTATTCCATGCCTTCAATGCTGGCAGAGGTTAATTTCTGCATTGCCTTTAGTGCAAGTGGTCCCTGAACAGCTAACTGTGCTGTGGAGTCGGACAGGTTAATAATTTCCTTTCCAGGTAAAATACCGAAGCGTCTGGCGTGCTGCACACACCATTGCCAATCTTTTTCAATATTTGCAGCATTTACCACGAGAAGATAATCATCGGAACTGAACCTGTAAATCAGCAAGTCGTCCACTATTCCTCCCCTGCCGTTGGGGAAACATGAATACTGAACCTTTCCGTCGTACAGTGCTGAAACGTCATTTGAGGTAATATACTGTAAAAAAGCGAATGCATTCGGTCCTTTGACTCTGAATTCACCCATATGCGACACATCAAATACCCCAACTTTTTCCCTCACAGTAATGTGTTCATCGATAATTCCTGTATATTCTACAGGCATGTAAAATCCGGCAAAAGGTACCATCTTTGCACCCAGACCAATGTGGATCTGCGTAAATGGAGTATGTTTCATAATTATGGAAAATTGTAAAAACTTAAGTCAAAAATAAGTCACTGATTAATAAAATTTCATGCTTAAAGTCATGAAATTCTCATTCAGTTTACATTTCAAGTATTTTGAATTCCACACGGCGGTTTTTGGCTCGCCCTTCAGGAGTAGAATTATCAGCTATTGGCTGGTCGGGTCCATAACCCCTATATGTCATTCTCGCTCTGTCTATCCCCTTGCTCACCAGATATTCAACAACTGCTCTTGCTCTTTCTGTTGACAACCGGGCATTTATCACAGCACTCCCTGTATTATCAGTATGGCCTGATATTTCAATCTTCATCGAGGGATTATCATTCATAATACCCACCAGTTTATCGAGTTCTTCGAAAGAATCTTTAGTCAGCACTGCTTTCCCTGTTTCGAAGAAGATATTGTTGAGAACAACTTTCTTCCCCACCTTGACCTTTGCAAGTTGAACATCAAGCCTCATTAAATCGGAAGGATAATCTTCGGGTATTGATATCTTCTTCATATCCGACAGGAAACCTGTAGCTCTAACGTTTACTATATATATTTTCCTTTCAGGCAGTTTTACTTTATATGAACCGTCAGCATCAGAACTTGCTGTTGTGGCAATAACTGCATCTGTAAGGTAATCAATAACTTCAATGCGTGCAAGAACAGGAGCACCTGTTTCTGAGTCGGTAATATTTCCAGTAAGGTAAACTGATTTGTCAATGACCGGGGCAGGTGGTGCAACTTCCTTGATAATGACTACCGTATCGCGTACCACCACAATCTGTGGTTCAGGTGGCTTTACAGGTTCGGGTTCGGGTTCAGGAGGAGTTACAACCGGAGGAGGAGGCAGCAGGCGACCCTTATAAATGTCGAGACCACCATATCCCCCCTTGCGGTTGGAGACAAAATAAAATGCACTGTCGTCGTCGGGGGCAGGGACATAAAAGAGCTCATGCCATGGCGTATTTATAGGAAAGCCTGCATTCATAGCAGGACCCCAGCTGCCATCGGTGCTTCTTACACTGTAAAATATATCAAATCCTCCAATTGCATTGTGCCCTGCAGAACTGAACCACAATGTATCACCTCCTTTCGAATATCTTACAGATTCCTCATCGTACCGGCTGTTAACTGTTATTCCTGCATTTTGAGGTTTTGACCACCTTTTATCCTGAATTCTTTTAACAATATAAATGTCTTTCCCGCCTATACCTTTTTTACCTGCATCGCGTATAAAGGCAACTTCATTTCCGTCGGGTGAAATACACATCGATGTTTCGGGAAAGTTGCTTGAAATCCCTATTTTTTCTTTTACCGGCGCCCTCCACGACCCCCTTCTCAATTCGGAAACCATAATATCACCGTTTCCTTCATAACCCGCATAAACAAATAGCCTGTCTTCTGCTTTGCTCAGAAAAAGAGGAGTTTCACAATATTCAGTATTTATTTTACTTCCAACAGGTAATGCATTTGTCCAGACACCGTTCTGAAAATCAGTAATAAAAATATTTTCATCAAACTTCTTATCATCATAACGCTTTGAAGAAGAACCTGATGTAGCTCTTCTCGAGCCAAAATATATTCTTTTCCCATCCCCTGTCGGTACTATACTGTAATCATCACAATCGGAGTTCACACTGCCACCAAGGTTCTGGATTTCAATTCTCAATGTATCTTTTGTTAATTCAATAGCTGACTTACATTCCTCAATGTATTTTTTTGCCATCTCCACTCCAGCTTTATTTCTTTTGTTGGAAGAGTCGATGTATAATTCCAGTTTTTCTATTGCCTCATTGTATCTGCCAGCATATTGAAGAGCTCTCCCTGCCAGCAGGAGCACATCTTCAGCTACTTTATTATTAATTTCATAGGCTTTAAGAAGATATTCGGCTGCCTTATCCTGATTATCTGAAAATAAGGCAGCAACTCCGATTTTGTAATTTAATTCCGCATTTGTTGAATTATATGCGTAAGCTTTTTTATACTCTTCAAAAGCATTTCTGTACAATACCCCACCTTCCATAAAATATGCATCGCCCTCCTTCACATGCTCCCATGCGACTTTAAATCCATCCCTGACATTTCTGAACTGGCTCTTTTCTATTTCCACATTTGTCTGGGCATTTGCTGATCTGCAGGTGAGAATCAATAAAATAAGCAACAATGAATATCCTGTTAGTCTCATTTTGAAAGGAATTTTGCACGCTAAATTTAATATTTATTTCAAATAAAAAACTGTTTGATTTTCTGTTTATTGTTTAAAAAATAAACTATAAGTAACATCTTATTAAACAATAAAATGTTTTCTCGCAGAATTTTATATTCATTTTATCTGCTGGTAAAAGGAGTTATAAGGTCGACAGTATAAGCAACCGGAAATAAATTAATAACGAAATTCCTGAATTTTGAAATAAATATTATTTTTATAATTGAAAACTAAAACCTTTTTCAATTTAAATTATTTCTTCCCAATGAGTTATAATTATATTAACCCTGAATATCTGTTGTCAGTGGCAGGTGGTGATAAGGAAACTGTTAAGGAAATAGTGGAGATGTTTAAGGCGCAGGTTCGTGAGATTTCAGAAGAAATGAAGAAATTACTTAAAGAAGCTGATTATTATAATCTTGGACTTCTGGCACATAAAGCAAAATCGTCGGTAGCAATTATGGGGATGGAAAATCTTGCCAGTATGCTTAAGACTTTCGAATTGCAGGCAAAAGAGGGTATGGAAACAGAAAAGTACAGCACCTACATATCAAATTATGAGCACGATACTGCCGAAGCAATAGTTGAACTTGAAAAATTAATAAACAGTATCTGAAAGCAGGGAACCATGGTTACCAGTGAAAAGAGGGGTAATATCGAAATTGTATCATTCACTCTAAATAAACTTGATGCACTGGTTGCTGATGAGGTAAGAGAAGAAGTATCAAGGTTATTCAACGAACCAAACTCCAGAGTGATAATAAACCTAAAGGGTATACAATATATAGATAGTACCGGCTTTGGTTCCCTGCTTTCAATACTTAGATCAGCCAGGAATAATTACGGAACACTAAAAATTTGTTCTATTGAGCCTCACGTAAACAATCTTTTTCAGAACCTGCGTCTGAATACTATTTTTGATATTTACGATGACGTTGATGAATGCATCAAGTCGTTCTCCTAGATGGTTTCTTATTGCTGAAAAAGATTGCTCCGTCTTTCACGCTTAGATAAACAGTATCATCCTTACTAACTTTTCCTGCTATTATTTCTTTCGACAATCGATTCACAACCTCTCTCTGAATCAGTCGTTTAACCGGTCGGGCACCCAGCTGCGGATCAAACCCATGTTCAGCAAGCCATTCAACTGCATCATCACCCACTTCGAGCTTAATGCCCTGTGATTCAAGTACTTTAGAAAGGTTGCCAAGCTGAATTCTTACTATTTCTTTTATTTGATTAATAGTCAATGGTTTAAACATTACTATTTCATCAACCCTGTTAAGGAATTCAGGTCGCATAAATTTTCTCAGCAATGCAAAGACTTCGTTCCTTAGTTTCTCTTCTTCCCTGGGCGGAAGGTTATTGTTCCACTGTTCCATCCTCTCGCGGATAATATCGGAACCGAGGTTGGAGGTCATTATAATTATTACATTTCTGAAGTTAACTGTTCTTCCCTTGTTATCAGTAAGTCTTCCCTCGTCGAGCACCTGTAGCAGAAGGTTAAACACATCCGGATGTGCCTTTTCTATTTCGTCGAGCAGGACGACCGAATAAGGTTTATGCCTGACAGCTTCAGTCAGCTGTCCGCCTTCTTCATATCCGACATAACCCGGGGGAGCTCCTATAAGTCTCGATACCGAATGTCTCTCCTGATATTCTGACATATCAATCCTCGTCATCAGGTTCTCATTGTTGAACAGAAATTCGGCCAGTGCTCGGGCAAGTTCGGTTTTGCCCACACCTGTTGTTCCAAGGAAAATGAATGAGCCCACAGGTCTTTTTTCATCCTGCAGTCCTGCCCTCGATCTTCTTACAGCATCGGCAACAGCAGCTATTGCCTCATCCTGGCCAACAACCCTTTTGTGAAGCTCCTCCTCAAGGCGAAGAAGTTTTTCCCTCTCACTCTCGAGCATTTTTGAAACAGGTATTCCAGTCCACTTAGAGACTATCTCTGCAATATCTTCTGCTCGTACATCTTCACGCACAAGTGAACCAGATCTTCTTCTTTCCTCAATCTGTTCTTTTATTGCAGCAATCTCTTTCTCCAGTTCGATCAGTTTCCCATACCTCAGCTCTGCCACACGGCCGTAATCACCCATCCTTTCAGCCTGTTCTGCTTCAAGTCTGATCATCTCCATTGCCTCCTTTTTCTCCTGCATCTGTTCGATCAGATTCTTTTCCGACTTCCAGGCTGCCATCAGTTCATTTCTTTTTTCCATGAGTTTTGCAAGCTCACGCGAAATTTCTTCCTCTTTTCTTTTGTCCTGGTCTCGTTTCACTGCTTCGCGTTCTATTTCAAGGCGTGCAATTGTCCTCTGTATCTCATCGAGCTCTTCAGGTAATGAATTCATTTGCAGCCTCAGCCTCGAAGCAGCTTCGTCTATAAGGTCTATGGCTTTATCAGGCAGAAAACGGTCGGTAATATATCGATATGACAGATCCACTGCTGCTATTATTGCTTCATCGCGAATAATAACTTTATGATGAGTTTCATACCGTTCCCTCAATCCTCTGAGAATTGAAATGGCGTCAGCCCTGTCAGGTTCATCAACGTGTACTACCTGAAAACGGCGTTCAAGAGCTTTGTCCTTTTCGAAATACTTCTGATATTCATTAAGAGTTGTAGCACCTATAGCCCTTAACTCTCCTCTTGCAAGAGCCGGCTTCATAATATTGGCAGCATCCATTGCTCCTTCCGATTTGCCGGCACCAACAAGTGTATGAATTTCATCAATAAAAAGAACCACTTCACCATTAGAAGAAACCACTTCATTAATTACCGATTTAAGCCTCTCTTCAAACTCTCCCTTATACTTGGCACCTGCAATGAGTGCTCCCATATCGAGAGCATAAATTACCTTCGATTTAAGGTCTTCAGGCACATCACCTCTCACGATACGGTGTGCCAGACCTTCCACTATTGCAGTCTTTCCGACACCGGGCTCACCAATAAGCAAGGGATTATTTTTTGAACGCCTTGACAATATCTGTAATACCCTTCTAATCTCATCATCTCTTCCGATAACCGGGTCGAGTTTACCCGATTGTGCCATCTCATTGAGGTTTATTGCGAACCTGTTAAGTGCATTATAAGTGTCATCTGCCGTCTGACTCTCAACAGTAGCTCCTTTTCTCAAATCGTTAATTGCAGCCATAAGTCCCTTCATATCTATCCCGCTGTCCTTCATAAGTCTGGCTACCTGGTCGTCCGATTCGAGAAGCGCAATCAGCAGATGCTCAACCGATACAAATTTGTCTTTCATCTTCAGTGCATGACCCGATGCCTTCCGCAAGACCTCAGCAGCTCTCGAAGAAAGATATGATTCACCCCCTGTAACTTTCGGAAATGAATCAATTATGCGATCGAGAGCTCTGCTGAAAGCACGGATATCTGCACCTGTCTTGCCGAAAATAAACTGCACAATCTTATCGGCTTCCGTAAGAATACCTTTCATAATATGCGCACATTCCACAGCCTGATGATTCATCGATGCGGCTATGTCGAATGCGTGCATTACAGCTTCCTGGGCTTTTATAGTGAAATTATTAAGGTTCATATTATTTTACTCCTTTCTTTTTTAATATTTTAGCTCACCTTATTTTACAAATTCCCTGCCATATACAACTTATTGATTTACATGGTAATTTTTGACATATTAAGGTATTTTTAACATGTCATTATGACATATGGATTACATGGAAACCGATTCGTAGAAAATTAACGAATGTGAATGAAACCTTACTATTAATTTTGCTCATTGTGAGCAAGGTATTAATTAAATTTACCCGTCTTATTATAAATTCAAATGTATGGGAAAGCTGTTATGGAAACCTGGAACCATGATATATCCTCTTCCTGCAGTTATGGTAAGCTGTGGTGCAAGTGAAGAGGAATACAATATTATAACAGTGTCGTGGACAGGCACGATTTGCACCGAACCTCCAATGTGTTATATTTCGGTCAGGCCCGAACGGCATTCATATGGTATTATAAAGAAAAACATGGATTTTGTTATTAACCTGACAACTGAAAAACTTGCCCGGGCAACCGACTGGTGCGGTGTGAATTCGGGTGCACTTTTCAACAAGTTCAAAGAAACAGGACTCACACCGGTCAGGGCAACGATAGTAAAGTCCCCTCTGATTGAAGAATCTCCTGTAAACATAGAATGCGTTGTAAGGGAAATAAAAGAGCTGGGGACGCACCATATGTTTATTTCAGAAGTGGTTGCTATTCATGCCGATGAAGCTTATTACGAAAGTAAAACGGGAATATTCAGACTCAATGATGCAGGCCCATTGTGTTACCTTCACGGCAGATATTACGGGACTGGCAGATTTTTGGGGAAATTTGGATTTTCTGTTGAAAGAAAGAAAAAGAAAAAAAGAAAATTTTGAGAGAAATATCTTTAATTTAGGATAATTTGGCACAAATTACTAATTTCAGCCTTAATATTACGTAATAACTGGATCACATGAGTGAAAAGATTCTAAAAGCTCTGATGCAGCTGTTTGCAATTATAGCCAGGCCTCAGTCGAATGACAGTGATAGGCGCGGGGTGGTTGAGGCATTTCTTAAACGCCAGTTGAACCAGGAACTGGTTAAAATTTATCTCGGCTTCTTTGATGAGTACTATAAGGAGGCGCAGGAAAAACGGATGAAAAGTACCCAGAACAGGCGTACTGCAGCTATTGCAGTAAGAGTTCTGAAAATATGCAATGACATTAATGACCAGTTGACTCAGGATCAGAAAATCATTGTACTCGTACAGTTGCTAGAGTTTTGCAAATCGGAAGGAACTGAAGTAAGTCAGCTTGAGCTGGAGTTTATCGAGCAGGTGGCCAACCAGTTTTACGTAAACTCCGATGAATACGAACTTATCAGACATTTTGTGCTGAATCCTTTCACAGAAATACCCAATAAACAGGGCATTCTGGTAATCGATAACAGGGAACACGATCCTTCAAAAGAATATATTCATTTTTATAATCGTGATGTAAAGGGGCAGATCTGGGTTCTTTATGTTCACTCAGCTCAGATGTATTTTGTAAGGTTCAGTGATATGGGTGAACTATACATGAATGGTCAGCTTCTGCAGGAAGATAAAGTATATCCCTTTAATCCAGGCTCATCGCTGAGAGATCCGAAATCATCTCCGATATATTACAGCGATGTTATCAAACAGTTCTTCAAAGAGGAATTACAGGCATCCCGGGTAGTTTATAAAGTTAAAGATCTTGAATACAGGTTCAGAGGAGGAAAAATAGGCATACACCCAATGAGTTTTGAGGAAGAGTCGGGCAGAATGGTGGGAATAATGGGTGCAAGTGGAGCAGGTAAATCAACCCTGCTTAGTGTCCTTAACGGTACCAACAAACCATTTTCGGGGGAAGTAACCATAAATGGAATAAACATTCATACTGAAAGTGAAAAAGTTAAGGGATTGATAGGCTATGTCTCACAGGATGATCTGCTTATTGAAGAACTTACAGTGTTCGAAAACCTTTATTACAATGCCAAACTCTGCTTTGATAATCTTACAGATGAAGAGATAAGGCAGAAGGTCGATACAACGCTGAAGAATCTTGGATTGTACGAAATACGAGACATGAAGGTTGGGAATCCGCTGAACAAAAAGATAAGCGGTGGTCAGAGAAAACGTCTCAACATTTCTCTTGAACTTATAAGAGAGCCAGCTATACTGTTCCTGGATGAGCCAACTTCAGGCCTTTCTTCACGAGACTCTGAAAATATTGTGGATCTTTTGAAGGAACTTGCACTTAAAGGGAAACTTCTTTTCGTGGTGATCCACCAGCCATCTTCAGACATTTTCAAGATGTTTGACAGGCTGCTTATTCTTGATACCGGAGGCTATCTTATTTATAACGGAAACCCCATTGAATCAATAGTTTACTTTAAGACAAGAATTCATCATGCAAACTATAATGAGAGTGAATGCCATGTATGCGGCAACGTAAATCCCGAGCAGATCTTCAATATTGTTGAAGCAAGGGTGCTCGATGAATATGGCAAGCCAACTGACACTCGAAAAATATCTCCTGAGGAATGGAACGAATATTATAAAACTTATCTTGCCGGTAACCAGGAGCCACTCGAGGAAGGGAAAGGTATTCCGGAGATAAATTTCAAAACACCGGGGAAACTTAAACAGTTCCTCATTTTTGCAAAAAGGGATATTTTATCAAAACTTGCTGATGCTCAATACCTTGTAATTACCCTGCTGGAAGCTCCCTTCCTTGCTTTTCTGCTGGCATTTCTTATCAAGTATCACGATGCCAGTGCACCTGATGCACATTTTGTTTTTGCCGACAACGAAAACCTGCCTGTGTATATTTTCATGTCGGTGATAGTGGCAATATTCATGGGCCTTACAGTAAGTGCAGAAGAAATAATCAAAGACAGGAAAATATTAAAGAGGGAGGCATTTCTGAACCTGAGCTGGAACAGTTATCTGTTGTCGAAAGTTGCAGTACAATTCCTTATTTCTGCTATACAGGCATTTACGTTTGTAATGATAGGAAATTCAATTACAGAAATAAAGGGCATGTGGTTCCAGTACTGGCTTGTTCTTTTCTCCTGCTGGACATCAGCTAATATGATGGGTCTGGTAATATCCGACAGTTTTAAGGCTGTGGTTACGATATACATTCTTATTCCTTTCCTTGTGATTCCGCAAATTATATTAAGTGGTGTGCTTGTAAAGTACGAAAAGCTGAATCCCAACGTTTCGTCCCCGGTCACAATCCCGTTCTACGGTGAGATAATAACTGCGCGCTGGGGCTATGAAGCCCTTGCCGTTGAACAATATATCAATAACAGGTATGAAAAACCGCTCTATTTATATAACATGACAATGAGCCAGGCTAACTTCATTAAGACCTTCTGGAACGAAAAAATTAATGAACGGCTCACAAGACTTGAAAACAGTCTGATACAGGGAATAAAAGATGAAACGTACAATAATGATTTAGACCTGCTTAATTTTGAGATTAACAAGCAATTAAAGAGACTACCTGACGATCAATACAAATATGCAGGTTTTCTCACCCCTGAGAAATTCAATATGGAAGTTCTTGCCGAAACAAAGAAATATATTGAAAGAGTACGACAGTATTATATCAGTCTATATAACAGGGCAAGCTCACTTCGCGACAAAATGATAATGGAATGGGAGGCAAAGAACAAACAGAAAATTTCCGATCTGAAGAACGAATACTTCAATGATAAACTCGATGAGTTTGTAACAAACAAGAATGAAGTAAAAAAAGTTATCATTTATAAAAACAGGATTTACCAGAAATCTGATCCTATTTTCATGGAACCTGAAAGCAAGTTAATAAGAGCCCACTTTTATGCACCAGTAAAGAATATCTTCGGTACTCCTGTAAATACACTTGTAGTAAATGTGATAGTTATGTGGATAATTACCATATTATTATATATAGTACTCTACTTCCGGCTTCTTAAGAAGCTACTTGATTCAGGTGAGATTTTACTAGGTAAAGCGAAGGCGGTTGATTAAAAAAAGACGCCCGGCTGGCCGGACGTCATAATGAAACAGCCATGTATTAAATTACTGTTAATCACTTATTTCGATCATCTTAAAAGGCACTCTGATAATAGATTCATAGTCTTCACCAGCTTCAAGCATATCTTCGTCGTCTTCCTCATAATACCAGTTTATCTGAACTTCATTCTTTGCCTTATGAATAGCTTCCAGCTTTTTAAAAACATCCAGAATGCATTTTGAAGAACTTGTATTGAAATATTCAAGCTTGATATTTACCTCTGTTCTGCTCAATGGATTCTCTTTATACTTATCAAGCCATTCAACAATTGGTTTATAAAACTCAACCGAGTTTTCGGGAATTGAACGCCCTTTAATCTCAAAAATACCGGTGTTAGCGTCAAATCTTACGCTTGGTGTCTTGGCTGTTCCTTCAATGATGATCGGTTCCATAATATTATTATTGTTTTAATGTTTTCCTATTCTGAATTGTCCACAAGTATGTCAAGATAAAAAAATGCATGTTCATTGTCGTAATCTTTAAACTGGTAACCCAGTTTGTTCCCTGTCTTCCTGGCAATATCAACCAATCCGAGTCCCCCTCCTCCCTTATTGGTAATTCTCTGATGGTTAAGAATAAATTTATAGAGTTCCTTTATCTCTTCCTGACTCGATCGGTTAATCCTCTTGATTCTCTCTTCCAGCTTTTCAATGTTTTCTTTTCTTATAAAATTGCCAGTTATGATCTTATATCCGTTCTCTATCTTTTTAACCATAAGAAGTCCATATTTTTCAGCCGACTGGTCCTCAAAATCACTTGGCACTTTGTCAACATGATGGTAGAGATTCTGAAGACTCTCAACCAGAACATTGTATACTTTCTTCCGGAGTTTAGCCTGTTCATTTACCTGAATAAGCTTATCCTCCACAGTATCCAGCACATGATTAATGACTTCAGAATCAATGTTACCCTTATAATAAAGGATAACTTCGCCGTTTTTCTGCTCCGTGAGGTAGCTCTCTACATCAAAGCCCATCTAATCTTCCTTTAGAAAAAGATCTCTTACTTTTTCAGTAACAAATATAATAAAAATCCAAAGTAACTAAAATTCTGCAAATTCTCACCAGTAAATTTATAATTATTTGACGAATATGTTAAAATCATGCTGTAAATGGCCTATTTTCTTTGACGTATGGCTTTTTTCCCCTGATTTGAATAATATATCCCTGAAATCAATCACAGTAATTTGTTCAGATACCGCTGTCATACTGTTTTAACTATCTTTTTATCTGTTATTCAATGACTTAATGCTAAAATCATTTATATTGAGTAATTTCAATTCTGGTAACCAAGTATCTTTTTATATTCTGCAGGGTTTGCAAGCAGCATTAAAGCTTTTTCTATAACCCTGTCACCTTCATTATATATTCTGAAATATTCAGTGGTCTGCCAGTAATTGTTTGCTACCAGAGCTTTAAGAACTTTCAGAATATGGTCGTGTGATATACGAAACTGGCTTTCATTGTATTTAACTCCTGCTTCTTCACCCATTTTAATGAACCATCTAATGTCTTCATCACTGAAAGTAAACTTCTTTTTAAAGTCTTCAAAATCCTTGTACGTCTTCATTATTTTCTCCCTGTTTTTATCGGAATATTCCAGTGCAAATGAATTGAATACACTTCTTCTGATAAGTCCGGCATAATATTCAGAATAATAAGTAGTATCCTCCGAAACGAACACATCTGGCATTATGCCGCCACCGCCGTAAACTGTGCGGCGCGTTACGAGTGTGCTACATTTAAGTGAATCTATAAATTTTATACTATCGGCACTAAGTGTTTCGCCATTTCTGAATCGTCTTAAAAAGTTTTCAATATATTTCTGATAGCCCTCATTGTAGGGGCTCTGTATGGATCTTCCGGTTGGGGTAAAATATCGGGCTATGGTGAGTCTTATCTGAGACCCGTCGTTTAAATAAAAGCCATTCTGCACCAGTCCTTTACCAAATGTCCTGCGTCCCATAATAACACCACGGTCCCAATCCTGAATTGCACCTGCAAAAATTTCACTTGCAGAGGCTGAATTTTCATCAGTTAGTACAACGAGATTGCAATTGGTAAGCAATCCTTTGCCATTTGATTTGAATTCTTCGCGAGGTGTTTTTCTGCCTTCCATAAAGACCACAAGTTTTTCTCCATCAAGAAAATGATTCGCAAGTGCAACAGCTGCAAGCATATACCCACCAGGATTTCCTCTCAGGTCTATAATTACATTTTTAATTGATTTAACCGGCATAGCTGTAAGTTTTTCAATAAATTCCTTTTCAGTTGTTGCCGCAAACTTGTTAAACTTGAAATATGCCGTCTCAGGATTCAGCATATAAGCTGCGTCAAGGCTGTTTATGGGTATTCTGTCTCTTGTAATTGTGAAATAGAATAATTGACTCTGGCCCTTACGGTAAACCGTAACATCCACTTTTGTACCTTTCGGCCCCATCAGTCTGCTTCTAACACCTTCTGTGCTTATGTTTATTCCTGCGACGTTCTCGTCATTTATTTTCACAATCCGGTCACCTGCTTTGATTCCTACTTTTTCAGCTGGGCCATTCTTTATAGGTTCCACCACAACGATAGAATCATGAAGTATATTAAATTGAATGCCGATGCCTTCAAAATTTCCAAGTAATGGCTCATTCATTTCCCTCACATCTTTTGCTGAAATGTATGAGGAATGAGGGTCAAGCGACATAAGCATTGCTACAATAGCCTTTTCGGTAAGTGTATTAATATTAACTGTATCAACATAATATGCATCTATCAGCGATAGTGTCCTTCCCAGTTTAAATGTATTCTCTGAAAGCACCTGACCACTAGCACCTTCCAATGATATCATTATCAGCTGAACCAAAACCAACGCACTGAAAATAAGCTTCTTCATTTTATTTTTTTGAGTTTTAATTAAAAAATTCATAATACTTACGCAGAACAAAATTATTGAATACTCTTTATTCCCACTCAATTGTTGAAGGAGGTTTTGAGCTTATATCATAAACTACCCTGTTTATTCCCTTCACCTTGTTAATAATTTCACTTGCGACATTGCCAAGGAAATCATATTGCAACCTTGAAAAGTCAGCTGTCATTCCGTCAGTTGAGTCAACGGCTCTCAGTACCACCGCATTTTCATAAGTTCTCTCGTCTCCCATAACCCCCACCGACTGAACAGGTAATAATATAACGGCAGCCTGCCATACTTTATCATACAAACCATGTTTTTTAAGTCCTTCAATAAAAATTTCGTCGGCTTCCCTGAGAATTCTCAGCTTTTCCTTAGTTACTGGTCCGATTATTCTGATTGCCAGGCCAGGTCCCGGGAAAGGATGTCTGTTCAGAATTTCATCAGGTATACCGAGAGCTTTACCCACCCTTCTTACTTCGTCTTTGAAAAGCAAGCGCAGGGGTTCGATGACTTTAAGTTTCATTTTTTCTGGCAGTCCTCCCACATTATGATGCGATTTTATTGTCGCTGAAGGGCCGTTTACTGAAGCTGATTCTATCACATCAGGATAGATGGTACCCTGAGCCAGCCATTTAACATTCTTTATCTTTGCGGCTTCCGACTCGAATACCTCGATGAATACCCTTCCGATTATTTTTCGCTTTTGTTCCGGTTCGCTAATACCCTCAAGCTCCTTCAGGAAGATATCGGATGCATCGACACTTCTGACACGCAGACCAAGTTTCTTATATGACTCAAGCACATTTTCGAACTCATTTTTCCGAAGAAGTCCGTTATTAACAAAAATGCAGTCAAGATTACTGCCAGCTGCACGGTTAAGCAATACTGCTGCCACAGTTGAGTCAACCCCTCCGGAAAGACCCAGAATAATTTTTTCACCTTTGGTTTTATCCCTGATTTCCTTTATGGCAGATTCAATAAACGATTCCGGTGTCCAGTCGCCGCTGCAGCCACATATTTCCTTTACAAAATTTTCAAGGATTTTCTTACCTTCGGAAGTATGGTAAACTTCGGGGTGAAACTGAATGCCCCATGTTGGTTCACCTGATACTCTAAACGAGGCTATATCTATGTCAGCAGTTGAACCAGTTATAATATAATCTGCAGGTAATCTGGTAATTGTATCTCCGTGCGACATCCACACCTGTGTTCCATAGCTTATTCCTCTGAAAAGTGGATCTTCAATTTCCTTCACGTAAAACATTGCTCTCCCATATTCTCTTTTTTCTGAAGGCAGAACCACTCCACCACAGCAATGGGCCAGATATTGAGCTCCATAGCATATCCCAAGCAGGGGTAGTTTACCTCTTATTCCTTCAAGGTTGGGGAAGGGCGCATTTTCATCCCTTACCGAAAACGGGCTACCGGAAAGGATTACACCTTTTACATTTCTATCGGGTTCAGGGAATCGGTTATAAGGAAAGATTTCGGCATATACGTTAAGTTCCCTTATTCGCCTTGCGATTAGTTGAGTGTATTGTGAACCAAAATCGAGTATAATAATTTTCTCCTGCACCTTCTATAAAATTTAATTTAAATATAACCGACTTTCAGGATATTTTGTTATGTGTTATTAAATAGGTTTTACCGTCTTCGGCCGCATAAGTTTCAGGAAAGATTGAACGTGCTTCTTCAACCAGCTGATCTACATCTTTGTATCTTGATGAAAAGTGCCCGATTAGCAGTTTACCTGCTCCTGCTTTAAGTGCTACAGTTGCAGCATCGGTAGTTGTTGAATGGCCTGTCAGCTCTGCAAGATCTTCCTTTTCCTTATCGAATGTAGCTTCGTGATATATGAGGCTAACATTTCTTACATATGATGGAAGCTGTTTGAAAAACCGGGTATCGCTGCAGTAGGCATACGACAGCGGTTCAGGAGGTGGGATTGTAAGCTCTTCGTTTTTTACAACCGTACCGTTATCTTTTACAAGGTCTTCCCCTTTTTTAATTCCATGCATTTTTGAGATCGGGATATTATGCAGTGAAATCATTTCCTTTTTTATCCTGCGGTCCTGTAGTTTTTCACGAAATAGGAAACCAAATGCAGGAACGCGGTGTTTCAGGGGGAAGGCTGTAACAGTAAGATACTTATCATCGAGTATGAGGACAGGTTTTCTGCCTTTCAGCGGGGTAAAATTAATATTATAACTCAGTTGTATGTCAAAATCACTGAGATGAGATTTCAGGATTTTGCCATAGTTTTCGGGTGCATATATGTTGACGGGGAGTGTTCTGCCCATAAGGTTAAAAGTGGAAAGAAGTCCATATAGTCCGAATATATGGTCTCCGTGGAGGTGGCTTATGAAAATATGGTTTATTTTACTAATGCGTATACCGTATTTTCTCATTTGCATCTGCGTTCCTTCACCGCAGTCAATTAAATACAAACGCTCATGCACATTAAGTACATGAGCGGATGGATTTCTTGCAGATGTCGGCAATGCGGAACTGCTTCCCAGAATGGTTAATTTCATCTTCGTTCCTGCAATGCTGACAGCCTACGATGATATTATTTTTTCAGCTTCTTCAACTGTATCTGTAATGGTCAGAACAGTATCGAGCTGAGAAATGGTAATTAATCGTTCCACTGCCTCATTGAGGCCGCATAAAACAAAAGTACCTCCTGCATTTTTGCATAACCTGTTTGCCACAAGAATGGCACTCAGGCCTGAGGAATCACAGTATTGACATTTTCCAAGGTCAAGGATGATGTTTTTTTCACCTTTACCGGAAACAAGTACAAGTTCAGATTTCAGGGCCGGAGCTACATGAGTATCAAGCTTTTCGGTCTGAACCTGAATCAGTGTACTGTTATTGCGGGTCTCAATATTGAAATCCATAAGGCTTAAATTTAAAGCTTAAATTTAAGCTTTTTTTCTATTTTTTGGAAGTTTTCTTCTGTTTTTCTTCCAGTTCTTCTTTTAAAGCCGCAAGATCTGTTATATCACCCAGAGTTGTTTTTTCAATCCCGCTTTTAGCCTTCTTTGTTGTCTTCTTTTTCTTTTCTGCCGGTTTTTTCCCTGCCGTTTCCGAAGCCTTTTTCTCATCTTCAAAAACTCTTGTATGGGAAACAACGATCTTCTTTGCCGACTTATTAAATTCTATAACCTTGAATTTAAGTTTTTCATCAACTTTTGCCATTGTTCCGTCTTCCTTAATAAGCTGTTTTGGAGAAGCAAATCCTTCAACACCATAAGGAAGTGCTATAACGGCACCTTTATCGTAAATCTCAACTACGGTACCTTCATGAACGGAATCAACGGTAAATATTGTTTCAAACACATCCCACGGATTCTCTTCAAGCTGTTTATGTCCAAGGCTTAATCTTCTGTTTTCCTTGTCAATCTCAAGAACCACAACGTCAATTTCAGCATCTATTGAAGTGAACTCTGCAGGATGTTTGATTTTCTTCGTCCAGGAAAGGTCTGATATATGAATCAGTCCATCGACACCTTCCTCAATCTCTACAAACACACCAAAGTTGGAGAAGTTCCTTACACGGGCTTTATGTTTTGTGCCAACGGCATACTTTTCTTCGATATTCTGCCATGGGTCGGGTTTCAGCTGTTTCAAGCCAAGTGACATTTTTCTTTCCTCTCTGTCGAGGGTAAGTATAACTGCCTCCACCTCATCGCCCACCTTGAGGAATTCCTGAGCACTTCTGAGGTGCTGTGACCAGGACATTTCCGATACATGAATCAATCCTTCAACCCCGGGAGCAATCTCAACAAATGCTCCGTAATCGGCAAGCACAACAACTTTACCCTTTACTTTGTCACCAACTTTGAGGTTTGGATCCAGTGAATCCCACGGATGAGGTGTAAGCTGTTTGAGACCAAGGGCTATACGCTTCTTCTCATCATCAAAATCAAGAATAACAACATTAAGTTTCTGGTCGAGCTGCACAATCTCTTCAGGATGATTTATGCGTCCCCATGAAAGGTCTGTTATATGTATTAGTCCGTCAACACCTCCCAGATCAATAAATACACCATATGAAGTGATGTTTTTGACAACACCTTCCAGAACCTGTCCCTTCTCAAGTTTGGAAATTATTTCCTTCTTCTGCTGTTCAAGCTCTGCTTCAATGAGTGCCTTATGAGAAACAACAACGTTCTTGAATTCATGATTGATCTTTACAACCTTGAATTCCATTGTCTTTCCGACAAATACATCATAATCGCGGATTGGTTTCACATCTATCTGTGAACCCGGGAGGAATGCTTCAATTCCAAAAACATCTACAATCATCCCGCCCTTAGTCCGGCATTTTATATAACCCGTTATAATTTCATCATTTTCATATGCCTGGTTAACTCTTTCCCATGAGTTCAAAGCCCGTGCCTTCTTGTGGGAAAGAACAAGTTGACCTTTTTTGTCTTCTGTACTTTCAACATAAACATCAACAACATCACCAACCTTTAGATTCGGGTTGTATCTGAATTCATTCAGACTCACCACACCTTCAGATTTGTAGCCTATGTTGATAACGACTTCACGGTTGGTCATCTGAATAACCGTACCCTTAACAACCTGGTCTTCTGCAATAGTTGAAAGGGTTTTGTCGTAAACAGCCTCATATTCAGCATATTTCGGTGAAATGCGATTTTCTTTACTTTCGAATTCCTCCCAGCTGAATTCATCTCCCGGCATTACTTTTTCTTCGATAACTTTTTCTTTCGCTTCCGCTGCTGGCTCAGCTTTCGCTCTGGTTTTCCCGGATGCCACTCTCTCTTTTGAAGTGCTTTTTTTTGGTCCAGCTTCAGAAGCTGCCTTTTTACGTTCAGGCTTTTCCTTTTTTTCAGAAACTACAGGTGACTTTTCAAATAATTGCACCTTCTCAGATTCCGGTTCTGCTGCAGAAAGAGTTTCAACGCCCTCTTTCAATTCTTCATTTAATTCTTTTCCTGATGGTTCCGCCTCCTGATTCTCAATGGAGTCGTTTTTTTCAATTCCTTCAAGATCGATTGTTTTTTCTTTGCCTTTTGTCATAAATTTAATTTAATAAACTAATAATTAATAAGTTAGACATTATATTGATTTAAACAGGTTTGCAAAGATAAATTATTTTTTCGATTCATCATAAATTCAAGACGGTTTTTAATAAAAAAATAGTACCTTATGACTGTGGGCTGTTTCCAGCTTGAACACAACATCTCTTTAGTTTTCAAGTCCACTGTTGAAAAAAAGAGTAAAGCGATTGTATGTTAATGGCGGATTTTCTTAATTCATCTGATGTGTTATCTTTGCAGGAACGGATAATCTGATTAAAAATTTAAAATAAACTTTATGAAAATTGTTGTAGCCGGAACCGGTTATGTAGGGCTGGTAACAGGAACCTGTTTTGCTGAAACAGGTGTTACGGTAACCTGTGTAGATATTGATAAAGAAAAAATTAAGCTTTTGCAGGAAGGCAAAACACCGCTATATGAGCCGGGCCTGGAACCAATGATGAAGAGAAATATTGAAAAGGGACGTTTATCATTCACCACCGATTTGGAAAAAAGTCTGGAAGGCTCAGAGGCCATTTTCATTGCGGTAGGCACACCCCCTGGCGAAGATGGAAGTGCCGACCTTCAACACGTACTTAAGGTAGCATCAGAGATAGGGAAAAACATTAAATCATATGTTGTGGTTGTGATAAAGAGCACAGTGCCAGTGGGTACATCTGAGAAAGTAAGAAAAATTATCAGGGAGGAGCTGGAGAAACGCGGAGTTGATATTCCGTTTGACATGGCATCCAATCCTGAATTTCTGAAGGAAGGTTCAGCCGTAGAGGATTTTCTGCGTCCCGAAAGGATTGTAATAGGAACCGAAAATGAAAGAGCTGCCGAGATAATGAGCAGGTTGTATAAACCTTTCGTTCTCAATAACCATCCTATTTATTATATGGACATCCCCTCTGCCGAACTCACAAAATATGCTGCAAATGCCATGCTGGCAACCAGAATCAGTTTTATAAATGAAATAGCCAACTTGTGTGAACTGCTTGGAGCCGATATTAATCAGGTGAGAAAAGGTATTGGCAGTGATTCAAGAATTGGGAATAAGTTTCTATACCCGGGGCCAGGTTATGGAGGTTCATGCTTCCCAAAAGATGTAAAAGCACTTATCAGAACTGCTGCTGAAAAGGGCTACGAGATGAAGGTCATTGCAGCGGTGGAAAAGGCAAATGAATACCAGAAGAATGTTCTTTTCTTTAAAATCAGAAACCATTTCAACAATAATCTTAAGGGAAGAACGATAGGAATCTGGGGGCTATCATTCAAGCCCCACACCGATGACATAAGGGAATCTCCTTCAATTTACCTGATTGAGAAACTGCTTCAGGAAGGTGCAATTGTGAAAGCTTATGATCCTGCTGCCATGGAAGAAACCAAAAAAGTTCTTGGCAACAGGGTTAAATATGCATCTGATCAGTACGAGGCTGTTATTAAGGCCGATGCACTGGTACTGGTTACAGAATGGCCGGAATTCAGACTTCCTGACTTAAAAAAAATGGCTGAAACGATGAGAGGGAAAGTAATATTCGATGGAAGAAATATCTACGACCCGTTAGAAGTCAGAAAAGCTGGATTTACCTATTATAGTATAGGGAGAAAATGAAATATTATATTGACATTGAACATTTATTATAAAATCATCCAATCATGAAAGGTATTATACTTGCAGGGGGGTCGGGTACGAGGCTTTATCCCATCACCAATGCAATAAGCAAACAGATCTTACCTGTTTATGATAAACCTATGATCTATTACCCTCTGTCGGTGCTGATGCTTGCCGGAATAAGGGAAATCTTAATTATCTCCACCCCGAGGGATCTTCCGGTATTCATGAATCTTCTTGGAGACGGTTCTTCTCTGGGAATAAGTTTTTCATATGCCGAACAGCCTCATCCAGGCGGACTGGCGCAAGCATTCATTATCGGAGAAAAATTTATTGGAACTGATACGGTATGTATGATTCTGGGGGATAACATTTTCTATGGGCATGGGTTCGGTGATATTCTTCTCGAAACTGCAAAACTTCAAGAAGGAGCCTGTGTTTTCGGATATTATGTAAACGATCCACAGCGCTATGGGGTGATAGAATTTAACAGTCTGCTGGAACCCTTAAGTATAGAGGAGAAGCCTGCCAGACCAAAATCAAATTATGCTGTAACAGGTCTCTATTTTTATGACAATAGTGTTATTTCAAAAGCAAAATCCCTGAAGCCTTCTGCAAGAGGCGAGCTTGAAATAACCGATATCAACCTCATGTATCTTCAGGAAGGAAAATTAAAGCTAAGGCTTCTTGGCAGAGGTATGGCATGGCTCGACACCGGAACTTTTGACAGCCTTCTTCAGGCTTCCAACTTTATTGCAACCCTTGAACAGAGACAGGGACTAAAAGCTTCGTGCATTGAAGAGATAGCCTATAAAAGAGGTTTTATCACCAAAGAGCAGCTTATCAGACTCGCCGAACCTTACCGGAACAGTCAGTACGGACAATATCTGCTTCGAATAGCAAATGATGATATAATATAACATGTTACAAAGAATCCATGAAAATAACAGAAACAAAATTTAAAGGGCTACTAATTATTGAACCTCAGGTCTTTACAGATCAACGTGGATATTTCATGGAAACTTTCAATATGGAGGTTTTCAGAAAAGCAGGAATTGTTTTTAATCCAGTTCAGGATAACGAATCAAAATCTGTAAGAGGAGTAATAAGGGGATTACATTATCAGCTCCGGCCATTTGAACAAGCAAAACTCATAAGAGTGGTAGAGGGCAAAATCCTGGATGTGGCATTGGATCTGAGAAGAGAATCTAAGACTTTTGGAAAATGGTACAGTATAGAACTCGACGCAGAATCCAAAAAACAGCTTTTCATACCAAGAGGATTTGCACATGGTTTCTCAGTGCTCAGCGAAACAGCTATTGTTCAGTATAAATGTGACAATTACTATAATCCTTCATATGAAAGAGGCATCCTGCCCATCGACCCTGCTCTTGGAATTGACTGGAATATAGATATTAAAGAGGCTATTATAAGTGAAAAAGATAAAAATCTTCCTTATTTAAGAAATGCTGACAACAATTTCTGAAATATCAATAATTATATGGCGTTAATACTTGTAACTGGTTCAAAGGGACAGCTGGGAAGTGAGCTAAGAAAAATTTCGCACAGGTTTTTCGGATATGACTTCATTTTCACAGATATTGACACACTCGATATCACTGACGCTGCAAAAAGCAAAGAGTTTATTCTTTCAAAAAGACCCGAATGGATAATCAATTGTGCTGCATATAATTATGTTGATAGAGCAGAAGATGAAAAGGAATTGGCTTTCAAAATTAATTCAGAAGGTGTAAAAAACATAACTGAAGCGATAAAGGATACAACCTGCCGGTTAATTCATCTTTCGACCGATTATGTTTTCGACGGCAATACGAAGGAGCCATACAAAGAAACAGATCCTCCGAATCCTCTATCAGTGTATGCAGCATCAAAACTTGAAGGTGAAAAACATGCACTCAAGCATTCATGGTCAATAGTAATAAGAACTTCATGGCTCTATTCGGTTTATGGTAATAATTTTGTTAAGACAATTATCAGGAAAGCTAAAGAAAACGGACATCTTAAAGTGGTGAACGACCAGAAAGGTTCTCCAACATGGGCTGCAGATCTGGCAGATGCAATAATGAAAATTATTTCAGATATTAATTCGAAAGAAACAGCTTTCAACGGAGGAATTTATCATTACTCAAATCAAGGCGCATGTACATGGTTTGAATTTGCGCAGGAAATTCTGAAACTATCAGGAATTGAATGCACTATTGAACCAGTGACTACAAAAGATTTTCCTGCAAAAGCTGTGCGTCCATGTTTTTCAGTGTTGTCAAAAAAGAAGATTATAGAGAATTATGGTATTACAATTCCGGCATGGGATGAAAGTTTAAAAAAATGCATAAAGCAGATGAAAAAAGAAAACATTATTTTTATATTATAGGAAACCTAAAACTAAGTAAAAATGACTATTCCGGAAGAAATAATAAAAAAAGCCCAGAGTTGGCTCAGCGAGGAATTTAATGAAGAGACGCGAAAGGAAGTAAAGGAGATGCTGGAAGGTGATGAAGCGAAGCTTATAGATGCTTTTTACCAGGATCTTGAATTTGGTACTGGCGGACTTCGTGGCATAATGGGGGCAGGGACAAACAGAATGAACATTTACACTCTTGGAATGGCAACGCAGGGGCTGGCAAACTACCTGAAAAAATGTTTCGGTAACACTCTCATCAAAGTGGCTGTTGCTCATGATTGCAGAAATAACAGCCGTTATTTTGCCGAAACTGCAGCAGATATATTTTCAGCAAACGGGTTTGAAGTACTTCTTTTTGAATCGCTGAGGCCCACCCCGGAGCTGTCGTTTGCCATAAGGTATTATGGTTGCAAAAGTGGCGTAGTGATAACGGCTTCGCATAACCCGCCAGAATACAACGGCTACAAAGCCTACTGGGAAGATGGTGGTCAGGTGGTTCCTCCACACGATAAGGGAATTATAGAAGAAGTACGAAAGATAGAATCAGTTAAAGAGATACGTTTTGATGCCGACAGGTCAAAAATAAAGATCATCGGCAAAGAAACAGACAAATTGTTTCTTGATGAGATTTTAAAAATAAGACTGAACCCTGAAGTCATTGAAAAGCACCGGGAAATGAGAATAGTTTATACTCCTATACATGGTACAGGCGTTATGCTGGTCCCTGAGGCACTCAAAATGTTTGGTTTCAGAAACATTATCCATGTGCCGGAACAGGATATTCCCGACGGGAATTTTCCGACAGTGAAATCACCAAACCCTGAAGAGAAAGATGCTTTGAAAATGGCAATAGCCAAAGCGCAGGAAACAGGTGCAGAACTCGTGATGGCTACAGATCCTGATGCTGACAGGGTTGGTATTGCAGTAAAGACACCAAACGGAACATACGAACTTCTTAACGGTAACCAGACTGCTGCACTGCTGATGTATTACACACTTTTGCAGTACAAAGAAAAAGGACTTTTCAAAGGAAATGAATACGTAATCAAAACTATTGTTACCAGTGATCTGCTCGACAGAATTGCAGAATCTTTTAATGTAGAGTGCTACAATGTTCTCACTGGATTTAAATATTTTGCAGAACTTATCAGAAATCTGGAAGGCAAAAAGAAATATATCGGAGGTGGGGAAGAGAGCTATGGATACCTTCCTGGTGATTATGTCCGCGACAAAGATGCGGTTGGTTCATGTGCACTTATCGCCGAAACAGCAGCATGGGCTAAAGAGCATGGAATGACAATGTACGAATTGCTTATCGATATTTATTTAAAATACGGACTCTATCTTGAAAGGCTAATCAATCTTGTGAGGAAAGGCAAGGAAGGTGCTGAAGAGATAAAGGAAATGATGCACATGTACAGAAACAATCCTCCTGAGAAAATTAACAACAGCCATGTGGTCAGAATAGATGATTATGAGAAACTTGTTTCATACGACAAACTGACTGGTAAAACCAGCAAACTAAAACTTATCAGGTCAGATGTGCTCCAGTTTTTCCTTGCCGACGGTTCAAAAATCTCCGTGAGGCCTTCAGGAACAGAGCCAAAAATCAAATTCTATTTCTCAGTGAACACAAAACTGGACTCAGCCACGGAATTCAATGATAAGCTAAAACTTCTGAACGAAAGAATTGATGGAATTATTTCTGATTTGAAACTTTTATAGAATATGAAATCTTACAGAAAGGAATTATGGTTTAACACCCCTACCCGCAGGGCTTTTATCAATATTACGGGGGAAGTGGAAAAATGTCTTGCCGAAAGCGGAATTAAGGAAGGATTGTGCCTGGTAAATGCAATGCATATTACGGCAAGCGTTTTCATCAACGATGATGAGAGCGGATTGCATCATGATTTCGAGGTATGGCTTGAAAAACTGGCTCCGGAAAAGCCATACAGCCAGTATAGGCATAATGGTTATGAAGACAATGCCGATGCTCACCTTAAACGTCAGGTTATGGGTCGTGAGGTAGTTGTAGCAGTAACCAATGGCAGGTTAGATTTCGGGCCATGGGAGCAGATATTCTATGGAGAATTTGACGGGAAACGGAGCAAAAGGGTACTGGTTAAAATCATAGGGGAATAAACATCATCTTACAATTTGTTGAAATTAAATAAATTCAGCAGGGCAAGAAGAAATCTTCGCTGAAATTTACCAGATAGAGTTTACCGGTGGCTCTTGTAAGTGCAGTATAGAGCCAGCGAAGGTAATCTAATGTTATCTCAGTCTTGTTAAATAAACCCTGATCAATGAAGACCCTCTCCCACTGGCCTCCCTGAGCTTTGTGGCATGTTACAGCATATGCGAATTTAATCTGCAATGCATTAAAATATGGATCTTCGCGGATTGCCTCATACTGCTTTCGCTTGTTTTTAATATTATGATAATCCTGGAGAATGGCATTAAACAGCTCGCTGCTCTTTTCGGCAGGCAATGCAGGAGAATCGAGATGAAGAACATCGAGCATGACTTTTGCATCCACTTCCATGCTGTAATCGGGAAATCTTAACGACATCAAAGCGAATCTGAATCCATACCTTTCCTCATATTTGCTTACTCTCAGTACTTCAGCAATATCTCCATTGGCAATAAACCTGTAAGGATCTTCTTCATCAGCAAGAGAATAGTTGTTTTTCACTACCATAATTATATCTCCCGGGCTAATTTCCTCCTCCCTGAAGAAAATTCTGCTTCTTATTCCCTGGTTGTATTTGTTTGCCAGCTTATTTGAGTTTACAACAATTATTGTCCCATCCAGGCCGCATTTATCGTATGCAGAGTTGATTTCATCAATGAGGTCATTTCCCGAAAGTCTCACTATATCTTTAAAATTGACACAATCAATTGCAGGTCTGGAGAGATCACCCGATTCTATTTGTTCTCTTATTTTTGTAGCATTCATCAGTATGCCAGATTTTTCATTCTGTCTTAGTACCTGGCGAAGTTCTGCGGTTATAACATTAAAACCAAATTCCTTTAATTGTTCAGGATCGAGTGCAGGGCTTATTTCCGAGCCCACAGGAGGCAGCTGTGCAGTGTCTCCCACAAGCATTAACCTGCAATTGACGCCTGAGTACACATATTCTATAAGGTCCTCCAGCAGCCTTCCGCTCCCAAATATCGATAGCTCTGATGGATTGTTCGATACCATCGATGCCTCATCGACAATAAAAAGTGTGTCTTTTGTAAGGTTTCTGTCAAGGACAAATTGCCCGATACCATCTTTTGATGATTTCTGTCGGTATATTTTCTTATGGATAGTGAATGCCTGACAACCAGTTATTGATGAGAGCACCTTTGCTGCCCTGCCGGTAGGAGCCAGCAGTATTGTCCTCATCCTCAGAAGTTCCAGGGTTTTTACAATTGAACTTATGAGTGTCGTCTTTCCAGTTCCTGCATAACCTGTCAATAGAAATATGATATCCTGGTTGCTGTCGCAGAGAAAAGAGGCAATCTTTTTCATCGCCGCTGACTGGTCGTCAGTAGGAATATTATTGAGATGCTTTAATAAATGATTGTATATCAGATTCTCACGCATCAGCTGCAGGATAATTTATTGTTTTGTAAACATAATCATTCTTTAATTTATATTTGTATAACCTCTTGTAGTTAACAAGGCCACCGGCTTTTTGAAGTTTGGCCACAGAGAACACAAAGGGCACATGGAAAACACAAAGTATTGATAAAGAAAGTTATGCCGTTACTTGAAGTATTTGATGAGACTCTCGACATAAACTCTACAGGCAATTATATACTGTCGCTCCAGGCAAGCCATGAAGAGCTATCATATTGTATTGCAGACACTTTCAGAAACAGGTTTATTTTACTAAGGTCATATACTCCTGAAGAAAATAACAGGTTTAACCATGAACAAATTTCAGAAATTATTTTTGGGGATGATTTTCTTGAAAGAAAGTACAATAAAAAGTTTCTGGTAATGCCTTCTGCCGAGTTCACTCTTGTACCCTCGCCATTGTATGATCCGGCAAAAAGAGATGAATATTTCTATTTCAATCATGGAGAACAGGAGAACAGGGTAATTATTGCAAACAAACTACCTGAAAATGACTCATATCTGATATTCAGTGTTTCAAAGCCATTATATGATACAACTATAAGCTTCTTCCCAGATGTTTTTCCTTATCACCATCTTCGCCCACTTTTCAACCAGATGGTCCATGCCATGAAATCTCAGACAGGTCACTATATTCATCTTCATATTGAAAATGATTTTTTCAATCTTGCAATATTCCGCGAATTAAAACTGCAATATCTTAATGCATTCACTTACAGGAACATTTCGGATATTATGTATTTTGCCCTGAATGTGTTTAAAACACTTGGAATTCAAGGTGACACAACTGTAAATCTAAGCGGTGTAACAGAAAGATATGATGATCTTAATTCGACTATGTCGTTGTATATCAAAAATATAAATTTCGTTGTGCCAGCAGGAAATTTTTCATTCAGTCATGTCTTTAATGATATACCCTTGCACAGATTTATTAATTTATTCAGTATAGTAAGTTGCGAATAATAAGCGGAAAATATAAAGGCAGGCATATTGAGTTACCTGATAATATAAGGGCAAGGCCCACCACAGACTTTGCCCGTGAAGGCTTGTTTGATATTCTTTCGAACAGGATTGATTTTGAAAAAGTTGATGTACTTGATCTTTTCTCGGGTACAGGAAGCATAAGCTTTGAGTTCGTCTCGAGGGGAACAAAGATGGTTCATCTGGTTGAATATGACCGTTATAACATATCTTTTATCAGACAGAATATTAGAGCTCTTAAAATTGAAAACATAAAGCCTTTGAGGCTTGATGTCAGGGATTTTTTAAAGATTTGTAAGCACAAATACAACATAATATTTGCAGACCCGCCATATGACTTACCGTGGCTCAGGGATATTCCCGACATGGTGTTCGAAAGCAATATTCTGAAAGTAGATGGTTTTCTGATAATTGAGCATCCAGGCAATATTAAATTCAATGATCATCCTTTTTTTTACGAGCATAGAAAATATGGAAGAGTTAATTTTACCTTTTTCCGAAAACCACCAATACTGGAATAACATACTTTGAATTCCTGGAACAATTAACTTACTGACTAAAAATAACTCCAGGTTTTTTATTTTAATTTTAATTTATTAATTTTGATATGCCTTCTCAGGGTCAGAGCTTCAGGATGTTAGTTGTCAGAGGCAACTTTTGGTAAAGTTATTGGGTCTTTGTATAAATCAGTTTCAGGCTGGATATGAAAAAAGACTGGTTCATACTTGAATTAATCAGGAGTCTGCCATTTAAAATTCTGGTATTTCTGGTATTGTTTATTTTTTCTGGAGTTTACATTTCAAAGTGCAAGGAAAGGCAGAAGAAGGTTCAGATGAAGGAGGATGTTTTGTACATTCATCCTAAGCCCAAAGTTCAGAAATAAGTTTTCCGGTCATAGCTCTGGTTTTTACGATACTACCAATAGTTTGCTTACGTAACATTTTCTTTCATTTTAAATAACAAATTTCCTGATGTTCTATTCATGTAATAAGTTGACCTTTAAAATAGTTTCAATGCGAAACAACCTGCATAATATACTGTTTAGTTTTTTTTCGAGGATAAAAAAGGCTTTTCGGGTTTAAATCAATCGTTGCATTATTTACAAATGGTTTAGTCAAGATTCCGATTCTGAAAAATATCCGAGGGTAGGTAAAGGAACAGCATTTCGGTTCGAAGGCCAAAAATGTCGGTCAGTTTTACTAATATAAATCTATGCTTGTATTATAGGCCAAGAATATTGGTCAGAAATGAAATTGTAAAAAAATGACCAGTACCAGAATAACAATAAATATGTTTCTTTTCTTAACTAAAGTGATTCAATAATAAATTTTGGAATATTCCAGCCTGACACCTCAATAATGGGTTTACCTCCTTTTAGTGAGCTGTTGTTAAACTGAACTGTTATATTTTTACTTTTGCCCGGGAGTAGGGATACATAATTATCGGACCAATAAACAGGAAGCACCAGATCGCCGTTAGCATGGTTTTTTAACTTCATCTCAACAAAAAATGCCACAACCGAAGAAGGATTTTTCAGGGTTATATTAATTGTAGACAGGTCATCATTTTCTGATTTACTGGCCGTTACTTCAAGGGTGGCAGACGGCATGTGGTTCAGAGCTGTAAAATCAGCATATGATGAATTAGGTGTAACAAACCATTCTGATTTTTTCTCATCCAGAACATCTTCTTTTGAAGATAACCAGTAAAAGTTTTCGCTGATAAGTGAATTGGCATTTTCAGTAAGCCTGAGATTCAGAAAATAAACTTTTGTGTCTGGATTAAAAGCCGGCATATCGTACACTTTCTTTGAGCTATATTCCTGTATTTCAGTAGTAACTGAATCATTTACGAGGAAGTTGCCTTCCATGTCAATAGCCTGAATTGTGAGTTTAAGATTTTCCCTTGGTTGATACATGTCGTTCGAAAGGTAAATGCAATGATCTCCGTAATTATAAACAGCATGCAGGGGTTCACAAGCTTTTCCGGTACCAAAAAATGCACCATTAGGCATGAGATAGTAATCGTAAAGCTGCCAGTAAAGTTTTGGCCATGCGGCATTGAGCATCCACTGGATAATTCCAGTAGCCTTTGCCTTGTTAACCGCAAAAGCTTCAAACATTGGCCTAATGGCTTCATAATTCATAAGTTGGGCTTTCTTCAAGAATTCTTCCAGATTACGGGAGGAACCATAACGCATATCCATTGCATGACGATAACGGTTTATGGTATTAAATTCGTTTCTTCCGCAATGGTAATCCCAGTAATCATTTACAGGCCAAATTTTATCCTGTGGAAACATTTTCTGCAGTGTTTCAATCGGTGGAATCTGAGGCCCGGGACCTGTTTCGGTATTGAATCCGTAGGCACCTCCATGAAGGGAATCCACATACCAGTAGTTGGGTGTGACATAGTCATAGGGTCCTTCCATTTTTACTCCTGTTGGTCCCGAGACTTCGCTGGTACGTCTCGAGCAGGCACTCAGGGTTGGTCTTGTAGGATCCGTGTTTTTCAAATCGTCAATATACCTTTTTTCAAGCTCAGGCCGTGGAAGTTTATCGCTTCCAAACACCCATACAAAAATACTCGGGTGGTTTCTGAACATAGTTACCTGGTCATGCATCATGCGCGAAACAAGGTCAATATCTTCGGGCGATTTAACAGCGCCAAATTCGTCACATGGTTTTCCTCCAATATACTCTTGCCATTCCCACTGGCAGCTCCATCCGGCCATGAGCAGTATACCGTACCGGTCGCATAGGTCGTATAGAGCATGGCTGCTTCCCCAGAAACCTTCAAGACGAATGGTATTTAGATTCATCAACCGGGTATAACGAACCTGCGCCTCCAGTTTTGCTGTGTCTTCGCGTAGCAATAAATCGTCAGTCCAACCTCCACCCCTGATTTGTATATATTTACCGTTTATTTTATAGGCTCGGTTGCCGAATTCATTAATAAAATCTTCAACCTGCCGTATGCCAAAGGTTACCCTTTGATAGTCGATCTGTTTGTTTCCCGAAAAACAACCAAAAGATGCTGTATAGAGGGCAGGCTCTCCATACTGGTAAGGCCACCATAGCCTCGGGTTTTTTATGTGCAGTACTTTATATCTATCGGCAGTAAAAAGGACTTTTTGTTTTTCACCGGGTCCCAGCCTGACCTTCTTCTGAAATAGTGCACCATTAATTTCACCTGAAACAAAAGCTTTTATTTTGCCTGCTGAGTGATTTATCACTTCTGCTTCCACAGTAAGGAATGCTTCCGACAGGGTTTTGGTATCTATTCTTGATTGAATGCTGACATTATTGATAGAAACTTTGCCGCTCCTTCGCAGTATCACGGGCCGGAACAAGCCCATATTTTCGTCAGGTGGGCGGGGTGTCCAGTCAACAAATCCCATGTAGTAATCACCTGGTTTGGGAGGAAATACCTGAACGGCGAGAATATTTTTTCCATTATGGACAAACGGGCTTATATCAATATCAAAAGTCCTGAATGCTCCTTTTATGGAGTCGGCTGACGCAACAAGCTGTCCGTTTATCCAGATATTTGCATAATAATTTATTCCTTCAAAACGGAGTCTGTTTACCGGATAATCAGCGCTATCGGTTATATCAAATTCAGTCCTGTACCACCATGGTTGCCTGAATTGTTTACGTGGCACCGCTTCCAGATTCTTACCAAAATATAGATCCTTATATATACCAGCATCTGCAAGAGCGCCAAGAACTGTAGCCGGCATTTTTACCGGTATCCATGCTGATGAAGCAAAATCATTTTGTGTGATTGCTTTGCCTTCAGCTCCATGAAGGCTGTCGGGAGCCAGAGTCCATTTATCGGAGAGAACTATTTCAGTAATCATATTCTGCGGGCTTCTGCCGCATGAGGTTATTATCATCAAAAAGCCCGAAATGAAGAAAATCAAACCTATTTCACGTTTTGTTTTCATGATTTTGTATCAATTATTGTCAAACAAAATTTTTAAAATAAACATAATCAAATAATATTTATTACATTTTTACATCCTCTCGAGGTCACATGTCTGGCCTCTGCAAAACATATCTATAAAAGTAAAAAAAGTATATTACCCGGTTACATATGTTTAAATTTATTTTGTCCTAATTTAAATAGAATAACAGGAATTTCTTCTGCTGAATTAAAAGTAAATGTTGAAAATTAAAAAAGCAACATCATTGACAGAATGATATTGCCTCAAATTTTCAAAATACCCCTATCTTGCGGTTCGGACGGGACTCGAACCCGTCCCGAGTACTCGGGATGACAGGCCGGCTTTTTCATTTTTGCCTTAATGAATAGTAAAAACCCCTGTTCCTCTGACGCTTTAAAAATCTCTCCCGTCTTATCGC
>Ga0116166_1000046_pt1 | contig 105381 bp, 58 predicted proteins | sample AD_JPNMR2_MetaG_FD_89884 | JGI IMG/M metagenome (GOLD analysis project Ga0116166, IMG submission 89884) | Active sludge microbial communities of municipal wastewater-treating anaerobic digesters from Japan - AD_JPNMR2_MetaG | ecosystem: Engineered > Bioreactor > Anaerobic > Digestate | place...
CTTGCAGTTTTGAGGTATGAACCATATGACCGTTTACCGATAGTTCATTTTGGTTTTTGGAACGAGACGTTAAAGAAATGGGCAGATGAAGGATATATTACTAAAGAAGAAGCAGAAGAATGGATAGATGGGAATCCTGTAGATGCTGTATTAAGTGAGAAGTTAGGTTTTGATTTTAATTATTATTCGGTATTTAAACCTAATGCCCATTTAGACCCATTATTTGAACGAAAAGTTATTGAAGAATTACCCGATGGCTCCAAAAAAGTTCAGAATGAAGATGGTGTTATAGTTCTCGAAAAATTGGGAGCGGTTTCTATTCCGTCAGAGTTTGACCATCTTTTAAAAACTCGAAAGGATTGGGAAGAACATTATCTGCCACGGCTTCAATATAATGAAAATAGAATGTTAAAAACACTTGTTCGTGTAAATGATAAAATGATACCTTTTGGAGAGGGAGGAGAAGAATTTCTCAAAAAGGATGAACGTGATTATCTGTATGGGTTGCATTGCGGTAGTTTATTAGGTTCTCTAAGAAATATTATAGGCGTAGTGGGATTAAGTTATATTTATGCTGATGACCCTGATTTGTTTAAGGAAATGATTGATACTTATGGAGAACTTTGTTATCAGAATACGAAACGAGCCTTACAAAATGGTGCTAAGTATGATTTTGCTCATTTTTGGGAAGATATCTGTTTTAAGAATGGACCTCTGGTAATCCCCTCAGTATTTGATGAATTGGTCGGACCTCATTATAAAAGGATTATAGAGTTATGTAATAGTTATGGATTGGATATTGTTTCGTTAGATTGTGATGGCTGTATTGATGCCCTTATTCCCACATGGTTTTATAATGGTGTGAACACCATGTTCCCAATAGAAGTTGGTACATGGAACGCAAGTATTGCCCCATGGAGAGAAAAATATGGCAAAGGTTTGCGTGGTGTCGGAGGAATGAACAAAGTAGTATTCCTTCATGATAGAGATGCTGTTGACCGTGAGATAGAAAGGCTAAAGCCTTTGGTTGATTTGGGTGGATTTATTCCTTGTCCCGACCATCGTATCCCCCCTGATGCAAAATGGGATAATATTCGTTATTATTGCGACCGCATGAGGCAGGTTTTTGGTTAGTTGTAAATAAAAGTTGAATTAAGACACATAAAATCAATACAGTATGGTCATAATACAGTTTCACAATTCCGTTAAATCAAAAAAGATTTGTAAAGGAAGGAATATAATATTCAAATAGTGAGAGGACTATAATTTTAATCGGGAAATGATAGGTAAATATGTCTAATGATGATTGAGGTTAATAAAATAACAAAGTATTATGGTTTATTTTGTGCGTTGAAGGAAATTTCATTTTCTATTCAGGAAGGGGAGAGTGTTGGTCTTTTAGGTCCAAATGGAGCTGGGAAAAGTACGATGATGCGTATTCTTACTGGATTTATGCCAGCGAGTTATGGAACAGCAAAGATTGGAAAATATGAAATTCATGAGTATCCATTAGAAGTAAAAAGACTCATTGGTTACTTACCAGAAAGGGTGCCTTTATATGATGAGATGACAGTAAAGTCATTTTTATTGTTTGTTGCACAAATTAAAAATATTCCGAGAACCAGTCTCAAATCTTCGGTTAATCAGGTTGTCGAAACCTGTGGGTTAAAAGATGTATATGAGCGGGTTGTAGGAACATTATCTAAAGGTTATCGTCAAAGATTAGGTCTTGCTCAAGCACTTATTGGCTCTCCACCAGTTATTATTTTAGACGAACCGACAGTAGGTTTAGACCCACATCAAATTGTCGAGATTCGCGAGTTAATTAGAAGTTTTAGAGTAAATCATACTGTTTTATTAAGCACGCATATATTGTCTGAAGTTTCACAACTTTGTTCACGGGCATTAATTCTGAATGACGGTAGGATTGTATCGGAGATTGCTATTGACCCTGAGAAATCGGTAGTTGAAATCGAGCAAGCATTTTTAAATGCAATTTCTCGAGATGAGATGGTGCAGGAGGGAAAGTAATGAAATCTATTTGGAATATAGCAAAACGTGAGTTTATAAGTTTTTTTGTTACTCCATCAGGGTATGTGATTTTGGGGTTGATAGCTACGTTAACAGGGGTGGCATTTATCTTGTCATTTTTAACGTATGTGCAAATATCTCAATCGCCATTTCAGTATGGCTATACCACAGTGCCAGATTTTGAGGAGACATTTTTAAGTCCGTATTTTGTTTTTTGTGGCATTATGATTATGTTTTTATCTCCGATAATTTCCATGCGTCTGTTATCAGAAGAGTACCATCGAGGGACAATGGAGTTATTATTAACATACCCACTGAGGGATAGGGATATTATATTGGGTAAATTTAGTTCTGCGTTAGCCATGCTTGCTTTGGCGGTTATTTTAATTGCTCTTAATGTTTTTCTTTTACTTCCCTTTACAGAAGTAGAATGGAGCGTTTTGTTGTTTGGGTTATGTTCTGTTTTTCTGATGGGGATGGCTGTATTAAGCATAGGGCTTTTTATTTCTTCATTAATAAAATATCCGATTACAGCTGGACTGGTAAGTTTTGGAATCTATTTATTAATGTTTATTATTGGCAATGTGGCTGAAAAATTACCAGCAACAGCACCTTTACCAAATACATTTCCAGCAGTAATGAAAAATGCAGTCGAAAAAATCTACGGATTATTTCATTCTTTGTTGTTAGAATTACCGCTGGATAATCATGCAAAGAATATGGCATTAGGGATATTCGAACCTAAAGATATTGCATTTTATTTACTCTGTACTGCGTTTTTTGTGTTTTTGACATTCAGGTCGCTGGAGTCGCGAAATTGGCGAAAATAAGGAGAATTTAGATTATAATGAAATGGTCATTGAAGAGACTTTGTGGTGTTATATCTGTAATCAGTCTATTAGGCGTTTTAAATTTTTTAGTGTGGAAGCAAGAGATTTTTAATGTGTGGGCTCTTTTAGTAGGTGGTGTTTTTTTAATTACAGGCATTTTGTGGTTAGGTTTTGTAATTCGGGGTATTATAGTAGAATCGGGCTGGTCAGGTAGGGCAGGTTCGGGTTTGAGTGCATTGATTTCATCCTTGTCTTTTTTAGGGATATGTATCGTTATCTATGCTTTTGTTTTGCGGTGGGATATTTCTGTGGACTTGACAAAGGAAGGTCGTAGAACGTTATCTCCTCAAACAGTCAAAGTTTTAGAGACTATGAACAAAGAAGTAAAGGTATTATGCTTTTTTATTAATACTGATGAAGAGTCTGTAGTAATTGCAAAAGATAAAACATTACGGTTTCTTGAACAATGTAAAAGGCATACACCCTTTTTGAATGTTGAACTATTAGACCCACAGATTGACCGAGCACGTTTAGAGGCATTGTCCATTACCCATGCTTCGACCCAGGGAACGGTAGTGCTAAAATGTGGAAATCGTCAACGTGTTATTATGTTAAGCGGTGCCAATCCACGGATGGAAGAACGGGATTTTACGCAGGCTCTTATTAGTGTTCTAAAAGAAACGGAAACAAAAATAGGTTATCTTACTGGACATGATGAAACGCCCCTTGATGATTCGAATCCGAATGGTATTTCTATGGCAAGGGCTATTATTGAAGGAGAATCTTATAAGATAGAACCTTTTCAGATTCGGATTGACCTGCCAGAAGTTCCCAAAAGTTATGAGGTTGTTATAATACATAATCCGAAAGGGGATTTAAGTCGTGAAGAATTAAAGGCAATTCAGGATTTCCTTGATAATGGTGGACGACTTATTGTGTTTTTTGAGCCGTGGGTAGATGTTCGTTTAGGTAGGAGTGGTGTAGAATATCTTCGTCCATGGTTGAAAGAAAAATTAGGAGTAGATGTTGGTTCAAACATTGCATTTACGACGCAGAAAAAAAATCCATGGGAGATTGAATTACGTTCTGACCCAAAGCCGTTTGAAAATGTAGAAGAAGGGTTATTTGAGTATCGGGGTTCCTTTCGTTCTGACCATCCTATTACACAGCGAATGGACCAGCCATTGTTGTTAAGGGCCGTACGGACAATAGAACCAATAGAAAATTTGCCAGAGAATGCCAATGTAGTTCCTATATTGAGAACACCACCAGAATATTGGGCAGAGACGGATTTGTCAAGGCTTGCGGAAGGGGGTGCTGTTAAGTATGAACCTGAAGAGAAGCAAGGTCCTTTGTTTATTGCTGTGGCTGGAACATGTAGTAAAGAACTATCTGATGGTTCAAAAAAAAGGAGCCGATTTGTAGTGGTTGGGGATGCTGATTTTATAACAAATGAACGTATTAGTATTGGTGGTCATATCAATTTCCTTCTAAATAGTCTTGCATGGCTTACAGAACATGATGAACTAATTTCAATTCGTCCTTCAATAAAAGAAGATAAGCCTATTGTTTTGTCTGATATGCAAAAGCGATGGCTTATTTGGTGTTCTGTAATGTTAACACCGCAATTAGTTTTAATTGCAGGTTTGATTGCGTATTTTGTTAGGAGAAGGGTAAAGTGAAGTGGCGTAATACAATAATTTTAGTTTTAATTTTATCCGTGTTAATCCTCCTATATTGGTTTTCAAATTGGTGGAAGGAAGAGCAGAAGGTTGTTTATGAAGAAGCAAAGAAGATATTTTCATTTGCACCAGAATCGGTACGGGAACTTCATCTCCAACAGGCAGGAGGACCTTTGTGTGTGGGGAAAAAAGATATTGACGGAAAATGGAGTTTTGAAAAACCTTCACCAGATATACCAGCATTTCAATTAATGTGGGACCGTATAGCAAAACATTTATCAGAGTTAAAAAATCAGCGGACGATAATTGAAAAAGTGGATGATAAATCAGCTTATGGTTTGGACAAGCCAACATTAAAATTGAAAGCGGTAGTAGATGAAATGAACGAACCAATAGAACTTGATTTCGGCTTTTTAGATCCAACTAATACATATCGATATGCTATGGGATTAAAAGGTAAGGTTTTTCTTGTTGACGATAAACAGTTTTTTGAGTTAAATCGCTCATTGGAGGATTTGCGATTTCGGTTTCTTGTTGCGGTGAGGGAAGTTCCACTTGTGCGAATTGAGTTTGCAAGAATATGGACGGAAGACGATGAAATGCAAAACTCAGAATATATGCCTAAGGTAGGAGAGGAATCAGTAATTGTGATAATGGAGCGAAAAAATGAAAATGAACCATGGTTTCTTGTATCTCCTTCTCAGGGACTTGCAGACCAGGAAGCAGTTAATGCATTATCATCAGAAATACAATTTGGAATTGGTAGAGACTTTATTGACAAACCCGAGAGTTTATCCGATTACGGATTGGAACCTCCAAGATGCCGACTAACGTATTATGATGCAAAAGAAAAGAGACCACAGACTTTATTTTTAGGAGGTTTGCAAACCGCAGGGCAGAGTACACAGGAGAAGGATAAAGAGAAAAGGAAACGATTAAAGCTTTCTGATTGCACAGGTGTCTTTGCAAAACTTTCAGGGCAGAATTCTGTATTTTTATTAGACCCTCATATTTTGGAATTGTTACCACATTCACCTGAAAGTTTTCGGAATCGCCATATTTTTACAAAAGATCTTACGAATATAGTAAAAATTGAACGGTTAGATGAAAATACTATTGTATTCTCACTTGAAAAGAACACAGAGAAAGGCTGGATGATGACACAGCCATCGATAGATGATATTGATTCATTAAAAATAAATGATTATATTAGCAGGTTAAAAATCCTTGAACTACAAAGTTTCCCAGGTGGAACGGTGGAATCTCGTGGATTGGATAAGTGTAAAGATGTTTTAAAATTTACAATGGCAAATCAGGATACAATCGAAATCCGTTATATGCCTATTCCAGATGATAATCTCCATAGTTATATAAACCAGGACACAGGAGAGATTGGGATTGTTTCAAATGATATTGTTTCTCAATTATGGGTATTGCCAGAGAATTTCCGAAGTTTAATTTTGTATCGTTTCTCGCCCTCCGAAATAACAGAATTCCATTTAAATTATGAATCAAATGAATATGTTTTCCAGCAAATAGATAAAAATTGGACTGTAAAACAACCTGAAAATAAGGTGTTAAAAAATCAGGGGGATTTATTACGACTATTACGATATTTATCATCAATGAGTGCAGTTGAAGTTCAACATCAAGAAGCGGAAAATAAAATTACAGAACCGATTGCAAAACTTTCAGTTATACAGAATAATGAGGGGAAAGGTGTACCTATGATAACAGGTGCATTAATTATTGGTTTGCCTGATGAAAAAGACTCTCGTTATCGATGGGCTAAAAAAGAGGGCAAAGACGGGGTGTATCTCATTAAGCAAGAGGTATTGGATTTGATTAAAGACCTCATGAAGTCTATTCAACATGTAGAAGAAAGATAGAGTTGTAAATACTTTGGAAAAAACACTCTATTTATTTTTTTATGCCTAATCATTTTATTTTGTGAAATATAAAATATGTTGACTTTTAATCAAAAAAATTGTAGTATAAATTATACTGAATTTGTCAGAGGTTTTTTCTTGACAAATAGGTGTTAAATATGCTGTAAAGTAAATTTATTTAAAAAAGTAGAATAAAAAAAGAAATAGACTTGAAAATGAAATGAATTCTTGACATAATTATAAAGAAATAGTTATGATGATAAGAAAGATTTTTTTTAGGAGAAAAAATTGTATATTGCTTACTCAAACATGATAAACTATTTTAGAAAAAAATATTTAAGAAGGAAAGGTTTTATATAGACAGTAAGAATTTGATAACATATAAAATAAATTTTATTTTTGGAAATAGAAGTGTTGTAATGTATAGTATTGATAAAAGAAGGAGAACATTACTGTGAAACGGATAAGTATATTTTCCCTGCCGATGTTGTTTTTTATAGTTTTGATTTTATTTATTGCATTAGATATAGGCTACGATTTTTTTGTAGAGAAATATACAAGGGCAGATGATTTTAGACAGAACTTATCAGTAACGGTAAATACGAATGCAGAAACCAAGGGTATTGAGAACAGAATACAAGTTGCATCGTCAGCTCCGACAGATGCATTAGTGAAAATCCTCCCCTCATTAACACAGAGCCAGATAGGAAATCCTGTATTTGCTAATTGTGGCCAGATAGACCTTAATTTTATTGGGGAACCGACAGATGGTGCGGCACCTTTGGCTGTGGGGTTTAAATTGGTTTATAGACTTGACCCATCGTTTGGTCCTAATGATGTCCCTAACATTACGAATATTACATGGTACATTAGCACGAATGTTGGAGGTGTGCCTCCTACTACAAATTATACAGAGGCGTGGTGGGAATTTCGGGTAAATCAATCGTATCAACCATTAGTGACCCCTGAAAATCAAGTATTTCTTATAGGTGGGCAAAATACTCCCTATTTTCAATCCGGGGGAAGATATACGATAGGTATGCGTGTTCGGATTAAAGACCCCAATGACCCTACAGGGAATACATATGTTGATTGCCCTCCAGTTGGCCAGCCACCTATTTATAAGTCGGATTATATAATTGTTCGAGAAGGTGAACAAGTTCCTTCTGCTTCGTTTGAGGCAAAAGATTTAATTCCAAATGGACAAGGTGTTGTTCCTCTAAATGATTGGCTTCCCCTTTTCAGGTTTAATATGAAATACAATCCTGACCAGCCTGCACCGAGAGCATTAACTCAACTTTATTATAAGTTGGAAGGGACTTTAGAACCGGAAGACATTTTAGAGTTTGGTTTGTTTGTTGATTGGGGACCTGAAAATAAGCCTGATGATGAGTTTGACCTGATGTATGATGGTAGGCTGGTTTATGTTCGAGGGACTGCAAATGCATTTCGAGTAGACCCTGGAACGCCTATGTTAACGTGGGATAGGTATGGGTATCCTTATGAAATGCCTAATTCATATGGTCAGTTTTTAGAAGACTTAACTTATAACCTTAATTTTACTATGAATCCTCAAAGTTCATTGTATGACCCAATTGACCCATTTGCAGCCGTAAATCCACGGAATAGTCCACCCACAGAGTTATTCCCATTTGTAAAGATTAATAATACGGATGGCAGTGTTGATTTCGCTGGTGGATATGCTTCAAAACAATGGGTAACCGCTGGTCCTGACCCTGGGTTGAGTTACATTGTAGCGGTGCGGATGAGTTTTAAGTGGAATAATGAAAATACAATGAGAACGTCTCTTTTGATGGCGAGAATGCAACCATATAGCGGTCCTAACTTATCATCTATTGTGGATTCAATCCCATTCCCGTATTGGCAATATGGGGTTGGGGGTTTTCTAACTCAAAGTACGGGTGAGCCTGTGGATTCATATAGTCCGAACTTTTATCAGGGTGAAGTGATGAATGAGAATAACCAATATACAGGGCATTTTAATGTTTATGATTTGACAGGTGATACTATTTTTGGTTACCGTCCTGGAACAGAACGGAATATATCATCTTGGCCCTTCTTTATGTATACTCCTGTGCCTGAGCATACAAGACCAAGGTGGGATATTTCCGACACATTTATAGAAGCAGTTACGGGGGAAATATTGGATTTAAGACATGTTTTACCTGTAGATTCATGGATACCGGTGTTAGGTATTAATGCTCATGGAGACCCTTCAGCACAAATTTGGGAACTAAATCTAATATTGACCGATATAGGTGGAGACCCATTTGGTCCACCAGGAAATGGAGGATTTAATCCCAATTATGCTTTGGAGCCAATAACAACTTCATCTGCAGGAGATTGTTCTATAGCTGTTCAGAACGATTATGCATTTAGTGGTGTGTGGCTCTATCACGATACTCATGAAAAATCGGAAGGAGGAAACGGAATATTTGACCCTCCGGTGCCACTTGATAGTTCTGGTAGCACATATGGTGTTTCGTTTCTTGATTGTCCAATGTACCCTGCCACTTATGAGCAGGGAGGTTTAGTTGATACAAAGATTTATTGGGAATACGAACCTTTCCCACCAGGTGGTGGTGACCCGTGGTGGAAAGTGCGGTTAAGATTTTCAGGAGGTAGAAGGAGATGTCCAGACGATGATCCCACAGGATATTTTGAACCTGTTGCAGATTATTATAAACCTGGTGTGCCTAATACCGCTATAGAGAAACCTGACTACTTTGTAGTGTTAAGAACAAATAGTGGTAAGAAGGACATATCGGGTAGGACTTCAGGTCCGGGGGCTACCTTTGGAGGTGATTTCCGTGCGTTTATTGAGCCACGTCGTTGGAATCCGAGAGATGGGGGGCACTGGGATGGAGGAATTTGGTTCTCAAATATGTATTTAGCCAAGACAAAGAAATATGTACAGGATACGCCGTGGATAGATGATACATATCCTATTGGTTCTACGTCGGAAGTGAATCGCAAGATAAATCGGCCGTGGTGGCATGAACGAGAACATATACAGGATAACGTAAAGCCACAAAGAATTGGATTTGAAGTCCATGACCTTGTCATGACCTACAGCACCGATAATACATTTGGAAGGGAAACATATATACATCCAACACAACCGCTTCCTATTGGTGTTGGCAATCATTATGTCCTTCAGAATTATGCAAATTTTCTTTGGTATGATTGGAGGGGGACAAGGGGGATGACGTATCTCGGATTATGGATAGATCCACCTATGAATTTAAATACTGGTTTTGATGTGTTTGGTATTTTTAACCAAAGATTCCTTCTTGGTCTTGCACCTCCTGGAGACTTCGTTTTAGATACTACAGATAATCCTTTGTTACGTCCAACTAATGCGGTAAAGTATATATACAATCCTGGATTCTTGCCTGATTATTCGGAAGGTGTTTTCTGGACAGGTTATCAGATACCGAATCTTGATGAGTTAACGTCATTTCAATATTCGTTTGAAACCGTGCCATTTGAACCGACATTTGATGACACATTATTACCACGTGCACTTGTTCCTCGGAGTATATATTATCCGAAGCCGTTTATCCAACCGACACTCCCAGATTATACAACATGGCCTATAAGGTTGGATTTAACTAATTTTGGAACACGGTGCATTATTTATGCTGATGAGGGGAGTTTAACAGATAACCTTGAGTATTACCATTTTGACCCTAACGAGGACCCAAATGATATTGAAACATGGAGCGAAGTATGGGACACTTACAAGAATGATATTTACTATGCGGAGTTATTAGATGGCAATTTTGGTGGAGTCGACCTTTCAGGTTGGTGGTTTATTGATAATAATGGTGGAAGATATTATATCGTTAGTAATAATGGAAATGTCTTAACTCTTGAAAATGCTCATTCGGCATATGTTGCACCATATTTAACAAATGGGAATCAATTAGTTGTATCTCAGTATCCTTATGGTGTAAAGGGTGGTAAAGTTAATGCAGTAGAGAGGGGACCGTGGTTAGTAACGAAGAACGCTATGTCTCGAAATCGATATCCGCAAATGGCAGATTGGCCTTTGGGTTGGGGTAGCAATACGGTGATTTCGGGTGCTAATGGAGAAGCAAGGGCGGCACGAATTTTACGACAAAAAGTGGAATATAAGTCCCAGCCAGTAGCGGTGTTAGGACTAAATCTTGCCGGTGCAGATGACCCAGTTGTTAATAAATTAGGACCGGTAGCATTAAATAGTATGTATATAGCGTTTTGGGGGCCGGAGTTTGACCCATCTGATTTAACACCTCTGGATAGCACTGGAGGCACATTGCCCTCATCTGGTGTCCTGCTTTATGAGGATACGAACAATGATGGTGTTTTTACAGGACCGCTTTTCTTTGATAAAGCCCCAATCCCTACATTTATAGATAAAATTGTGCCATTAGTTCCGGGGTCATTAGAATGGGGGATTGCTCCAGAACCTGTGGATTTAGATGGTGATAATATCCCGGATGATTTGAGTGGTGATGGAATTGTAACGGATGGTGTTGTCGATTTATCAGATCCGGAACGTCCACAATTATCATCAGCACAAAGGAAAGTCTGGGATGGATTGAAGGACCTTGCATGGGTATTGCAGTTAACTCCAGCAAAGCCATGGACAGTCCCACAATCAGATTTTCGTGCTGGTGGAGCCAATCCGCCAAGTAGTGCTAAGAGTTTAGATTCAGGTGCTAATGAAGAAACCGTATCACCTATACCTTTAGAACTTGTGAAAGACATAAAAGAAACTGAAAAACTTGCGTTTTCTAAAAAGAAATCTCTACTTTTGGATATTTTAAATGCTGATTTTAACGATAACGGTGTTGCAAATGTTGTTCCGTATGAGAAGAGTGCCAAAGCCCTTACTGAAGGTGGTCACCGAGGTGATGATTTATTTGTTGTTATTCGCACATCAGATACGGTAAGTGCTTTTGAAGAGTTTCGTTGTGTTATTCCGGCACGATTGCCCGACAGATCTCCAACGTCGTCTCAATTTGCTGGAATCATTTTATCACAAGGTGGTTTAACGTCCCGTGGTGGAGCATGGAAGACGAATCCCGAAGAAGGCGGATTGCAGGATTTTTATGGTCATGATATGCTTCAAGTGAGTGTTCCTGCACGAGTTGTAGATTTAACAGATGCGTTACTTCCCCCGTCAACCAGTGGTATTACAACACCAGTGATAACCCCAGGTGGACAGCCTATTTCCATATTAGGTATCGATGCTTCGATGAACCGAGTTAACAATTTAATTGCTTATGGAAATGGAACTGGTGCTGCTGGTGGAGATAAATCATTTGCACCGGATACAAATGATATAGTTATTCCTAATGTAGGTGATACAACGTATTTCTCTAATGGTGCATGGACGAAAAATGTAACCGGTTTATGGCTGGTTGCGTACGGCAATACTGAGAGAGACGTCGATAAACGTGTGGAAGCCTTTGAAATAACTGGTGCCCAAAGTAGGACATTGAGTCTTCGAGCAGGAACACCAAGGAATGGAAGTCCGTGGTATATTGTAAAGGACCCGACGTTTTTAGAACAGGTTATCGTTGAGTTTTATTCTGTAGATTTACAAGCGAATCAAAGTTTTGACCCGTATACAGATTTGTTGCCTTTGAATGAAGAAGACCCTGCTAATGATAAATTGAGCGGTGTTTCTATATGGCGTGATAATGATTGGAACCCAAAGAATACAAATGGTGTATTTGACCCGCCTATAATAGGTTCAAACGGTGAAATTGAATATATTGACTTGCCTTTACGACTGGATTCAGCTCCGGTATGGTATTCACGTCCTGGTGACCCGAGATATCAGGTACGATTTGTATTCTCTTCTCCGGGGACAGATAATAGTACTGGTCGGGATTCATCTCAAGGTGGAACGCCTTACGTATCTCAACCCCGTCTTCGTCAGCCGATTCCAGTATGTTTTGGAGATTGTCCAAGTGAGAATGGATATGGACCGGACTTCTTTGTAGTGATTCGGACTTCACCGTCAATTAGTCCAGGCGATTCATTCCAATCAGCAATTGTATCCTTTGGTCCTGATACACCGACAGAGCCGGACCCTGACAATTTTGTTCGCGTTTATCCTCCGTCTGCAGATTTATCTGATGGATTATTTATGTTATATTCCGAATTTCCATGGGGTAATCGTGCCTTAGGATTTATTAGTTTCTTTAAAGAGCCGTTAATTTATCGCTACTGGGCATATAACGACCGATTACGGAAATGGACAGCCAGAGCAGAGCCGGATGTAAGTCAAGCACAATCCGATAGGTTGGGCTTAAATTGGGTACGTACCAATCCTGTGGCATCCGGTAGAACCAAGCCAATAGTCGCATTACAAGTACCAACAGTTGATTTTACGTCTGATAGACAAAGACAGGTTCCAGGAGGGCAAATTAAATTTACATTAAAACCAGGAAGTGGGATTACTGTCTCCAGTGTGCTTTGGAAATTTGGAGATGGAAGTCAGTCCACTGATAAAAATCCAACTCATACTTATGGTACTCCTGGAAAATATACTGTGAGTGTGGAAATTGTTGATAAAAATGGATTAACCGCTTCAAAGATAAAACGTGATTATATTGAGATTCTTAATGCCCCATTTGTGAGTTTTATAGCACAACCTACATCAGGATATATAACCCCTGATGCTACAGGTGAGTTAGACCCAGGTTTGGATGTTGCTTTTAAGGATATGTCTATTGGAACAGATGCATGGAAGGCTATTGCCTGGTCATGGACCTTTGGAGATAATGTACCAGCACCAGAATCTACACAGCAGAATCCAACACATAGATACACCAAAGAAGGATTTTATTCAGTTACATTGGAAGTCACATTTAAGAATGTAAATACCAATGAAACAATGAAATTATGTTATCAAATACCAAATTATATTACTGTCGGACCTTGTGTTGGATGTCCATCAACAACAGAAGGGGAAGGACAGACAGAAGGGACTACTGAAGGGGAAACACAAGAAGAGCCAAGTGCCAGTTTCTCTGTAGAGTCGATTATTAAAGATAAAGAAGCATTATTGCCTTTGATAGACTGGGTACCTCTATTTAAGTTTACCATGTCTTATGACCCTGAAAACCCTGCTCCAAGGGTGTTAAAATCTCTTACGTATCGGGTTCGACCCGATAGCAGAAGAGATGAGGGTTATGGAAACCTTGCTGGACCGGATGTAACTGACCTGTTGGAATTTGGTTTATTTAAAGAGAATTATTCAAGGAAGGAAGAATATGATAATACATTAGACCCATACTATGATGATTTGTTGTTTAAATGGGGTGCTGATGGCTCTCCGTTAGGCACATTAATTAAACAGAATCCATTTTCAAAAGATGGGCTTACGTATCGACTAAATTTCCTTGGTAGTGGAACAGCACAAAATCCGGATTATCCAGTGGTTACAGGACCAACACAAGATGAAGGTTTTGAAGGTAACTCATATATTGTTGCGGTTCGGACCTCGGCAACATGGCGTAGTCAATTAACGTTAGCATGTGATGTATTACGAGCAGAAATGGTGAAGTTGAACGGTATCTTTCCAAGAAATAATGATGGCGAACCTATTGATGAATATAATCCGAATTTCTATAATAAAGATAAACCGGAACGAATGATTTCTGATACTGCATATTCCTCAAGCTTTGCAGTTTGGGATTTAAATAATTTGAGCTCAGTTGAGAATTGGGATTTTGCAAGTTTTGATGCTTGGAACTATCCAACACGATTGTATACACCGTTAGCAGAGCACACACGTCCGAAATGGTCACAAGTAGATCAGCTTCTTTATATGTATGCAGGAGAATTACTATCTTTCCGTAGACTTCTTCTAATGGATGTATGGAGACCTGTAATAGGTATTAATGTTCATTCAACTAAATCTGTGCATGCTGACCAGTATGACCCATTAGTAGGTCCACGAGTTGTTTTAAACAGAAAAATATGGCCTCAACTCCGAGAGGTAAATGTTATTTTTACGGATATAGGTGCTGACCCTTATGGTCCACCTGGGAATGGTGGGTTTGACCCAAGAGAGGCTTTGGATAAAACATCAACACAAATCAATAGTTATTTGATAGATAGTGATTCGGTAGTATTTCAAGATATAGTTTTTAATGGTGTTTGGGTTTGGCATGATACTAATAATAATGGCAAATTTGACCCACCTATTCCTCGTGCCGATGGTCAGGGAGTGCAACTTAATGGTGATTATCCAATGCTTCCTGAAGATTTAATAGGTTATAGTTTGTCAGAAGGATTGGCATTACCAACGGGACGATTGTTAAATTGGGAATATATTCCGTTCCCACCTGGAGGTGGAGACCCATGGTGGAAGATAAATCTACGTTTCTTCTATGGAAAGAGACAGTATCCTAATCCTGAATCTTCAGATGTAGTTGATGGATATGTAGAACCCATTCCAGATAATTTTGTTGGTCCCTCTACAGGAAGTGAATATTCCTATGACTACTTTGTTGTTGTTCGAACGGATAGCGGTTTTAAGGATATTTCACAGACTATCCCGGATAGAAATGGTGTGATGATGGGAGCAGATTTTAAAGTATTTATTGAACCACGACGGATTGATAGTAATGGAAATGCAACAGGTGGAATCTATGTAGATTCACAAATTCCACCCTTAGGTGGGTTGTTAGATGGTGGTGGTCCGCCATGGCAATCGGACCCAAGATGGGGTGAGCAGGAACCATGGTGGCCTCAGAGAACAGTAAATGCCAAAGCCACAAAACCGATAAAAGTCGGTGTAGATGTTCATGACCTTGTTTTAACCTATATTTCAGATTCTTCTTATAAGTTTGAATCAGATATCTTCTTTGGTTCAGGTTCTACAAATTCGAGTAATTGTTTAGGTTATACAACAGGACTTGTTGATTATCCCAAAGATTTCGATAAATGGATGGACCCAGACGGTAAAGTACGAAGTCAATTTTTAAATAGACATTCTGTTGGTGTTACCAGATGGAGAGAATTCGGTGGTTTTACCTATCCTATTTCTGATACAGCCTCTCTATCTGTAAATTTTGACTATACTCATAGTGGGGGGCAGTTTGCTTATGAAACGGTGCCATTTGACCATGTAGATGTGGTGGGACCTGATAATCGTTCTTCTGCTTATGTCAATCCATTAGACCAACCTATACTTCCGACATATCAAACATGGTCAAAAAACATAGGACCTAATGAATATCCGAGGGCAAGCCAATGGGCACCTGAATTTAGTAAGGCAAGGCTGTTAACACAAAAGGCAGATATAAACTCTGAACATACAGCTCTCTTAGGTATTAATCTTGTAGGTTCAGGTGATGTTGTAGCAAACTCCGAAATGCAAGAACCACCTTCAGTTGCTAAGATAGTAGTGGCTTTCTGGGGTCCAGAGTTTACTCCAGATATATTGATGCCACTGGACCCAGATGGTAAAAATTATGACTCGGGAGTTTTATTATGGGAGGATACAGACAAGAATGGGGTTTTCTTTGAACCTAAATTACTTGCTGGTTATTGGGATTTACCAATGCCAAATATTGGAGATAAGGTTGTTCCAGTAAATAACTTGCAATGGAGTTCAAAACCTGAACCTATTGATATTGATGGAGATGGTTTGCCAGATGATATGAATGGCGATGGATTAGTAGACCAGCGGGATTATGCGTGGATATTAACACTATATCCTAAACAAAAATGGAATTTGCCAACAGATGATTATATGCCATCCTTATTAAAACCTATAGCTACTTTGTGTTCAAATATATTAATTGAAGATGTTGATTTAGAAAAGAACCTTAACCAGGATAGTAAAGAGGTAAGTTCTATTGAAAGCACTTTGGAAAAACAAGTAATAGGAGGAGAAGGTACAACAGTAGAACAAGGAACTACGGAATCGGAAGGAAATAACCCGGGTGATGATTTATTCATTACAGTTCGTATGAATAATCAAGGGAAACGGTTCCAGGTATTTCGTGCAGTTATTCCAGCAACTCTTCCGGCACGGAGTGATTTAGACCGTAAAGCAGGAATTCAGTTCTATCCACAGGTTAATACAAGTGGTTCTGCTTACATTAAGTCCAGTCCGGAAGAGGACCCTGTACAAGATTTTTATGGACATGATATGCTTGAATTGAATGTTCCCGTGCAAATTTATGATTTTACAAGCCAACAGCAAGCAATAATCCCTGGAGGACCTGCTTTTGCTTTTATGGGCTTTGATATATCTACCAATCGTCCTGAAGACAGTATATATCAGGGTAATGATGGAGTAGGTTCTGACAGAGCATTTACTGTCAGCGGAGTTACATTTGAGCCCAATTCTTTGGTTGGGGATTTTCTAATAGATTCTGCTTATGAATCATACGAGATTGTTGGAAATACCACTAACCAATTATATTTGTTGAGTGGTGCACCACGAAGCGGTTCGTGGCGGATTGAACGGAATCCCAGTTTCTTAGAAGAAATAACGTTAGAAATTTACAATGAAGGAGCGAATTCAGATTTTAATCCGTTAAATGATTTGTTACCATTAAATATAGACCCACAAATAAGTGGAATTGCCTTGTATCGAGATAATGATAATAATCCAGCGAATAGAAATGGTATATATGACCCAGATATTGATATTCCAATACCTTTGGATGTCCCACCATTTTATATTGGACAGACAGGCGAGGCTACACAGGTGAAATTTGTATTTTCTACTCCAGGTACGGATAATGTTCCTATTCCAAAAGACCAACAGACAAGAAATCGTCAGTGGATTCCAACAAGTCTTGGTTCGGATAATAAAAATCCATTCTATGGTCCCGATTTCTTTGTAGTTATTCGCGCATCAGATAAGATGAAAGTAGGTGTGAATTTCAGAATAGGAATTGTAAACTGGGGTCCTAATACACCGACAGAGCCTGATCCGGATACTTGGGCTCGGTTGACGGGTGAACAACGGAATGATTTTACTAAATTCCGTGAGTTCCCATGGGCTGTAAGAGGATTAGGTTTCATTACATACTTCAAAAACCCACAGATTCGGTATTATTTGGATGGAAAGCAAGCAGGTGCAAAAGAAGATAATTCAGGAGTTAATTGGGTTCGTTCTCATTGCACAAAGAAGAAGAGAACAGGTGTTATAAATGCTATTAAGAGGTCGGTAGGTCCAAGCACATTAGTTATCGAATCGACCTCTATTTCTGAATTACCAGTTCAAACACTTGATGGACAAGAAGTTTCACTTGTAATATATGGACGCAATTTTGGAACAAATCCAATAGTTCGAATCTCTGGTTATCAAGTACGTATTTTACAGGCGACAGATACAGCCATCTCAGTAGCAGTAAGTACTTTGCCAGGGGTTACCCCTACAGAACCAATAGTATTATTAGTGCGAAATACAGCGACTGGTGATGAGGCAACGCGGACTGATTTATTAAGACTAACATCGAAACCTCTTGGAAAGATACCGATTATTGATTTTATATCGCCAAATAAAGGAACGTCAAAAGAATTTCCTGTAACAATCCAGGGTTCTAATTTCTCATCTATCGGCAATATTGAGGTTTATTTTGCACAAACACTAATGCCTGTAATATCAGTGTCTGCGGATGGAACAACTATTTTAGTAGGTTTCCCATTAGGAGGAATCCCTACGGTAGGTCCGTTAGACGTAACCGTTAAGAATATAGATCAACGAACAGAGAAAACAGTGGTAAATGGCTTCGAATATATTAATGACGCTCAGAAGAAAAAGAGAAGATTTTTATTCTTTGTATGTGGTCCAGATCCGAGTGTAGATAAACCATCTGGTTATATATTAGATGTTGGCGTAATTTTATCTGTTGCTATATTTTTGATGGTTCATAATAGGAAGAAAGAAAAAGTTAAAATTAGATAAAAATAAAAACTAAATTCGGTAATTAAATTTTCCGGACGAAAGAAAGGAGTTCGGATGGTGAACAAAAGATATTTAATTAGATTTTTGTTGATGATAAGTTTCATTTCTATTTTTCAAATGAGTTATGCTTTTTTCCCGAGTGGAGGATTTGACGCTTTTAATGTCCTACGCTTAGCACGTTGGCCCTTTTATGAATTTGACACGAACAATGATGGTAAAATACTTACAGGTGAGGGAATAGGCATATATATTGAAGAAGGGAAGCGAGGTTTTACAGATGAAGAAATTGAAAAAGTTAAGGAAGCATTAAAAGTATGGGAAGATGTCCCGACCTCTTATGCTTGCTTTAGAATAGCAGGCTATTATCAAGACCCATTGTCATTGACCACACCGGATGCCTTGCCTACAATATCGTTGTATGTGACGTCCGCAGATGATACAGGTGAAGATGTGGAACCTGATGAAGAAACGGTGGATGTCGGTGGTGGAATTTTATCAGTCACTTTAACTCTTTTTTCAGCAACGGATACTGTTTATGAACACAATGGACAGGTTTTCCCAATTTCTGCAGGAACGATTATTGACCGCGATATCGTTGTTTCTGCTACAGCGCATCGTTATAACCCACAATCTGGCGAGGAGCCATTAGCAGATTTAAAAGGAACATTAGTCCACGAAATTGGACATTTTCTTGGATTAGATCATACACCATTGAATAATTTGAGGGCTATTTATTTAAATGACACAGATGAACTGCCATCATATCTTATTGAGAATCCAGTGGTGTGGATGACAATGCCTAATGGAAGAGCACAATTTGTTGGTGCAACCCCAACTATGTTCCCTATTTATTTTGAAGTGGAAACGATAAATGGAGAAAGAGAAGATGGAGCAAAAGATTTAGCCCCTGATGATATATCCGGAATCTCGTGGTTATATCCACGCGGTGCACAGGAAAACTTTTTTGATATAAACCATGAAGCGAGAAGTAAAACTCGACGGGGAACCGGGATTCCATCTATTCCTTTACCAGGAGGACATGTGGTAGCCTGGGCAGATGTGGATAATAGCCCTGATACCCCGCGGGTGCCTTTATTTAGCACAATGGTAGGATTGTATGAGCCGTTAATTAACAAACAACTTCAAGGTAAGTTTAGTCTAATTGGATTATGGAAAACATTAGAAGTTCCGGGTAGAGATGGGGAATTGTTTACGCCGAGTTACACATTAACCCTTTCTGCACTTAATGGTACAGGTTTAAACCGTCAAGCACCGGAAGGAATAACTCCGTCAGATATAGATAGCCTCCAAGGTCCAAATAGCTATTCTACAACGACACGTACTGATACTGACTATCAAACCTCATTTATATCAGAGGTGTTTCATGAAGAGGAAAATGTATTGGATGTGAGTAATAACAATATAGGAACGCCATTAGTTTGGAGTTTTACAAAAAACACAGTAATAAGTTCGACCACAGGAAAAACTCTTTCACGAATGAGAACACATCGTAAACCTATGTTTGGTGACCCTAATGATGTTTGTCCATTAAATGTTATAGAGGTTAATACAGGTGGTGCCCAGACAACTACAACTACGCCAACAGGTACAGAAGGTGGAGGCACGACTACGGGAACAACTACAGGGAGTATCTCTTTACTAAAAGATGTAAGGAGTTTTAGGGACCATTATTTAATGAATTCAGAGGCAGGGGTAGCAGTTGTGGATATCTACTATTCATTGGCGCCTGCAATTTCAAAGGTTTTAATAAACTCAGAATTAGCGAGACGTATTTTCACAAAAACGGTATATAGTATCTTTGGTGTATTTTATTATGGGATATGGAGATATGTTTTAGGTTTGTTAGTAATTGCGATATTACTAAGAAGGATTAGATTTATGCGGGTAAAAAGAGCGAACACAAAGACCATAATTGTCATATTACTTTCATTATCAATAGGTCTTGCTTTAAATGCTCATGGTCGAATTGCTTTTATGAACACCGCCGAACTTGTTGAAAAGTCTGATGCTGTTGTCGCTGGTAAGATTGTGTCAATGAATAGTTATATGACAGGAAATTTGCGAATTTATACTGATGTCGAACTAAAAATCAGTGAATCTATAAAAGGGTCGCTTAACATAGATAGTTCAGTTATATTTACAATTCCTGGTGGAAAAGTAAATGGGTATGTTATGACATGTTCAGAGATGCCAGAATTTAAGGTAGATGAAGAAGTTGTAGTGTATTTGCGAGAATTGCCAAAAAGTAAAAAATGGACATTATATGCAGGGACAAGAAGTGTAACAACAGTTAGTGAAAATCCAATAACAGGAAAATTATATGTAAAACCATACTCGGAATATGATGGTGTTTTTTATATTGAAGATAAGACGGCTATTAATAAATCTAAATCATCAACACAGTCTCCAGACGAATCAAATCAGTATATCCTCTTTGATGATTACATAAGTTATTTAAAAGATTTGGCTAATCGAGGAAAATAATCATATAGGATGATTTAGTTAGAATCTGTACCTGTTGGGATATTCAGATAAAATGGAGATAATAAAGTACGTTTTTATGTTGTTGATGTTTTGCGAAAACTATGGGGTTTTGTTTAAACTTAACTTTATTAGTAAGTAATGAAGTAAAGTCAACTAACTATCCTTAAATTCCGTTCAAATCATGATTTATAGTAAGGAGACACGGACAGCATGAAAGGGCAATATGGTTCGGACAATAGAAATTAAGAGGCTTTTTTTTCTTATACATATAACATTGGTTTTTTTGATAATTATTGCCCTTGGTTTTTCTTTGTATAAGATTTATACCTACAATCCTGAAAAAAAGTTGTCCAAAGGTAGTGCAGGGGTAAATGTCAGTGAAATTTCCTCGCAGAACGAGATTGTAAATATTGATGCAAAATCTTTATCGTCAAAACTTTTAAGTTCTGGGTTATTTGGCAATGCTGGTAAATGGTCAGAAGAAGATGCAGAAAAGAAAGCAGAAGAAAAGGTTGAGGAACCTCCTCCCAGTGATACTCTTGAAGATACACAACTCAATTTAAAATTAATAGGGACTATTGCGTTATCACCGAAGGACCGATTTGCAGCTGCATTTATTGAAAATTCGGAGAAGCGAGTTACTGCAGCATTTGGTATAGGGCAGGAAGTTATTGAACAAGTTTTTTTAGAAGAAGTTTATCCTAAAGAGGTGATTTTGCTTAATAAAAAAAATAATCCGCCGAAAAAGGAGAGATTAAGATTAGAGGATAATTCATTGGCTCTTCTAAAAGGAGCCACAGACGAAAATAAAGAACAGTCTGGTCAAGATAAACCGAAAACTCCGGAAGAACCCTCTTCTAAACAGATAGAGTTAAATCGGGATGAGATTGTTCAGGATTTCTTTGCAAGTTATGCAGATTTAGTGACTCGTATAAAGCCTGAATTATATAGAGACCAAGAAGGTAAAATTATAGGGGTTACTGCCAAAAATATTAGTGAAATTCCGATTGCATCAAAGTTAGGTTTTAAAGAAGGAGATGTGCTAACCGCAGTAAATGATGAGCCTATAAATAGTGAAGATAGTATTACAGAATTAATAAGAAAGTATACAGATGTTACACTCCCTGCAGTTAAAGTTACAATATTAAGAAATGGAAACCCAATGGATATAATATATAAAATACAAGATTAGTTTTAGTAGTGTGATTATAATTAATAAAAAATTTTAATATAGAATATTAGGAGCTGAGCCTTGCAAAACTTAAAGATTTTCCCCTTAAATAAGAAAAAAAGAGACGTGTTTTTTGTTATTGTCAGAAATATAAATCTATTAATCTTTATTCTGTCACTATGTTATATGGGATATATTTATGGGCAGGATACAGAGCAGGTTGCTCCTGAATTGCCCCAAAATATAGAAATTCCACAAATTGTCGATGCTCCGTCAGTTCAAGAGAATCCACCGGAACCGCCTACACCACCTCCAGAGGCAGTAAGACCACCGATAAATACTCCGGAACCGATAAGACCGCCTTCTTCTTCTCGCTCTATACCTTCATTCCCGACAATGAGGCGCGGACCAGTTCCTCCACCACCTTCCCCAAGAACCTCCGGACAATCGTCTGGCGATGCAGGAGCCAAATCCCAAATAGGTCTTGCAACAGAAACAGGACCAAAAACGGGAGAAACACCATCGGAACCAATTTCATTTGATTTTCATGATGCCCCACTATACGATGTTATTACAGCAATTGCACGGTTGACGGGAAAAAATTTTGATGTAGACCCAAATATCGGAGCAACCACTGTAACAGTCATAACTCACGATAAGATTCCTCCTGAGATGGCATACCAAGTGTTAGAATCTATTTTATCCTCACGTGGATTCTCAATGGTGGAAACCTTAGACGGCAAATTAATAAAGATTATAGCTACACCGGATGCGGTTCAATCAGATAAAACGCCTTTAATTAAAGGGACGGAAAAGTTAGCAGAAGGATATGATAAATTTGCGACTCATATAATTACATTAAAATATGCAGATGTATCTGAAGTTTCTACTGCGTTACAGGTATTAGGTTCCAAGTCATGTCGTATTTCTGCCTATGCCCCTACCAATACGTTGATAATTACAGATACAGCAGATGGATTAAGACGTATCTTTTCATTTCTTACAGAAATTGATGTATCTGGAAATGAAACTGAGATGGAAATATTTATGTTAGAGTATACGAGGGCAGAAGCATTAGCCCAGCAAATAGAACAGGTTCTGTCAGAGACGAAAACTACCGGCACAGCAGGTAGGCCAGTTATGCCTTCAGCGCCCCAACCTATAGTTCGTCCACCGACACGTTCTGTACCAGGTGCACCATCAATGCAGATTATCGGGTCACGTCAAGAAGTGTTGCGCATGGTCCCTGATACGCGACTTAATGCATTAATAGTTGTTGCCACAGAGGGGATGATGGAGAAAGTTCGTGACCTTATAAAGAGGTTGGATTGCCCAACACCGTATGAAGCAAATAACCTTCATATTTATGAATTACTGAATGCAGATGCAGAAAAAGTAGAGCAAGCATTACAACCGCTAATAGGCGGTTCAGGTTCGGTGCGGAGGTCTACCACAGGTGGTGCTACACCTGGGGGAAGTGCTGTTCCTGGGGCAGGTGGAGGCGCTGTTTCTGCAATGTCAACAGGAGCGCCTGGCGAAGTCCAGCCCTTCGAACAACGAGTACAGATTACGAGATATGACCAAACAAATTCATTACTAATAGTTGCCTCACCACAAGATTATAAAGTATTAGAAGCCTTTATAGCCCGACTCGATGTCCCGCAGAGGCAGGTTTTAGTCGATGCAGTAGTAATGGATGTTAAATTGAACAATGATTATGGGGTGAAGGTAGATGCGGCAAGTGTGTCTGGTAATTCAGGTTTTGGTGTAACAGGGACATCAAATATTTTGAAAGTTGTGAATTCTTTGCAACCAGCAGCAGAAGCGGCAAATAAAATTACAAATCCAAGTCGACTTAATATGATGTTAGGAGTGTTAAATTTGGGGTCAGGTGGAGGCTTGACCACAGGTATCTATGACGATATTGTTATTCCTATTAGTAGTACTCAACGTTTGCGAATACCATTCGTTCCATTATTATTGCAGGCGATTGAAACAGTATCTGATTTAGAAGTCTTATCTCAACCGAGTTTGGTTACAGTGGATAATGAAGAAGCATCTATCGTTGTTGGTCAAGAAGTCCCATTTATTACGAGTACAGCCAGCCCTCAACGTTCTGCTCAAGGAGAGCCAATATATAATACCTGGGGCGGATATACCCGTGTAGAGCGACACGAGGTCGGCATAAAATTGACAGTAACACCACAGATAAGTGAAGGGGATAATGTATTGATGAAAATTGAAATTGAAGTATCTGCTGTTGCAGGAGGTAGTCAGGCTGTTGGTGACGTCAATATATTGGGTCCTACAACTAATAAATCTTTATTTAAGAATCAAGTACTTGTTAAGGATGGTTCAACAGCAGTTCTGGCTGGTCTAATTAGGGATACAGCAGACCGAACACGAACCCAAGTGCCCATAGCAGGTGATATCCCATTGTTGGGATTTTTATTCCGTAACAAATCGGTTACAAGGGAAAAGAGGAATATGGTCGTCCTTGTAACCCCGCATATCGTTAAAGAATCCAGTGATATGGAACGAATTACACAATACAAAGTCACGGAATATCAAGATGTAAATGTTCAGGAATTGTTTAAGGCGGGTTTCTTTAAGAAGATAAAGACGAAGGCAAATATGCGTAAAAATTATCGTCCCACTTTGGATAGAACAGAAGCGTTAACAGGACAGGTAGAACAAGAAACATTTAACCGAGGTACAATTTACAGAAAATAATGGATAAGTTACTTGCGGAAATGCAGTTAGGCGAAATTCTGCTTCAGAAAGGATATGCCCATCCGGAGCAGATAAAGGAGGCTTTGGAATTACAAAAAATTAAACCACGTCGTTTAGGGGAGATCCTATTAGACCTTGGTTATGTGGAGGAAGAACATATTTTAGAGGCGTTAAGCGAGCAATTTGGAATACCGTTAGAGTTAGAATTGTCCCAAAAAGTTGATATGAACCTCATTACAAAGGTTCCGATTAACTTTATTCGTGAATATTTTATGGTGCCATATAAACAAAACGGGGCAGGTTTTTTTGTAGCATTAAATGACCCGATTAATCTATTGCCTTTGGATGATTTGCGGGTACTATTAGGTGGACCTGTTCAGCCTTTTCTATGTCGTAGGGTTGATATACAAAGAATAATAGACTCATATTTTGACAGCCAGACCCAAAACACAGCAGAAATGATAGATAGTATTGCATTGGCGGAAGAGGATGGAGGAACAACAGTTCATACATTAGATGGGGCGGAAAGTGAAAAGGATTTGCTTGACCTTGCTAATGAAGCGCCGATAATAAAATTAATAAATTTATTGATAACAGGGGCAGTAAAAGAAAGGGCTTCGGATATACATATTGAACCTTTCGAACGGGAAGTTCGTGTGCGGTATCGTATTGATGGTGTGTTGTATGAGAAGTTTACAATTCCGAAGTCACAGCAGGCGGCTGTTATTTCCCGTATCAAAATTATGGCAAACTTAAATATTGCGGAACACAGACTTCCACAGGATGGTCGTATAAAGATAAGGCTAAGTGGCAAAGAAATAGATATTCGTGTTTCGGTATTGCCTACCGCTTTTGGCGAACGGATTGTATTACGTATCCTTGAAAAAGGGAACTTCCTGTTTAGCCTTGAAGATTTAGGAATGGATGAACGAGACCATAAGATGTTTGACCGACTGATAACTGTTTCTCATGGGATTATCCTCGTTACGGGGCCGACAGGTTCAGGAAAGTCAACAACATTGTATGCCTCATTACAACGGGTCAATTCACCAGACAAAAATATAATTACCCTTGAGGATCCAATTGAATATTTAATAGCTGGGATTGGGCAGATACAAGTTCGACCTAAAATAGGATTAACGTTTGCCGCTGGATTGCGTAGTATTTTACGTCAAGACCCTGATATTATTCTTGTCGGCGAAATTCGTGATTTAGAAACGGCAGAAATGGCAGTTCAGGCATCGTTAACTGGTCATCTGGTGTTTGCCACTCTACATACAAATGACAGTGCAGGTGCCATTACACGATTGACCAATATGGGTATTGAGCCATTTCTTGTTACATCATCCTGTATAGCAATACAAGCCCAACGATTAGTTAGAAAGATATGTAGCCAATGTAAAGAACCTTATAAGCCAGAACGTAATCCATTAGAAGAATTGGGTATCAGGACACAAGACTCACGGGCTGAAGTGATTTGGCGAGGGAAAGGCTGTTCAAAATGTATGGAACGGGGATATTATGGTCGTACAGGTATTTTTGAATTACTTGTGATGAGCCCAAGAATTCAGGAGTTAGTATTAGAGGGAGCTGATTCAAATGCTATTAAACGGGAGGCACATAAAGAAGGGATGCGAACCCTGCGTGAAGACGGAGCTGAAAAAATGTTGAGGGGTGTTACGACCTTAGAAGAGGTTCTCCGTGTTACAAGAGATGACATATTTGAAGATACCTTTGCCCAATAAGTGGGTAGCAATAAATACTAAAGAGAGACTAATCGAATGCCAGTATATCAATATAAAGCGTTAGCCAAAGGGACGGGAAAAACAACCCGAGGTGTGATTGATGCGGATTCACCTGCATTAGCACGGATGAAACTGCGTGAGTTGGATTTATACCCAACGGAATTAAAAGAGGCAACGGACGGTGTCAGTGCAAAAGACTCGGGAGGTAAACAACTGCGTTCTTTTTCATTAGGGAGTGGAGTGTCAACAAGAGATATTGCACTCATGACCCGTCAATTTGCTGTTTTACTTCGGGCAGGTATGCCATTAGTGGAAGCCTTGAATGCCTTGATAACACAAACATCAAGACAAAAACTCAAAACCGCTATCTTAGATGTTCGTGATAAGGTAAACGCGGGGAAGAATCTTGCAGATGCTTTGTCGGAGCATCCTCGTATTTTTAGTTCTCTTTATGTAAATATGGTTCGTGCCGGAGAGGCAAGTGGTACCTTGGAACAGGTTTTAACACGATTAGCTGATGTGTTAGACCGACAGGCAAAAATAAAAGCACAAATTCTCTCATCGATTGCATATCCAGCTTTTATGACCGTTTTTGCGGTAGCAGTTATTACATTTATGATGACGGTTATTGTTCCTCGAATTACTACGATATTTAAGAAACAGCAGACAGAATTGCCTTTTATCACGGATGCCCTTATTGCGGTTAGTTCTTTTTTAGGAAAATATGGAATATTCTTTGTTGGTTTTATTTTCCTTCTTATTATACTATGGCGAGTTTGGATTAGCCGTGAAGAAGGTAGAAAGAAATGGGACCGTTGGAAATTTAGGATACCCCTTTACGGTACTTTACTACAAAAACTTTTATGTGCTCGATTTTCAAGGACATTAGGAACAATGTTGCAAAGTGGATTAACAATGTTGCCTGCGCTCGATGTTGTTTATAGTATTATGGATAATCGGTTTATTCAGATGCATTTAGATGATATTAAAGCGGGGGTTCGACGTGGACGCGATTTAGCACAGCCATTAAAAGATTCGGGTATATTCCCACCAATGATGATACACATGGTAGAGTTGGGACAACGAAGTGGAGAACTTGAAAACATGCTTTTACAAATTGCCGATACCTACGATGAAGATGTTCGGTTGACTGTTGATGCTATCGTTGGACTGATTGAACCCGTTATAATAGTAGTAATGGGAATATTCGTCGGTTTTTTAGTTCTGGCGATACTCCTACCTATACTAAAGATGAGTACACATGTTGGAGGATGAAAACATGACAAAACAACAAAAGACGGAAAAGAAAACAAGACAGCTATTAGGTTTTACGTTAGTAGAATTAATGGTAGTGATAGCTATCATTGCTATTCTTGCTACTACGGTGGGTATTTATGTGTTCGGTGCACTTGATGATGCAGATCAGGCAAAGGCAAAGGCAGAGATTAGTAATCTTAAGACTGCGGTGCAAATGTATCGGATAAAAAATAAACGATTGCCGAATACTTTGGATGAAGCGGCTCAATTTTTGGACCCACCTAAGGTTCCATTAGACCCTTGGGGTAATCCTTACATATATCAAAAAGAAGGAAACTCCAGTTTTAAAATTATGTCGTATGGTGCTGATGGGAGTGCCGGTGGTAGTGGTGCAAATGCAGATATATCGAGTGATGATTAATTTTTTTTGATTTTTAATTAATATGAGGTTTATGTTCTTTGTATGCATTCGCCCCGGGGGATGAAAGGTTTTACATTACTTGAATTAGGTATTGTTATCTTTATAATCGCTTTAATGGCAACGATAGCAGTGCCGTATCTCCTACCACTTGCGTTATCTTCTGAATTGGAAAGTGAAGCGAGAAAATTAGCCTATTTTGGAAGAGCAGTGATGTCTTTATCAGCACTTCAGGGGGATGAATTTTATGTTGAGATTGATTTGGCGGAACAACGTTATTATTGTTTACGCATTACGTACCCTGAAGTGACGGAAGGGGAGACTGACCAATTAGGGCTTCTGGAAGAAATGAAACAGCAAGGCTTATCGTCTGAGGAGTTAGCAGAGATGTTGATGAGTGGAGGGAATAATGTGGCTGGGACTGCTACAAACACTAATAAGAATTTGCCGGGTGGTTTTGACCCTACAGCAGCAAGCCAGCAGATTAATCAAAAATTTGATAAGATGGTAAGGAAAAAACTTATAGAGCAGGCTAAGAATGTCAAACAGGAGGATAGCATGTTAGATGAGATAGGTTCTTTGTTCGATGAAAAAAATGAGGTTGATTTATTTGGGAGCGAACCAATTGTAGAAGAAGTGAATGAACCTGGATTATCTCCTATGCGTTTGTCTGAAAATGTATGGATAGAAAGCGTTTTTATAAGTGGTAAAAAGTTTTCAAAAGAAGTTGTCGAAATACAAGTGACCCCTTTGGGTTTAACAGAGCCAGTTGTTTTTTATCTTACCAATAATAATGGTGAGTATTATACAGTAGTATGGGACCCTGTATCGTCAGGTTCTTTTGTCATGGAAGGAATGCAATGAAAAGATATTGGTTAAGAAACAAGCGTTATTTAGGTTTCACTTTAATGGAAATCCTGACAGCATTAGCCATATTAGGAGGTGCTGCATTTATTTTATTTAATGTCCATTATAATGCGATGAAATTGCATGAGGCGACTATTACTCAGACAGATGAAAATCAATTGATTTATGCGGCATGTTCACGAGCAGAGGTTGGAGTTTTAACAGGGACATTAGAAGAAAGTGGTGATTTTGGTCCAGCATACGAAGGATATTCATGGAATTATATTGCGACAGCTATTGGTTCTGACCCATCTATCCCTTTATACACTGTAAATGTAAATTTGATGACTCCATCAAATGAAAATAAAACAATAACGTTCCTCTGTTATGATTTGAGTGTTGAAGGACAGACGAATAATCTTACTGGGGGAACAACACAATCAAATTCTAATCGAATGTCGAATTCTGTAAACCGTACTTCAGGAAGAAGCAACACAATGTATGGTAGGTGATATGTCAAACGTGTTTTTAAAAAATAAACAGTATTACTCAAATCACATACATGGATTTACTCTATTAGAATTACTTATAGCTTTTACAATTATGTCTGTGATTGTAATAATTGTTTATTTAGGACTTGATTCTATTTCAAAAGGTACAGATCTGGCTCGGTTATCAGCAGAGAAGATGCGGATACAACGATTTTTAGTAAATCATTTTATTAACACGTTTAATGCACTATATATTGACCCTTCTTTTTCTACGACGGGTTACGAATTCTTTGGTAAAAATGAATCAGGTCCGTATGGTCCTGCAGATTCTATTCGGTTTTGTACTTCGCTACCCATGCCAGGACCTGTGGCTTTACCCGGAATTCGTAGGGTTGTAACGTATTCTTTTGAAGATGAAGGTGCTCCCGAAGGTGTATCTGGTTTTGCTACGGATATGTACGGTATTTCGAATAATGCCCCTCAGTATCTTGTAATAACAGAATCGCCGTTAGTTCTTGATGAGGAGTCGGGAATTTCAGATGATATGAATAACCTACCTATGAATATTATTCGTGTTCCTCTTGCTACTTTGGATATTTGGTACTATGACCCAGCCACCCAAGACTGGGTAGAGGAATGGGATTCGCAATCTATTCAGCAAATGCCGTGGGCAGTTCATATTATTGCAAATCTTTTTAATGAATATGGTGAGGTAAATAATATGGGTGACGCACAAAGTGGAGATATCGATTTAGTTATTGTTCTGCCAACGACAGTCGGAACAGTGCAACCCATGGATGACCCGAATCATTTTCGTGATACAGGTTCATTATTTAAGATGGATGGTAATAAGACAGAAGGAAAAACAGGTTCTTCGGGTAAAAATCCTATTCGAGGTAGAAAATGAAAACACACATTCGAAAAATAAAGGAAATATTCCAATTCCATCCTCGTCAAAGAGGTGTGGCTATTATTTTATCATTAGTGTTTATAGCTTTATTGTCTATTCTTGTTGTCGAGTTTCTATATGAATCTGAAGTAGAAGCGTCCCTTGCTTATAGCCAGCAAGGCGAATTAGAAGCGTATCTTGCGGCAAAATCTGCCGTCGCTAAAGGGATTGCCTTTCTTGCGGAGGATACTCTCAATACCATGATGAGTGGTGCTCCACCGATAGACAGTGATTTTGATTTGATGACGTTTAATATGGGTGCATCAATGGAACCTTTAAATAATGCTTTGATGCATGCATATATATCTGACGAATATGGGAAAATAAATTTGAATGCTCTTTTAATGCCTCAATCAGGTGGTGAACCTCAAGAACGTACACCTCTGGTCAATGCTCTTCGTGAATTTTTTATGCTAAGAGATACTGGTGAAGGGGCAGCCCCTGATATCATTGTAGACTCTATTCTGGATTGGTTGGATTATAATGATGGAGATTCCGAAAGACCCCAAGGTGCAGAAAATGATTATTATATGGGTTTGGAAAATCCTTATCCCTGTAAAAATGGTCCTATGGATTCAATAGAAGAACTACTTCTTATCAAAGGGATAACCCCTAAAATATATTTTGGAGATCCAGAAAAGGAACAACTTCCTTTATCTGAATATCTAACAGTTCATGGAGATTGGTTAGGACGAGTAAATATTAATTCTGCAAGACCGGAAGTTATTTCGGCGATTGTTGCAGGTTATACTGGGAATCCTGCCGATTTAGGTATCGGACAAAGGATTTACGATGATGCACATATTCAACCATTTACAGATTTAAATCAGTTGAGTTCTTATGGTATTTCTCCGAGAGGTCCAGTTCAGCAAACAAATAAAACCAATAATAGTAAGCAGGCACAACGGCAGGTGACACCAAATATAATGCCTTCTCAACCCAATAACCGTTTAGCTCAACAGTATGCCATGGGTGGTCAATACTTTACTTTGAAGAGTGATATTTTTCGTATTTATGGCGATGGATTGTATCAAAATCGTATGGTTCGAATAGAGGCGTATGTGTTTAGAAATCCTATGGGATATGAAGAAGGAATTTCCCCTGGGACTAATATGAATCCTGTTAATCAGAGAACAAATCAAAAACAAAATGTAAAAACGAATACACAAGGGAATAGGTCGTCAAGCTCGGTAGTTTCTCAAAATCAAACAGGTTTACCTGCTGAACCATTCCGCATTTTAGATTGGAAAATTATAAAATAATAGGAATTTATATAAAATAACTGAAATAGAAAGAAAGATACATGAAGAATATTGTAACATCAGTTGAGATTAATGAAGATTGTGTGCGTCTTGCAACAGTACGTACAAAAGGAAAAAATCTGGATTTATTACAAGGGATTGAAGTCCCTATTGGTATTTCTGAGGAGGTGGAAAATCACAGTGAAGGAAAGGGAGAATACGTACTAAATGCACTCGAAGAGGCATTTAAGAAAATGAAGTATCGTCCTTCATGCTTTACTCTTTCAGTTCCATGTTCTTTGAGTATTGTTCGAACGTTGAAGGTTCCTTTCCGTGGGATGAAAAAGGTTGTTTCAGCACTTCGATTTGAACTTGAACCTCATATCCCCTTCCCGATAGAAGAATTGCTTTTAGATTTTACAATCGTAAGTGAGGATAAAAAAGAAACAGAGGTGTTAGCAATTGGTGTAAGAAAACAGCATATCCAAGACCATATTCAATATTTATCAGAATTTTCTGCGAAGCCTGAAGCAGTAATTGTAAATTCTCTTGGATTGGTTTATCTTTGGAAGAAGGTTAGTGCTTCTACCAACAAATTAAAATCGGCTTTGTTGGTTGACAAAAACTTTTCTACTATTGCAGTACTTTATAATGAAAAACTTGTTTTTATTCGTCATCTTGTTCTTGGTGTTCAAGATTACTATAATGCCCCGGAATCATTTGCAAGAGAAGTTCAGAATAGCTTACGTGCCTTTTTAGCCCGCTGGAAAGGCGAAGAGGGTATTGAAAAGATTGAAGTAGCAGGGCTTCCTTTGACAGAAGAGGAAACGAGTATATTTTCACGATTAATAAAAACAGATGTAGAAATAATTACTCTTTCAAAGGCAGTTCATTATTCAGATGTATCAAAATTAAATGAAAATGAACCATTAGCCAGATGGGATTCTTTAATAGGTATTGCGGGAATTACACTCGACCCTTATTTTTCATTTAATCTCCTAAAGGAAGAACAAAGCCTTTCTGCTTATTTGGCTCCTTTATCAAAACATCTTATTTTTACAAATTGTTTAGTTTTAACGGGGCTTGTTTGTGGAGCCTTTTTCCTTCAGCAATTAACGTTAAGTAATTTAGTGCATGCAAATTTAAATAAGGTAAATGCTGACCAGCTTACTCAGGAAATAGAGAGAATAAATCAAGAGAAAGGGCTTGATGCTAATATAGATTTAACTCCATTTTTTGACCCTCCACTTTTGGAAATACTTAATATAATTGCGGAAAAATTACCCTCGGATAAGGTGAACATAAATGAAATACGAATGAGTTCCCCAGATGTTCAGAGCTGGTGGATTCGTATCCAGGGAACAACGAGTGATTCCGCATTTATAAATCAAGCAATTGAAGAGTTGAGGAAAGTGAAGTATTTTAATATAACCGATGACCCCGAGTTAAGTGCTCAGGGAAATATGACCAGTTTTGCTATACGAATTCAAAAGCCAGAAAAGATGTCTATGCCAATTACGGAACAGACACCAGAAGAAAAACCAAGTAAGAACCAATAAGGAGTTTTATTTAATGACACATTCAGTAGTTGACCGCATTTATTTTATTACAATGATTGTTAGTTTTATTGCGGTGATAGGTATGGCTATTTATCTACAAAGGGGACCTTATCGAAAATTTTTACAATCTCGAAGTGAACTAAATCAGGCTTACCATAATTTACAGATGGTCGAAAAATTAAAAAAAGAGCAGGAAGAAAGTTTAAAAACTCAAGAGATGCTTTTCCAGATAATAGAGAAACGACCTCAGAATTTTGATTTCTTCTCTTACATCAACCAGGTGCTAAAAGAGACGAAATTAACAGAGAAAGCAAAATTAGATAACTATCGGGCACGTTCAGGAAGTCCACGACAGCCAATGGTTCAAGTCAAATTGGAAGGTGTATCTTTAAAAAGATTTTCAGAATTTTTGCAAAGAATATATTCCGATTCTTATCTGGTTGCAGTTTATAAATTAGATAAGTTTAAGTCAAATCAAAGTGGCAAGGGAATAGATTGTGAGTTAACACTTGTGACGTTGAAATAATTTTGATTTATATTTTGTATTAAATTTGGAATTGTTTTATATAGATATGTGGTATAATGTATTAAAGATAAATGGGAGAAACGGAAAGATAATTATTGACAAAATTGGATATTTTTTTATGAATTATGACTAAAATCGCATTTTTAACATTGATTTTTTAATTTAATTATGATAGAGTATATAATATAGAAGATTTTTAGGAAATATGTTATGAGCACCTATAAGTTATTTGGGCAAATACTTCTTGAAAAGAAGATAATAACGGAGGAACATCTACGAGAGGCAATACATCGTCAGCAAACGACGATGTCACATCGAAAGATAGGTGAGATTTTAGTTCGTCTTGGGTATATAAGTAAAAGTCATATTATAGAAACACTCTCTACTCAGTTGGGACTTCCTATTATTAAATTAAGTGACCGCGAGATACCCGAGCGAGTTCGCAGTGTAATGGATGGAAGTATAGCGACATTATATCGAGTGGTACCAGTAGAGATACGAGGTGATAAAGTTATAATTGCCACATCTGACCCGACGAATGTCAATAACCTTGATAACATTTCCCGTTTGTTGGATCGACCTGTTGAACCAGTGTTGGCATCTCCTGAAGAAATTTCGATGGCGTTAAGTAAGTATTATGGGACGCAAGAAACGACAGTAGAAAGTTTATTGAGTTCAGCAAGTAGTGCAAGTAGTGTTAGTTCGTTGACATCGATGTCCAACATGAGTGGTTTGGATAGTTCCATCAGTTCTGCTGCGAGCTTTAGTGCGAGTGATATTTCTCTAAGTAGTATAAGTATGGATGAAGCAAACATGCCTTCTTCCACAATCACTACGGAAGGTATGGACGAAGGTGATGCAGATAACCCTGTTGTTAAATATGTTCATCAAATGATATTAGAAGCATTTCGGTTGCGTGCAAGTGATATTCATGTAGAACCAGGTAAGACGGATGTAAAGGTCAGATATCGAATTGATGGTGTGATGCATTTGATGCCATTACCGCCAAAGCGTGCTCAGGCAGCCATTATTTCACGACTTAAAATTATGGCAGGGATGGATATCTCTGAGAAACGTGTACCACAAGATGGTCGTATAAAAATGACCTTAGGAAATAAGGTGATAGACCTGCGTGTTAGTGCTCTTCCTGCTGTTTTTGGCGAAAGTGTAGTTATGCGTATTCTTGATAAAAGTGGTTTGATGTTAGGGTTAGGGCAGTTGGGATTTAGTCCACAGATGCAGAAGGCATGGGAACGGACAATTGAACATTCAACAGGTGTTGTCCTTGTAACAGGTCCTACTGGTTCAGGAAAGACAACAACACTTTATGCGTCGTTACATACATTAAATCAGCCAGATGTGAAAATTATCACTTTGGAGGATCCAGTTGAATATCAGATAACAGGGATTAATCAGGTACAAATTAACCATGAGATTGGTTGGGATTTTGCACGTGCATTACGTGCCATATTCCGTCAAGACCCTGATATCGTTATGGTCGGTGAAATCCGTGACCTTGAAACCGCTGAAATTGCGATTAAAGCGGCTCTTACAGGACATTTGGTTTTCTCCACATTACACACTAACGATACTGCGACTGCATTTACTCGTTTAATTGATATAGGTGTAAAACCATTCCTTGTAGCATCTGGTATCCGTTGTGTACTTGCTCAACGTTTGGTGAGAACTATTTGTACTGCTTGCAAAGAGCCTTATACTCCACCTGAATTTGAAATTCGCCGATTAGGTTTTCCTGTAGACCTATCCAAAGTTGAACTATTCCATGGAGCTGGATGTGATAATTGTAATCAGACAGGTTATCAAGGTCGGTTAGGTGTGTATGAGTTATTACAAACAACAGACCGTATTCGTGATATGGTAATGCGTGGAGAATCAGCTACTGCTATCCGCCGTGAAGCACGTTTATCAGGCATGTTGACGATGCGTGAAGATGCCTGGCGTAAGGCGACAATGGGAATAACTACCGTTGAAGAGGTAAATAAACGAACAAGAATTGATGAACCCCTTCGCAAGCCCTCTGTGGCTGTATAAAACACATAAGGAGATTAATTATGGCTTATGAAATGGTAAGTTTATTGAGGATGCTTATTGACCGTGAAGGTTCGGACTTGCACCTTGCCGTCGATAATCCACCAGTGGGCAGAGTCCACGGGAGGCTAATTTATTTTGGTGAAGACCCTCTGACAGCAGAGGATACAGAACGGCTAATGAAAAGTATTGCTTCGGTTGATAATCAACAAGAGTTACAAGAGGTAGGTGGTTCTGACTTCGGTTTTGCATTTGAAGATATTGCACGTTTTCGTGTGTCTATTTTTAAGCAAAAAGGTTATGTGGGGATTGTTCTCCGTTTAATCCCTCGCAAAATATTGACTTTTGAAGAATTAGGTCTGCCCAGACATATCGAAAATCTGTTACGGCAACCACGTGGTTTGGTATTGGTAACAGGTCCTACAGGTTCAGGAAAATCAACAACACTTGCGACAATGATTGATTGGATAAATACGAATCTTGATGCTCATATTATCACAATAGAAGACCCAATAGAATATTTTCATACACATAAAAAAAGCGTAGTAACACAACGAGAAGTTGGTGTTGATGTGCCAACGTTCGCAGAGGCTTTACGTCGAGCCTTACGTATGGACCCTGACGTAATTCTTGTTGGTGAAATGCGTGACTTGGAGACAATAGAAGCGGCAATCACCGCCGCAGAAACGGGGCACTTAGTGTTTGCAACACTTCACACCACAGGTGCAGTGAGAACCGTAGACCGTATTGTAGACGCTTTCCCCTCGAACCAACAAGAGCAAATACGAACCCAGTTAGCAGGAAACTTAAAGGCGGTTATCTCGCAAACGCTTATCCCACGGAAGAGTGGTTTTGGTCGTGTTGCTGCATTTGAAATAATGTATTCTACACCAGCTATCCAAAATCTTATTCGTGAAAATAAGACCTATCGTATCACATCAGCTATCCAAACAGGTCATAAGTATGGTATGAACCTTCTGGATGAGCATTTACTTGCTTTGTTCCGTAAAGGGATATGTAAATATGAAGATTGCTTAGCCAAAGCACAGATGCCGGATGAATTTGAGGCGGCAGCCCGTGCATTGGGTATTGAAGGTGGTCCCGCTCCAAAGAAAGAAGGAGAAGTTGCATAACAGTATAAGGAGATAAAATAAGTCAATGGCAAGTGCTATTGTAAAACAAAATCAGTTAAATACCAATCAAATTAACCAGCGACGGTTGGGCGATATTTTAGTGGAGCAGGGGGTAATAACGCCTTTACAATTGGATGAGGCTTTACAGAGACAGAGGATAACAGGAGACTTTTTGGGGCGTGTTTTAGTGGCGATGGGGTACTGTGATGAGCAGGCTATCGTGGAAGCACTTGGTGTCCAATTAGGGATGGAGCGGGTAGATGTCACAAAATTAAAGATTCCCGAAGAAATTGTTCGGAAAATTTCACCGGACGTGGCACGATTTTATAATGTCATCCCTATTAGGGAAGTTGATGGTGTTCTTATTGTTGCAATGGCAGACCCGTTAAATTTGCAAATATTGGATGATTTACATCATATCGTGGGTCAGTCTGTTAAAGGGGCAATTAGTAACCCGCAAGATATAGCGATAGCATGGAAAAATAATTATTCATTTGAAACCGATTCCATCCACGAAATGATTGTGGAATTGCAGGAGAAAGTTGGCTCCAGTGAATTGACGTTAGAAGAGTTAGGAACTCAGGAAATTATTAAAGATACGGAAAACCTGGTTGAGTTAGCACAGCTTCCAGAAGTTATTAAGATTGTTAATCTTGTATTTTTAGAGGCAGTTAAGAAAAGGGCATCGGATATTCATTTTGAGGTTTATGAAGACCGATTCCGTATTCGAATTCGGATTGACGGTGTTCTTCATGAGATAGTTAATCCACCAAAATCATTAGCAATAGCGTTGGTTTCCCGTGTGAAAATTATGTGCAATATGGATATCAGTGAACGGAGATTGCCTCAAGATTCACGTGTGGAATTGAAAGTTGGAGATAGTATTATTGATATCCGTGTTGCGACTCTCCCAACACTATATGGAGAAGGTGTCGTTTTACGTATTTTAGACCGTACCGCTGTAAAAATAGATTTGGATCGATTGGGTTTAAGTGATTATGTAAAAGCAAAATTAGATGATGTTTTAGCGAGACCAAATGGTATTTTATTAGTGACAGGACCAACAGGTTCAGGGAAAACAACGACACTTTATGGATGTATTGCAAAGCTTAACAGTGAAGAAGTAAAAATTATTACGATGGAGGATCCGGTCGAACTTCAGATTGACCGAGTAATGCAGTGTCAAGTAAATGAAGAAGTAGGACTTACCTTCGCAGCAGGGTTACGGTCTATTTTGCGTCAAGACCCAGATATTGTGATGGTCGGAGAAATCCGTGACCTTGAAACGGCACAAATTGCAGTAGAAGCATCATTGACAGGTCACCTCGTATTGAGTACCCTTCATACGAATAGTGCCCCTGAAACTATTACTCGTTTGTTAGATATGGATGTTGAACCATACCTCATAACTGCCTCATTAGAGGCAGTATTGGCTCAACGATTAGTCCGTTGTCTATGTAGACATTGTAGAGAGCGGTATCGCCCTTCCTCAGAGGAGATGGATGAGTTAGGCTTACCTAAAAACTGGCGAGATGACCCAAAATTACAATTGTTTCGTCCTAAAGGTTGTCCTGCATGTGATTATATCGGATATATGGGTAGAACAGGTTTATTTGAAATTCTACAGGTCGATGAGACTATTTGTGAGATGATTTTAGACCGTGCGATGGCGTATGATATTCGTAGATATGCAAGGAAAAAGTTAGGTATGAGAACATTACGCGAGGAAGGTATTATTAAATGTGTCCAAGGTATAACCTCTGCAAAAGAAGTTATTATTCATACAGATAAATATGATGATTAAAAGGAGCCTGACCAATGCCAAAATATGCATATCGAGCAATTAATCGAGAAGGTAAAGAGGTCTTCGGGATTATCCAGGCAGATAGTGTGGCTCTGGCGATAAATGATGTGCGAAGTTTAGGACTTTTCCCAACGCATGTTCGTGAGGCACGGCGAAGTGATGAACGTAGGGCTCGCGGTGAAAAGAGGGGGCTCAGCGAACTTTATTTTGGTGGTGTAAAGACAAAACAATTGGTAGTAATGACCCGTCAGTTATCCACACTTATTGATGCTGGGTTGCCGTTATTGCGTAGTCTGAATGTGCTAATTGCACAGATGAAACCGTGCAAATTGAAAGATATTTTGCGTGAGATAGCCACCGATATTCAATCAGGAAGTACCTTTTCTGAAGCATTGGCTAAACATCCGAAACAGTTCGACCGCTTATTTGTAAATATGGTAAAAGCAGGTGAAGTCGGTGGTATGCTTGAAACGGTGTTAAACCGTATTGCCCAATTTATGGAACGGCGTGAGGCACTTAAACGGAGAGTAAAATCTGCGATGATTTATCCTATTGCGGTGCTTATAATTGCTTCCGCTATTGTAATGTTCCTTTTGATTAAAGTTGTTCCAGTATTCGCAGATATTTTTAAAGAATTCGGTGGGCAACTACCCTGGCCAACTCAGTTCTTAATGAAAGCTGGGGATTTTATGATTTACAACTGGTGGATGGTTATCGCAATTATTTCATGGACTATTATTTTTATAAAAATTCTTTTTAAGTTCCATGTTGTTCGTAGGTTTCGAGATAGAGTTGTTTTAAAAGTCCCATTAATTGGCGATTTAGTTACTAAAGTAGCAGTTGCACGTTTTGCAAGAACGTTGGGCACATTGATTACTTCCGGTGTTCCTATTTTACAGGCGTTAAAAATTACAAAAGAAACTATTGGTAATGAAATTATTCAAGATGCTATCGATAAGGTGCATGATAGTGTAAAAGAAGGAGATACAATTGCAGCTCCATTAGACCAGACGAAAGTTTTTCCTGCAATGGTTGTTAATATGATTGATGTTGGTGAAGAGACAGGAAGTCTGGATGCGATGTTGCATAAAGTTGCAGATATATATGATGCAGAGGTGGAGGCGGCTGTTGATGCTATGTTGGCGTTGATGGAGCCTGCTATTATTGTGGTTTTAGGTGGAATAATTGGATTTATTGTAGTATCTCTATATCTACCAATATTCACACTTGGCGATACAATTAGTGGAACATAATCAAAAAAATATGGCACGGAATACTATATTTATGGTATAAATATAGTAGAACAACAATTTAATAAATGAATTTATAACCCAAAGGGCGGACAAAAAGTTCGTTCTTACAACTTGAGTGGAGGAAGACAGTATGAAAAACAAAAACAAAGACAAAGGATTCACCTTAGTAGAACTGTTGGTTGTGATGGCAATTATATCTATACTTGCCGCTATTTTAGTTCCCAATGTAGTTCGGTATATTGCGAGGGGCAGAGCAACGCGAGCACTCGGAGATATTAAAGGAATTGAATTAGCATTAACTAAAATGGTTACCGATGCTAATGTCCAGAATTTGAATTTCTTATTTACTCCGGATGCAGTTCGTGAAAAATTAGGCTTAACTCCAGGGCAAATGACTGCGGGACAGTTCCAACAAGCTATAGAACTTTATACGCGTACGTTATATGCGTTATTAAGAGAGGGACGAAGGGTACTTGATGGCAGGGCAGATGTTGAAACTGGGCTTGTCTATTCCAGTATATTGGATAGAGATGTGGTTATGCGTTTAGGTGTTGGTTATCTCGAAGATTTGGCAACGGACCCATGGGGCAATTTATATAACATATATCCTGGACCATGGACCCCGAGAAATGGTCCTATTCCGTTTAGAATATATATGTTAGGAGAAAAGGATAAAAACTTACCGGGAGTTAGTGCAGGAGGTAGAATAGATTCACTAACTATATTAAAAGATAGGTATCATATTGTAGACCCTGAGACGAATCAGGAAATTGATTTTGGCTATCCTGCGGATAAGGGAAAAATAGCATATATTTGGTCTAATGGTTCAAATCTTGTATCAGGACAGGCTATTTATAGTGCTCAAAAAGCCTTACCATTACCTGAGGGTAGTTATAGTGGACCTGCAGATTATCCTTCGAACCAGGATGAAGAATACAAAGGTGGAGGAGATGATATTAATAATTGGGACCCTGGCCAAAGCTGGATGAGATTTTATAGTTAATGTTTATTACAGCTGACAATTGAATCATCGGGTAATGTGTTTTAGAAATTAACACATTACCCGATTAAAATAAGTTATTTTGAAATGATGAAAAAACATGGTTTTACATTAACGGAACTTTTGGTAGTATTGGTGATAATAGCCTTATTGGGGCTGATTTTTATTCCCTCCTTTGTTCGTTTTTATTTGAACTCGAGTGACCCATTACGGCGTACAGCCAGAGAACTGGCACAGATTCTTCAGGTCGCTCGAATGTATGCAATTACATATCGCGTAAATACAGCAGTTGTTTATCAAGATGTTGAAATCCCATTAAATATGACTAATGTTGAAACAGAAAATAGTGGAATTATTGTTGGTACTCAACCCAGTTTGCATATTTTAAAGTCTGCTGCGATTATGTATGAAATTAGTTCAAAAAATAATCCTAATTTTGAGACGATACGTGATAGGTTAGGAGTTCCGGAGGATTGGGATAATTTTTATGTTCCGATTCGGGATGAAAATGAGTCCGGAGTGTTGAAGGAATTTGGTGAAGGTATTGTTGTGTGTAGTGTGAAGTTTATGACAGATGTGGTAATGCCCGATATGCTTATACCGGTACCGGGTCCTATTTTGTCATGGGATAGGTCAGCAGATTCCTATGCATTTCAGTTATTAGGTCTGCAGTTTGTTAAGGTTCCATTCCTTGATGTGGCGGAAACAGAACATGCCAGTGAGGCGTATATAGATGAACAAAATACTTACTTATGGGTGGCTCATGTTTTTAATAGCTTTGGAAAATTGAGTGTAAGTTCTGCTGTAAACACAAAAGAACGATTCATCATACCGTTGTTGGATATTTCTTTTACTCCGTCAACGTTAGTAGAAGTAATACCTGGTGGTGAAAGTATGCCGGTAGAGAAACAGTGGGTTAATCATCGAATTGCAACTATTGAACTATTCCGGTCTACAGGTAGGATAAAAATTAATTTATGATAAAGACACAGTATCCTATGAATTCAAATTTAAGAAAATATGGATTTACTCTTTTAGAGATTGTCATAGCGTTGGCAATTATTGCAGGAGGATTGGTCGCTGTCTTTGCATTATTTCCTTCAGCTCTAAAGTTATTGACAGATTCTGCTGCCGATGCAAATATTTCAAATTTAGCTCGAACAGAACTGAGTCGCGTTCGTGTCAGTGGAGCATTATCGACAGGGCTCAATTTATGGCTTAAAGACACTGCTTTTCAGATGATAGAGACGACTGCAAGTGCGTATGAGTTATATCAACATTATGGTGCATCTGCTTCTCGTGTTCCATCAGGGAAGGATTTGTATCGCGTTACATTCAAAGTGCGTTTAAATGATGGACGTGAAGAAAGGTTCGTTACCTATGTTACAGAACAGTAAGGGATATACATCAATACGAAGAAGGATGCCGAGATTCTTAAAGTATAACATCGGTGTGACCCTTATTGAATTATTGGTGGCGATGGCTATTTTATCTATTCTTCTTGCAGGTTTAGTGATGATGTTTACTTCAGCAATTGAAAGCACCCTTCAAGGTTATATGATTAAAGATAATTATGATAATGCACGTACAGCTATGGAGGTTTTATCTCGTGATTTGCAGAGAGCATGTGCCTTAGCAAATCGTGGAGAAAATATTCAATTCTACGGAACCCCCACTTCATTCACATTTCTTACACTGTTAGATAATGGAATGATTGGGAGAGTTACTTACTTCTTTGCACCAAGCCCATTTATTCCTCCTTTTGAGACGTGGGGAGCTATTTCTCCAGATGAAATAAAAAAAAGGAATAGTCAGGGTAGAACGAGGTTGGAAGATATTATTTATATGAAAAAGTTAATAAATAAAATTCCGAATGTAAATTTTGAAAAGATTATAGGTGATATCCCGGATGTGGTGGTAGATTCACTCCCTTCTTCATGTAATATTACAGATATTATAAATAAATTAGACACCCTTTCTAACGCAGGAAATTTATTCTCAGAGGTTAACATGAACCCAGTATTTGATGGTGATGAACAAGCATATCGAGTACTAGTTCAGCCGTTAGCTTTGTTTAGAATAGAAGAAAAGGGACAATCAAATATTATTGATGTAAACACACATATTTTCCCTCAACCGCAGATAAACACTGTAGATAATCCATTTGCAGTAGAAGGTTATACTGAAATGGACTCTTTGCTCCATGCATTTTTAGTAGAAAATCTCGGCTCTCAAAGTAACATAAACGTATTAAGCCGGGTGGATTTACAGGTACCTAATATTCAGATAGCAAAAGATTTAAGAAATTATGTTGACAATCCCAATTATCAGACCATAGATAAAGAGTTTATAAAAAATTTGATAGATATGAGGAAAGTAGAACTCCGTTTGTTATTAATGCAGGTATATAACCCCTCTAAATATTGTGTTGATTGGTATAATTTACTCTTGAACCCTATTAACAGGTCTGTTATATCTGGGGGAGAGGGGACTCTCAATTTAGGACCTTATATTTGGTGTTACGACCTATCTATTTCACGTAAGGACCAGGCATATTTATACCTATTGTTTACCGGTGGAACAGGAAATATAACAACACAAAGTCGTCTACTTAATTTCTGGGAAGCCTCTAATTTAAATCCAGAAGATTATGTGTTGGCAGATGGTTTTGGAGCCCGTGCATTTTGGATTGATGAAGCAAATACTTTTACTACTGCAACAGATTTATTATATCCAGGTGCCATTTTCTCATATCAATCAGAAGAGAATATAACAGCCATGTATTTTAATGATGTAAGGAATATCCCGTTGTATATGAATTATTTATCCTCACCTCCGGAATCAATATCAGAAGAAGAGATAGGATGTGCTACTGCTTTTTTGGATAGGATATGGACAGAAATGAGAGGAACAGACCCAAGTAAAACAGCGCCATTTGCATCTATTTTCTTTGACCGTCTACCTGTTCGAATAACCATTAGTGCCTGGATAATGTCTGAGAAGCCGCGGCCCGGAATTTCTGATTTCAGGCGCTGGTTTAGTCAATCAATTGACATTCCGTGCGGACTTAGAACCCCACAACAAAGGAGGATGCCCGCAGGAATGTAATGAAACGTAGTGTAAAAATTGAAATACTCGTAAAAATTTAATAAACTTTATCGAGAATGTTATTATCCTTCATGAAGGAGTAATTAGTTTATGCAAAAAAAGAATACGGGCGCGGCATTAGTATTAGCAATTGGAATAATTGCTATTCTTCTTGCGATAGGCTTTACTTTCTATTTTGTTACACGTGGGGAATTATATGTAGCGGATTTATCACTCCGTCAGGCTCAATCAGACGAGCTGTTACGCGGGGCGATGAATATCGCCATGTCTTACTTAAATAATGATTTAAATCAGCATCCTTTTGCATCTTCAACAGACCATTCGTGGCGTTCCTTTTTTAATGGTTCCTGGGTTGCAGGTAAACCATGGGCAATTCGTAATGTAGGATTAGGCCCAGCAGGTTTGGTTCTACGAAGTTCACTCCAGTCAAAACAGGGCATCCCCTATATTGATGTGTCACGACCTTGGGTGCATTTCCCAAATTTGCAAGGTTATATGTTAAATCTTCCTCTTAATCGACGATTTCTATATGTCCGTTTTGCTGATGGATATTATGAGTTACTCTATAATGGACCACGGAGTCGCAATTGGCTTTTTTACCCACGAATAGAGAATCTAAATGCGCCTGTTATTTATGATTTGAATGCAGAATTAGTTGTTCCGGATGCTGACCCTTCTAAGTGGGTGGTTCTACCACAGAAAGAAGGAAATAATTATCTCTATTATCGGGTCAATATAAATGCCAAGAGTTTTAATGAGATAACAAGAGACGGTGATATACCGTCTAATGTGGCGCCATTTTTGTTGCCTGCTATGTATGGCAGGGTTCAATATCCGGATGGTTCTCCTGTGTTTACAGGAGCGGATAGAAATGGGGTATCTTATGCTAACGGACAACTTTATACTCGTGAATGGGTTAATGCCTGGGCTGATGTAGATTTAGACGGGGATGGATATAAAGACGCAATATGGATGCCAATGTCCGCAGACCGTTTATTTAGCGGTTTAATAACAGATTCCGCAGGAGATATAAGAGAAATTCGTGATGATGGTTTAGATAACAATTTAAATGGTCTTGTGGATGAAAAGCCAGATAATGATATTAATGAAGAAGGTCCCGTTTTTGGTGCAGATGATTTGTATGACCCAACAGACCAGTTCTGTGAACAGGTAGGAGATAAAAAAGTATGTACTCCGGACCCGGAAGAAGTATTTGAGATAGGTGCTTTTGTATATTGGGGTGGGAATGATGGTTTAGACAATGATTGTAACGGTCTTATCGATGATGATGATAAAGATGATAATGGAAACCCACGAGAACAATTATTTTTAACCGCACCTCTGCCTGGATTACGAATCAAGGTGGACTGGAATGCGGATGGGGTTATTAATCAATATGATATGGTTCCGGATGAAAATGGCAACTTGGTATATCTTCAAATTATTATGCCGTCATCAATAGAAATAGTTAATCCTATTTCAGGGAAAGTATGCACTTTAACAGCGGAGAATGTCGACTGTCTTGATAATGACTATGATATGCTTGTAAATAATTTTGAAACCTATGCTTATATAGGACCTAATAATTTAGAGAGATTTTTTAAAATAACCGATACGAGCAGGATAGGAAGTGAAGTCCTTGAATTAGCAGGACCGCCATTTGTTTTGAAAGGATTCGTAACCTCTGGTCCAAATCGGGGTGCTCCCATATATGATATTTACAAAAATAATCAAGCAGATGTGGAGGTTTATGATTATATGTATGCCAAATTTGCTATGCCGGGAAACTGGAATCTGGAAGATACCTATCGATTTCGTTCTGCAAAAAGTGCATCTTTCATAGAAATCAATCATTTTCTTGATGCTAATGGTAATGTCTTTTTACCGGGAATCCAAATATATCCAACACGAGGGAAATATAAAGATATTGCTGGAGGAGTTACAAGGGATATCAATTATGAGAGTTTAATTCCCTTTATTCATATTACTCATACAGGTGAGCCTATATGTGATTTATATGGTAGAATGGCGGTATATATAGAAGATGAGAGTAGTAAAATCAACTTGAATGCTACGGGAGGGCACTATCCTATAGACTTTAATTTTACCGTTCCGGAGACGAGCCTTGCAGACAAACTACGTCGAACATATTTTGTTCCAGGAATGTCGTCCCCATGGTTGTTGGGTTATGGAATGGAAACGCGATTTTTACCTACCAGTGGAAGAAATATAGCCCGAAAGTTTTGGAATTTGTTAACAGGAGCATCTCATGGACAGATTGATAGTTCTGTGTCGGACTATTCTTTAGGTGTAGGTTCTTCGCCGTTATATTATGATATGGCATTTCCGGGGTATGGTGTTGCTGATGATAATGCTAATGCTTTCCTTTTGTTAACAAATGGATTAGATGATGATGGCGATGGGATTGTTGATAATGGTGTAAATAATTGGTTAGGAATTCTTGAAGGGATTGATGAACCAGGTGAATTTCAAAAAGCAAGACCTTATTTGAATAAAATTGCTGAACGAGATTTTGCAGATGATAATCAAAATGGTGTTACAGATGAACTTGGGGAATTGGGTGACAGAATTATTAGCACGACAGACCAAATCTCCGAACTATTAGAATATGGTGAGCCGGGGTCAAAAAATATTAGTCAGATAATGTCAGTGTTAACTTCTTTTGGATTATCAAAAAACGTACAAACAAAAAAATTTGGAGCGTCTCTCCGTGGAATTAATCCTGTAAATATTAATTATGCGTCTGCTAACCAAATTGCCTCAACTCTTATGATGTTTGTAAAGCCTGCCTCGACCCTTAATACTATTTCATGGAAATTACCGACTGCCTATGACGCCTTTTATTTTGCTGAAGGATTAAGAAGTTATGAGGATGACTGGTCTACATGGTTTCAAGAGGATAACAATGAACCTGGTTTCTTTTTCTATAACTATGATAATGTAAGTGGTATTCCAGTCTCTGCAATGAATCCCAATTCTGAAACCCAATGTTTCAATTTTCCTGTGGACCCATTGTTAAAGACAATTCAATTTGCTGTAAATTTAGTAGATATGAGAGATAGTGATGTAGTTCAAACGAGGTTAACAACAGAAAAAGTGCCGAGTTCTTTAAGTTCATCAGAGGAAAAGGTATATAACCCGAGTACAAATAAGAACACGCTATCTGTTTTTGAAAAGGGACATAATCCAGAGAACTTCCCTTTGAAAGAAATAGAAAATTATATGAAGGAGACATTAGAAGAGAGAAATATTTTCTTTGCAATTAACGATTACTGGTGGGCAAATCGAGTTGATAATGGCATAAGTACAGATGGAACCATATTGAAAGATTTACGTTCAATAAGTTATACAGTTGCTGGGGTGGAATCAATACGAATAACGGAACTCATGGTACGACCAGTGCGTAGGCTTGAACTGGAAGTGCCGGTGTATCAAAACTACTATAACTACTATCGAACTAATTATTCGCCAGGTATCCCCTTGTTCCTTGCAGATGTTGAAGCATTAAGTAACCGATTTGTTGATGATGATGAACACGATATAGTGCCAGCTGTCCCATGGGTGTTGAGTGCTAATGTTTTAGGAAAAGAGAATTATTATGAGACTACGGAAGAAACGTTTAGATATATTGACAATACAACATCACCTTCTCAAGAGTTTGATTTCCCGAATGTGATTGAGTTTCGGATTCGAGCCACGAAACAATTGCCCCCAGGGAGATATTATTTAGTATTGAATACAAATAATTTAACAGACCACACATTAAAGAGAGGTAGCACTCAACATCTCAAATATGCTGTTAAATATTGTGCTGTAAATGTCAATGCCCCGGACGTATTAGATGATGACACTTTAATAGAACCATCTGTGCTGGATGACGTCAGAAACGAACCGAATCTTGTAAATGACGATGCGGTATTTCAACGAGTACAAGATGCTTGGATTGGTGTTAATGCCCGTGGCGAAGAAACGGGTAAAGTGTTTTTACCCGGACAATTGGAGTCACAAACATTACCTCCTCCTAACTACTGGTTAGATGGAATTTTACCAGAAGAACGACCCGTGAATGGAAAAACCTTTACTGTTACAGTTCCTCCGTATACACCCGATGATGGAGATAATACCAATGATTTTGTATTATGTATTGCGTTTTGGGCAGAAAATGTCAATTCGGGTAGTCCTATCGCATTGAATTATCTGGAGTTTAGCCAGGAACCAGACCATGAATATATAGAATTGACTAATATTTCAAATAAGCATATTGATTTGACAGGTTATACCCTCGAGATAGGTATTCCCAGAGATAAAAACGGTTTTAGAATCGACCCATATAAAGTTGTTGCAAAAATTGGTGACCCTAACAATCCAAACGATAGATACACCATCGCTCCTAAAGGTCGTTTATTATTGACTTTTGATTCGTCAACGGATTTACCCAATGATAAGTATGACCATTATAAAGATGTAAATTATAATCCCGATTCTATTATTAAAAAGAACGGAATTGGAGTTTGTAACATTATCCCTGATGTTGCTCCTCCTGCTGAATTGGAGTTTTTGACCTATATTACCACTCCTTTTGTAGGTTTAGAGGAAGTGGAAAATGTGTTTAACAGAAGGTATACAAATGCAAGTTTAGAGGAGGACCTTGTCGATTATAATAGTGATGGTGTTTTAAATGATAATGTATTCGATAATGAAATTGAAAGCACACCATCGAATTTGAATATTAATGTGGCAGGTCCAAGAAAAGCATGGGACCGCATTGTACCCCTGTCATCTGTAGAGTTTCCATTGATTGATGTAGATATTTCTGGAACAGATAAAGTAGATAGAACGGAACGGAGAAAGATCGACCAAATCGTTAGTGTGAATGATATTGCAAAATTAATTTTACAGGGGGGAATTTTACCCAATGAGCCTGAAAATGATGGTTATGATAATGATGGCGATGGGAGGGTATTATTGACAGGAGGAAAGACTCAGTTAGGTATCCTTGAAAAAGATGGTGTTGATAATAATCTTAACGGTTTTGTAGACGATAGACCAACGGACGAAAGTAACCCTCTAAATATTTTATATAATGAAGGTGTAGACGAAGGACGTATTGGTCCTTATAGCAACAATAGGGTCTATGGTTATGGTAGTTATGAGAGTGGAATGCTACCTGTTTTCCATTTAAAGTCAATGACATATTTTACCGGCAACATAGAGGTTGATTTTATTAGCGACCCTTATGATGGGAATAATCCGCCAAATAAAACGACAGGTCTTAATTATTCTGGAAACCCAGATCTAATTGCACCATATTTAGGTACAGATGATGACCCGCCACAATGGAAGGCATTTGTGGAAAAACGATGGAATCCAGGAGATTGCGTTGTTGTTTGTTTGTATGACCAGAAAGGCGGGTTAGTTGATGGAGTTTCATATAACGAACTTGACGTAACTAACCGTGCAATAGATGATATTTTACCTGCACCGAATGAATTGCAACTAAATCCAGATTTTGCGTCGTGGTGGATTCCTGATTGTATGCTTTGGGATTTTTATCGCTCGTTGAATCGAAAACATCCGGAGTATGCAGGTGATAAGCATGGTTTAAGTAATAGGTGGGAAGCCACAGATGGCTATTATGACGATTGGGAGGAATCGCCTCATTACTTAGAACAGATTGTTAATGTAATGATAAATAATGAAGAACCAAATAATTTCCCACTGTTTGGCTATACAAACGAAAATCCATATAGGCTAAAGACAGATATTGATTTTGTTGTGAGAACATATAATAGCACACCGTTAGCTAAATCATATACAGAAATTGCATTAGAAAGTAAAGACTTTTCCACACCTGAAGGTTCATTGCCAGATGCACCGGTAATTAATGGTAGAACACTGACTTTGTCATATCCATTTTGGAATCTTGAACAGAATAGAGATTTAGGGGTTGCTTATACGGGAGTTATTGACCGAATAAAAATCCCTATACAGAATCAGTTTTTAACCTCTGCTTATCGTCAGAAATCCCTATTTATAAATCCGGAAAACAGATATCTTTTTGATTTATCTCGTCAAAATTTGGTTCTTTATCGTCCTGGTTCTGATGAGTTTTTCTGGCGTCAGGTTTGGACTGGGGGTGAAGTAACAGCATCACAGTTGAAAAACAAAGTGGAGTTAGGCCAGACATTAAAGGATGCTCCTTTAATGTTTTCTACGGAAGGTAAGGTGTTGACGGTTGGAACTGCTGAATTTATACCCATCCGCCCGAATCCAAATGAGACAGACGTGTTCCCGTCAGGTGGCAATTTCCAAACAATGATAACTTACGACTTAAATAATAATATTTATCCTGAGGCATGGGTTCCTTTGTTCTTGTTTATGTTCCCAGGTGAATCCTATACCTATCCTAAATTTGTTGATGGTTCAACATGGGCTGGTCAATATCCGACACCACTTCCGACTTTATTTAATGCAGAGCCAGGGGATAGTTGGCTTGTTGATGGTTCACGAGTTTTTGGTAGACCTCAAGTGGATATTAATGATGTTGCTCAACGGTGGCAAATACCAAAGCGAGTTTTTGCTTATGCGAGCAGTTATAGGACGATTTATCCCGAACGTAATAGGCCAGAAGCATTATTTATCTGGGATGTAGAAGATGGTGTTGAAAATGGAGACTATTGCGTTTATATTAATGTTGTTAGTGAAGAGCAAATGCGTAGACTTCAATATTACGATGAGAAACTACATGCTGGTGGAACGCCAACATATGAATTGTTTAGTGAAGATTTTGGTAAATTATGGATTAATCAAGATTATGACCCCACTCAGGTTCGTTTGGCTATCGAAGTAATTACAGACCCTGCACAAGCGAAAGGGTTAAAACCGAGAGGTTCTACTATACCAACAGGTTTGACCCATCCTGATGATTGGTATCGGACAGATAATACTATAATTCCTGAAGATGTTGTTGTCTATCAACCCGATAGAAATGGTATAATTATATATGGGAAGCAAGCCGCAGCCGGCTGGCGACCCCAGATGATTAAAGTTACACAAAAATTTATCGCATTGCGAGTTAGGAATGTGGGTGATGCTCCATGTTTCCTAACAAATATTGTATTGAGTCCCTCAAAATCCACATCTTATAAAATCAATGTAAATACAATAGAGCCTTATATCTATACAAGGGGGAGAAGTAAGAGGGTGTTCATTTCTTCCATGTGCTTACCAGGAATGTTTTACCGCCAAAGCCCACTACCCAAAGATGCAGATTTGAGTAACCCAACTTATGGAATAAATCCCATTCCTGTCACAGATGCTACTTATACAGACAACTTATCTGATACCGCTCTTTCTGCTTTCCAACTTTCATATTTGTTAACAACGAATAGACCGGAGCATGAAGACGGTAGATATTATTCTTCTCCTATGGAATTAGCGGATATAAATTCTGGTAAATATTTAACTCCACTTAGTGTAAAAGGTAACTATATAGAAAGAATAAATGATGTATTGTCGAGATACGAAGCCGTTGCTGACCACATTAGTTTTAGGTCAGATGTGTTTCAAATCATCGCTTTAGTTCAGTTAGGTCAGGCTGTTGATATTAATAAAGATGGGTGTTTCAATTATCGAACAAATGATGAATTTGTGGTCCGAGCAGAGTCGAAAGGACGAATGATATATGAACGGAGCGTGCCCGCAGCCCGATATGAGGAGGATTAAAATGAATGCCATTATGTTAAAGAAGGTACCTTTAAAATATATGATTTATGCTAATAAATTATTGGGTACTGCTTTATTAACATTTTGCTTTTCTCTCTTAATATCTACGTTTTCATCAGGAGAACGAATTGTGACTCCTGGTGAAGATTTAGTTCAGGTTATACAAGATGAAACAGATGAATCTATTTTCCTTATGCAAACAGGTCCCAGTAAACCCACAGTATATGAAATTAACCAGCCCATTATAGTAGACCGCCCTATTAGTCTTGTAGGTGTTGATAATACAGCGACTCCGTCTACAAATCGATTGCCTACTGAAGTTGTTATTAAAGGAAACAATATTTTCCAGGGGGTTATAAAGGGAGGGGATTTTGAACCTCCTGATAGTTCAGTATGGAATGTAGACATAAATCCTCCAGACCTATATGACCCAAGCTACTCTATTATTGAAGAAAATACACGTGCATTAAGTCCAACTCATTTAGCGTTGTTCAAAGGAATAAGTGAACCATTAGTACCGGACCAAATTAGCCAGGATTTTAAGTTTCCTTTTAATCCAATAAATACAGGTCCCATAAGTGTAATTGATGACCCTGAAGTTTATCAGGATATCCTTTTAGCAAAAGTTGGATTGGTTATCGATATTCTTGAAACACAACCAATTATGTTTCCAAAGGGAACAGAACCAACAAAATTATCGTATGCAGAAAATACTGGATTGTCTCTTTTGAACCCGCTACCAATTGATTTATCTGGTCTTGTAGATGCTAAGCTTCAATTTAAAATTATGAGGGATAATGGACCTATAAACCCAGATGATATAATAGAAATTTCAATTAAAATGGGCACTCTTGATAGCGTGGTATTATCAATCCCTATAGCTACCATTCTAAATCCTATGGCTTGGGAACCATGGGAATTTGATATATTATCTCTAATACAACAGTTTAGTGGGGGTGAAAATCCAATTATAACACTGAATATTAAGAAATTAGGGGCAGGAGATAACACAGTCTATTTTGATGATTTTGTGCTATTTTTAGATTTTAATCTTTTACCTGATGTGCCAATACCGATTGTATGTGGTGGTTTTGACGGTGGGCTTTGTGCGCCATGGATTGGCGTAGGGAATTGGGCGATTGTTAATGACCCTGTAGAAGGTGACCAATGTTTAATGTTAGGCCCTTCACCAGAGCAGGTAAGACAGGTTTGGCTTGAATTTTATGTAAAGACAGATGTATTCAGTGGAAAATCAACTGACCAATTAAAAATTCTTTTTGATGGAGTTATGCCACCGTTACAATTGCTTGCTGAATTGAGTCCTGGAAATTGGACACCGCTGATAGAATACAGACCCAATGCATTTCCTAATACAGACCAATACACACGTATTTTGGCTGAAATACCATCCGGTCTAACTAATGATAATAGTCCACATAGAGTTTCATTTATTAGCCAGGTGGCTCCTTCTGCGGTATCACCTGATAGTCTTGACCCTAATACGACTGTTTTCTTGTTAGATGATGTAAATTTTCTTGTAGGTTCTATAACTGATTTAAGACCACCTGAACCGGGCTATATCATCCCTAATGGAAATTTTGAATCGGGTGTTGATGGGTCTTGGATATTAACAACCACACCTGTCATCCCCGAAAGAGATATTAATGATGTAATTGTTCCAGAAGGTGGATATACAGCCCCTTGGTGTGCACACTTGGGTGATGTTCCACCAGCAAAAATCTCATTTTTTGTAAAACCAGTTAATATAGTTGCTCCAACAGATTATTTTGTAGTTTGGTTAGGTGACAATGAAAATATAACAGCAAAAGTAATTTATGATTCTCGTGTAAATGGGATGCCAGCCTTAGGAGTATGGACAAAGATAGAACGTTGGCTTACACCACCTTTGCTTGGTGAAGGTGATAGTAGTTTTGAACTTCATGTAAAGGCTCATATTATTTCTATTTCACCAGGAAACTATATTTTATTTGATGATTTTTGTGTTAGTCCTTATGGCGGTTTAGGTAGTGTCGTTAGTCCCAATGATGTTTGTTACCAGAACGCTATCCAGAATCCATCTTTTGAAATAGACCCAGATACGTATTGGAACAAGAATGCAATTGCATTGGCTATGGGTCCTATCCATTGTTATGACCTAAATTCTTCAGATTGTACCCTTCCCGAACCTCCTATTACAGGCATGAGAGCTTTGCGATTTTCAGGGATTGATATGAAGCCATCATTAATGTTCTGGCTTAAAATTGTAGATGCAACGGATGACTCAGAATCGGAATTAGAAATTTTGATTGATGGTCAAGTTATAAAGGCAATAAGAGCAAACGATAATACGTTATGGAATGGTTATCAACCTATCACAATTTGTGATGAATTAATTCCATTTTTAGATATGGCACAGCATCGTTTAACAATTCGAATAAAGCCGGAATGTTTGAAAGAACCTGTAAAATATTTGATAGATGATTTTTGTTTCGGATACAAGGTGTTTTTAATGCAGAATGCATTGGTATGTTATCCCAACCTTCTTTTGGACCCGAGTTTTGAAGCAGGCTATTCTACACCATGGGAAGTATTACCCGACAACAGCATTATAAAAGGTGGTCCAACTGGTTTCCCCGAGGCGCATACCGGTGTGTGGTATGTAGAACTAAAACAGAAACAACCAGATATCCGAGTTTTATGGCAAGAAGAAATTAATATCCCAACATCAGCCGATAACCTCCAATTCATTATACGAGTTTCAAAAGGCGACTTCCCGGAAAATAGTAAGATTAGTGTTTATTGGGATACTCTTAATGGTACACCGGTATGGTCTGCCACTGCAGATGATTTTCCTGATGGTCAATGGATTCTCGAAGAAATCCCATTACCTTATACAACTAACCCCCATATTTTATACTTTGTTTACGAGAATTGTCGGACTGCACATCCTTCAATTTTCATGATTGATGATGTTGCTGTTGTTCGTAGTAGATTCCCATTAATCGAGGTGAGACCTGGTGGAGATTTATGTATCGAAAGTATTTCCTTAATGAAAGGCTCCACTGGAATTTTAAATTCAGGTGGAGTATCAAAGATTTATAGGTGTTTCATAGGTCCTTTCCTTGATGATGGCATCACAGTTATATCTGATAGTGTAGCAAGTATCTCTCAGACAGTTATTCATGGAAATAACATAGATGGGGTCGTAAATCAAGGAACAGCCGTTATTTTACAAAGTACAATTCGAGCAAATGGAGGGAAAGGTGTTGTAAGTAAGGGCAACGGCGATACAAGTGTAATAGCATCGTTAATCTGGGAGAATCGGAGCGGAGGGCTTATTGCTGAGTCTGGTGCTACGTTGAGAAGTGGGTGGAACTTGGTACATCCAGATGTTACAAGTGGTGTTACTCTTATTGGTTCGCCAATCGGGGTTTTTCCGTCTACGGTTTTGTTTGTTGATTATCCCTGGACAGGTAAATTAAGGACTCCTATTCCAGCCATGGTATCACTTGATACAATAATCAAGAATTATTTGCCATCATCAATGCGAACATACATTGTAAATTCTGGCTGTGGCGAAACAGCCAATCTATATCCTTTTGTAGATTTTGAAAGTGATATGAGAAGTCTTATTAATGTTCAAGTAAGTGCTGATGAAGTGCCTATTGTAGGAACAATTTTATTCTGGACAATGTGCAAAGTTAGTCCTGTCTTGCCCCGTCAAATAACAGGAAGAGAGAGAGACATTGGAATAGGTAATGATTTTAATGTTGATATAAAAGTTGTTGGAGATATAACATTATCTGATTCCATGTTGTACCTCGTCCCTGAAGAATATGTGCCTTATGTCGTAGGAGCAGTTGACCAACTTGTTCAGATAAATAAATTACCTGCGGAGTTAAAAAAGCCTGTTGAGATAACAGATATTTCGGGGAAAATAGGAAGAGCAGAATTTGTTATTAATAATTTGTTTTTATCTGATGATGACGGAATTCAATTTACAACCAATGGTAGGGCACGACTCTTCTTGAGAGTTGGACAAATCCTTATAGGAATTTATTCTGAATATGGAACTTTAATGCGTCTGCCCCCAGCTGATACTGAATTTATTATAGATACCATACAGCCTCGTTTGAGGGAAGATTTGTTAAGTTATACAGCAGGAGGATTCGTTTTCCAGAATAATGATATAGTTTCACCGCCTTCAGGTTTTACATATCCACCCAATTGGTGTCCTGATATATTAAAACCAATGGCGTATAGTAGTGGAACGTTAGGACAGGTAGCACATATATTCTTCAATAACAGAGAACCTCTTTCATTCGCTCTGCAATGTGCATTTTATGACCCTTACCCTGTGGATATTGCAGGAAACGTAAGAAGTGTTGAAGTTTCAGGTTTTAATAATAACAGAACGGATGTAAATGTAACAGGAAGTAGTCCAATTTTTGATTTAATTGCAAATGGGCCTATTTATGAAGGTTTTGAACCTTATCCGCCGGGATTAGGTTGTGCATATATTGTTTTATTGAATGATGTAGATAGTGTCTTGTCTTATTCAACCCAACCTTCATTGATTTACTCTATGACATACGATACGGCGCAAACAGGATATACCCAGCCATGGCAAACAGCAAGAACCGTCTGGCAGTGGTTGAATTTGTTATTTGGTATAGATTGGCATATACGTGTTAAATTTGGGGTTCGAGACCTGTCAGGTAATGTTTTATATGAGCCGGCTAACTTAACACAAGGTGAACTTAATATATGGTGGATGATAGACCCTGACTTTGAGATAACTACCGCTCCAAAATTTGGTGAGTGGACAAATAATCCACAAATAATGTATAAATTAACACGTAGTGTTTCGCAGAAACCAACTAATGCAGACCCGTGTTTGTCTATAGTTGGGATTCGTGTTTGGACAGCCCTTGACCCGTTTAACTACGAAACAACGCAATGGATACCTGTGGATGTATTTAATAATAGATGGGGCTGGATAATTGATAGAGAAAGTTTAGATAAAAATACACCTATTGTATTCTCGAATGGAAGTATAACAACTCTCGGCAGTGTTATAAGTGATAGAAAATATTGTGGTGCTTTGTTAATGGCTACAATGACAGGAGCTGATGAGGCTGGAAATGTACGACCTTTACCTACTGTATTATTAGGCAATAAAGTAGATGCAATAGGGACATTAACGGCAAATGCTGTTCCATTAGCAGTATGGCGAAATCCATGTGATTTTGATATTGATACGAATTTGCAAGTAGATACATGGTGGAATCGTTGTACCGCAGATTATCCAACATGGAGAGAGGTCAATTATAACTTTGGCGAACGAGATTTTGGGGCAGTCCAACGTGTCCCACTTCCTCTATATGAAGATGCATGTAATTATAGAGTCGAAATGAAACTGAAAATGTCTATTGTTATACCTACTCAGGGTTATGCAATTAGTCAATATGGTTTTGATGTGCAAATATTTGAAGATTCCAATTTGGTGGCGGGAGGAACTGTATATATGCTTCAGGGGGCTACAACAGCAGAAATTTATATCCCGACAGATTTTATGAACCCACCTAATGATAATCCAACATTCAATCTGAATTGGTATACCAGTGTTAGTAATTTTTTGAATGCCCCACCGACAAAATGCGAAGGATTACCTGCAGATAGATTGGGTGATGAAGGTTCACCAGAAAAAGGCTACAGAAAACGTGATGTAAAGTATGATATTGTAGTGCGTGCTTTTGCTCAAGATATCACTACAGGTGCTTTAATAACTGACTCAACACCAACAAAAGTATCAGTAACAATATATCCACCTGTAGGAGATACAGAAAGAGCAATAACAGCACCCTCACAGCCGAAAGATGAACAGAAAATAAAGTTATTCATACATGAATAAAATTTGCAATAAAACCAAGGTAAATATATAATATAAAAGTAATAAGTAAAGAAGTAAAAAGAAGTTTAACTCTGGCTGCTGTAAAAGATGATTGCCTATATGACTCGGGTTATTTTGTGGGGTTGCTTAGGTATTTTTATCATTATATCCTGTTTAACTTCATGTTCATCAGAAAAAAAACAAGTTGAATTAAGTAGTGTTACTATTGAAAGTTCTCCAGAACAGGAAGCGATTGTTGTTATTCACGGTGAAGAAAAAGGTGTAACACCTCTTACATTAACTAATATTCCACCAGGTCCTCTTGAAGTTATTCTTAAAAAGGAAAAATACCAAAGAACGGTAGAAACGTTGATACTCCCTCCGGGGGAACATTCTCATTTTACTATTGAGTTGAAGCCATTACAAGGCTATGTGACTTTTGAGACAGAACCAGCTGGTGCAGAAGTATTTCTTGAAGGGGTAAAGATTGGTAAAACACCTATTTTACGACATCCTGTTGAAATTGGTCATAGAAGATATAAAATCGAACTGGTTAACTATTATCCAGTAGAAGGAGACCTTGAAGTTCGTGAAGATTTTCAGTATCCCATAAAATATATTTTAAAACCAATGGAGGGAACCCTAAATATTCTTTCACGACCAACCAGTGGGATTATAAGAATAAATAATGTTCCCCAAACACAAAAAACACCAGCCCAATTTCAACTTGCACCAGGAGAATATTTAATCAGCGTTACTGCACCAGGTTTTTTAGAAGAACATACAAAATTAGTTTTGGGACCTAATGAGGAAAAGTCGATAACACTTGTACTGAAAGTAGGAGAAACCCCGCCTGGGATGGTTCTTGTTCCAGCAGGTGAATTTGTTATGGGCGAAAATGAACGTTCTCCAGATGAATCGCCAAGAAGAAAAATATTTGTTCCTGCATTTTATATCGATAAATATGAAGTAACGAATGAGGAATTTAAAAAAGTTTTTCCAGACCATAATTTTGCAAAAGGGCAAGAAAGACATCCTGTTACCGGTGTGTCATGGGACCAGGCAACGTCGTATGCTACAAGAGTAGGAAAACGTTTACCTACGGAAGTAGAATGGGAAAAAGCTGCCCGTGGCGAAGATGGCAGAGAATACCCATGGGGTAACGACTTCTCTTCAAGCCTATGCAATTCGAAAGAATCAAACCTTGATGCGCCAGCCATTGTAGGAAGCTATATTGGTGGAGTTTCTCCTTATGGATGTTTCGATATGGCTGGAAATGTTTATGAGTGGGTCTCTGATTGGTATCAACGTTATGAAGGGAATCAATCAGTTAAAAAAGAATACGGACAGATTTATCGAGTATTGAGAGGTGGCTCTTTTATGACAGATAAATTCGATGTTAGATGTGCACGTAGACATTTTGACCGAATGGATGCTACACGAGCAGATTATGGTTTTAGGTGTGTGAAAGATGTCCCATCTGTTCTTAGTGAAGAGGGAAAAAAGTAATCTTTAAAATTTGTATACGGGGTAAAAAATTATTAGAATAATATGCTAAAAGAACTCATAAATAAATATAAAAAAATAAATAATTTTTGTCAATAATTTTCTTGACTTTTAAACTCATTTGTTATACAATTATTAACAAGGATATTATAAGTGAAAAAAATGAAACCTTGGAAAGAATTTACTTTATGGTAAAAAATATATTACAATAATATGATAGAAAAAGGATTAAATAGTTAAAGAAAAGTTATGTCAATATATTCGACACGAAGAGGTAAAAAAAGAGTTGTTCTTGAAATAGGAACATCTGCAGTTAGGCTTTGTGAATTTGTAAAAACAAAGAATGGCTTGCAGATAGTAAAGTATTTTGAGAAACCAGTCCCGAATGATTTTAGAATGAATGAAGAAGAGAGAAGAGATGTAAGAAAGAAGGCAGTAAGTGATTTATTAAAACAGGCTAAAATTAGGTCTAAAAAGCTAATTATTGCTGTTCCTGGGCAATCTGTATTTGTTCGTGTTCGTTCGCTACCACCTGTATCAGAAAGGAAAGTAGACCAAATTGTTCGTTATGAAATACAGCAACAAATTCCATTTGATTTAAAACAAATTGCAATTGATTATCAAATATTAGACCATCCGGAAGGCGGTGGTTATGAAGTATTAATGGTTGCAATAAAGACTGATGTTGTTGATAAATTTTTATCGGTTCTTGATGGATTAAAACTTCAGCCAGAAATTGTAGATGTTATTCCTTTTGCCTCATATAGCTGGCTTAAATATGTGGGCGAAATCCATGCTCATTCAGAAAGTGTTGCTATTATAGATTTAGGTGCTTCTACAACAAATATTGTGGTAGAGCGAGATGGTATTTTCCGTAATACTCGAACCCTCAACTTGGGTGGTAACGATATTACGCAAGCCATTGCAGATACTTTTAATATTCCATTTGAAGAGGCAGAAAGAATTAAGTGTGAAAAAGGTTTTGCTCCTACTGGAAATCCACAAATTGATGGTAAGGGAGGCGAAGCCATTGGTAGGGTGTTGAATCGGTTAGTAAGTGAAATACAACGTTCATTTTCATATTTTCGTTCTTTGCCAGGTGGAAGTCAAGTTATGCGAGTGTATCTTTGTGGTGGCAGTTGTGCACTCCGTAATATAGTCCCATACTTACAACGTGCTCTCGGAATTGATGTGCGTATTGCTCAACCACTTAGCGGTATTACTATTGGTCCCGATGCACAATCTATTGTCCAGCATCCAGAAAGAAGTTGTGTTGTTCTCGGTTTGGCTCTAAGGAACTGGGAGTCCACCGCTTTAGAAATTAATTTAATACCTCCGCGAATTTTAGAGATGCGACGGAGAAAAGAACAAGCCATATATTGGGCTTTGTCCATGGTAACACTTGCTTTGATTATGGCGTCTGTCATTCCTGTGCATGCGGCACAGAATAAATTGGTTAAACAACGGATAGAAGAACTTCGTCGCTATGTGCAAATGTATGACCCGGAAGTGGCACAAAACCCAACAATTACATCTCCATTAAAACAAAAATTAGCAGAAGCAAAAACAGAGATAGAAGTATTGAAAAAGAAAGTTGATACTCTTGATAGGGGTGTAAAAACCAGACGATTTTGGTTAGATGAATTATCATTGGTTCTTTCTGCAAGGCCACCCCGAACAGATAAAGATGGTTTGTGGTTCAGTTCTGTAGAAACTGTATTGATACAAGAACCACAAGGTGGACAGATGCCAGCCCAGATGAGGAACGTCCCCGGAATGGGAGTGCATCAACAAACGCAACAACCACAATTTAATATAACCGGTTTCCCGGGAATTGGGGCGAAAGGTGCAGTTGTTGGTGGTTTTGGGTCGGGAAGAGGAGGTATCTTTGGTAGAGGAGCAGAACCAGTAACTCCAACACCTCAACCGCAAGGACAACAACAGCAACAACCTTTACCTCGCGCTAATGGTTTCCGAATTGCGGGGTTAGCCACTTCAGACATAATAATAAAGAACTTTGTTGAAAATTTGAAGAAGGTAAATCAAACCCTTCCTGATGGTATGATCTTATCTTGTAAAAATGTTATTTTTTCAGAAGCCAGTGTACAGGTTACCACATGGGATTCCCTTTATAATGCACAGACTGCTTTTCAAGGAAGTTCGGGTATATCAGGTCCAGGTGGACAACAGCGTGGATTAGGTATGTATTCCCAACAAACAGGTCAAACAACCGCCTTCTCACCTACAGGACAAAATCTCTTTACATTTGTGGTTACCATTCAGTTTCAAAAAGCTATGGCTACTGATGCAACACAACAAGGTGGAGGAGGGGCACGATAATGAACATAACTATTTCACGAGGAACCATTATCTATATTACTGTATTGCTATTATCTTTTCTTCTTTTCGCTGGCATCTACTATTTCTTTTTACAAAAGCAATTGGCAGAATATAAAAAAGATGAAAATTTAAAAAAGAATTATGAAGCGGCGTTAATGGATTTGGAACAGACCTTTTCTCAGACCGATCCCGAAGTGTTAATTAGAGAATGGCGAGCCCAGGTTGTTCCATGGGAAGAAACAGTAAAACAAAGATCTGCATTTTTTAATTTAAGTAATTGGACAGAACATGAAGTCCCACCAAAAGAAGGAGTAATACTAAAATTCTGGTACGAAGAGCAAGCCCAAAAAATGATAAAACAGTTATATGAAAAAGTAGGCGAAAAAATGGGACGGTATGACTTATTCCCTCAGGATATTCGTAAATCTCTTGGCGTCCCTACACTTGATGAGATATCAAGACAAGATGTTACAGAGCAGGTAGTGAACAGAGCATTAGCAAAACTTGCCTTCGGAATTAAGATGTGTGAGTTCTTACTGGATTCAAAGATGGCAAGTATCGATGATATTGTTTTTTGGCAACCTATTAATCAAGCACCCGAATTTGAAAAATTACTTTCTTTTTATTTGTTCGGTATCCGATGCACAATGAATATGAAAGACTTTGTAAATTTTGTTGAAGAAAAATTAAGGTTATCAAACAGGTATTTTAATATCAATTGTATTAGAATTCAATATCCCTATATCGCTTATAATGTAGAGCCTCTACTTCAAATAGAGATGATTATATCTCAGGCAAATTATAATCCTCCGAAGGAAGTGGGGGCTGATATTCGCCTCCAATATCAAGCTCAAATGGGAGCTGGAGCACCCGGCCGAAAAGGAGCAACAGCAACGACGACTACAGAAGAGCCAGGTTTTTTTGGAAAAGCATGGAAATGGTTTAAACGTAATATATTGGTTATGAACTGAATATGTTAGATAGAATACAAAAAATAGGAATATGGTTTTGGTGGAACAAAGAAAAATTTGTATTATTGGTTTTAGTTGGGATATTAGGATATCGTGTGTATATCATTGCCTATCCACCACCACCACCAGTAGAAAAAACTTATTCTCCACCACGGAAGGAGGTGCCGGATGAACTTAGACCTCCTGTGCCACCATTACCACCTTCATTATCTATTCCTGGGACCTATGCTTCACTATGGCGTGAAAATCCTTTCTGGTATTTTGCAGGTGAAACCGCAGGCAAAAAAGGAGAACAAGCAGTCACAGCAAAAGACCTCGGAATCACATTACTTAATATACGACAAGTTGGCGAAAAATGGAGAGCACAACTTCGTACTCGTTCTACAACAAAATGGTATGATGAAGGCGAAGAGTTCGAACAATTTATTTTGGAACAAGTCAATCCGGATGAAAAAACTGTTATTATATATTCTGAACAATATGGAAGAAGATTTACACTTGAAATGAGAAAATAAAAGGAAAAAAAATGAAAATGGTGTTTAATTTATTAGATAATTGTATATATAATAATAACTTCCAAACGGTTATCAACAAAAAACCACCGGAGGAAAAATTACGAATGTTTACAACAAAACATTTTCATTATCGAGTAGTTAAGTTTTTATTATTGTTTGTGTCAATCCTTTTGATAATGTCGAGCGGGGCTCGTGCACAAACAGAATCAAATGCCTCAGAAGAGGTATCTGCAGTTGCACCTCTTGAAGTTCAGGATGCAACATCAGCAGAAAATATAGATTCAGGACAAAATCCTTCAGCGGAAGAAAATGCAGAAACGTATTTCCGTAGAGGGGTTGGACTATATAAAAAAGAATTGTATCGTGAAGCGTTAACTGAGTTCAATCGTGCTCTTGCCTTAAATCCAAATCATCAAGAAGCTCAGGTGTACCAACAAAAATGTAATGCACAATTACAACTTTCAATAGGTGAAAAGCCAGAAGCAACTGCACCGCCTGCTTTTGAGACATTTCAACCTGCAGTACCAACTGAAGTCCCTGAAAAAACAGCAGATGAATTAAAAAAGGAAAGAGTACAAAAGTTACTTTCTGATGCTCAACGTTATATGGAAGCGCAAAAATTTGATATCGCAGTAGAGATATATAACAATATACTTTTAATTGACCCTAAAAATGATATAGCTCGTGAAGGACTTCATCAGGCGACAATCAAACTGCATCAACAATCTGTTAAAGAATCTGAAAGAAAAGTTGCAGAAGATAGAGCCAAGATTAGAGATTTTATTGAGAAGCAAAAACAGCTTCCAGAAGGTGCTGACGCAAGAGGTATAAAACCTTATAAATTTACAGTCCCAGAAATTGAAGAAGAAGTTGCACCAGTAACGAAAGTGAGCGAGATAGAGAAATCATTAGATTCAGTAGTAAGTATTGAATTTGAAGATATACATATAAGTGAAATTACGCAATTTATTTCTGATAGTTACGGAGTAAACATTGTTATTGATAATCGAGCTGTAGAACCACCAGCAAAACAACAAGCTCAGCAAGCAACGGGCCAACCTGCTCAGCCCGGAGCATTGGGAATGCCCGGTGGCCCTCCAGGAGCACCTGCATTTGGTGGTGCTCCAGGTGGACTTCGTCCGCCTGGAGGCGCTGCTCCTACAACAGGGGGTGTTGGACTAAGACCAGGACCTGGTGGGTTCCAAGGTGGCGGGATTGGAACGACACCGTATGGTACACCAGGAACACCCGGAGTAGGTTTAGCTCAAGCAGATGTCTATTATGGTACGAAATCGGATGGTATTGTTCCGTATATAAGTCTTAAAGATGTTACATTAAGAGAAGCATTAAAGGCTTTATTACGACCTCTTGGCTTAGATTTTTCTGTTCAGCCAGGTTTTGTGTGGATAAGTAAACCTGAAATTATTCGTCAAGAAACATTCGAGCCTTTAGAGACCAGATTCTATGAATTGAGAAATGTCGGGGCGGATATACTATTTAAATTAGTACTTCGTAATCCTTTCGGTGGAGTAGGAGGAGGAGGAGGATACGGAGGCGGAATGGGCGGAATGTATGGAGGCGGAATGTATGGTGGAAGAGGGATGTATGGGGGCGGAATGGGTGGAATGTATGGAGGAGGGATGTATGGAGGCGGAATGGGTGGAATGTATGGAGGAGGGATGTATGGAGGCGGAATGGGCGGAATGTATGGAGGCGGTGGTTATGGTGGAGGCTATAGAGGTGGGGTAGGTGGATATGGCGGTGGTATGTATGGAGGCGGAATGGGCGGAATGTATGGAGGCGGAATGGGCGGAATGTATGGCGGAGGTATGTATGGTGGTTACAGAGGTGGTATGGGCGGATATGGTGGAGGTATGTACGGAGGTATGGGTGGTTATGGAAGAGATGTTACCACATTAAGTAATATTTCAGATATGTTTTCATCAATCAGTGACCAGGTTGTAGGTGAATTAGGTCCAGTAGGTATAGTACAAGCAGGAACAGGTGCTACAGCAGGTTTAGGTGGTAGAGGAGCATTAGCAACAGGTACAACTACTACAGGATATGGAGGTGCGGCTGGTACAGCCCAATTGGGTGCTCGTGCCGGTTTTGAAGAATCTCAAATGTCAGGCTTACAAATTCTTGCTGATGCTATACCTTCTATTAAGGAACCATACACGGGTGAAGTCCTTTCCAAGATAGCGTATAATGAAGCAACAAACATGCTTATTGTAACGAACACCCCTACAAATTTAGACAAGTTCGAACAAGTTTTAGGGCAAATTGATGTTACACCTAAACAGGTAAGTATCGAAGCAAAATTCTTAACCGTTCGTGTATCTGATTTAAAGAAAATAGGATTTAACTGGTCAGGCGATTTAAGTGACCAAAACAATAGACCCCGACAAAATGAATATTTATCACAGCAGACTTATAGTTATGATATAAATGGTGATGGTGTGGATGAAGAAGTACCATTTTATGTCCGGCCTGATGGGAGCCAGGTTATTCGTAATTCTGTTACACAGGGGACAATTTCAGGGTTGGTTGACCCAGCATTATCTGCAGCGAATCCAACTTTTAGTATCATGACAAAAATTATAGATAATGCAGATGGGGACAAATTAAGTGTGTCATTTGACTATCTGAATAGTTTATCAGAGTCAGAATTACTTAGTGCTCCTCGTGTAACAACGATGAACCGTAAGCCAGCAGTAGTTGCAGATTTCCAGACTGAATATTATTTAACCCAGGTTTATAATGAAGTTTGGACCACAGAAGGTGGATTTGGTGGCACCCCAACACAATCCGTTATTACTCAGCCAACGTTCAGTCCATTTAATTTCGGTATAGCCTTATCTGTTACACCTCAAATTCGCGATAACGACCAGATACGTCTTTGGTTAAATCCTGAAGTGCGTGCTCGTATCGGTGAAAAGAGATTTGAACAGAAGAATATTGTGGGCACTAATGAAACAGTCACAGAGATTGTATTGCCGACAACATCGTGGCAGGCAGCATGGACCAACGTAATTGTGCATGATGGTGATACTCTCGTTCTTGGTGGTTTGGTACAGGATAAAACTATCCATAATAATCAAAAGATGCCATACCTTGCTGATATTCCCTTAATTGGTTTCTTCTTCCGTGGAAAATCTAAAGAAGTATCGCAGTCCAGTCTATTGATTTTTGTTACACCGGATATCATAGATACAACCGGTGCACGATTCTTCAGCGTTGGAAAAGAAGCCTCATAAAAAAGAAAATATAGATAGGGGTTTTATAGTTAATCAGAATATATGTGGGTGTTTGTTTATAACTTACTCTGGAAAATATTAGCTCCGGGAATAAAACTTTATCTAAGATTTAGTCGGAAATATTTTCTATTATTAAATCGTTTTTTCCCTCCAATACCACCACTAACAAATCCTGTGTGGATACATGCGTGCAGTGTCGGCGAAGTAAATCAAATTGAACCTTTTATTAAGCAGTGGCATGAAATATTTCCAAATATTTCACTCATGTTAACTGTAAGCACCATTAGCGGTTTTCAGCAAGCAGAAAGAAAATATAAAGAGTATTCAATTAATATTACATGGTGCCCATTTGACCATCCTGAAGTTGTGGAGTCGTTTTTAAAACAGATAGCCCCTCGCTTATTGGTTATCGTTGAAACTGAACTTTGGCCTAATCTTATTCGATTAACAAATAAATATCACATTCCGATAGCAATCATAAATGGTAGGATAAGTGATAAGTTCTTCCGATTATATCGGCGTTGGAAGAAGGTATACAAGGACCTTATCCAGAAAATAAATATAATTATGACACCAACCGAAGAATATGCAGAACGTTTTACAGAACTTGGTGCAGATACTCAAAAGATATGTGTTGTAGGAAATATTAAATATGATTCTGTTGCAACAGGAATAAATATAAATATCCGTAATAGATTGCGTATGTCATTAGATATTCCTAAAGACGCTAAAGTTATTGTTTTCGGTAGTTTGCGGGATGGCGATGAAATAGTTGCAAAAAGAGTTTGGGAGGAACTGCATACAAAATTTCCAAATTTATTTCTTATTCTTGCACCGAGACATCCCGAAAAGAAAAATCAAATAATGGCATACTTTGGTTCAGAACCTATTATATTACGTACGGATAATCTAAAAGGTAAGAGGAGACAAGAAGAGAAAATAATTGTTATAGATACCATAGGAGAATTAAATCAATTTTATTCAATAGCAGACGTGGCTATCATTGGTGGAAGTTGGTTTCCAGGAGTAGATGGGCATAATCCACTCGAGCCCGCTGGATTGGGTGTTGTTCCTATTTTTGGACCATATATGCGAAATTTCCAAGAACCAGCAGAAAAACTTACTAAAGATGATGGGGCAATTCAATTACAAAATTATGAAGAACTCCCCAGTGTTATAGAAAAACTTTTTCAGTCCCCTTACGAGTCTATTAATTATGGGACACGTGCTCGTAAAATCGTGTTACAAAATCAAGGTGCTGTGCAGAAAACATTTTCACTTTTAAGTAATCTTATTGAGTTTTAATTTGTCGTATCCTTGATTTTTATTTGGGTGTCTATTTTTATAGAATAGTAGCAATATACAAGGGGAATTTATCGTTGAAATATTTAAAATATAAAAAGAAATATTATGAATTATTTACAGCATTAATGTTCCTGTTTCCTTCTCTTTTAATTTTATTTCCTTTTTTTATCTTTCCTATATTTTATGCTCTTCAGTTGAGTTTATGGGGAGGTAAAAGAAATATGGGAACGTTTGTAGGTTTAAAAAATTATATATTTGCTTTTCAAAATCCTATGTTCTGGCAAAGCTTACAAGTAACACTTTACTACGCTATGATAACTATCCCTGCTACATTATTATTAGGGTTTACATTTGCATATTTCTTAGCAAAAATCATTAGAGCAAGAACATTTTTGCGAATCCTATTTTTCGTTCCTTATGTAACTTCGACAGTTGCGGTAGCAATGGTATGGCGTATTTTCTATAATCCTCAATTAGGTTTGTTTAACTATATACTTAAAACGTTAGGGCTTCCAGTTCAACAGTGGTTATTAGAACCTCGGGGTGTTTTGAATATTATTACTGGAGGTGCTATCGACCCTCATTATGGACCGAGTCTTGCCTTGGTTTGTATATCACTTTTTGATATATGGCATACCTTTGGTTTTGCAGTGGTTGTTTTTCTTGCTGGAATGAGTACTCTTCCACAAGAATATTATGAATCTGCAAAAATAGATGGTGCTAATCCATGGAAAATACTATTGCATATAGAATTGCCATTGTTAAGTCCTACATGGCTTTTTTTAATTACAGTACAATCCATTCGTTCATTGCAATCATTTAGTAGCTTTTATGCACTTAGCCCTGCAAGTGGAAGGACATTAGGTACGACAGAAAATCTAATGCTCCATATCTATTCTCAATTCTATGAGTATGGTTATTGGGGATATGGTTCTGCAGTCGCCATTTTATTAAGTATTTTTATTATGCTATTAACATATATTCAATGGCAATGGGCAAGAAGATATGTTTTTTATCAATAGCACTTTAGAAAAAAAAGGATATAATATTCATTATGATTTAAGTAGATATGTGTGGAAAGGGGTTATTTACTTTATTCTGTTTGTTTTTGGTTTCTTTGTAAGTTTTCCCTTTTTATGGATGGTGACATCATCCTTGAAAACATTAGAAGAAGCAACGACCCCATCTTTGTGGCTTTTTCCAAAGCAATGGCAGTGGGAAAATTGGATCTATATTTTCAAATTTGCTCCATTCGGGAAATATTTCTTTAACTCTTTTTTCGTTGCAGGGACAGTTACTTTTTTTGTTTGTATCAATTCATTATTAGCTGGATATGCATTTGCACGATTAAGATTTTTTGGTAAAAATGTTATTTTTGCGTTGGTGATGGCAACCATGATGGTTCCTTTTGAGGCTGTGTTAATCCCAAATTTCATTTTGATCAGTAGGTTAGGTTGGTATAATACCTATTTCGCTTTGATTTTCCCTTGGTGTGCAAATGCATTTTCTATACTTATGCTTCGTCAAGCCTTTATGACGATACCGAATGATTATTATGAATCTGCACAGATTGATGGTTGTAGTCATATTTCGTTTTTAATTCATCTTGCAATACCCTTTGTTAAGCCTGCCTTAATTACGGTAGCTCTCTTTTCTTTTTTAAATAGTTATAATTCTTTATTATGGCCCCTTATTGTTACCGCTGATGAAACAAAACGTGTAGTGCAAGTTGGCTTGACTGTTTTCTCTGGAGATGCAGGTGTTCGTGTTAACCTTCTGATGACAGCTTCCACTTTAGTAGCACTGCCTACAATAATTATTTACCTTATAGCACAGAGATATTTTTTTCAAGAATCGATACGGGTAGGATTAAAAGGTTAGAGATGAAAGACCCAAATACAATAAGAGATATTATTTTTATTCCACTTGCTTTATGTATATTCTCTTCATGTACCCAGGTTGGTAATCACTTTGTACCTATTAATCAAGAGCATGTTGTATTTTGGGATAGACAGACAGCAGAGAGTGCCATGTTTATCAAGAATAAAGCAAATGAATTTAATACTGGGTTTCCAGAGTTGCCAATAAAAGTAGAGCGAGCAGGAGGATACTCAGAAATATTTCGAAAAGTATCAGCCAGTATTCAAGCTCGTAAACTGCCGGATTTGGCTGTTTCGTATGAAAGTATGACAAGTGAGTATATTCCAACAGGAGCAGTTGTATCGATTGATGAATTTATAAATGACCCTGAAATAGGTCTTCCTGCAAATGAACTGGCTGATTTCTTTCCAGCGGTAATAGAAGCAAATCGTTACCCTGATTTCGGAAACAAACTTTATTCTTTCCCATTAGCGAAAAGTGTTCTTGTTTTATATTACAATATTGATGTGTTGAAGCAATCAGGAATTAACTCTCCACCGCAGACGTGGGATGATTTTTATAACTTTTTAAAAATTGTCAAATCACAAACAGGGAAGGCAGGCTACGCTATATCTATTGATTGTTCTACAATTGATGCAATGATATATAGTTTTGGTGGAGATATTGTTCAGGGGAGGAAAACGCTTTTTAATTCCCCTGAGACACTACGTGTTTTCTCATTTTTACGCCAACTTGTGAAAGAAAACCTTGCCTTTGTTATTACACCGGGAACATTCGATGACCAGGTCTCATTTGCCAAAGGCGATATAGCCTTTATGATTCGTTCCAGTTCTGTTAGAATATCCCTTGAAATGTTAGAAAAAGAAAAATCTTTTAATTGGGGAATTGCCCCTCTACCTCATGATAGGAATGTGCCTCTCGTAACTGTGTTATTTGGTCCAAATATAACCATATTTAATACAACGCCTGAACATCAAAGAAGGGCATGGCAATTTGTTCGCTTTATGACATCAACAGAAAATGTAGTCCAATGGGCAATAGAGACAGGATATGTGCCAATTCGAAAATCAGCAGAACGTAATCCCCTTTTACAAAATTTCTGGCGTAATAAACCATTTGCACGTATTCCCTATGAATGCTTGAAATTTGCTCGACCTGAACCTAATTTGTCCGGTTGGCAACAAATTCGTGATATGGTAGAAAGTGCTGAATTAGAAGTGCTTACTATGATGGACACACCTGAAAATGTTTGCAATAAATTAAAAAGGCAAGCAGATAAAATATTAAGCCTCCCTTGAAAAATAAGAAATAAACAGTAAGGCTCTTTTTGTTTTGTTTTAGTGAGGAGGATTATTGTTTATGAAGACACTTAAAGAACAAATTGATATTTATGCAGGTTATCATAAAAATCCTTATAATAAACTTACCCATTATTTTGGTATTCCAATTATTATTTTCTCCCTCCTGTTATTCTTGTCATGGCTGAAATATCCTGGTTTCCCGGTATATATAAATGGGGCTACTATATTTTTAGTTTGTGTATTTTTCTATTATTTTATACTTGACAAAACAATATCCTTTATTATGGCTTTGCTTATATCTCCATTGTTTGCTTTAACCTTTTTATTCCAAAAAGTTGAGTGGAGAGTAAATCTAATGGTTTTCCTCGTTTTATTTGTTGGGGGATGGATTTTACAGTTTATAGGTCATACAGTATTTGAGAAGAAAAAGCCTGCTTTTACGGATAACTTAATTCAATTACTTATCGGCCCACTCTTTTTCGTGATTGAAATACTTCGGAAAGTTGGAGTACAGAGATTTTAATTGTTCTTTTTTATATGTGTTGGGCATTATGAAATAAGTAGAACAGATAAGGCAATCAGTAAGATTCATATCAGATACCACCTTAACCCTTGCCTTATCTTCTCGTTTAATGTGTCTAAATACCAGTATCTTTTGTTCTAATCTTCCACCTATTCTACCTCGCCTGAAAACTTTTATACCCCTCCTCCTATCTGCTTAACTGCCCAGATTCCATGATATCCCATCGTGTAGAATCCGATATATCCTATTTACTGTGTTATATTCAATCTGTAACTTCCTGCTTGTCCAAGGTGCAGATATCTTTAACTAAAACAGCTCTTAGCCAACATTAACAACGTACCGTAATCAATCTGTGTTTTCTCTAAAACACAACCTCCCCTCGGTGCTATTTATGATTTCAGGTTTAACATTCACAGATACATCTTAGGACCTATTCCCTTGGATTTTCAGAATAAACATGGTATGCCTTAAACAAGTACTTCCTTTCTCTGCGGGTATTTTGGCTACTTCCATTATCTTTATTGTATGCTTTCTACATGTCAAATCTTCGAAACTTAAAATATTTTATAGAGATGAAAAAAGAGGGCAAGTTAATCAAAACTTGCCCTCTTAAAATATCTTTTATTTTTATCTTTGAGTTTATGCTGGGCCGGGGCAATATCCGTCTTCAGTTCCTTCATCACAACGGTGATAACTTCCGGTATTGAAGAACTGTATTAGCCGAAGTAGTTCTGGTAGAGAAATCTTCCAATCTCTTGGATTGTAATCGGAAGCATGGGGTCTACATGTTTTATCACCATCAAAATAGGGAGCATAACCGTCTTCTGTTCCTTCTTCACAATGGAATCCTCCTGCGTTAAAGAATTGGATAATACGGAGTAGTTCTCCTAAACTGATTTTTCCATCGCTATCCTGGTCAGCGGAATGGATAGGTAATATTTCCCATTCACCTTCAGTTGCACCTTCAACCGAACCTTCGGTTGAGCCTTCTATCGAACCTTCAGTTCCACCTTCGGTAGAGCCTTCGACCGCACCTTCAGTAGAGCCTTCAGTAGAGCCTTCAGTTCCGCCTTCAGTTGAGCCTTCGACCGCACCTTCAGCAGAACCTTCTGTTGAACCTTCGGTTCCGCCTTCAGTTGAGCCTTCGACCGCACCTTCAATAGAGCCTTCGGTTGAACCTTCGGTTCCACCTTCGGTTCCACCTTCGGTAGAGCCTTCGACCGCACCTTCAGCAGAACCTTCGGTTGAACCTTCGGTTCCGCCTTCGATTGAGCCTTCGACCGCACCTTCAGTAGAGCCTTCTATCGAACCTTCAGTTCCACCTTCGGTTGAGCCTTCAACCGCACCTTCAGTTCCGCCTTCAGTTGAGCCTTCGACCGCACCTTCAATAGAGCCTTCTATCGAACCTTCAGTTCCACCTTCGGTAGAGCCTTCGACCGCACCTTCAGTAGAGCCTTCTATCGAACCTTCAGTTCCACCTTCGGTAGAGCCTTCGACCGCACCTTCTGTAGAGCCTTCTCCTTCTGGACAAGGTCCTGTTGAAACCCATAGATTTACCAAACTACCTATCTCAATTATTTCGCCACCTAGAGGTTTCTGGTCAAAAACTGTTCCTGCAGGATATATGTCATTACATTCTTCTGTGATTGTTCCAACTACTAACAAAGCATTTTCAATCTCAGATGTTGCAATTGTGATTTCTTCCCCTACTACGTATGGCACTGTAGTTATATCCGGTGTTCCTTCTCCTTCGACTGCACCTTCCCCTTCAATAACACCTTCTCCTTCAACTATTCCTTCTCCTTCGACTATCCCTTCCCCTTCAATAACGCCTTCCCCTTCAACTATTCCTTCTCCTTCGACTATCCCTTCCCCTTCAATAACGCCCTCACCTTCTGGACATGGACCGGAAGAAACTACGAGGTTTACAGAACTGCCGTATGGAATCTGTTGACCAGCCAAAGGACTCTGACTTATAACATTATCAGCAGGAACTACGTCATCACATATATATTGAACTACTCCTACATTTAATCCCACATTGGTTAAATCAATTGTCGCATCATTTAAGGTTTTGCCTACAACATTAGGGACTGTAACATTACATGGACCATCAGAAACAATTAAATCAACAGAACTGCCGTATGGAACTTCAGTACCAGCTGATGGGTTTTGGCTGATAATTTTACCCGCAGGAACAGTATTACTACATTGCTGTTGAATATTTCCTGTATATAATCCGGCACTAACCAACGTATCATCTGCATCATCCAAGAATTTACCTGTTACATTTGGGACAATAACTAGACAAGGTCCTGTTGATACTATTAAGTCAACCGGGCTTTCTAAGGGAACCTCCAAACCGGCTTGTGGGTTTTGGCTTATAACTCTATCTGCTGGAACAATATTATCACATTGATAGTTGATATTTCCGACAGTAAGTCCTGCTGAAATGATTTCTGTTTCTGCATTTGTTAAGAATAAACCTATAACATAAGGTACAACTCCGCCGGGACACGGTCCTGTGGAAATAGTGACGTTTACTGGACTACCTGGAGGCGATTGTGTTCCTGCGAGTGGATCTTGACCTACTATTGTTCCTGCAGGAAAAAGTGAACTACATATTTCACTCACTGAGCCTAATATAAAACTGTTATTGTTTAATATTATAGTTGCGTCATCTATAGTTAAACCGACGACATCAGGCACAGTATATTGCCACAAGAAATAGGGATATGTTACATTTTCCACAATTCCCCAAACAGTTCCAAATTGCCAGCCTTTATATGTATTCTGTTGTTTCATTTGTGCTGTTGTTTTGCCCGTACCACCTGCAGAGGTTGTCCATCCGGAGGTCTCAGTATTCCAATAACTTGACTGAACTAATCCTGCAGAACGATAGCCAATTAATCCTCCTGTATTTGAGGCACCAGCAACAGAGCCTGTTGAATACGAATATCGTATCTTTCCATTTAACGTAAAGGAGCCAACTAAACCTCCAATATTTGAGACATAACCTAAAACTGAACTGTATGAATAACATCTGCTAATTGAAGCCCGTTTGGCTACACTTCCTCCTACTAAACCTCCAACACTATTATTTCCAACAACGCTACCCATAGAATAACATTGTTCAACAATGCTTTCATTACGGCCAACTAAACCACCTACAAAGTTTGTTCCTGTTACGGATGTTGTGTTGGAATAACTTCTTCGTATGTTTCCAATATTATAACCGACAAGGGCGCCTGTATTTTCCGATGCTACAACTGACCCACCTTGGGTATTACATTTCTCTATGGTTCCACTGTTTCTACCTGCAATTATACCTACATTATTTCTTCCTGTAATAGAACTATCTTCAAAAACTACATTTGTTATTATCCCAGTTGATGAAACATTATTTAATAAACCAACATAATCAGTTAAGGGGCGGTTAATATACAAATTATTGATCTTATATCCTTTACCGTCAAGCCTGCCTGTAAATGGCGTTGCTAATGAACCAATGGGCAAAAAACCTTGTCCACCATTCCAGTTAACGGTATCAGACGCATCAATATCCTGTGTTAATTCATATTCACCATTGAGGGGATATAGAGGTGAATTGCCTATGCTTTGCAATTCCTCTATAGTGCTTATAGTAGTTGCAGACCAACCATGAAAAGCCACCATGAATGATACAAGAATAACAAATAACACTGACTTAGCAATAGATTTTGAATGAAGATTAAATGATAGTTTGTTTTTCATATACTAACTCCTTCCTTAAAATAATTTCATTATTTAAATTCAAAACCAACTATTTTTATTCCTATAACCTAATTTTTTTATTTTTTAATATAATTTTATACTAACTTTGCCAGAAAAGTCAATATTTTTAAGTGAAAAAAGCATTTTTTTATAATATTTTAATTGTTTTTATATTAGTTAATTATTTGACAATGTCAATTAATTAACATTTTATTAGAAGTAATGATAACATATTGGCATTTAAGAAACGTTGGTTTAGGATGTTATATTAAGTGCTCAGGATTATTTTTAGAGATAAAAACAATCTTCTCTAATTGAATAGGTCTATATATTACAATTCAAAAATAAAGTATGTTTTATAAAATATTAAAAGGTTATGAGTATATGCTTTATATAATTTAAGGCAATTTTCACTATATAAAACTAAGAATATTGAAAAAGAGAAAAACGTCAGCTCCCAACGATTTTATGAAGAGATTATATCACCCTCATCGAAATCCTTTATAAGTATTGTTTTTTTGATGATGTAAAACTTTTTATTAGTTCAGTCTCACAAATAAGTCGTTTGTGCTAAGCTATTCTGTGATACTAATGGTATTGTTATTAAAACATTTTTGTTCAAATATTTTATGGATTAAGATTATGACAATTAATGTTTATCGGGCTATATGATTATTTGCCATTTATATATGCGGAAGGATTTATTTGGTATTCTGCTATTTTCCTGTAAAGGGTACTTTTGCCAATTCCGAGTAATTCAGCGGAAGAAACAACATTTCCTTGACATCGTTGTAATGCTTTTATAATATGCTCTTTTTCCATTTCTTCAAGTGTAAGAAATTTTTCCGTGGTGTATTCTTTTAATTCTGTGGCAAGGTCTTGAGGCTGAATTATGTCTGCTCGTGCTACGACAGCGGAGCGTTCGATTAGGTTTCGTAATTCACGGACGTTACCATACCAAGGTTGGCTGTCCAACCATTTTAATGCTTGGGGAGAGAACTGTTTGGGTCGCACAGGAAATCTTCGTCTCACTTGCTGTAAGAAATAATCGGCGAGAATTGGTATATCGTCGCGTCGTTCACGAAGGGGTGGTATAGTAATAACGAAGGCATTTAGTCGGTGGAATAGGTCTCTTCGAAATCTGCCCGCATTAACTTCTGCGGGTAGGTCTTTATTCGTGGCACATAGGACACGGACATTAACATGAATATCAGTATTTCCACCGACCCTTCTGAAAGTTCCTGTTTCAATTGCTCGAAGGAGTCGAGCTTGATGAGAAAGGCTAAGGTCTCCGATTTCATCTAAAAACAGGGTTCCATTATCTGCTTCTTCCATTAATCCTATTTTTGTTGTGTGTGCCCCTGTAAAAGCTCCTTTTTCATGACCAAAGAGTTCACTTTCAAACAACTCGTCAGGAATAGCCGCACAGTTAACAACAACCAGTTTTTTCTGGGCACGATGAGAAAGGTTATGTATTAATCTTGCAACGAGTTCCTTACCTGTGCCTGTTTCGCCAAGGATTAAAACACAGAGGTCTGACCGAGCACAATCACGTGCAAGAGCACGAACCTTTTGTATTGCTTTGCTATTTCCTATAAGGGGGTCAAAATTAAGTCCCCCTGCAATTAATTGTTGATTTTCCCATTCTAACTGTTGCATCCGTTCAGCGGCACGAATATAAGGAGCTAACGTATGAGCCATTGCCAGTAAGTATTCAAGGTCTGCCTCCTCATAAAACCGATGAGGCGTATCTGCACTGATAACAAAGGCACCTATAATTTCTTTGCCTAATGCGATGGGTGCAATTACCGTGTTGCGAACCACTGTTTCGCCATTTCTAAAAAATCTTTCTGGATAGAGCACTCCGCGGGGAGATTCTCTTATCTGTGATAGCAACTGGAGCAAGGTTGGTGTCCCTGAAACGACCTGTGTTGCTTCTATGGGATACACTGAAAATTGGAGAGGGTCATTTAAAAATTGCACGAGGCATAGGAAATCTGGACTAAACCGTTCTTTGATTGTTTTCAGAACATAATTGACAATATCCTCAACTTTATACAGTTGACTCAATGTTCTTGCTAATGAGAATAAACCGACAAGTTCTTCCGCAGTTCGTGGGTTTCCTGATTCAAATAGACTTTGCGGAGAGCCTTCAATAAAGACAGGGGAACCTATTTTCAATGGTCGGGTCGCTCTTAACTTCTTTGTTTCATCTGACTCTTCACCAACTTTATGAATTATTGTGCCTACTGAAAAAATGATGCTTCCAACGCCAATATCATCTCCGGGCTTAAGCACCTTTTCTTTGACAGGATGCCCGTTAACAAATGTTGAATTACTGCTTCCGAGGTCGCGTACTATTAACTCTGAGCCCGAAATAAATATCTGACAATGATGCCGAGATATGAGAGGGTCTTCAATAACGATGGAACAAACTGGGTCTCTACCAATGGTTAAAGGGGTATCCTCTGGAACTATCCATGCCCCACCTTTGACATAACCGGAGCGAGCGGTAATAATAAATTTCTGATTTTCTTCCTTTTTATAAGACATAACTTTCCCTTTCTTATATAATAGCATACAACAAAATAAAACAGAATTCAACTTTCCCAATTTGGGAAAAATATTGTTCCCAATTTGGGAAAATCGGGTTCTATTTCCATTTTTTGGAAATGAAAAATTACATAAAATTGCTACAAATCAATGAGATAAGTCAATAAATAGTTTTGGCATAAGTATTGCTACATATTAAGTACAACAATTGAATAAGAAAGTAGGTACTCCTGAGGAAGGAGTGAGAGTATATTTTAAGAGCCCACAGTCAAAGCAAAAAATTTAACAAGGGCTGCGGCTTGCTCCTCTGTGGGCTCTATTGTCTTCATAATCCTAATATATTCTTCTCATGCTCGCTTACCCTTTATATCATTTCCAAATTATACCCTCCCTTAATTACCGCTTCCAAAACAAACCAAATCTCTCATCTCTCTTTCCCTTTATCCATCGCTCCCCAAAGAGGGTCGTGCAGAGGGTAAAAACATACCCTAGCCGCCGATTCAAAAGAATCGGCGGTTTTTTTATTTTAAATTTCAGAAAATTAATTTGGTTATATAAACTACTTATTTTGGTAGTTTTATAATTTAAGTTTGTCTACCAAGATTTTTGCATATACCCTTTTTCGAAATTGTTTTACTTTCTAAAGTATAATTTATTACATGTGCGTGTAATGTTTCTGAAGAACATTTTTTAATAAGGATTCATAATCAATGGCAATAGAGCCTCATGGTGGAGTATTAGTTAATCGTTTTGTTTCTATAGTGGAAAGAAATGTTAAACGTGAAGAAGCAAAGAGATTAAAATCAATTCAATTAGACGAATATTTATCATTTGATTTGGACTGTATAGCAAAAGGGATATTTAGTCCTTTAGAAGGTTTTATGTGTGAAGAGGAAACATTATCTTGTTTAGAGACGATGCATTTACGACCGGGGATTCCATGGACTATCCCTATTTTGTTGGATGTGTCTTCAAAAAAAGCAGAGGAAATAGAAATAGGAGAAAACGTAGCTTTATATGATACAGAAGAGCAACTGATTGGAATTATCACAGTTAGAGATAAATTCTGTATTGATAAAAAATACCTTGCAGAAAAAGTATATGGTACTCTTGATGATAAACATCCTGGTGTAAAGAGAACTTATGGATTAGGGGATGTTTTTATATCGGGTCGGGTAGAGGTTTTTGAAAAGAAAGTTATAGAATTTGAAGAATACAATTTGCCTCCAGAGGCAACGCGACATTATTTTGAACAGAAAGGTTGGAATCGAATTGTTGCTTTTCAAACGCGTAATCCAATTCACAGAGCTCATGAATATCTTACAAAATGTGCGTTAGAAATTTGTGATGGGTTACTAATCCATCCATTGATGGGGACAACCAAAAGTGATGATATACCGGGGAGTATCCGTATGGAATGCTATAAAGCTCTGATTGATAATTATTATCCCAAGGAACATGTGTTACTAAGTATTATGCCAGTGAATATGAGATATGCCGGTCCTAAGGAAGCAATTATGCATGCTATTGTTAGGAAAAATTATGGTTGTACGCATTTTATTGTAGGTAGAGACCATGCTGGCGTAGGGAATTATTATGGGACGTATGATGCTCAAAAAATATTCGATAAATTTGAGCCAAATGAATTAAAAATCACGCCTCTATTTTTTGACCATTCTTTTTATTGTCGGGCATGTGGTAATATGGCATCTATCAAAACATGTCCACACGATAACACAAAGCATGTTGTTTTAAGTGGAACGAAGGTTAGGGAGATGTTAAAGAATGGTGAAACATTGCCTGAGGAATTTACTCGGCCTGAGGTGTCATCTGTATTGCAGAGATGGGCACAAGGTGAAAAGGCATAAATTATTTACGAATATAAGAGGGAATCATGAGAGTAGGAATTAACTTGTTTGCTTCAGATGAGTATGAGCCGGATGACCTCTTTTCCCGTTTTATTTATAAATGTCTTGTTCATGCTGTTAATTTGCAAGAAACTACTGAATTTTTTGTATTTAAAAATACACCGACAAGTGGTGAACGGTGGGCAGGCTGGCATGTTATAACAGAAGAAGCTAAACGTGGAAACTTTCTTTCAACACTTTCACTTCGCAGTTCGGTATTAGGTTCATTATTGAGGCAATACAAAATAGACGTTGTAATTACGCCGTTAGAGACAGCCCATTTGATTACATCAGTTCCTTGTATTCCTTTAATCATTCAGATGGAAAACTGGTATCATGGTTTTTTGAGAGATGATTTTTTTAAGAAGCGAGATATAAAACGGATATTTTATGAAAGTCCTCTTTGGTTTACAGCCACAGAATATGCACGGCGGAGTTGTTTAGATGTTTGGAAAGTTCCCCTTAATAAAATTATAACGTTATCGGCTGGCGTTGAATCGATACTTTCACAACCTTCATCTCCCTTAATATCACCTCCGTACATTATTTCTGCTATTGATGATGCTACTATAAATCATTTGGAAGAGACATTGGAAGTTATTCATCATTTTTGTAAAGAGTATCCGCACACCATCGTGTTTATAGGTAAACGCCATCCAAAAGAACCGGAAACATGGGGAGATGATATATTCCGAATTGAAGAGTGTCCGGACCAAACCTTAGCGGGGCTTTTCCAGCATGCTACCGCCTTTGTTTATCCTGCTATTCATGATGGGAGTGCACTTCGACCTATCGAGGCAATGCAATCTGGAACCTGTGTTATTACTCCTATGATACCTGCTATTGAGGAACGTTGTGGGGAGTTGCCTTTTTATTATCATGCGGAGAGTACCGCTTCGCTTAGTGCTGTACTCCATCGGGTCATAAATCTGCCAAAAGAAGAAAGAGCAGAACGAATACGATTAGGACGATTAAGAGTTGTTGAGTATTCATGGGAACAAACGACATGGAAGCTAATTACATCCTTAAAACGAATATGATAAAAATCATTTTGCACTTAAACGATTTTTCTTTTATTATAAATACAAATTTCACATTAAAAATTAACATAGAGGGAAGTGAACGATGAGTTTTGTAATTGGTATCGATGTCGGCACAAGTGGCACTAAAATTGTAGCCATTAATGAAAAAGGAACCGTTGTTGCGTCTGTTACCAAAAATTATGACTTAAAAAGTCCGAAACCTGGTTGGGCGGAACAGAACCCACTGGATTGGAAAAAGGCTGTATTTGATGGTCTTTCAGAAATATGCCAGAGCATTAATAGTATGGAAGTGCGGTCTATTGGTTTAACGGGACAAATGCATGGTTCTGTTTTTTTAGATGAGAGAGGTGATGTTTTATATCCTGCTATTTTATGGTGTGACCAACGAACAGCAAAACAATGTGACAAAATTAATGAGATTGTTGGAGAAACAGAACTTCTTCGAATGGTTTCTAATCCTGCTTTGACAGGTTTTACAGCACCAAAAATTTTATGGTTACGAGATGAAGAACCAGACGTGTATAAAAAAGTCAAACATGTACTTTTGCCTAAAGATTATATTCGCTATGAGCTTACAGGTGAGTTTGCTTCCGATGTTGCGGATGCGTCCGGGACTTTGCTTTTTAATGTAAATCAACGGTGTTGGCATCAGGAGTTACTAAACAAGCTTGAAATTCCTATAGAGTGGTTACCCAAAGTTTATGAAGGACCTGAAGTAACAGGGGTTATTAAGTCCTCTGTCGCCGAACAGCTTCGTTTGCCACCTAATACAGTTGTCGTTGCAGGAGGGGGAGACCAAGCGGCAGGTGGTGTAGGTTGCGGTGTTGTTCAATCTGGAATTGTTTCCGCTTCGTTAGGCACAAGTGGCGTTGTTTTCGCATTCTCAGAAAGCGTTCACACAGACCCACAAGGACGAGTTCACACATTTTGCCATTCTGTACCTGGGGCTTGGCATGTCATGGGTGTAATGCTTAGTGCAGGTGGTTCATTGCAATGGTTTCGAAACAAATTATGTCAGGAAGAGATAACAAAATCAAAAGAGACAGGAATTGACCCTTATGTTTATATAACTCAATCTGCGGAAAAAGTACCAATAGGTGCTAACGGTCTTTTGTTCCTTCCTTACCTTACGGGGGAACGAACGCCTCATAAAGACCCATACGCAAGAGGTGCATTTATTGGTTTATCTTTAATGCATGGGAAAGCTGAAATGGCTAAAGCGGTATTAGAAGGGGTTGCTTTTGGGATGCGAGACAGTGTTGAGATTATGAAAGGGATGGGGATACCTATTAACGAGGTTCGTATATCTGGTGGAGGGGCAAGAAGTACATTATGGAGACAAATTATGGCAGATGTATGTAAAGTACCTATGGTAGTAATTAATGTTGATGAAGGTCCTGCATTTGGAGCGGGTTTATTAGCGAGTATTTCTGCAGGGATGTTCTCTTCACTAACAGAGGCATGTTCCAGCATAATTAAGGAAATAGAGCGGGTTGAACCTGACCGCACAAAAGCAGATGAATATGAATTTTGGTATCAAGAATATAAATCTGCCTATACTGCATTAGCACCTGCTTTTCATCGAATTGGAAAATCAATGGAAAGATAGAGGGGAATGAATTGGAAATGTTAGAAGAGTCGGATATGTCAGACAGGTCAGATATTTCGGAGAAATGAAAAAATTGATATTAGTAGTTTAGGTGCTTATATTCTGTCGTAATTCAGATAAAATAGTGAATAATCGCTCTGATAGATTATTAATAGATGTTAAGTATTGTTTCCCTTTACCTTCTCGGATGCTAAGTCGGTATTGAATAAGGTCACCTGCATATTTAATAACTTCATCTCTATATTTTTCTACTATAGATTTTTTGCCTTCAATAAGTAGACGGCACATAACGCCATCACAAGCACATAAAATTGAGCCAGCCTCGAACAATTTTCCACGAACTAAAGAAATATCTTCTGTCGCATATATTGTGTCTGTTATTTGATTCCTTATTTCTATCAATTTAAGTAAGTTCTGTATTGATTGTTTTTCTTTTAGATTATTAATTTTTTCTTCTAACTTGTCAATAGTTGGTTGGAATGGTCGTAGTAAATTGAGGTCAATATTAATTTGCCGTTCAATATGTTCAAAAATTCTTTTTAGGATAACATCACCCCAATATTGGCATTCTTCTGGGGTCGCAATTAATAGGATTTGACCTTGTCCTGGGAACATTTCCCGATGAAAAGAGGATGGAAGTTCTTCCCATTGATAAGTTCTTACAAATTGTGTAGCATCGTAAACACGATAATTATCTGGTAATGATTTGGGTAAGGTTACATTTACCCCCGTAACTTCTGAAGAATCCTGATTAACGATATATAGTAGCCAATAATTATCACCTTTTAGCCATGAAGTCGTTATTACATTTATACTGTCTGGACAGCGTGAACGTTGGTGTTTACGGACCTGTATACTTGGGACAAAATCAGGTGGTTTAGATGGTTTTGCCAGCATTACTAATGGAGCAAGTACAAAGAATCGGCCTAATCGGCTTCCTAATTCTTGCCATACATCACTAAATGTTAAGAAAGGACCTGTCAATGAACGTTGGCATTCACTGCCTACCCATAAGGGCATATTATGGTAGGAGTATGTAATCCAACCATGTGCCCCGCTGGAAATGGCAAGGTTTATCATTAAACGGATTTCTGGTGCTGAATTCCATTCGGGAGCACCTGAACCAAATATAAATGTTGGACCTATTGCCCATAAATGTCCATTCTTGATGAATTGTACATGTGTCCGTAATACCTGTCCTAATTCCCATGGGTTTCTTGACTTCCAATGGCTTAGCCCACTCACTGATGATAAAGATGCATATAAGGGGAAAGCATTTGCTTCTCTGGTAAGGTAGATAACAGGATGGTTTGTGTCTATTTGTTCTATTTTTTTCTTTATCTGGACATACCCTTCTAATTCGCTGTCTGTAGGATTTTCTTTAATAATCCAACCGAAGAGATTTTCGCGAGTTGCATTTCGTTTAATCGTTTGTTCTTTTTCTTTAAATAAAACAGATGCTTTAGGAGTATCTAATTGAGTTGTTTCTTCTTCTAAGGGAATTATAACCTTTATTCCGTATTTTTTCGATATATCAAAAAGAACATCCTGGTCGCCAGGGAGAAATTCATAAAAATTTTCAATGATTACGACATTATGATGATGAAGGGATATGTCTTCAAATAACAAATCCAAATAAGTTGCCAAGTCGGTTCTCAAAAGGTGAGACATATTCCTTGCAGTATTAGCATTAATATATGTCCCAACAGGAAAGATATTGTCTAATATCGGATAGGAGATAGGTTTTTCTGAAACATATTTTGAAACATCTATATTTTTAAGGATTTTGTTTTCCTCATCGGTTGCAGAACGAAATCGTATACTGTGGATATAAAGAGTCTCCTTTGTAGTAGTAAATGAATATAACCGTATTGCAAGATGTTCCATTTTACTTGGGAAGTCTTTGTAAGCCCATGCACGAGCAACAGTTGTCCATTTTGGCTCTATATTTAGAAACTCAAAAAATTGACCTGTTATATAGTGCCATGTCCAAGCAGGGATAGATTTGCCATATTGTACACGATAGGTTATTTCTATAATCGGGTATTCTTTATGGGAGATAGGGAAATGAGGGACATTACGGCTTCGGGTCGTTAGTGGCACCCAGAAACTCGGAGTTTGCATATCTTTCATCAGATTGAGTCTGGATGTGTGTGTAAAGTCGCCTGTAAAATTAAGTATTTTCTCTCCATCTATGTTCTCAACTCTTTTTTCGCAGTGTATCCCTTGCCATTCTCGTTCTGCTGGGTCATCTTCTGATGACCACTTTGCTAAGTCATCTGCATAAAAAGTAATGTGTTTGCGTTCATCTCTTTCTTTTTGGCTTGGGATTTCTTTTATCCCTTTTAATAAACCTCGATATACAAATTGGCTTTCTATCATTTATTTGGTCTCTCTTTGGGCTTCAAGGGCACGTCTTTTTTGTGAACGTCGCAAGAAAAACTCATCGGCACACACGCCGGCAAGAATGGCTCCACCAATAACGACATATTCTAACTCACTCCGAATGCCTAAAATGTTTACCAGATTTCTCAGAACCATAATCAAAGCAATTCCTAAAATAACTCCGGGGACGTTTCCAGTACCGCCTCGTAAACTGCATCCACCTAATACTGCTCCTGCTACTGCGTATAATTCATAAAAACTACCAAAATCAGATGGCTGGACGGAATTTACTTTAAATGCAAATAAAATGCCTCCAATTCCAGCGATAAGGCTACAAATAACATAAGCCATAAGTTTAAGTCGATTGGTTTGGATTCCACTAAAACGGGCGGACTCTTCGTTGGCACCTAATGCGAATAAGTGTCTGCCCATAGGTGATAAATGAAGGAATATGCCTACAATAATGGCGAAAATAATCATGATGACTAAAGGTGCTGCAACTAAGTCTAATAAGAGAGCGATGGTCGATGGTGGTGACCCACCAGTTGGCTGTAAGGAAGGGAACCAGTCTAAAAGACTACCTTTGCCTAACCATTTCCAGTTTGATAATGCATTTCCAAACCCTTGGGTTGTATCCTTGGCAAAAAATCGGGCAAAACTTCGATATGCAAATAAACCGCATAACGTTACTACGAAAGGCTGAATATTAAAATAGGAAATGAGAACTCCATGCCACACGCCGATTAATGCGGAGATGCAAATTGCCAATGGAAATACTAAAAATGGTGACCATCCTTCTCCTTTATTAATTAATATGCAGGCGATAACAGAAATTAGACATACTACACTGCCTAAGGAAAGGTCAATACCCCCTGTAATAATTACTACGGATTGAGCCAAAGCCAAAATCCCGAACAAGCCAATCCATGGAAGTAAGTTTTTGAAGTTTGTTAAGGATAAGAAATTACTTGAAAAGGGTAATCCTAATGCTCTTCCATGTTGATACCAATGTAACCATTCCCATGAATAGGCTAATATGCATAATACAATAATTAATCCAATTAAACCGAGTGTTTTCCGCATTATAGGTTACCTTTTGGAAATTATTAAGATTTCCCTAATATCTGTTTTAGTTCAGACCAGAACGTATCTACATTTTCACGTGTAACTGATAATGTAGGGATAAAAATTTGTTTGTTTTCAGGGATGCTGGTTGTGTTTCCTTCCGCAAGTTCTTTTAAGACTTTGACGGATTGATATCCAAACTCAAAGGGTCTTTGTACTACTGTTCCGTAAATATGTCCATCTTTCACGCCTTGTAATGTTTCATCTTCTTCATCAAAGCATACAATCTTTACCTGCCCTAATTTTCCTGAGTCACGAACACCATTCAAGATTGCGGGTCCATTATAACTCCACAAGCCGACGAAACATGCCACATCTGGATAACGGACTAATGCATCCTGAACATTGGCTATGGCTTTGGCACGGTCTGTCTCGTCTGTACGCACATCAATTATTTGGTGTCCTGTTGATTCGATTTGCTTTTTTAAGCCGTCTAAACGGTCTCGTGCATTTTGTGCATCTAACGTCCCGACACAGACAATTATTTTAGAGCCTGGTGGAGTACAAGCCTGAATTAATTTACCTGCTTCAACTCCTGCGTCGAAATTATTTGTTCCGATGTAGCATTTTCTTAAACTGTTAGGGGCATCACTATCTTGTGTAATAAGATTGGTTTTTTTAGCCGCCTCGTTTAACATTTCTGTTTGATTTTCGGGGTCTTTTGGACTTATTGCAATGCCAGCAACACCTAATGTAATTAGATCTTGCAATATCTGCTGTTGTTGTTCTGCAGTTCCTGCTGAAGGGATGCGAAAAATAACATCTACACCAAAATCTTGTGCCGCTTTTTTCGTTCCTGCCTCGGCTATCTTCCAGAAATCCGACGCATTATTTGTGATAAAAGCCACTTTTATCTTTTGGGTAGAGGTCGGCGATTTCTGTTGTGTAGAAGGTGGTGTGGTAGGAGAAGTTTGTTGTTGTCCACCACAACTGGTAAGAAAGAACAATGATGCTATGACAGTTGTAATACTGAATAGTTTCGTGAAATTACGGCACATTTTTATTCCTCCTTAAAAACTGATTAATAATGGTTTAGATTTATAGTTTATCCTATTTATATGCATATTATTCAACATCATTTATAGGTTCTTTTTTATTTTGTCTTTTTAATTCATGAGTTAAAATATGTTTTGCATTAGGAAGTGACTTAAAATAAAAAATGGCTTTCAGTATTTGTTTTTCGTTTTCATAGAGGTCGCCATTTGCTTTTAGTTTAGTAGTTCTCATTGAAAAGGCATGATAAAGAGTAATCGCAGCTGCAACAGAAATATTAAAACTTTGTGTAAAACCATACATAGGGATAAAAACCCGTTCATCAGCCTCGTTAATAATTTCTTTTGAGACACCTTGATGTTCATTCCCGAATACAATTGCAGTTGGTTCTAAAAAATCAATTTCCTGAATAGGTCTTGCAGAGTCAAACGTAGTTGTGTATATTTTGTATTTTCGATTTTTTAGGTAAGAGATGCAGTCTGTGGTATTTTTCCATCGGAAAATATCAAGCCATTTTTCTGCACCTTGAGCGACACGATTTGCTTCACGGTATCTAACACTGGTTTCTATAACATGGACAGACTGAAAGCCCAATGCCTCTGACGTCCGCAATACAGCATTTATATTTCCTATATCATATAAACCATCTAAAACAGGGGTGATTGTATATGTTCTTCCTTCAATTACCTGCTCAATACGATTCGCTCTTTGTTCCGTTAACCATGGTTTAAGTGCTTGCAATATTTGTATAGATGAGCAGATAATATCATCCATCTTTAACGGTTCTTTATATGGGAAATACGGATGTAACATAGTTTCTTTCATAAAAAAAGTTTACTATAAAATATCGTCCTTGTTATATGATTTATATAACTGATATTATATCTAATATGTATATTTTTTTACCTTTTACTGAATGTTTATTATGGGTATAATTATTGCATTTGCAAATCAAAAAGGTGGTGTCGGTAAAACCACAAGTGCTGTAAATATTTCGGCATGCCTTGGCAATGAGGGATATAAAACGTTGTTAATTGACCTTGACCCTCAGGGCAATGCCACTCAAGGACTTGGAATAGATAAGTATACGGTGGAAAATACTACCTATTCTGTGTTATTGCTTGGTTTTCCTATTGAAAGTGCAATAAAACTGACAGAATATAAAAATCTATATATACTTCCGTCCAATAGAGATTTGGCTGGAGGTGAGGTCGAACTGGTGGATATAGAAAATCGGGAATCAAAATTAAGAGAGAAAATAAGTGCGATTATTGAGAATTTTGATTTTATTATTATAGATTGTCCACCAGCTTTGGGACTTTTAACTATCAATGGTCTTGTAACAGCACATAAAGTTATTGTTCCCTTACAGTGTGAATATTATGCGTTGGAAGGATTGGGGGAACTATTGCAAACGGTCAAACGAATACGAGACAATTTTAATCCCAGTTTGACGATATTAGGAATTCTTTTAACGATGTACCAACACACCAATTTATCCAAGCAGGTTGCGATGGATGTTCAGCAACATTTAGAGAATTTAGTGTTTAATACCATTGTTCCAAGGAATGTAACTTTAAGTGAGGCACCGAGTTATGGGAAGCCTGTTATATATTATGATGGCAAATCAATTGGAGCACAAGCATACATTGCACTAACGAAGGAGATTTTATCCCGTGAGTTTCAGTAAAAAGAAAGCATTAGGAAAAGGTTTAGATGCGATACTTGGACCTCTTCGAATAGGAGAAGGGGAAAAGGCTGATTCCGATGTAAATAAGGTTTCATCAGAGCAGATTTTATTATTACAACCCCAAAATATTCTGCCGAGCAAGGTGCAAACACGTAAAACATTTAATGAGGAATCTTTACAAAGTTTGGCAGACTCTATCAAAAAACATGGTTTACAGGAGCCTATTATTGTCCGCAAATCGGGGGATAAATATGAATTAGTATGCGGAGAACGACGATTACGTGCATGCATTATTGCGGGACTTAATGAAATACCTGCACTATGCAGGAACATATCTGATGATGAATCAATACTTTTGGGCTTAATTGAGAATATTCAGAGAGAAGACTTAAATCCGATTGAGGAGGCAGAGGCTTATCAAAGTATATTGGAGCGTTTTGGTTGGTCTCAGGAACAATTAGCAGAAACGATTGGTAAAGACCGTTCCAGTGTTTCTAACTCTATACGATTACTGTCGCTTCCATCAGCAGTGCAGATGCTTGTTGTGGATGGAAAGTTAAGTATGGGGCATGCTCGTGCATTATTAGGATTAAATTCTCCACAACTCATAATAGAAGTTGCCAACAAAATTATTAACCATGGTTTGTCAGTTCGTCAGACTGAACAACTTGTAATGGGACTTAAAAGTGGAGAAAGGAAAAAGCCTCTTACTCCAAAGAAAATTAAGAACCCCCATATTATAGAAATTGAACAGGAACTATCAAGAAGATTGGGAACGAGAGTGAATATTAAACATGGAAATTCAGGGAAAGGTAAGATAGAAGTAAATTATTTTTCGAACAATGAGCTAACAAGAATATTAACCATTTTAGGGATTTCATTGGAATGAAAAGGAAGGGCTAATTATGATTGATATTCGTCTAATCCGATCTGACCTAGAATTTGTACGTAATACATTAGCAAAGAGAGGAAAAGAAATTCGATTCGATGAGTTATTGAAAATAGATAGTATTCGTAGGGAAAAATTACATAGATGTGAATTACTCAGAGCGGAACAGAATCGTACTGGGGAAATAATAGCTCAGAAGAAGAAACAGAAAGAAAATGTGGATGACCTTTTGATATCAATGAGTAATATTAAGCAACAAATTGCAGAGTTAGAAGAAGAATTAAAAAGTTTAGATGAACAAATCGAACAAATATTACTTACTATTCCAAATCTTCCTCATGAAAGTTTACCTATCGGTAAAGACTCGAATGACAATCGAGTTGAGAGGAGATGGTCAACACCACGCAATTTTGATTTTGAGCCGTGGGACCATGTTCAGTTAGGGGAATATCTTCATATTTTTGACTTTGACCGTGCTGTTAAAATTGCTAAGACACGATTCTCCTTATCTATGGGCATTGGAGCCTTATTAGAGAGGGCTCTTATTAATTTTATGCTGGATGTTCATACAAAACAACATGGTTATAAAGAAGTATTGCCTCCATTTTTGGTTAATTCTGCAACTATGCAAGGAACAGGACAACTTCCAAAGTTTGCGGAAGACCTGTTTCGCATTGATAATTTTGATTTATGGCTTATCCCAACTGCGGAGGTTCCTGTTACGAATATTCATAGAGATGAAATTATTCTAAATGAACAACTTCCCTTGAAATATGTTGCTTATACCCCTTGTTTTAGGAGTGAGGCTGGTTCTTATGGGAAAGACACACGTGGTATGATTCGACAGCATCAATTTAATAAAGTAGAGTTAGTAAAATTTTGTAGACCTGAGGAATCGTGGGATGAATTGGAAAAACTTACAAATGATGCAGAACATATATTGCAATTATTAGGGTTGCCGTATCAGGTCGTAACACTATGTACAGGAGATTTGGGTTTTTCTTCAGCCAAGACATACGACCTTGAAGTGTGGTTGCCAGGACAAAATTGTTATCGTGAAATTAGTTCTTGTTCTAACTTTACTGATTTTCAAGCACGTAGAGCAAATATTCGTTTTAAGCGTGATAAAAAACCTGAGTTTGTCCACACATTAAATGGTTCAGGACTTGCAGTAGGTAGGACTGTAGTTGCTATCCTTGAAAATTATCAACAACCTGACCATACAGTTGTTATACCTGAAGTTTTAAAACCATATATGCATGGATTAGAAAGGATTGAACCATAGTTATGAATGAGATTATGGAGAAAACAGCCCAAATTATTGCTAACTCAAAAAATGTTGTCGCTGTAACAGGGGCAGGTATCTCTGTGGAAAGTGGTATTCCTGATTTTAGAAGTCCTGGTGGGCTATGGTCTAAATATCCTCCGGAAGAATATGCTACGTACGAAGCTTTTATTGACAATCCAGATAAAGTATGGGAACTGTTTTATGAGATAGGGGAGACTATCTCAAAAGCAAAACCGAATATGGCACATATTGCCCTTGCAAAGTTGGAAGAACTTGGTCATTTGGTAGCGGTAATAACACAGAATATTGATAATTTGCACTATGAAGCAGGGAATAATACTGTTATTGAGTATCATGGAAATGCAAGAACCCTTTATTGCCCAGCATGTGGACGAAGAAGGCCAATGAGTCTTTCACATCGAAATCATGGGGCACCACGTTGCGAATGTGGTGGATTTATGAAACCCGATGTCGTCCTATTTGGTGAACCTATTCCATCGAGGGCATTATTTACAGGTGAAACATTAGCGAAAAGTTGTGAGGTGATGTTGGTAATTGGAACATCTGCACAGGTATATCCTGCGGCATCACTTCCATATACTGCTAAACAATGGGGGGCAGTGGTAATCGAATTTAATACGGTCAGAACTCCTTTTACAGAGTCCGTTACGGATTACTTTATTGAGGGACCAGTTGGGCATACGTTGCCAGAAATTGTTCGGAAAGTAGAAGAGATAGATAAGAATAAAATAGACAAATAAAAGTAATTTTGCTATAATTAATTTATGGAATATGTGAATTCCAAACAAAGGAGCATGAAGCATGGCTATTTATGAATACCATGCAATAAGAGCAGAAGGAGATTTTGAGAAGTCTTTTATAGGTGGAGTTGTAATAGCAAAGAATAGGCAGGAAGCCAAAGAAAAACTGCGTCAGAAGGGTCTCAAAGCAACTATGTTGCGAAGGGCAAAAGGACTAATGGCAGTAATTAAATGGTTTGACGCAGATATTCGGTGATTTCTCTGTAATATACAATAAAATACTTCTCTAGTTAATTGATTAGTGGGGGTATTTTGCTATGTATCAGTCTGGATAAATATCGGGAACAATTACCACCCTTGTGCTAAATACATAATCTAAGTCTTTTAACTCTGGAGAATAAGGTGCTGGTCCTGGGAATTTAACCTGGATAAAGAAGGCAGTCCAACCCTGTTTTGGAACAGGAACTGTTGCCACATACGGAATAATTTCATTCTCTTCAAATTCGCATACACAGGCAGGTTCTTCTTCTCCATCTACTCCTCCTGTTTCACCTTCTTCTACAATGCTGGATTTTGCCAAGGTATTAGACGAATCTAACTTTGTAATTTTAAGTGGTATATTATTATTTTTGAATTGCTCTACTGTTAAATTATCTACTCCTTCGGATAAATTGAATGCATTTAATAATTCTGCCACATTAATTTCTTGTTCATGTGTAGAAGAAAGAGTTAACAACCCTGAAGAAGGAATATATTTGATAGACCAGGTTTCTTCATTTGCTATTACGGAATCGTTGTTAACCCCAACACAATCAATATTAGAGTTCTTTAAGGTAATCCCGTATATGTTATTTCTATTTGCATACAATAGGTCTGTACTCTCATTTGTGTTACATGTTGGTGTTATTGGATAAGTTGATTTTATCCAGTTCAGAGCAAATTGTATTTTATTTATCCATTTTTCAGCCTCTGTTTGCTGATTTGGTGTTATTGCAATTGCCTCGCCGTCATTATTAACAATCAAACTTGAAATAAACAAACCGACTGGAGCAAGTGAAACAAAGGTAGAATTGTTTTGTGTTGGCTTCCATACAGAAAAGATTAAATTATCGGTATTGGATGAGATAAGAATTGTATTATTGGTAGTTGTAACTTTAATCCCATCATCCCACTGTAGAATATTAGCCCAAACCAATTGTTCATAGTTTATGCCCGCACCATCAGCAATACCGTGAATAACATCCATCCACTCCGATGGCATATATGAAGCTAAATGGATTAGGGTTTGTTTTTCTTCAGCACTTAGCGAAGATAAATTTATGTTCGAGGTAATCTCAAATACTTCATTTTGTAATAATCTACCATAATGATAACCCATTTGATAATAAGTTCCTTCAAGATATACCCAACGTTGATTTTCGTTATTTTCCATAGTGCCCAAAATACCTTGTCCACCTATCGAGTTAACATTTTCTTCTGGATATGACTTCTCACCAGATGTGGGGATTTCAAGTATTGCTTCAGGAGCATATCCTGGATCGCCTCCACATTCAGGGCAGAATGGCCTTAATTTTTCGCTTGTCCATCCAAGCCCAATAGTATTTAGTCTGAAATCACGAGCATCTTTATTTGTTGCCTGCCATAATAACACTTCTTTGGGTCGAGTGATAGCATCAAGACGAATACGGAAAGCTCTCTTCTCTACATCTGGCTCTGATGTGTCTTCTTCAACCCACCAGAAGAATTTAGGACGTTCTTGATTGTTTATTACAGAGATGTAAAATGCCAATAAGGCCCGATACGTCGCTTCATCTACTCCTAAACTTTCACCAGATGCAAGTCCATGGTCGGTATTAGGTGCATAGTATAGATAAGAATTTTCTGGATAGATAACATTGTTACCAAGTTTGATATTCGGTTTTAATTCGTTAAAGTAGAATTTTGCGGAATCTGGAAGGAAGAACTGGTCTCCTGTAGAATTTGCAATCAATTTGGGCATTTGCAGGTTATCCAGATAATTAATGGGGTCGACTATCTTCCATAAGGAATCCCCTTCAGGGGTACCCAATCTGTCAAATATCCCCATTGCAACGTAGTCTTTTAATGCTGGTGAGAATTTGCCACCATAAGAATTGTAATGATGCTCAATTTGTAGGGGCATATTAAGCACATCGATAACGATAGGCATGACTGCACAAATCCGTGGGTCAATAGCAGATGTCAACCATGAAGTCCAACCTCGTTTAGATGCTCCTGTAATGACGAATTGATTTAATTCATATTTATTCCCAGGTTTTTCCTCTTTAACAAATTTTTGAACTGTATCCATTGCTCTAACTGCTGTACGAACCATAGGTAATAATGCTGGCCAAGTAATATCGCCTTTCCTTGCTTTATAAGCGTCCATATATTTGTCAAAGCTGTAAGCAATAATGGCATCTTCTGACCTCTTCCTTGTTTCACCCACAAACTCGAGAGGTTGGTTAGGAACGGATTTAACCACCGCTGCAATAGTTCCTGTTGCAGAAATGAAAGGGAATACCATTGTAGCTACATCTGTTAGGTCAGGTTCAGTATCTGTTGAACCTCCAGTTACCATTAATAACGCCTTATCATGCAGAACTATTGGTGGCTCAATTATAGTTACATAATGTGTCCATGGTTCTGGATTATATACTTCCTGTGCACCTCGCCAAATGCCAGAAGTCATTTTCAACACATACGATGAAAGACCGACTGTGGGGAATGTTCCTGTACGAATCAACTCATAATCATAATAAGGGTCACAAATATCGACATATTTTTTCAGTATTTGGTCCTCAGGATATGTATCTGGTGCCTTTGCATCAATAGTTGCATCCACTGGATTAACTTTATTTAAACTCACATTACTTACAAGTAGATATATATAATCAAAACATACATCTTCATCTGGCTTAAAATTCTGGATAGGGATGGTATCTAAGACTCCATCCTTGTCCGTGTCTATCCCATTAGCATCCAATGTATATACTTTCTTTTTTGCTGGATGGTACACAGCAAATTTTAAGCTATAACCATTATCATCAGCAGTCCATGCTTTTGGATTTAGGATAACTTGAACTTTTGCGGATAATGGATTTATGTTTATTTTTACAATTCGTGAAGACAAGGGTAAGATACTCTGTAATTCAGACACATAAGTCGGATTGATAAATATTTTATCTGTAGGTGCAGGACATTTACGTTCGGGAATGCCTGTATCTAAGAACTGAGATTCATTTGGGACAAATATTTCACGTTCCTTGTCAGAAACACGCAGGATTGTTTCGTCGAATTTTTCTAATGCCCGTCCACGAACAAAATACCAGTATAACTCCGACAATCTTTCAGTATCATCAGTTGCCTCATAAATAATAGTATCCAAAGCCTTATAGGAAAGGAGAGTTGCCAATTCATAGGTAACGGTTTGTTGAGGCTTTAGTTCGTTCTTAAATACTTTTTCTAATTCCTGAATTAGAACACCAATAATGCCAATTGTTGGAGTATCTGATAATTTCTTTTCCAAATAAGCCCAGAATTCTTGACCCGCGTTATAATATCTTTTTTTATTCATTGCAATCGGCTGAAATAGTGTCTGCGTCAAGTCATAAAATTCACTTTCACTGAATGAGCGTGCCCAAGTTTGAACAGAATTATCTTCGCTTTTACCTACCCTTTTTGAGGAATCATTAAACTCAGCCACAACACGGTCCGCATGCTGTCCAAGATAAACTGCTGAAGATTCTTTTAATCCTTTAAAGTAAGATACTTTTCTTACACTTCCTAATGCATCAATATCTGTGGGGTCAGGCATTAACACTTCTGGTAATTTATAATTATCAAAGCATGAATAAAATAGATATTGGGAAAAAATATTGTATGGTGTATATTTTTGTTTAATATCCTTATTTTCTTTATCGTTCAAGGCTACAATTGCATTATGAATAGAGACCATTAATAGTTGTTTTGGGTCAATAACAATATTCCCAAATTGACGATTAGCAACTGATAACTGGTAAAAATCTTCATATTCAGAAGTATACTGCAAATTCATATTAAAGAAGACTAATCCATAGGCGCCATCATGGTCTACTAAAATAGGATTTCTTATTCCTGAGAGCACGTACTCTACAAATACTGCTCCCAAACGTTTAGCAATTTCGTTAAGTGTATTATATGCTACTTCATCTGAGAAGTTTTCATTGTAAAATGTATTTGGATTTTCCATGTCACCCTTATCTAAAGCTACTAATTGTTTTAGAACAGGAACAGATCCAAAAATTCGCCAATTTAGGTTCCATGGGTGTTCAGGAGGTTCCTCCCCTTCTGGAAGAGGTATTTGAACATCGATAATAGAGGCATAGGGAAAGAAAGCAACTACGTAAATGGCGGAGTGAGGCAAACCTGTAACCCTTGCAAAAGCAGTATTATTCCGTTTTTCCGCAAGGACAGGAACCATAGAACCATCTTCTAACAAAGCAATTATTAAATATCTATTTGCAGGTCGTTCCGTTCTTTCCGCTTCGCCGTTAAATAAAGGTATTTCCAGTGTGCTGGATACAATTTTTTCACCACTTTTTGCAAATAAATTTTCTTCTTTTGCATCGTGAGCAATTCTATAAAAAGGTGAAACTAATTCTATGGGTTCATAAAAGTTTATTTGTTTTGCCTCTTTTGTTTCATAAATGCTAAATGTCGTTTTTTCAGTAAGTGCCCCTTGGGGAACCGTAATTGTAACACCATACCCTGAGACAACACCAGAATAAGGTGTTTTATTGGGGTCAATAATTGTAAATGTTGTTCCTGGATTAACCCTTATATAATTTTCTTTCCTCTGTTCCGCAATTCCTATTCCTGTTGTAATCTTCAATGTTACTGTATAGAAACTCGGGTTATTCGCATCTTTTGGATTGTGGTAATAAGTCTTAATAGGATTGGGAAGGTTACTTGTTTCTCCATCTCCAAAATCCCAATACCATGATACAATTGGTGAACTCTCGGAAACGGAAAGGTCTGTAAATTGAACAACCAGAGGTTCATTTCCATCAAGCGGTGTCGCTGAAAATTGAGCAACAGGTTTTTTATCAGCAGGTTTCGGTTTACATCCAGATATAGCAAATATCAAAGAAACTACTACCAACGTAATTGCCATAGATAAAGCAAATCTTTTTAACATACATCCATTCCTATCTTGTTTATCATTTATTAAAGCACATTATACCTATAAAAAGTCTCATTAAAAATATTGCTCATTATCTTCATGTTCTTGTTTTTAACTTCAAGTTATTCCTTAATATATTGTTATTAAATAATCTATTAAATAGTATAATTTTTTAATGGCTTTTGTCAACATTTTTCCTATGTTCTTAATTAGAGGAATCTAACCACAATTCAAATCCAATTCCAAAGCCAATCAAAAAACTGTTATAATCTTTTTAATTTTCTGAATATCATATTATAACTGATTTTAACAATTGAGGTTCACTTTTAAACGAAGGGACTTAATACATGATGAGTAAGACCTTATTTGATGAATTACAGTGGCGTGGTATGGTGCATCAGATTACCCATCCGGAATTGACGGAAAAACTATCTACGGAGAAATTTAATTTATATTGTGGTTTTGACCCTACATCTGACAGTTTACATATAGGTAGCCTTTTGCCTATAATGGGGTTGGTTCATTTTCAGCGGTGGGGACACAAACCTATCGTATTAATTGGAGGTGGAACTGGTCTTATCGGAGACCCAAGTGGAAAGAAGGAAGAAAGACAACTCCAGAGTAAAGAGGATGTTGAAAGGAATGCACAATGTATAAAGGAACAATTATCCCATTTTATTTCCTTCGAGGGACAAAATCCTGCAATTATGGTTAATAATGCAGATTGGTTATGTGAACTGAAATTACTTGATTTTTTACGGGATATAGGAAAACATTTTAGCGTTAATGTAATGCTTTCTAAAGATGCAATACGGCAAAGACTTGAAGACCGTGAACATGGGATTTCTTATACAGAATTTACATATTGTCTGCTTCAATCTTACGATTACCTCTATTTGTGTGAGCATTATGATTGTAGACTTCAGATTGGTGGTTCTGACCAATGGGGTAATATAGTCTCTGGCATGGAGTTAACACGAAGACTTCTTGGAAAAGAAACGTATGGACTAACATTGCCGTTGGTGACCAAAGCAGACGGAACAAAATTTGGGAAAACTGAGTCTGGAAATGTATGGCTCGACCCTAATAAGACAACTCCATATCGTTTCTATCAGTTCTGGATAAATCAAGCAGATGCAGACACACCAAAATACTTAAAATACTTTACTTTACTCTCCCAAAAAGAGATACGAACATTAGAAGAACAAATACAAACAGAGCCACATAAACGCACTGCTCAGAAAGCATTAGCCGCAGAGGTAACAAGAATGGTGCATGGTGAGACCGCTCTGCAAAATGCTATCCGTGCAAGTGAGGCTATGTTTGGTGGCGACCTTCATCAATTAGAACTTTCTGTTTTGGAGGATGTTTTTAGTGATATCCCTAATGCAGAAATGCCTATAAGTTACATTCAAGAAAATCGTCCAATCTTGGATCTCCTTGTAAATTCAGGAGTATTAGAAAGTCGGGGTGAAGGGAGACGACTTGTTAAAAATGGTGGTCTTTATCTTAATAATGAAAGAGTGTCCGACGAGAACTTAAGGTTAAATGAGAATCATCTTCTTGGTGGAAAATTGCTTGTTATTCGGCTTGGCAAAAAAGATTACCGTCTTTTTCGATTTTTCACATAATAATTAATCAAAAGATTATGTCTACACATCAGACAGAAGCATTTGTCGTCCATTTATTTGACTATGGGGAAACAAGCAAAATTATTCAAATTTTGACAGCCCATCATGGGAAATTATCTTGCATTGCAAAGGGGTTAAAAAGAAAGAATAATCCGTGGATTTTTACATTAGACCGTCTGAATCGTATAGATGTTCAATATACATGGAAACCCACACGTGAGGTTCAAATAATCACAGATGTTGTTTTATTGGATGGCTATCCAGAAATAAAGAACGATATTCATAAACAGATTTTAGCAAGTATTGTCTTAGAAACAGCGTTCAACTTTGTAGAAATTGAGCAAAACGCAGTTACGACATATCATCAAGTATACACAGCATTCGAACATATTAAATTAGATACAGATAATCCTGTCACATTAACATTTTTAACATGCTGGCATCTTTGGCAAATTTTAGTACATAGTGGACTTGAACCCCAGTTAGACTGTTGCATTCGCTGTGGGAAATCGTTACCTTCATCACCCTACTTTTCATGGCAAGGGGGGACAGTGTGTCCCAATTGTCATCCAGATTATAGACTTCAAAAGAGTGATTTAGAATTACTACAACAATTGAAACAAATAGAAAATCCCTTAACAACAACCTTAGATTTTGACAAGGATTCCTATTTTAATAGAATATTATCTATCTTATGTAAATATATATCATTTCATTCAGGACATGCTTTAAAGTCATATAATGTATTACGTGAAATAATAAACTCCAATTTAAAAGGAACAAAAAATGAATCTTAAAAAAGTTATCTTAACTATTTTACTTCTAGTATGTATGTTTTCTCTAAATACGTCTTGCTACCCTATTGTCTATGGTGATAGAGATTTCCATATGAAGAGAGGGATTCTTTATCGTGGGAAGGAGACATATCTCTTGAGAGCTTTCTATGTTCCCGATACTGCTCAAAAGGGTGCTGAACTAAAGACAATGGTGCCATTATTGGCAAGTATTGCAGAGGTCGGTGGCAATTCAATAGCGATGGATATTTTGAAGGACCCTGACGATACAAATGTCGATATAAAAATGATAGAGACTATAAAATCTTATGCTGACCGAGCCAAAGACCAATATATGACTGTTATTGTTAGAATCGCACCAAATAATAAGCCTCATAAAAAAGAACCTCTCATAGGTACCCTTCGACAAAATTTTAAGACGATGTTAAATATAATTTATTGGGTCGATGGGCTTTATTCAAAAGAATGGGTGAAATCATTAAAAAAGATAAATAAGAATTGGACTATTATTTCTAATGAAAATTCGGACCTAATTTTAGCAAAAGATTCAAACTTATCTAGAACTCTTACACCAAACTTAGTATTTACAGCTCTGCCTGAGAAACAAATGGATACCATCCATTTTATTCTCCCATTTTCTCAAGAAAATTTAAATTCAGTCGAATCAGCTTTCGCAAAGATTACTCCATGTAGTGATATTGATATGACGACAGCCATCAATATATTAAGCGAAGAAGAGAGAAAGGAAGGTTTTATTCCTTTATTTGATGGGAAAACCTTAAACGGCTGGTGGTATTTAGGAGATAATCATAAGACTTTTGCTGTAAATCCAGAAGGGTTTATAGAATGGAAAGAGAAAGGTAGCAAAGCATTAATGTCTTGTAATAGATATGATAATTTTGTACTTCGGTTAGAATGGATTATGATGGAGAAAAATGGCAATACTGGGGTATGGGTTCGTGCTCCACGTGGAAGTAGAGCCTCAAAAATTGGTTTTGAAGTCCAAATTCTTGGCGATAGTGATAAAACAGAACTTACTGATGATACTACAGGGGCTATCTACAAAGTAATACCACCCAAAGTGAAAGCAATGAAACCTGAAGGGCAATGGAATGACCTTGAAATCATTTGTAATGGACCTTATGTGAAAGTAACCCTCAATGGTCAGGTTGTTCAAGATGTAAATTTTGACGACGTGGAAGAATTAAAATATAGATTAAGAAAAGGATTTATAGGATTAACAGACCACGGGAATCATTGTGGCTTTAGAAACATACGAATAAAACCTTTATAGAGGATTTGTTATGAGAAAAACATATAGAATTTCACTATTATTAACCTGTATTTTATTTGCCACTCTTTTTACCCTTTCTATTTGCTCGTCTTCACAAGAGCCAGCTATTCAAAGTGAAACGGGACTTGAAAACGGTGTTACTATTGTTTCTGTAAAAAATGATTGGGATTACCAAATAATTACTGCACGTGTCCCTTATATAGGTATTGAAAGGGATGACAAAACAGGTCTTGCTCGCCTTGTTATTCCGATGAAAGAATTGAAGAAAAAACACAAACTACCTATGTTCTGCCATGTACACTATGAGAAAGACGTCTCAGGGGCAAAAAAGTGGGCAAAAAAAGGATGGATTGTTTCTACTGCAGTTTATACACCACCAAATGGAGAATCACCTATTGATGCGGCTTTAGGTAATGGATATAACTTGGCACGAGCAATAATTCAATGGGTGAAGCGTTTACCTATTGTAGATACAACACATATATTAATTGATGGGGGCAGTCAAGGTGGATATATGGCATTAGCAATGAGTGCTGATTTGTTCCCTGTAATTGCTACTCACGCTGATGTGCCTGTAGTAAACTGGGCATATAATTTTGCCTACTTTGAAGCGAATCGAGAAGGGGCTGGGGTTGGTCTACCTTTGGACCAAGCCCCTATGCCAGTTTTATCATCCGTCATCGGATTAGCAGACATGTGTTACAAATATTTTCCACGGGATCTAAACCATGAATGTTGGTATTATTTAAGCCCAATTTCTTACTTATCCCTTATTACAAATTTCACCCTTATCACCTGTGCCACAGGTGATATGTTAGTCCCTATTGAACAAATGACACGAGATTACATTCGCCAACCTGATTATTCACAATTTCCCAAAGGATTTACTCGTGATTTTGACAAACTTGAATTCTGTTCACAAGCAAAGAAAGTATTTGAGGAATTAATACCAAAGGATAACTATGAAATTTTTCTGCTAACCCCACAAGAGAACAGTTATGAAATAACACGTGGAATGATTGTAAATAGTAAACTGAAACCAAAGGTCGGTCCTAAGAAAGTAGATAAACCATGGAGCAAAACAAAACAATGGTCCCTCGTTTACCTTGATGAAGGTCCACCTACTCCTGTAGCTGGACATACAAAACTTGAATGGTCATTGTCCCCAGACAGCTTTGTAGATTATCACAAAACAGCCCCATTACCTGAAAATATTCTGACAAGTGAAAAACTTGAGCATTTGCTTAGAAGATACATGGGAGAAATTGAACATCCTGTGATGTTAAACAATAATAAACTATCACAAAGGTTAAACTATACCAATTTAGAGCAAATGGATGTTTCAATTTCCCTATTGAGTTATGCTAAAATCAGTCCCAAACATGAGCAGAAACTTCAAGAGTTATATACTCAATCTACCCTTAAACCTTTTGGACCTTCTATATCTGCCTCTTCTTTAGAAAAGATGTATGAAATCCCGAAGTAAATACCGATTCGAAGGGTATGAAAAGTGTATTCAGTAGTAAAATAACTATGTCCTGCTTATTAGGTGATGATGCTTTACTAACAAATAGGATACATATACTACATCCCAACGAGGGAAGTGCCTTTAATTTGAGATGTAAATTTGTTCTCTTTAAATTATTTTAGGTATCATTCTCGCCATAAAATATCGGTTTTTAAATTAAAAAAGGCGATTTAAGTGGAGGAAAATGTATGCAGACTTCTATTATTATTGAATCAAATGGTCGGGGAAAATTCGATTTAGACCGTCTTTTACAACAAGGGTGGAAAGTAGTATCTGTTACTCCTAATCATGGGGGAAGTTACAGTGACTTTCTTGTCATTTTGGAGAAAGAGGAAACATCTACTCAAAATCAGTCAGAGAATAGATAAGTCAGGGTTCGTTATTAAACAATACTATTAACAAATAAAATTAAACTAATAACAATAATCCAAACAAAGATAAAGCCAAGCATTCCTACACGAGAAGGATAAGGAATTTCAATATTTTTAAAGGGTAGCAATTTTTTTGGAGGCTCAGGTAAAACATCGGGCGGAAGTGTAAATGGAGCGATATGTTTTTCCCCAGGTTTTACAGGGGTATATATACAAGTATAGATTCGATTTAACTTTTCCTCTGGCACTGGATGTGTGACAAGACTTACAATGATTCCAAGAGAAAATCCAGTGGCAAGATAGAACGTCATTTGCCACGAAAGTCGTAATTTATCCTGCCAAATCATAAATTCAGGTAAGTTTGCCACTGCCCATTGTTGAAAAAAGGGAAGTGAAGTGATGGTAAAAACAGTGAAACTTCCTAATGTAGAAGCCCATGCCGCTTTTGATGTTGTTCGTCGCCAGAATAAACCTAACCAAAAGATAGGTCCCATCATGGCTTGTAATGAAAAGAATATTTCAAGTCCTCTCGGGACGTTTGGCACTTTTAAAGCAAATAGTATCCCCACAATCACAATGACTATTGATATTACCCTACCTACCATAATATAGTGTTCTTCTGTTTTGTTTTTAATCCAATATCGGCGATATAAATTTTGTGTAAATAGTGCGGATGACGATACCATGAAGGCATCACAAGAGGACATTACAGACGCAATTAATGCAGAAATAAATAACCCTAAAAGACCTGGAGCAATGGTCGGCAGGAAATCCCTTGCTATCATTCCAAATACCTGGTCTGTTTGCCTGCCTGTTAAATTCGGATATAAAGCAATTGCACATAGTCCTGTGAAAGCCCATGCAATAGTGCAAAATCGTTTCAACAGGTTCCCCCCTGTAAGTCCAACCCGACCATCCATTTCCGTTTTGCCTGCTGCACAATTACCTAAGATATGCGGTTGCGTTACAACACCGACTAATGCATTAAAACAAAGAACTATGACATAAAAAAGGTTAATCTCTCCAGGAGCAACAATTTTTAACAAATCTGGATTACTCACTTTATCCCGCAAGCCATCTAATCCACCAACTGCATAAAGCACTAATGGAAGCAACATAAAAGAGAAAATAACGGTTAAAATCCCTTGGATGAAATCTGTGATGATTGCTGCACCTAAACCACCTGCCACTCCATATAGAATAAATATAGCACTCATAAAAAAAACGGAGATATACTTCGGTATGGCTCCGTTAGTGAGTGCTTCAATAGTAGCACTTGCTCCTAATTGTATAACTCCAATATTTACTGTTAGTTGCAACACCCCTACAATTGCATATAATGCACCAACTCCAGAACCGAAACGGGCTTCAAAGTAATCGCCCATCGTTAAAATACGCATCCGCCTTAATATCGGTGGAATAAGCCAATAAAAAGGGGTACAGAACAACCATAACCATTGATACCAAATACCAGAAATTCCATTGGTATAGACTTTTGAGGAAACGCCAACCGCATCATTTCCGCTGGTACCTGCTCCGAAGGAAAAAAATACCATTGTAACCTTACCGAATCGATTACCTCCCATAAAAAAGTCGTGTGTATTGCGAATATTTTTCGCAAACCATAGACCCACTCCCGAAATAATTACGAAATACAAAATAACTGCCAGCCAGTCAAAAAATGTAAGTCCTAACACCATCTAATTCCTATTAAGATTGAATTTCATCTTCCGAAACGATAAGTAATAACATCATCTCGCCTGAATTTAATATTAGATTATTTGGAGGTTGAATCGGTTTCACATCGCCAGAATTCGGGTCTAACCATATCCATTTCCCTTTTTCACGAACACTAATTTTTGTATTAACTTCATCTTTCCCCTCATTAAAAAATAGATATCCATGAATATCCCCATGTTTTGCATGGTAATAACGTATTGAAGGGGTTGGCGGATATAATAAAATATCGGGTTGAATTTTATTACGAATAAAATTCAATAATGCTTTGTCAGTCCCCGCATGGTTCAAAATGTGTGACAATCTTTTTTTATAAGTAACAACCTTTCTATTTTTATTTAGTGGCTCCAATTTTCGAATAAGCTTCTCTTCAATTTGTTCAATGCCATCAATAACTAATAAATGATATTTTGCCCCATCAATCTGGATATCTTCCCCCGATACGATCACATCTTCTCTCATGAGCGTTTCTATGTCAAGATAGAAAAAATCAATTTGATTCTCGTAAAGAATACGAGCAGAATTCCATGGTAAAAATTCAACATCAGCTAATATAGCGACATCTGCCACCGCATTCCCATCAGCAATAAACCAGCAGAGTCTACCGCACTTGTCAGCATATTTTTTATAAGTGTTCCACCATATATTATTTGGACCTACATCTGGTGGACGCTCATCTCTACGGGGACCTTTTATTGAATAATAAAAAGCATGGGGAACAAGCAAATCCACCCCTCGAACTAAAAGCCAACCTGTTAACCATTCCATCTCTTCATATGTAAGATTCCAGCCATAAGCACCAAAACATTCATTTAGATTTCGCTTACGTCGATGGTGTATCTTTGCCGATGCACTCCCTTTAGGTCCTGTAGACTCAGGACCTTCGATACTATTTTCTTTAAATGGTTCTACCCATCGCCACACAATATCTTGGCCAGGGATATGAAAATATTTAAGTGTATGTATATCCATTGGACTTTTGGGATGCCCTGTCAGAGCAATGTTGTGTGTTTCACACCAATCACTACAAGGTTTATAAAATGCAATCTCTAATCTTTTCTGAACCGCCTTGTAATAATCTTTTCTAATTTTCTGCGTTTCAGCCGTTTCTTTGTCCCACAGCATAGGAATATATTGTTTAAAATCATAGCCAAGATAATCTGAGATAAAATCAAGCATTCCCCATGTCCATGGTTGTGCATCTTTAATTGGTTTTCTCCCAAGTGGGTTTGGTTCGTCTGTAAAAATACCTATGACTGTATTCCCAAAATATTCTTTAAATTCAGAATAATACTTTTCATGGACTAACTCGATAAAACTTGCCACAGCCTCAGGATTTAATATATCACCTGCTGGTGGGGCTCCTGGGTCTCCATCATCAGTTCCAAAATGGACACCACGTATTGTGCCCATTGAACGAGTATGAATATAGTC
>Ga0116166_1000054_pt1 | contig 95854 bp, 70 predicted proteins | sample AD_JPNMR2_MetaG_FD_89884 | JGI IMG/M metagenome (GOLD analysis project Ga0116166, IMG submission 89884) | Active sludge microbial communities of municipal wastewater-treating anaerobic digesters from Japan - AD_JPNMR2_MetaG | ecosystem: Engineered > Bioreactor > Anaerobic > Digestate | place...
ACTCGATAGGGTTCATTGGGCTCAAATGTCTCCGGAATGTCGGCGTAATACAGCCCCATCGTGCCGGCTCCTTCGATTACGAGTTCGGTAATCTCCAGTCCCCAATTGATATTTCGCACCACCCGGAGCCGGTGACTGCCGGGACCCAACCGCGTCAAATCCGCCTCAAAGACCGGCACCCCCAACATCCCGGTCTGCCAGCTCCCAAGGTGTTCCCCATCCAGAAAGGCGGAAATCCGCCAGGCCGGCTGGGGCTGACCGATTCCAATCCACACCCGGTCTCCTGAAAAAGGCATCACAACTGCCCCATCATCGGTACTTTTTCAGCCGCTGCTATGACTGCAATCGGCCAGTATACAATATCAGGAAAATGAATATGAAGACTAATATCTCTTTTGGGAGTTTCTTTGTTGAAAGTTCCGCCATTGTCTTCAAAATCCTCTCCAATACTGTACAAAGTGAAACCATCCTCCAGAACTTTGTAAATCATGGGGCTGCCGCTGTATGGATCCATCGGTACAGAACGCAAATAGCCCTCCGCCGTCAGTTTATCCAGGGTCTTCGGATAGACACCTGTGTCGTTTTTGTACCGCAAAACGGCAAGAACAGCAATCAATGCATTCATCTGAGCGGCTGTTTTGTGATAAGTATGAATCATGGCTTCCGGATTCAGGTGAATCTGTGAAACAATAAAGAAGATATGACTGCGCTCCACTTCGTCAAATCTCTCAAAGACGGAAGGAACGTCCTGATGTATTTGCCAGGGGGTTTTTTGAAGCAGATGATCGGAAAGATTGATTAAATCGTCTATTTGACGGGCTATTTCGTTCCGGGTCGGTCCGAACAAACAAAAATATGTCCGCTCCTTTAGGGACTCAAAATAGATGTGAAAAGCAGATAGGTCAGAAGCCAGCAAAGCCCGGGGATACCCGGAACGCCAGGCCCATCGTCCGGTCCCCCTGCCGTTGTCCAGAAATGTTCGCTGAAGCATATCCTCCGCAAAAAACTTTTCCGTTTTGAAACTGGGTCGATGCATATCTTCGGCAGCCAATTTCTCCAGACTTTCCTGCCACAATCTTAAAATGGAACTGCTGACAGAATACTGCCGAAGCAGGAGGAAAAGGTTTTCCGCCGCCATTTGTCTGAGCCGAAGCCCCAGAAACTGGTCAGCCACAAATAATTGCGGACTGCACAAATGATTTCCGGCACGCCAGCAGCGCAAAAGGGTCTCGAGGGCCTTTTCGAATCGTCCTTCCTGAGCCTCAAGCCGGGCTTTCCAGATACAGACTTCGGCCAACTGTTTGAAGGAGGGGAGCTCCGGAACCCGGATTCCGCCCATCGACCCGTCTTCGGAAAAGCGTTCAGGTCGGTAGTACGGCTTGTCAGAGGCTGTCTGAAAATATTCGGCAGCCGCTGTATTTGCTTTGAGCCATTCGATCATGGACCCCGGCAGAGGCCGAAGACAGAAAGGGTCCACAGCCCAAACTTCATCTGATTTCGGCACGTAAGCTTCGAATGCCTTTTGGTAAAGGAAGGCAGCGTTCTCGTCCGGTTTGAATCCCGGCGGTTTTGACCAGTCATTATATTCGGCCACGTAATCTGTTTGAATCAAAGGCCTTTGGGCAAAAAGCCAGCCTATTTTCGCAAGAAAAAAAACAAGCAGCGCTCCGCCCATAAGCAGCAGGCAATTCCGTTTTCTGATTCTCATACAATCCCGCTCTCTTCCTGTAAGGTCCATTCCTTTCAGTACCAATATATCAAGTCCAATTTTGCAAACAGCGGCCACCATTGGATCGCCCTTTCCTCCATCCCTTCTCTTCCCCAAACAGCTCGATACTCGTTGGAGCCGATCGGACCCTTTAGGAGGGCATCGTGTAAATTTCTGTCGGAATGTGCCCGGAGGATATGGGCCCATGCATGGGGAAAATCCGCTGCCTGTTCAACAAGATATCCATACCAGATTGGAGTTCTTGTCCCCATATAAACATGGACATAGTTGCCCTGCTGATCTTGGTAATGGGCGCCGACGGCGTACGCCATGTCGTTGTAATTCATTACCTGATTCGCATTTTTCCACTCCAAACCTGTCTCACACCCAATCGCCCAGAATTCTTTTATTGTTTTGGTTTTCCATAACCCCAAAGACCACATACTGCGACCGCGAATCTCCCAATCTGAAGGAAGAGGGTCAAGTGCAGGCGGATAAATTAATCGATCGGAACGCTTACAGGAAAAAATCCTGTTCTCTACAAAGAACGGCCAATATTTCCGTTTGTCCCAGCACTTAAAGTTTGTCCGATGCGTTCCCTCACGGATTACCTCAAGCCTGAGATTTCTTGTTTCCCCTATTTGACTGTTAGTATGGCCGATCCAGTAAACATAATGAAGATTTTTTCCGCAAAGGGCTGTTTGAATATTATCCCAGTTTGCATTTGTGCCGAGCAATTCTATATAGGAAATCCCTTTTGACAAAAGGCAGGCTCGAATCTCGGCTATTGAGATTTCAAAGTCTCTGTTGGCCCTCTCAAAAGGTGCAATAATCACCGCCCGGAAGGAGTTGGGGTCAATACGGCTCATGTCCACGTTTTTGCTCAGCGGCACCCAAAGCGTCGTCGGCCCGGAGGCCTTTTCCCCGCCGATCGACACTGCCGCCTCCGAAGCCGCTGCGAATAGGGCCTGATGCCGAAACCATCCGCCTTCATAAACCGCTTCCTCTCCCGAACCGGCCTGTACCCGTACCGAGGCCCCGTCAAAAAAGCCGCACAATTCGTACGGCTCGTTCGGCTCATACATCGGCGGAATCGAAGCATAGAAAATCACGTTATCAAACCGCACCGTCTGCGGCACCAGCCAGCATCCGCCTTGAGGGGTATAGCCGCCCACGGCCAGCCGATGGACGCCGTTGCTGTACTCGTAGGTGGGAATTTCAAAAATAACCTCTCCCTCCCAGTCCGGATAGGTCTGACCGGCCAGCTGCCCATCCACCTGAACAAAAACCCGGGAAGAAATCGGATAGTCCTTGACTTGGACAATCGTCAGGCCGGATAACATGTTCGGTTCCATTGGGCTGCCGTTCGGGTCCGAAAACAAGACGGATACCTCCAGCCGGAACCCGCTGCCCCATTCGGCCCAAAAGGCGTTCCTATCCCTGTCGTCAATTGTCTGCCGGCCGGGGGGAGTATTGGGGTCCTTGTACAGGTTGCACAGCCCGCACAGCCGTCCTTCATCAAAAACCGCCGTCAGCCAGTGCTCTGCCGCAATCGCCAAATCCTCCAGATTCACCATCCCGTCCCCGCTGAAATCCGACCGGGCGCAGTTCGGGTCGTGAAGCCCCGGCTGATTCGGGTCGGCCGTATAGCCGTAATCCGTTGCGAAAATCCCGAAATCCGGCAGATTGACCCAGCTGTCGGCGTTCAGGTCCATCCGCACCCGATTCGGGTCATCCGTCGCCCCCATGCACGCCTCCATCAGGGCCAAATCCTGCTCATCCACAACGCCGTCCCAATTGAAGTCGGCCGGACTGCTCGGAATCCCGAACGTCCCCGTAACTCCAACCGGAAAATGACAGCCGATATCCAGAATCCCCGTGTCCGGCCGGTCATGAGCCGTACCCGTCCCATCGTCGGCCATCCCATACCCCGCATCCGTCAGCTCTGAATCCGGCAGAATATACAGTTTTTCCCATTCCTGCGGGAAATTGTAAAGGGGGTCGGCCATCAGCCCAATGCATCCTGGAAAAGAACCCTCGAAATTGACAGGCCGACGATTGCCCCAGAATGCACTGTGGACAATCTCGGCCTCCGTCAGGCCTGACCGTTGGTAAATCCCAAAGAAATAACTATTTGCAAAACAGCTGTTCACCGCTCGGATGCGGACTTCCGGCAGTTGGTTCGGGTCAGATGTATTTGGGTCTGTCGTGTTTGGGTCTGTCCAGGGTTCGTCAATATAAAGCCCGATATCCCCCTCATAAAGGATGGTTCGCTCAATTTCTACGGTAAAGGCAGGAAAGGAACTTATGTCCGGAACCACATAAATGCCGGTCCCGACATAACCAAGCAGCCCGTAAAAGATAGAACCGTTGAGCCAAAACTCGCAGTCTTGAACGGCCGCCGGAGCATACAATTGAAGCCCGTCAAAACATCCTACGGCAATCACCCAGCGCAGCGGTGTCTCGAGTGTTTCGTTGAGCACAATCCCTGCGGTACAATGCGTAATAATCAGGTTCTCAATGCGTGTTTTCGGGTCGGCCCCACGATGCACGTAAATCCCTGCCGCGTTATTGACAAACCAGTTGTTCGATTCTGCCGCCTCAATTCGCACGGCCGGCAGCACGGCCGGGCAGTCCCCCTCATAAAAAGCCGCCCGGCCAAGGTCCAGCCGCCCGCCGGGCATCACTTCAATCACCGGCAGATTCGGATCATAAGGAGCAATCAGCCGAGTGCCGGCGGGAATCACAACATACCCCTCAATCCGGACAGGCAGAGACGTAATGCGGTAAGTCTTCGGCTCCAGAATACAGGACCCCAGGGGTCCGGCCAGCTCTTCAATCGGTTCCGATTCTCCTCCCAAGGTTCGTATGCCGACAATCTCAACCAGCTCCGGATTCTCTTGCAGAGCCGTTGTCTCTACCTTCGGAAGTGAATCTGGAGAACCTGTGGGCTCATTGGCGGAGAAAAGAGCAGTTTCCGGATAAATCGCCTCCACATAAGGCCGACTGTTTGGGTCCAGTTCCATCCGAAGCCAGTTCAGCAGAGCCCAAGCCATTTGGTCGCGTGAAGATGGAGAGTTTCGCAACGCAAAAATCTCGTTTGGCTCGTCCGGAATCTGTGAAGTATCGTAATCATAAATTGCGGAAAGAACCTCCAGCAGTGCAGAAATCCAGCTGCGCTGTTCCTCTGAGCCGGCGGATAAAAACCCAGCAGATGGGAAAAAACTGAAGAAAACCGACCCAAACAGAACCCGCCTCACACCTGACATTTTTCCTCTCCTTTCTGTCTCCTGTCTGCTTGACGCCCTTTTTTCAAAGAGGAAGGTAGAAAAAGGTCGGCCCTCTGAATGACCCTTCTTTCCCGCCTTCGCAATAGTAATTTAGCAAGGCCGCCGTTCACTGTCAAGGATTGAAGGCGTTCTGAAAAAGCTCAGAGGCGCTGCGGCCTGCCGGATGTTTCGGCAGGGCAGCGCCTTTGAGTTTGGTGGAATCTATAGTTTCTTAGACGGCCTGGATGCGTTTGACCTGCGGCTCCAAATCCGTCAGGTCTTTGATTTTCACGGGCTTGCCGGTGTCGATGCTCTTGCGGGCGGCGATTCCAATCAGAATTGACATCGCTCCATCCCGGCTGCCTGCCGCATGGCCCAGCGGGTCCGGCGCATTCGGGGATACAAACAGCCGCTCGCGCAGCCGTGCATCTCCGCCGCCGTGTCCGCCGTACATCTTGGGCACTTTGACTTGCTCCACCGGTCCGAAATTGTGGGAAACCATAATTGAATTAAACTGGGTCGGGTCCTCCTGAAGGTCCTGCTTCATCTCCAGGGCGTGCAGCTCTTCCTGGCTGGGCATCTGCAGGCCCTTCTCCCAGGGGATTCCGTCCCAGCTGTCCAGCCGGCCTTCGAATCCGTTAAAGGCAATCTGCCAGCCCTCAAACGGCGAGTATGTGGTCAGCGAATAGCTCACCTGCACGCCGTTGGCGTATTTAATCTGCACGGCCATTTTGTCGAAGATGTCAATTTCCGGACGCCACAGACACGCATCCCGCAGATAGCCGTCGTATTTCTCATTGGCCACGTAAAGATTCATCAGGTGTTTGTCTTTGGTGATGTCCCAGTAAAATTTGCACTTGTCTTTGTGCGGGCAGGTTCGACAGTGCGTGTGCCGGAAGGGGTTGTTGCGGCCGTAATGGTCCAGTGCTCCGAAGGCGTGGACTTCGATGGGGTCTGAATCAATCCACCAGTTCAGCAGGTCAAAATGATGTGTGGCCTTGTGCAAAAGCAGGGTTCCGCTGCAGCGGCGCAGGCCGTGCCAGCGGCGGAAATACGACGCGCCGTGGTCGGTGTTTAGGTACCAGTGGAAATCCACGGAGGTCAGTCGGCCGATTTTGCCTGCTGCCAGAACTTCCTTGATTTTTGTAAAGTGTGTTCCGTAGCGGTAATTGAAGCCGACGTGCACTTTGCGTTTGGTTCGTTTTTCCGCCTGGAGGATTTTGCGGCATTTGTCCTCATCGATAGTCATCGGCTTTTCCGTGATGACTTCCGCCCCCATTTCAAGGCCTTTGACGATAAACTCGTGATGGGTGCCGTCCACGGTGGTGACAATCACGGTATCCGGCTTGGTCTGGTCCATCATCTGCTCAAAATCGGTGAAGGTGGGGCAATCGACGCCGATGTATGTTTTGGCGTAAGCTACGCGCCCGGGATTGATGTCGCACAACCCTACAAACTCCAGCCGGTCGCCGTGGTTTTCGACCAGCGATTTGCCCCAGAGCGAGATTCCTCGTACGCCGGTTCCAACCAGAACCAGACGTTTTTTGCGAGGCGTCGGAGCAGCAGCTCCGAAGAGGGAAGAAGGGCGGACCAGAGCAGCCGCTGTCGTCATTCCAGCCGCCGCCAGAAATTCTCTTCGCTTCATAAGCATACCTCCCGAAACAGGTTTGGACGATTGAAAACCGTTCAGCTGCCGGCTTTCCGCGCTTCCTTTATAATCCAAACCCGGCTTGACGGCAAGAAATACCTTGTTTCTTTGTAAAAACCGCATCCTTTCGTCGTTTTGCCGGTCTTTCTTGACAGCAGGGGGGTGAAACGATAGACTGGTTCCTTCTTTTGAATTAAGGGTCGATTATGTCGGATACAGAGAAAACAGGATATCGTCATACGTTAAATCTGCCGCAGACGAGTTTTGCGATGAAGGCCAACCTCGTGCAGCGCGAGCCGCAGCAGCGGAAGGCCTGGGAGAAAGAGGACATCTACGGCAAGATTCTCCAGGCCCGGCAGGGGGCGCCTTTGTATGTGCTCCATGACGGCCCGCCGTATGCCAACGGCGATATCCACATGGGACACGTCATCAACAAGGTGCTCAAGGACTTTGTCGTCAAGTACAAGACGATGAGCGGCTTTCTCTGTCCCTATGTGCCCGGCTGGGACTGTCACGGTCTGCCGATTGAAGTGAAGGTGATGGCCGAACTGGGCGAGGCCGCCCGCACGATGAGCAAACTCGAAATCCGCCGACAGTGTCATAAATATGCCAGCAAGTATGTCAAGCTACAAACCAAGCAGTTCCAGTCGCTGGGCGTCTTCGGGGATTTCGCCAATCCGTATCTGACCCTCAAGCCGCAGTATGAGCAGGGGATTCTCGAAGTCTTTGCGGAACTGGTCGGCAACGGGCTGGTGTATAAGCAGCTCAAGCCCATCCATTGGTCGGTGGGCTGTCAGACGGCCCTGGCCGATGCGGAACTCGAATACAAGGACATTGCCTCTCCGAGCATCTACGTCAATTTTCCGCTGGAGGAGCCGTCGGCGGCTCGGGTGCGTCAGATGGGCTTGGCCGATGCAGACAGCACGGTCTGCTTTATGATTTGGACGACGACGCCCTGGACACTGGCGGCCAATCTGGCGGTGGCGCTGCATCCGCATCTGGAGTATGTCTGTCTGTCGTACACAAAGAACGGCCGCAAATGGGCCTCGATTGTCTGCAAGAGCCGTCTGGAGGCGGTTGTGGCTGCTGCGGGCTTGACGGAGGGAACCTACACCGTCAGCGCCTCGCGGCTCGGCAGTGAGTTTCAGGGCCTGCGGTACCGCCATCCCTTTGTGGAGAAAAATCCGACGGACAAAGATGCCTGGTTTGCCATCAATGAAACGTTTGTGACGACGGAAGACGGCACCGGCATTGTGCATATCGCCCCCGGCCACGGCGAGGAGGACTATCAGGCCGGACTGAACAACAATCTGGCGGTTTATTCTCCCGTTCAGGACGACGGCTGCTATGATCAGACCGTGCCGGCCTGGCTGGCGGGCAAAAATGTCCTGCAGGTGGACCCGGTGGTCAACGAGCATCTCCGTCAGATCGGCCTGCTGGTGCACGAGGAAAAAATCGTTCACAGTTATCCGCACTGCTGGCGCAGCAAGATGCCCGTCATCTTCCGCGCCACGGAGCAGTGGTTTATCAGTGTGGACAAGCCCGCCGCCGCCTTCGGCAAATCGCTGCGGCAGATGGCCCTCGAACAAATCGGACAGGTCCGCTGGATTCCCGCCTGGGGCGAAAAGCGCATCCGCGGCATGCTCGAGACGCGTCCGGACTGGTGCATCAGCCGCCAGCGGGCCTGGGGGCTGCCGATTCCGGCCTTTACCAACAGTCAGGGCAAGGTGCTCCTGACGCGCCAGTCCGTGCTGGCCGTCGCCCGCCATATCGGACAAAAGGGCTCCGACAGCTGGTTTACGGATTCCCCGCGCCAGCTCCTCGGCGAAGATTTCCCGCTGCCGGAGGGTTTCTCCTGGGACGACCTGCACAAGGAAGACAACATCTTCGATGTGTGGTTTGAATCCGGCTGCAGCTGGCATTCCGTCGCCGTCAAGGCGGGCTGGCCCATTCCGGTCGATTTGTATCTGGAGGGGTCCGATCAGCACCGCGGCTGGTTCCAGCTGTCGCTGCTGCCGGCGCTGGGAGCGGTCGGCAAAGCGCCGTTCAAGACGGTCCTCACGCACGGCTTTACCGTCGATGAGAAAGGAATGAAGCAGTCCAAATCCGCGGGCAACTATGTCAGCGCCCTGGAAGAAATTGAAAAATACGGCGCCGACATCCTGCGGCTCTGGGTGGCCAGCGTCAATTATCAGGAGGATATGCGATGCAGCGATGAGCTCATCGGGCGTCTCCAGGAGGCCTACCGGAAGATTCGAAACACCCTGCGCTATCTGCTGGGCAATCTGGAGGACTTTGACCCGGCGAAGATGACGGTGCCGTATCCCGACCTGCTGCCGCTGGATCAGTGGGCGATGGAGGCCCTCCAGAAGCTGATCATCCAGGTCCGGCAGGCCTACGAAGACTTTGCATTTCACCGGGTCTTTTCGCTCCTGTACAACTTCTGCGTCGTCGAGATGAGCAGCATCTATATGGATGTCCTGAAGGACCGAATGTACTGCGACGGAACCGACAGCCGCAGCCGGCGCAGCGGACAGACCGTGATGTATGCGATTCTGGATGCGCTGGTTCGAATGCTGGCTCCGATTCTGGTGCATACGGCCGAGGAGGCCTGGGCGGCCGTCCCCTTCAAATCCGAACCGCTGGACAGCGTTCATCTGGCCGGGATGCCGCAGCCGGATGCGTCGATTCCCTGGGAAGCTAACGAGCCCAAATGGCAGAAGATTCTGGCCCTGCGCGACGAAGTCCTTCGCGTCCTCGAGCCCCTGCGGAAAAACCAGGTCATCGGTTCCAACCAGGAGGCCTGGGTCCGCCTGACCGTGCCCGAAGAGGAGTATGCTCTTCTGGAGCAGCTCGGCGCCCAGACCTTCGCCTCGCTGTGCATCGTCAGCGGCGTCACGGTCGAAAAGGGTCCGGCCCTCCGGGTTGCCGCCGACCGAAGCCCCTATCCCAAATGCCAGCGCTGCTGGAACTATTGGCCCTCCGTCGGTCAGAACAGCGAGTATCCGGACCTGTGCGCCCGCTGCATCCAGGTCCTTCAGCAGGGATAAGAACCATGCAGACGCAGTCACCTGACACACCCGGTCAATTCGAGGAGGTCTGGATTGAAAAAATCCGACAGGCCGGCGTTGCGCAAAGACTGGCCCTGGCATGTTCTCTGTCTCAGACTGCGATTCAGCTGTCCCGGCGAGCCATTCAGCGGAGCCATCCCGACTGGCCTGCACGCCGAGTTTTGCTGGAGTTTGTTGAGCTTCATTACGGCCGCACGCTGGCGGACGCACTCCAAGCCCTCTGGGAGCAGCCGAGCCGATGAAATCCAATGAACACATGCTGACACTGGAGCCGCTGCTGCGGGTCTTTGAGATGCTGGGGATTTCCTATTACATCGGCGGTTCTTTAGCCAGTTCTGCGTACGGCATAGCCAGAGCGACCCTCGATATTGGTTTGGTGGCCGACATCCGGATGCATCAGGTTGAACCTCTGGCGGCGGCCCTCAAACCGTTTTTTTATATTTCGCCTCAAACAGCCGAACAGGCCATTGCCCGGCAAACATCTTTGAATCTGATTCATCTGCAGACGATGCTCAAAGTGGACATTTTTGTCTTGAGAAATGAGCCGTTTGATTGGACGGCTTTTCAGCGAAGAAGACAGGATACTTTTTCGGAAGAGCAGCCGCGGCCTATTTACCTGGCGACGGCGGAAGATGTGATCCTCAGCAAACTTCGCTGGTATCGGCAGGGCGGCTGCACATCCGATCAGCAATGGAAGGATATTCTCGGCGTTTTGAAAGTCCAGACGCTGAATCTGGACATACCGTATTTAAAAAAATGGTCCGCTCAGCTGGGAGTGTTGGACTTGTTCGAACAATCCCTTCAGCAGGCAGGAATCCAACCGACGTTTTGATTCGCAATTATGACCCCTTTATACAAACAGATTTTTTTGACCGGTTTTCTGTTCTTGATGACACTCGGAAACGCACAGACTCTGGAAGAAAAATATCGGCGGGCTCTGGCAATCGAGCAAATCACAAGCGGCAAAGTCTTCAAAGAGAAGGTTGTGCCGTACTGGTTTGACGGCGGCAGTCAGTTCTGGTACCGCAATGACCTGCCGGACGGGCGCAAAGAGTTCATCCGGGTTCATGCCCTCCGCGGCTACCGGCGGGAGGCCTTTGACCATGCCCGTCTGGCGGAGGCCCTTGCGCAGGTGTCGGGAGGACAGGTGGACCCGCAGCGTCTGCCCTTCGGACAAATCCGTCTTTCGGATGATGACGGTACCCTTGCTTTTTCCGCCTTTGGGAAAACCTGGAGGTGCGATTTAAATACGTATGTCCTTCAGGAATGCCCGCCGCAGGAGGGGCCGGCGGAAGTGCTCGGGCCCGAGGCGGACATCCGGCCCAGTCAGGACAGTCAGGAGGAGACCTTCATTGTCTTCCGAAACCGCACCGACCGGCCCGTCCGGCTTTACTGGGTGGATACCGCCCGCCGCCGGCAGCACTATGCCGACCTGGCGCCCGGTCAGGAGCATCGCCAGCATACCTATGTCGGCCATGTCTGGCTGGCTGTCGACCCGAACGACCGTCCGCTGGCCGTCTTTATCGCCCAGTCCGATGAAGCCCTTGCCGAAATCACCCCCGACCTGCTGGCCGAGCCCAAAGTCCGTGACAGCCGCCGGTCTCAGCCGTCGCCCCTGCGCTCCCCGGACGGCAAATATCGCATTGTCGTTCGCGACCACAATCTTTTCCTGCAGGAAGCCGAAACCGGCACCGAAACACCGCTGACTGCGGACGGCACGGCGGAACACTTCTACACCCGGCAGGTCTATTGGTCGCCCGACAGCCGCTGGCTGGCCGCCGTCCGGACCCGCAAGGGCTTTGACCGCAAAATTCACCTGATTGAATCCTCTCCCGAAGACCAGCTCCAGCCCAAACTGCACACCCTCTCCTATGCCAAACCCGGCGATGAAATCGACCGCGACAGTCCCTGTCTGTTCGACATCGAATCCCGAAAACAAATCCCAATTTCCGATGCGCTCTTTTCCAATCCCTGGTCCCTCACGGACTTCTGCTGGCAGCCCGACTCCAAACGCTTTCTGTTCTGCTACAATCAGCGGGGCCATCAGATCCTGCGGGTTTTGGCCGTCCGCGCCGAAGACGGGCAAGTGCAGACCGTCATCGAAGAAACCAGTCCGACCTTTATCGATTACGCCGGCAAATACTTCTTCCGCTATCTGGAGGCGACCCAGGAAATCATCTGGATGTCCGAGCGGGACGGCTGGAATCATCTCTATCTGTATGATGCTGCCGAAGGCCGTCTGAAAAATCAGATTACAAAGGGTCCCTGGGTCGTCCGGCGTGTCGTCGAAGTGGATGTTGAAAAGCGGCAGATTTGGCTGGAAGCCGGCGGCGTCCGCCCCGAGCAGGACCCGTATTATGTTCACGTCTGCCGCGTCAATTTTGACGGAACCGGTTTTGAGATTCTCACGGAAGGCGACGGGACCCACGAGGTCGAGTTTTCGCCCGACCGCCGTTTCTTTCTGGACCGCTGGTCGCGCGTCGATTTGCCCCCGATTACCGACCTGCGCAGTGCGGCGGACGGACGGCTCATCTGCCGGCTGGAGGAGGCCGACTGGTCGGCTCTGCTGGAAACCGGCTGGAAGCCGCCCATTCGCTTCGCCGCCAAAGGCCGCGACGGGCAGACCGATATCTACGGCATCCTCATCCTGCCGTCCGCCTTTGACCCGAATGAAAAATATCCTGTCCTGGAGGAAATCTACGCAGGTCCGCAGGGGGCCTTTGTGCCCAAGGCCTTCGGCCGGCAGACCCGCCAGCGGCAGCTGGCCGAACTGGGGTTCGTGGTTGTCCAGATTGACGGGATGGGCACATCGTACCGCTCCAAGGCCTTTCACGATGTCTGCTGGAAAAATCTGGGCGACAGCGGTTTTCCGGACCGCATCGCCTGGATGAAGGCCGCCGCCGAAAAATATCCGTTCCTCGACCTGACCCGCGTGGGCATCTACGGCGGCTCAGCCGGCGGGCAAAGTGCGCTGCGGGCCCTGCTGGCGCACGGAGATTTTTACAAAGCCGCCGCCGCCGACTGCGGCTGTCACGACAACCGGATGGACAAAATCTGGTGGAATGAGTTGTGGATGGGCTGGCCGGTCGGCCCGCATTATGAGGAACAGTCCAACGTCACCAACGCACACAAACTGACGGGCAGGCTCCTGCTGACCGTCGGCGAGCTGGACCGCAATGTGGACCCGGCCTCGACGATGCAGGTGGTCAACGCCCTCATCAAGGCCGACAAGGATTTCGAGCTGCTCGTCATCCCCGGCGGGGGCCACGGAGCCGGAGAAACCCCCTACGCCAGACGAAAACGAATGGATTTCTTCGTCCGACACCTGCTCGGCATCGACCCGCCTGCGCGAAATTAAAGCAGGGGTTTTGATACGAAGGCCTTCCCTGAGCGGTGCTTTCAAAATATCCATTCCAGGTTTTGCTCTTGTTCCTGTCTGTCTGGAAAGGTACAATGCCGGTTTAGGAAAGTGAATCGAAGAATTCTGAAATCGGAATCGTAAACCCATGCTGCTTCCAATAGGCACGAGCGTGCGGCCGCGGCAGACGCCGTATGCCAATTATCTGCTGATCGGTCTGAACATTTTCTTCTATCTGCTTTCGATGCATTTGGTGATGGATCCCCGCAGCGGGGCGCGGTATTTTGACCTTCGGCCGTGGGCATACAACTTTATGCTCTGGCCGGAGCGTCCGCAAATCTGGCAGTTTGTGACCTATTCGTTTCTCCACGCCGGCGGGCAGATGTACATCCTCCATTTGTTCGGGAATATGTATTTTCTGTATCTGTTCGGCAACAGCGTCAATGAGAAGCTGGGCAATGTTGCTTATGTATGCCTGTATCTCGGTGGGGCGGTGTTTGCGGGACTCGGACACGCTCTGCTGCATACCAATCCGGTCCTCGGCGCCAGCGGGGCGGTGGCGGCGGTCACGGGCGCGTACCTGGTTCTCTTCCCGAACACCCTGATTACCGTACTGTACTGGATGTTTTTCATCGGGACGGCGGAGTTTCGCGCGCTGTATTTTATCGTCTTCAAAATGATTGTCTGGGACAATATCATCGAGCCGAAGCTGTCCGCGTCCGCTGTGGCCTATGATGCTCACCTGGCGGGTTATCTGTTTGGGATTGCGGCGGTGATGGGGCTGCTGGCTCTGCGGCTGGCGGACGGGGACCATCAGGACCTCTGGTCGATGCTGCGGCAGTGGAACCGCCGGCGCCGGTTTCGCGATCTGGCGGCGGCCGGGTACGATGCCTTCGGTCCTTCGGGGCCTGTTCGAACGGTACCGACCGTTGCAGGAGAACAGACACAACTGGGGGAGGAATCGCGGAATCCTTTCATTCAGCAGCTGCGGGAGGAGATTGCCGAACTGCTGCGGCGGCACGATGCGGCGGACGCGGCCGAGGTCTATCTAAAACTGCTCGACGCCGACCCGACGCAGGTTCTCGGCCGGCAGAACCAGCTCGACGTGGCCAATCAGCTGATGGCGTCCGGACGCTGGGCGCCGGCGGCCAGCGCCTATGAAAAATATCTGAAGCACTATGGGGGGTTTGAACACAGCGAACAGGTGCATCTGATGCTCGGGCTTCTGTACGGCCGATACCTCAGCGAGCCGCGCCTGGCCGTCAGCCACCTGCGGGCGGCCCTCGAACACTTAACCGACCCCAACCAGGTCAAACTCTGCCAAGATGAACTGGCCCGCCTGGGCGTTCTGTAAGAAGACAAAGAATACACACAAGGGAGTCATTCGAAGATGAAAGACAAACGACTTGCCGCCGTTTTTGTCTGGCTGTTTTCAGCGGTCTGCGGATTCTGTTCGCAGGATTCGGAAACGATGTATCTGTTTACCTCCTTCCGCGGCGACGGGGACGGGCTGCATCTGGCCGTCAGCGAAAACGGGCTGGAATGGACCGAAATTGAAGGCGTCTTTGTTCAGCCGACGGTCGGCAGCGGCCTGCTGCGCGACCCGCATATCCTCCGCGGTCCGGATGGTACCTTCCATCTGGTCTGGACGACGGGCTGGCACGACAAAGGCATCGGATATGCCCGCTCGCAAGACCTGAAGACCTGGACGCCGCCGCGCTGGCTGCCCCTGATGGAAAACACACCCGGTACACGCAACTGCTGGGCCCCGGAGACTTTCTATGATGCCAAACGCGGCGAGTTCCTGATTGTCTGGTCCTCCGATGTGGAAGGCCGCTTTCCGGAAACCGTTTCCCCCGACCGGATGAACAACCGCACTTATTATGTGACAACAAAAGATTTCCAGACCTTCTCCGAACCGAAAATCCTCTTTGACCCGGGGTTTGACCATATCGACGCCACGCTGCTCGAACACCAAGGGCGGTATGTCCTGACGGTCAAGGAAGGAGATATGCAGCAGAAGGGAATCTGGGGGCCGATTCATCAGGCGGTCGCCGATGACCCGCGCGGGCCGTACAAACGGCTCGAAAAGCCCGTTCTGACGGCCCGAGCCGAAGGCCCGACGCTCTGCCGCATCGGCGATGCGTATGTGATGTACATCGATTATTACGTCCACGGGCGCTATGGAGCACTGCAGACGAAGGATTTTCAGACCTGGACGGACATCAGCGAACGGATGAAACCGGTGCGCGGCCAGCGGCACGGGACGGTCCTGCCCATCCCCCGGGCGCTGGGGCAGGCCCTGCTGGCCGTTCGGCTTCCGCTGCCGCCGCCGCCCGTCCTGCCGGGCTATCACGCCGACCCGCACATTGCCGTCTTCAACGGCCGATACTACCTGTATCCCACGACAGACGGCACGGAGGGCTGGGCGGCAACGTCCTTCAGTTGCATGTCCTCCGAAGACCTGGTTCACTGGCAAAACCACGGCGTCATCCTGCGGCTGGGTGTGGATGTCCGTTGGGCCGAGCGGAATGCCTGGGCGCCGGCGATTGCCTTCAAAAACGGGAAATACTATTTCTACATCTCCGCCGCCCAGAATATCGGCGTAGTGACAGCCGACCGACCGGAAGGCCCCTACACCGACCCGCTGGGAAAACCGCTGGTGCCCAAGGGCAAATACCGCGGACAGGCCATCGACCCGATGGTTTTCATCGATGACGACGGGGCGGCCTATCTGTACTGGGGACAGGGGCAGTGCTACGCCGTCAAACTCAATGAGGATATGATTTCGTTTGAGGAATCGGCGGTGCAGCGAATCACCCCGCCCAACTACAACGAAGGCCCCTTTGTCATCAAACGCAAGGGCATTTATTACTTGATGTGGTCGGAATATGACACCCGCGACCCGCGCTACAGCGTCGCCTACGGGACCTCCGATTCTCCGCTGGGGCCGTTCAAAAAGGCCGCCGAAAATCCGATTCTGCAGGGCAGGGACCTGGTCAAAGGCGCCGGACACCACTCCGTCGTCCAGGTGCCGGGCAAGGACGAATGGTATATCGCCTACCACCGGTTTGCGATTCCCGACGGCAGCGGCTACAAGCGCGAAACCTGCATCTCGCCGATGCGGTTTAACCCCGACGGCACCATCCAAAAAGTCGATGTGTACGAAGGCGTCCGCCCGGTAAGAACTCGGCTGCAGGATTAGTCAAAATCGTAGTGCTTGCGCACGGGCGCGGTCACCTTCCAGATGCATTTGAGCCCTTCAGGGAAGACGACATAATCCCCCGGGCCGAAGGAAACCGAACGCCCGCTGTCCGGGTTGTCCGTGACCGTCACTTTGCCTTCGAGAATCAGGCACTTTTCCGTCTGCGTGTATTCCCATTCAAACTCGCTGACCGGACAGGACCAGGTCGGCCAGGTTTTGCACGTTTTGGCTTCTTCGGCGGTCGGCTTTCGAACAATCACATCCTTGACCGTAGGCATAACAACCTCTCCTATGGCTTATAAGGTTCCACAGTAAACTGATACCGTCCGGACGGCACGGAAAGCGTCAGCCGTCCGTCCTGCAGTCCGAGTATCCGAATGCATTCGTCCTGATGCAGGCTTCGCCCGCTTTCGCGAACCTGCTCGGCTTTTCGAGCAGGCAGAGAAACCTCCGCCGTTGTATTGGCGGGGATCTGCACATCCAGCACAAACCGATCTCCTTCGACAGACCAGTTTGAAACGATGCGTCCGCGCACGGATTCATACGTTGTTTTGGCCCAGGTGAGTTTGCCGCCGGGCTGCGGGGCAATCCGAATGATGCCGAATCCGGGCTCCAGCGGCTGGATGCCGCCGACCTGCTCAAAGAGCCACTGCCCGACCGCCCCGAATGAATAATGTGCAAACGAATTCATCCCGGGGTCGGCAAAGCCCTCTTCGGGCGTCCAGCCGTTCCACCGCTCCCAAATCGATGTCGCCCCCTGACGAATGGAGAACCCCCACGACGGGAACGTCTCGTTGTGGAGCAGCTGGTAAGCAAGGTCGTTGCGGCCGATTTGGGCCAGGGCCAGCATCAGGTCTTTGGTGCCGACAAAGCCGGTGGACAGATGCCCGTTTCGCTCCTGAATCCGCCGAACCAGATGGGCGGCGGCGCGTTCCCTCTGCCGGGGCGTCAGCAGGTCATAAACAATCGCCAGAACATACGCCGTCTGCGAGTCGCCTTCGATGCGTCCGTCGGGCTTGACATACGCCTTCTGGAAGGCCCGGCAGATTTTTTCCGTCAGCTCCCGATAGGTGCGGGCATCCTCCGGCCGTTCCAGAACCTCCGCCATCTGCGACAGCAGCCGGCTGGCGTTAGCAAAATAAGCCATATAGATCACTTCATTGGGCGTCGGGTCATCAATATGAAGCCAGTCGCCGAAACAATGGAACTGTTTGGGCGGCAGAAGGTCTTCCGTGGATCGGTTTTTGGTAAACTCCACAAACCGCTTCATCGCCTCATAGTGCGTTTCGAGAATCCGCCGGTCGCCGTACATCCGCCAAATCGTCCACGGACAGATGACGCCTGCATCCGCCCAGGCCGGCCCGCCGTCGGCCCCTCCGCTTCGAATCGGCGGGGCGTAGCGAGGAAACGGGCCGTCCTGACGCTGCGCATCCGTTAAATCGGTCAGCCATTTGGTAAAGAAGGCCTGCACATCATTGTTATAGCAAGCGGTCTGGATATAGACCTGCGCATCGCCCGTCCAGCCCAGCCGCTCATCCCGCTGCGGACAATCCGTCGGGATATCGATAAAGTTCATTCGCTGGGTCCAGGTGATATTTGAATAAAGCCGGTTGACCATCGGGTCGGAGCATTCAAACCGGCCGGCAACCGGTGTATCGCTGCTGAAAGCAAGCCCCGTGACGGCATCCAGGCCCGGCCGATAGTCCAGGCCGGTGATTTCGACATACTGAAAGCCGTGGAACGTAAACATCGGCTGCCAGATTTCCTCGCCTGTGCCCTCGCAGATGTACACATCCTCTGCGGCGGCGGTGCGGAGATTGATGGTATAAACGGTTCCGTTTGGATTGAGCCGCTCACCGTGGCGAATCTCGATGCGCTGACCGGGTTTGCCTTTGACCTTCAGCCGCACCACACCGGCAAAGTTCTGCCCCATATCAAACACATAGATGCCCTTGGCCGGCTCACTGACGGAAACGGGTTTTATTTCCGCAATTATCTTCACCGGTTCCGAGACCGCCGCCTGAACAAGGGGCTCAACCGGCTGTCCGCCGACACTGACCGGCTGCCAGCTGCGCTCGTCGAAATCCGGTTCGGCCCAGCCGGGCATCCGGCGCCGCGCATCATACCCTTCACCCGCAAGCAAATCCGCATAGAAAAGCGGACCCGTGGCGCCCTTCCAATCGGGGCCGGAGGCAATCACCTGACGCGTGCCGTCCTTGTAGTCAATCACCAGCTGGAGTTTCAGACGCGGCTGCGTGCCGTAGTGGTGGCGGTTCATTCCCCAGCCGACATAGCCCGCATACCAGCCGTCGGCCAGAACCGCCCCCAGCGCATTTGCATCTTTGCGAAGGTGTTCCGTCACATCGTAGGTGCGGTAATAAATCCGTTTTCGGTAATCCGTCCAGCCGGGGGACAGAAAGTCCGAACTGATGCGCTGCCCGTTCAGATAGAGCTGATAAATCCCAAGGGCCGTCGCATACAGACGGGCCTTCTCCACAGGTTTGGACTCCATAGAAAAGCGGTGCCGCAGATACCGGGCCGGCGGAAGCGTGCGCACCTGCACGCGGCTCTCCTGCCACGGGGCATCGCCGAACGTCCCGACGACGGCCGCCGCCGACCAGCCGGAATCATCCGTCAACGGCTTTTGCCAGTTGTCAACCGACTCTTTGGTTACTTTCCAGCTGTCATCGCTCACAAACTCCAGCACCTGCCCGTCCACCGTTTCGATGCGGACCGCCGCCAGAAAACCGGCCGGATTGCGCTCCTGCCCGCCGTTGGACGCCGAGACGGCCAAGACATTCCGCCCCGTCTGCAGATAATCCCGAATCGTAATCTCATAAACGGTGCGGTGATCCCCGAAAGAGCGGAGAATGTGTCCGTTCAGAAAGGCCTGAAACGAATCGTCCGCCGTCATCCAGGCTGTCGCGGACTTGACCGCCCATCCGTCAGGCAGGTCAAACGTTTTGCGCAAAAAACACCGTCCGGGCTCCGTCCCGCCGGCGGCCCCGGCGTCCGACCAAATCCAGCGGGCCTTCTGAATCACCGCCGGCGCCGGCTGGGGCTCCGTCTGCATATCCAGACCAATCCATTGAGCCGACCAGTCCGTCGGCTCCAGCAGGCCCATCGTCCAGCGGGCCGGCCGGCTCCAGTCCGAAACGCGTCCGTCTTTATCCCACACCCGAACGCGCCACCAGCAGTCCATCCCGCTTTCGAGTTTCCTGCCCGCATAGACGATTCCGAACGTTTGAGAGCTCTCCACCCGGCCGCTGTCCCACAGGTCCGCCCGCCCGTCTTTCAGCAGGTGCAGTTTGGAAGCGGCCTGAATCTGATAGGCGGTCTGAACCTGTCCGCGCTGCTCAGAAAGCAGAGTCCACGAAAGCCGCGGGCCAAGCACATCGATTCCCAGCGGGTCGATTCGGCTCTCGCAGCGCAGACACGCCGGAGAAAGGCCGTCGGACGTCTGGGTTCTCTGAGAAGTTCGGCTGCAGGAAAGGACAAAAAGAAAGGATATTCCTAACAAAACGACGGTTTTTTTCATGATTTTTCCCTTCCGAAAAGGATTCTCAGGCGAGAAGATGTCTTTGATGGGATTTCATAGCACAGACATCTGTTTTTTGTCAATCAGAAAGAGGAGAAAAAATAAGACATACTCTATATATTTTTCGCACAGAACCCAATAGATGTGATAAATATCACATAAAATAAATTGTCTATTGAAATAATTATTCTATATTTGTATAATATTGTGAAATACATAACACATTTTTGACGAAAAGACGTATCAGAAATGATGAGTGAAAGAGACCTGAAAAAACCTATCGAAGTGGTTTTTTGTATGGGCAGCAGCTGCTTTAGCCGCGGCAACGGAAAAACCCTGTCTTTCATTCAGAACTATTTGAAAGAAAACGGTTTGGAAAACCAGGTCCAGTTAAAAGGTGTGCTTTGTCAGGGAAAGTGCCAAAACGGACCCAATATAACCATTAACGGCACCCTCTACCAAACCACCGAGCCCGGCGTTGTGATTGATTTGATTCGGCATCATCTTGCTGCGGGGCCGCAGTAAAGCCAGGAGATTTGGATGAATCCGCTTCACCCGATTTACACGGAAACAACCCGATGCCAGGACTGCTACAAGTGTCTGCGGCAGTGCCCGGTCAAGGCCATTGACATCCGCAATGGCCACGCCAGCGTAATGCCGGAGATGTGTGTCCTGTGCGGCTCCTGCGTGCAGACCTGCCCGATGGGCGCCAAACGCATTCGAAGCGACCTCGAACGGGCCAAGATGCTCCTGCGTCTGAAAAAGCAGGTGATTGCCTCGATTGCCCCCAGTTTTGCCGCCGAATTCCCGGAGATTCAGCCGGGCCAACTGACTGCGGCCCTCAAGGCCCTCGGATTTGCCGCCGTCAGCGAAACAGCCCTCGGAGCCGAAGAGGTCAGTGCCGCCGCCGCTCGGATGATGGAAACCGAGGGGGGACTGGCGATTTCCTCCGCCTGTCCAGTCGTAGTCGAGCTGATTCATCGGTATTATCCGCAATACAGCTCTGCCGTTTGCCGAATGCTCAGCCCTGTGCTGGCTCACTGCAAACTGCTCCGCCGCGAATTCGGACCGGATATCGGCATCGTTTTCTTCAGCCCCTGCATAGCCAAAAAAATCGAATCCGACCGAAACCCCGACCTGCTGGATGTGGCCCTGACCTTCAGCGAACTTCGCCAGTGGCTTCAGGAAGAGGGCATTGACCCGGCATCCGCAGTGCCCGAAGCCGAGGATGCTTTTGTCCCTCGCCTGGCCCGGGATGGTTCGCTGTATCCGATTGACGGCGGGATGCTGGCCGGCATCCGCTCCAACAGCCCGGTCACCAGCCGGCATCTGATGGCCTTCAGCGGGATGTCCGCCATCCAAAGGGCCCTCGAAGACCTTCAGGAGCTCGGCGGACAGGAACCGCTCTTTCTGGAACTGCTGGCCTGTGAGGGCGGCTGCATCAACGGCCCGCAAATCAGCAATCCGGGCCGAACTATCGTCAAACGAACACGGATTATCGACACGTTCGAAAACCGCCGGGGCCTGCCTGAGCCGTCCGCCGGTCTGGCCATCGAACACAGCTGGCGGCTCGAACCGGTCCGGCAGAGCTGCTATCCCCCTGAACAGATACAGGAAGCCCTCAAGCGCGTCGGCAAATTCGGGCCGGAAGACGAACTGAACTGCGGCGGGTGCGGCTATGACAGCTGCCGACAGTTTGCCAAGGCCCTGCTGGACGGACGCGCGGAGGAAACGATGTGCATGGGCTATATGCGGCAGCTGGCCCAGAAACAGGCCGATGCCCTGCTGCGGGCTATGCCCTCCGGGGTTGTCATTGTCGATGAACACCTGCAGATTCTCGAAAGCAACCGGCGCTTCTCCGAACTGATGGGCCCGGAGGCGGTCCGGGCTTATGAAGCACGGCCGCATCTGACCGGCGCCGCCCTGCACAAAATCGTTCCGTTCGCCGACTTGTTTGCGCAGGTGCTTCAAAGCGGCGCCGCCACGCTCGAAAAAGAAGTCAAGGTCGGAAAAACCATCTACCACGTGACCCTTTTTACGATTGAAAAACACCGGCGCATCGGCGGCATCATTCAGGATGTGACGCTGCCGACCGTCCGGAAAGAACAGATTATCAACAAGGCGCGCGAAGTCATTTCCCGCAACCTCGAAACCGTTCAGAAAATCGCCTATCTACTGGGAGAAAATGCCGCCGAGTCGGAAGTGATTCTGAATTCGATTGTGGAGATGTTTCAGCCCGCCGCGGATGCCAAACCGCGGCCTTCGGATGAACCATGAACAACCGTTTTTTCATCGAAGTGGACTGTGCACGGCAGAACAAACACGGCCAGGGGGCCCCGGGCGATGTCTTTCTGTCCCAGCGGGACCCGGACGAGGGCCGTATTGTCTGTGTGCTGGCCGACGGGCTGGGCAGCGGCATCAAGGCCAATGTCCTGGCAACCCTGACGGCCACGATGGCCCTCAAGTATGTCCGCTCGGATATGGACATCTGCAAGGCCGCCGGTGTGATTATGTCCACGCTGCCGGTCTGCAGCGAACGAAAAATCGGCTACTCGACGTTCACCATTGCCGATATTCACCCGGACGGCCGTATCCGGATGATGGAATACGACAATCCGCCGGCGGTTCTGCTGGAGGGACCGACCGTCCTGCCGCTGGAGAAAAAACCGATGGAAATCGAAACGGCTCATCTCGGGCGCCGTCCGCTTTTCTACAGCGCCTTTCAGGCCCGCCGGGAGATGCGTCTGGTGCTGTTTTCCGACGGCCTGTCCCAGGCGGGGATGGGACGCCCGCGCACCCCGCTGGGCTGGACGGCGGAAAAAGCCGTTCTGTTTCTCCGCGAACAGATTCGCCGTCTGCCGAACATCTCCGCGCGACAGCTTTGCCGCGCGGCCGTGACGGAGGCCCTCCGCCAGGACCAGTTCCAGGCCCAGGACGACATCAGCTGCGCTGTGATTTATTTTCGCCGGCCCCGGAAGCTGCTCGTGGTCACCGGGCCTCCGATTGACCGCAAAAAGGATGCCCAGCTGGCGGCCCGAGTCGCCGAATTCGACGGACGCAAGGTCATCTGCGGCGGCACAACCGCCAACCTCATTGCGCGGGAACTGGGCCGAACCGTCCGGGTGGATTTGAGCTTCCTGGACCCAGAGATTCCGCCCGTCTCGACGCTCGAAGGGGTGGACCTGGTTACGGAAGGCACGCTGACGATGTCCAGAACCGCTCAGCTGCTCGAACAGAATCAGGAGCCCGACACGAGCCGGCCGAACGCCGCCGTGCGGCTGATGAATATTCTGCTCGAGAGCGACCAGATTGAATTTGTCGTCGGAACCAAAATCAACGAGGCCCATCAGGACCCGAATCTGCCGGTGGAGCTGGATATCCGCCGCAACCTGATTCGGCGGATTGTCTCGCTGCTCAATGAAAAATATATGAAACAGGCCTCGATTGAATTCATTTGAGAACGGAAAGGAACAGGGGTATGAAACCGCTTACGATTACCATCTGTACGGGAACGACCTGCTATGTGATGGGCTCCGGATATCTGCTTTCGCTTCAGGAGCAGATTGAGTCGGCCTGCTCGAGGCCGGTGGAGATTGTCGGCTCCTCCTGCCTGGGGCTGTGCAAAGACGGCCAGTACGGCCGAGCCCCCTTTGTGCAGATCGGCTCAACCGTGATTGCCGAAGCCACAGCGGAAAAAATTATCGAAACCCTTAAACAGCAGACTGCCCGCAAACCCATGGAGCAGATATGAACGGCGATAACAATGTTCAGCGAATCAAACGGCGGCTTCTGATTGAAACAGCGGCGCTGGCCTTTCGGGGCCGCCTGGCCGAAGAAATCGATGCCCTGCCGGTCAAACTTTTCCCGAAGGGGTCAACGCCCACGCGCTGCTGCATTTACAAATCCCGTGCGATTACCCGATACCGGCTGATGGCTGTTCTCGGATACAGCACGCAGGATGAAACGGACGAGTGCACGCCGCTGTCGGAGTATGTCCGGCGTGCTGAAGAATCCCGGCCCCGAAGCGGTCCGATTCTGACCGTCATCAACGAGGCCTGCAGCGCCTGTCTGAAAGGACGCCACTACGTTACCAATGTCTGCCGCGGCTGCGTCGCCCGTCCCTGCGTAACCAACTGTCCCAAACAGGCGGTGCAAATCATCAGCGGCCGGGCCCGAATCGACGAAGAACGGTGCGTCAACTGCGGCCTGTGTCTCCAGCAGTGCCCCTACCACGCCATCGTCTATGTGCCGATTCCCTGCGAAGAGGTCTGCCCCGTCGGGGCGATTCGCAAGGGCCCGGACGGTCACGAACAGATTGACGAGGACAAATGCATCGACTGCGGCAAGTGCCTGCAGGCCTGCCCCTTTGCCGCAATTGTCGAGCGCTCCCAGATAGTGGATGTAATCCGCCGACTGCGCCAGCAAAAGCCCGTCGCCGCGCTGCTGGCTCCGGCCGTGGCCGGCCAGTTTCCTCAGGAGTTTTCCAAACTGGTCAGCGCTCTATTGAAAATGGGCTTTACCCGGGTGGTGGAGGTGGCCGCCGGAGCGGAGATGACCGCCCGGCACGAAAGCCGCGAGCTGCAGGAGAAGATAGGCGCCGGACAGGCCTTTCTGACCAGCAGCTGCTGTCCGGCGTATGTGCAGGCCGTCCGCAAGCACATCCCCGCGCTGGCTCCGTTTGTCTCCCAGACGCCCTCGCCGATGCATTTTACGGCCCAGCAGGTCAAACAGCAGCAGCCGGATATGCTGACGGTCTTCATCGGCCCGTGCATCGCCAAGCGCCGTGAGGCCGCGGACAACCCCTACATCGATTATGTCTTGACCACCGATGAGCTGGGAGCCATGCTCGTGGCGGCCGGGATTGAATTGGCCGATTGTCCGCCCGCGGAATGGACCGAAAGCCCGCTGCCCCAGGCCCGCGTCTTTGCCGTCAGCGGCGGCGTGGCCGAAACCCTTCGCACCGTCAGCCCGGAGCCGGACGCCGTCCGTCCGATGCTCATCGACGGGCTGGACAAAAAGTCGCTCAAACTCCTGTCCCTCCTGCCTGCCCGCGGCACCGGAGGGGCCAATTTCGTCGAAGTGATGAGCTGTGCCGGCGGCTGTGTGGCCGGGCCGTGCAACATCAGCCAGCCCAAAACCGCCGCCCGAAAGGTCCGCGACTTTGCAGGCCTGCAAAGTCCGGCTGCACGAGCCGTCTCCTGACGGGTTTCGAAACCGCCGGTTTGGGAGTAGAAAACCGGCCTGAACCGTGGTACAATCCCCGCCTTTGCAGGAAAGGCGGACGACTTGTGGACAGCGGACAGCTGAACAGACTGAAAAAATGGTTTGCCGAGTATGTCGGCGGATTCTACACCGGCGGGCAGGATGCGTATCTCGACAAGCACATCCGGCTTAAAGAGGAGCACACCGCCCGCGTCTGTCAGGAGATGCGCTATATTCTGCACGGTCTGAAGGTCCGTCAAGCCGACGGCCTTCTGGCGGAGGCGGCGGCCCTGCTGCACGATGTCGGGCGGTTTGAGCAGTTCCGCCGATACCGCACCTACGCAGACCCCAAAAGCTGCGATCACGGCCTGCTGGGCTGTCAGGTGCTCTGCGAAAACGGCACACTGGAAGGCCTCGACGAACCGGAAAAGAAGATTCTGCTGGACGCCGTCCGCTGGCACGGCGCCAAGACGGTACCGTCGGAACTGGAGGAACGCTCGTCTTACTTTTGCAAACTTGTGCGCGATGCCGACAAACTCGACGTGCTCGGGCTTCTGATTGACAACTTCACCCGCTATTACCGGGACCCGAAGCATTTCGACCTGGAGGTGGAGTTTGCCGACGAACCGTTTGTCAGCCCGGACGTGCTGAAGGCCGTTTTCAGCGGGCAGCTGGTGGATTATCGGCAGATTCGAACGCTCCACGATGCCCAGATGGTCCTGCTGGGCTGGGTGTATGACATCAATTTCGGCCCCGCACTGGTGCGGATTCTGGACAAGCAGTATCTGGACAAAATCGCCGCCTTTCTGCCCGAGACTCCCGAGGTCCGCCGGGCCGTTGAGCACATCTTCACATACGTCCGCAGCCGTTTGAATCCGAGTCACTGAAACCCTTCCGAGAGAGGGATTTCGCAGATTGTACGGATTTTTATTTAACCACGGATTGCGCGGATTACACAGATTGGGGAAGGGAAGAATTAAGAATAGAGAAGCCGGCGGCCGGCTTCCAGCGGTGGCGGAAATTCAAAGCACAAAGTTAAACAATCTCGAAAATCAACCAGCAAGGGGCGGGAGCAAAAGAAGTCATCAGCTATCAGTCAACAGTCATCAGTGACCAGTTATCAGAAAAAAGTAAAGAAGCGTTTCATTTCGCCGGGCTTTGCGCCCGGGTGTCGGAAACGAAGGGAGAAGCAAAAGAGGAAAAGAATAGGGGCCGGCGGGGGATTTCTTTCAACCAGCCGACTTTGGAACAGAGGAACGAATTGGATGCCGGATGCGGGTTGAAAAAAACGGTTGCCGGCCTTTTTTGTCTTGTACTGATTGTTCATGTTTTCCGGAACAAGTAATAAGCGGCTCCCGTCCATCCAAATCTTTCTCTTAAAAATTGATTTTGGTCTTCTTGGCTTATCAGCCCATTGTTTTCGCACAGATTGATTATTTCTTCATCAGACCAGCGTCGTAAAAGAAAGGAATCTGTGTATCGAATGGTTTTCTGCCCGATTGTAATCTGTGCGTTTTCTTCATAGAAGTACAAATTCTCTTCATTTAGCTGTCGTGCAATATGGACTTTCCTCTGCAGTTGCTGTGTTTGATAGGATTGATCAGGCCGAAACAGCTCAATTTGGGGAATATCCAGCAGAAAGAGTCCTCCTGACTTGAGAGTCCTCGATATGGTCTGGATAGTCCGAGTTAAGTCATTTTCTGTTGTGATGTATGCAATCACAGTAAAGAGACAAAGAGCAAGGCCATAAGCATTTTCTTTGGCCTGATAATCCTGTATCCGTTCTGAAACAATGGTCAGATTCTTCTCAAAGTCTTTGCCGGCCGCCTTTCTGCGTATTTCCTCACACATCGGAACAGAAGGTTCAACTGCTGTTACCCGATGTCCCTGTTGAGCGAGAGGAATCGCGGTTCTTCCTGTGCCGGCTCCAATGTCCAGAATGCTGCAGGTACCCCGTCCTGCCGGACTTTGCTGACACAACTGTTGGCACAGATGATTTGTATCGGAGCAAAGCCGTGTATATAGTGTTCCGAAACTCTCCTGATTGACAAGGTCGTAAACATGAGCCCAACTGTCATGCGGATTCATCCGGCATTTCTCCTTTTTTCATAAACGCAGAGGACGTCACTGTATCAAAATCATGCCGGGCAGGCAGCAATTTTCTTGTTAGGGAGCCCTGCCGCTGAATCACAATCCTGAACTGGGTAAGAAGGGTTCAAGCAATCTGTGAAATCTGCGCAATCTGTGGTTGCTGTGTTTTTCTTTTGCCGTTGGGAGGAAAGAAAGCCGTTTATTCCGTTTCGAGGACGCGGTTGCGGTAAAGTTTGGTTTCCAGCGACTTCTGGTAGGAGGTCCAGTTTCCCTCGCCCGGGTCATTTTCAATCAGCATGGTCGTCTGGTTCATCTTGGCGTCGAGGTTGTCGATGTAGTGGACCATAAAGGCCTCCGGCGTGGCGGGCACCTTGACCGCCCCGAATTCCGGCAGGCCGTGATGGCTGATGACAATGTGCATCAGGTTGTCCAGAATCTCCTGCGGGACGGGCTTGCCCTCCTGAGCCAGTTTGTCGGCCTTCTGCGCAATGAGCTGGCAGCCCTGAATAATATGCCCCAAAAGCTGCCCCTGATCGGTATAGCCGATGCTCACCTTGTAGGACAGCTCCTGCGTCTTGGCGATGTCGTGGAGAAAGACGGCCGCAATAACCAAATCTTTCTGAATCTTCGGATAGAACGGAAAGAGGGCCTTGGCGGCCTTGAGCATATTCAGCGTGTGCTCCAGCAGCCCGCCCAGATAATTGTGATGCATCTGCATCGCCGCCGGCGCCGTGCAGAACTGCTTCATCAGCTCCGTATCCTTCACAAAGGCCGACACGAGATTGCGCAGCGGCTCGTTCTCAATCGCCGCCAGAATGCCGAGCATCTCTTTGTACATCTGGGCGATGTCTTTGTCCGTACGGGGGATATAGTCGGCCGGGTTGACCTTGGACGGGTCCACCGGCTGGATGTCATTGATGACGATTTGCAGGGCCCCCTGATAGAGTTCACTCTTGCCGCGGATGTGCACATATCCTTCCGGGGGAATCTGCTGATAGATTTCTTCGGTGGCCTGCCACATCCGGCTGTTGAGTTTGCCGGTCTTGTCGGACAGGAACATGGCGATATACAGATCGCCGCGGGTGGTGTTGCGGAGGATGGGCTGGCTGACTACGTAGATATCATTGATGGGCTGGTTGGGCTGGATGTCTTTGATAAACAGATGCGCCATAGGTTTTCTCCCGGCAGGCGAGGGCTCGTCCGCCTGCGATAAAAAAGGCCGTCGCAGCGGACGGCCTCTGGGTTCCCGTCAGAGCAGGGTGTTTTGTGCCGAGCGGTTCAGCCGGCCTTGACCTGCATCTGATTGAGCCGGCGGGCCATACGCGACTTGATGCGGGCCGCCGTATTTTTGTGCATCGTGCTGGTGGAGGCCACTTTGTCCAGCTTGCGCACCAGCGTCTTAAATTCCTGCTGAGCGGTTTCTACATTCCCGGCTGTTAGGGCCGCCAGAAACTTCTTAGTCTGGGTCTTAATTGCACTCTTGCGAGCCCGGTTAATGGCCCGCCGCTTGGCGTTTTGACGAACACGCTTCTTGGCAGATAACGAATGTGCCACGTTTGTCTCCTGAAATCTGTTTCACTATTCAACCGGCCTGCCTTCAGACCGGACTATAAAGAATCAGCCATTATGGCCTTTGGAACGCAGTTTGTCAATACGCTGGCTGACATCTTTAAAGCTGTAGTCGGTCTGGGCCAGTTTCCGGTAGATTTCGAGGGCCTTGTCGATTTGGCCGGCGGCTTCATAAGCCCTTGCCAGATTGTATCTTATGTCTTTTGCAAGGGCGGTTTCATGCGGCGGGCACTGCTGGAGGGCCTCTTGAAAGAGGTCGATGGCGTCTTCAAACCAGCCCTTCAGAAGAAAGCAAAGTCCCGCCTTGTCGAGGGCGGACGGACGCAGCCGCGGGTTTTGCTGGGCCTCCTGAAAGAGGGGAATGGCCTCATCGTAGCGGTGGTTTTTGAGGAGGCATCGGCCGTATTCGTATTTGACTTGGTAGTCCGTCGGGTAGTTTTCCTGGCATTCTTTGTAATGTTCCAGTTCGGTTTTATCCAGAAGTGCCGTAAGGGCTTGAAACCGGCTTTTGAGGCCCTCATCGTCCGGTTTTTCCTGCAGTTGGCGGTGAAGCTGGCGGATTTGGTCTTTCAGACGCCGGATTTGAAGTTCTCCAAGTTTCCTTTTGAATGTGAAATCGCGGGTTTTTTCGTAGTTGGATTGGAGCAACGCCGCTGCTTCGGCCCAGCTTTCCTCTGTATCCAAGTCAGCCAGACTTTGGGCAAGCTGGAGGATATTGGTAACGGTCGGCTCCTGTTTGACCATCTTGCGGGCCTCGAGGACGGCTTTTTGTCTGTATTCCGCGCTTTTGACGGCCTGTTCCTGACTATGGAGCCGGTCTTGAAGTTCTTTGTTTTTAATGGAGCTGCGGAAGTCTGCGGATTTCCCGTACTTGCCCTCTTCCATGGTCATTCGGGCGCACAGGTCCCGGAATTCGTCGCGAAGGGCATCGTCGTTGGGTTTCAGTTCGAGGGCGTGCTGGCAGGCGGCAACGGCCTTGCTGTAAAGGCCCATTTGGGAGTAGGAGTCTTTCAGGAGGAGATAGGTTGCCAAAGAGGGCTTGCTGCTGGCCCGGTTGGCGTCGAAAATCAGCTGGGCAATCCATTCGGCGGTTCGATGATAACCTCCGGCCACACAGGCCTTTAGCATATCTTCTGCATAGGCCAGGCAGTCCGGGTCTTTGGCCAGAAGATACTCGGCGTTGAGCATCTGCTCAATGGGAGTTTTTTTGGGGGCCAGCCGTTTGGCTTTCTCGATAATCGAGGGTTTTTTCCCGCCTTTGGCCTGGCGAATGAGGGCCAGGCGGCGCAGGGGGGCGTGTCCGTCCTCCAGCGCATCCGGACAGAGCCGAAGTCCTTCCAAATAGAGGTCGATGGCGTAGTCGAAGTTGTCGGCACTGGCCACCTCTTCCGCCCGATTGAAGAAGGCCCGGGCCTTTTCGAGGTTGCGCTCAAACTGATCTTCCTGCGGCTCGATGGACATTCTCCCGATTGAGTCTATCGATTTTCTGTTTTTTCTGTATGGTAGCCGCGGCGGGGCCATTTTGTCAAGAAGTTCCGGCTTGTAGAGGGGTTGCGAATGTGGTATAAAACCCTTTTCTAAAAAAAGGACATTTCATTTGGAGTTTGAGAATGGGTTCATCGCTGGAACGAACAGATCGTCAGGTTTACGAACTGATTTGCGGGGAAGAAGCCCGGCAGGCCGGTTCGATTCGGCTGATTCCTTCGGAAAATTATGTCTCGAAGGCGGTTCGAGAGGCCACCGGCAGCTGTCTGACCAATAAATATTCGGAGGGGTATCCGACCAAGCGGTATTATGAAGGTCAGCAGTTTACGGACCAGATTGAAATGCTGGCCTGCCAGCGGGCGATGGAGCTGTTCGGGGCCGAAGGGGCCAATGTTCAGCCGCACTCCGGCTCGGAGGCGAATCTGGCGGCCTACGGGGCGCTGGCGGAACCGGGCGATACGATTATGGGGCTGGCTTTGCCCCACGGCGGGCATCTGACGCACGGCTGGAAGGTCAGTTATACGGGCAAGTTTTTCAAGTCGGTTCAGTATGAGCTGGACCCGTCCACCGGCCGGCTGGATTATGACCGGATTGAGCAGCTGGCCAAAGAGCATCGTCCGAAGATTCTGATTTCCGGTTCGAGTGCGTATCCGCGTCAGATTGATTTTGCTCAGTTTGACCGGATTGCCAAGGCGGTCGGGGCCTACCACATCTGCGATATGGCTCATATTGCCGGGCTGGTGGCCGGAGGGGTTCATATGAGCCCGATTCCGTATGCGGATGTGGTGACAACCACGACGCACAAGACGCTTCGGGGCCCCCGCGGCGGGATGATTCTGTTCAAACAGCAGCATGCGGCGGCGGTCAATAAGTCGGTCTTTCCCGGTCTGCAGGGCGGACCGCATATGCATACGATTTCGGCGCTGGCGGTGGCCCTGAAAGAGGCGGCGCTGCCGTCCTTTCAGGAGTATGCCCGTCAAATCGTCAAAAACGCCAAACGGCTGGCCGAACGGCTGCTGGAATACGGATTTCACCTGGTCTCCGGCGGCACGGATAATCATTTGATTTTGATTGATTTGCGGAACAAAGGTCTGGCGGGCAAGCCGCTGGCCAAGGCCTTGGACCGGGCTCATATTGAGTGCAATTACAATTCCGTGCCGGGCGATACGGCGCCGCCGTTCAACCCGAGCGGGCTGCGTCTGGGGACGCCGGCGACGACCACGCGGGGAATGAAGGAAGAGCAGATGGACCAGATTGCGCTGTGGATTAAAACCGTGGCGGAGAATCTGGACAATGAATTGGTTATCGAGAAAGTCGGGCGTCAAGTTCAGGACTTGTGCAGGCAGTTTCCGGTGCCTGAGGTGTTTGTGTAGGTTTGCGGAGCTGACCGAATCAGGACTCCGGAAGGCAGGGAAAGCCGTGGATAGGGATTGCCGATGAATGAACGTCCGCTGAAAATCGCTGCATTCGGTCTGACGAAGGAGATCGAGACACTGCTCGAATGTGCCTTTGCGATGAAGGAGGCCTTTGCAGTGGCGGGAGTGGCGGATTTGGACCCGGAGCGGGCAGGAGCGGCGGCCCGCCGGTTTGAATGCACGGCGTATGATGACGTCCGTCGGATGCTGGTGCAGACGGGTCCGAAGATTTTTCTGGCGGGGGGGCCTACCTATCAGTGTGCGGAATGGATTTCACTGGCGATTGACAAACAATGTACGGTATTTAAGACAGCCCCGGCGGGACTGACGTTTGAACAGGCCTCCGATTGGATTCGAACGGCATACCGGCAGGGGCGGCATTTTCTTGTTGTGGAGCCGCAGCGGCTTCATCCGCTGATGCAGATTTTCGGGGAGATTGCCGATCGGGAGGATGTCAATTACTGGCATTTGATTTCACTGGTCTGCCGGGTGCCGCAGGGACTTTCGGAGCCGCAGGAGCGGTGGCGGTTTGACCCGTCGCTGGCGGGCGGGGGCGTTCTGATTCAGAATACCTATTGGCTTTTGGACTGTCTGCTGCTTCATTTCGGCCTGCCTCAGCAGATTTATATGCAGCGGTGCAGTCAGGCGCCGGACCGGCAGCAGCGGCTGAGCACCACAGAGGATACAGCGGCGGCGGTGATGCGGTTTTCGGATTCGCTGATTGCGGAGATTTCGGCCAGCCGCACGCTCGGACCGCCGGCGGAGTATCTGCGGGTCTGCGGGAAGGAACGTTTTGTTACGCTGGAGCGTGAGCAGCTGACGGTTTGCGGACATGACGGTCGGCTTCTGGAACGGCGGCAGATTTGTGCGTCGCCGACCGCCTGGGCTCAAAGACTGCTCGAGATGTATCTGCGGCATCTGGAGAATCCGCCGCAGCAGCCGCTGTTTCCGCCGCCGGAGGCGGATGTGCGGACGATGGCGGTTCTGGAGGCGGCATATCTGTCGTCCAAAACGGGGATGCCGGAATCCCCTTCGCGGATTCTGGAGGTCGGCGGATTTAAGCCGGACGGCTTGTGGTAGTTTTCCGATGTTTTTGTTTGTCCTCTGCGGGCGGAAATTTTTCTTGCGGTGGGCGGAGGAGGGGGGTATATAAGAATTTTTTATAGTTCAGCAGGAATGAACAGGGATGGATGAAGCGTGCCGCAGCTGCGGTTTGCGAAGGGACTGCCAGTCAGTCTATGAAGCCCTCGGAAAGGCGAAAGGGCCCTCTGTCGTTTGGAAGTCCATTTTTATCTTTTTGGCTCCGCTGGCTGTCTTCGCCGTCTCGGCGACGGGGCTGGACGTCTGGATGAAGGGCCGAATCGAGAATCCGTCGTTTCGTACGGCAGCGGTTTTTTTGCTGTCGGCGGTTTTGGCGGTTTTGACGGCGGCGGCGATTCGACTGGCGGTTCCGAGCTGGAGAAAACGCAGCAGCGGCTGTGGGAAAGAGCAGAATGATTTTTGCAGCGAAAAAGACATTTAAAGGCGGAGTTCATCCGCTGGAGAATAAGCATTATACGGAATCCTGTCCGATAGAGCCGGTGCCGACACCGCGTCAGCTTGTGCTGCCGCTGGTTCAGCATATCGGGGCGCCGTGCAAGCCGCTGGTTCAAAAGAAACAGACCGTTGCGCTCGGTGAGCCGATCGGCCGTTCGGATGCGTATGTATCGGCGCCGATTCATTCCCCGGTCAACGGGGTGGTGAAGGATATTGCTTTGGCCTCGCATCCGGTCATCGGGCGGACGACGGCGGTGTATCTGGAGGCCGTTCCGGAGGAGAACCCGCCGCGGATTCCTCAGCCGCAGCGGTTTGATGAGCATTTTGACCCCGGCACGTTTACGCCGGAGCAGATTTGCACTGCGATTCAGGAAGCGGGGCTGGTGGGGATGGGCGGGGCCGGTTTCCCGACCCGCGTCAAGATAGACCCGAATCCGGCGATGCCCAAGCATACGCTGATTATCAACGGCTGCGAGTGCGAGCCGTACATCACCTGCGATTACCGGATTATGCTCGAGTGGACCTGGCAGATTCTGGCGGGGATTCGGCTGGCGGCCCGCGCCGCCGGCTGTCAGACGGTCCGCATCGGGATAGAGGACAATAAACCGGAAGCGGTCAAAGCGTTTGAGCAGGCCCTGTCCCGCTGTCGGTGTGAAGAAGATATTCAGGTTGTCGTGGTGAAAACCAAATATCCGCAGGGCGGGGAACGGCAGCTGATTCGGGCCGTTTTGGGCAAGCAGGTTCCCACCGGCGGGATTCCGCCGCAGATCGGGGTATGCGTGCTGAATGTGGCGACCTGTGCGGCGATTGCCGAGGCGGTGGTTTTCCAAAAGCCGCTGACACATCGGGTGGTGACGGTGACGGGTCGAGCGATTGCCCGTCCGGGCAATTATTATGTGCCGATCGGGATGAGTGTGCAGGACCTGCTGGCGCACTGCGGGGGCCTGACGGAACGGGCGGCCAAGGTGGTGTTGGGCGGGCCGATGATGGGCTTTGCGATTGCGGATTTGACGACCCCGCTGACCAAGACCTGCGGGGCGCTGACGGTTTTGACCCGGGAAGATGTCACGGAGCCCAAATATGCGCGGCAGCAGACGGCGTGCATTCGGTGCGGCCGATGCTTGGCGGTTTGCCCGGAGGGACTGAATCCGACGAAGATTGCCCACGCCGTCAAGCATTTTCGGATGGACCGGGCTGAGCAGTATTATCTGAGCGCCTGTATCGAGTGCGGCAGCTGCAGTTATGTCTGTCCGGCGCATATTGAACTGGCGGGTTATATCAAGACGGGCAAACTGCTGAAAGCCCGGGAAAAGAAGCGACTGGGTTAACAGAGGAACTTTCGAGCGATGTTCAGCCAAATTATTGTTTCACCGGCTCCGCATACAAGCCAGAATCTGACGACCCGCCGCCTGATGGCGGATGTGCTGATTGGGCTTGTGCCGGCAATGGTTGCGTCGGCGGTGTTTTTCCGGTTTCGTGCGGTGCTTGTGATTGCGGTATGTGTCGCGGCTTGTCTGCTGAGTGAATGGATTTGCAATCGTCTGCGCCGCAAGCCGAATTCGCTGGGGGATTTGAGTGCAGCGGTGACGGGGGTGATTTTGGCGATGTCGCTGCCGCCGGCGGTGCCGCTGAGTGTGGCCGTCATCGGCAGCGTCTTTGCGATTGTGATTGTCAAGATGCTTTTCGGCGGGCTTGGCAATAACGTGTTTAATCCGGCGATGGCGGCGCGGGCTTTTCTGACGGCCTCGTTCGGGGCGGCAATGACGACCTGGACGGTGCCGGCCACGATTGATTCGGCGATGCCGACAGTGCAGGCCTCGAATGTGGAAGCCGTCACGCAGGCAACGCCGCTTGCCTGGAGCAAGATGGCGCTGAAAGGACAGGCAACGCCCGAACAGGTTCATGCCCAGCTGAAGGATGTTTTCTGGGGCCAGGTCGGCGGCTGCATCGGGGAGACCTCCGCGGCGGCGCTGCTTTTGGGCGGTCTGTATCTGCTGGTGCGAAAGACGATAACCTGCCATATTCCGCTGGCGGTGCTGCTGTCGGCGGGAATTTTTGCGGCGGTCGGCCGGCTGCTTAAACCGGATGTGTTTGTCCGGCCGGATTTTCATCTATTCGGGGGCGGGCTGATGCTGGGGGCCTTTTTCATTGCGACGGACCCTGTTACGGCACCGCTGTCGGTCCGAGGCAAGTGGCTTTTCGGAATCGGCGTCGGTCTTTTGATTATGCTGATTCGGGTTGTGGGGGAGTATCCGGAAGGGGTGATGTATGCGGTGCTGATTATGAATGCGTTCACACCGCTGATTGACCGGCTTTGTCATACGGCGCCGGTGGGAGGCAAGCCCCATGTCTAAACTGCGGTTTTTCTGGGAGCAGAGCTGGCTGCTGCTGGTTTCGTCGCTGGTTTTCGGTGTGCTGCTGGCGATAGCGGACACGGCGTGGGCGCCGCGGATTGCCCGCAACGAGGTGGAAAAGTTCACACGCCTAGCCGGCGGGATGCTGCCGGAGGCGAAACGGTTTGAACCGCTTGCGTCCAAAATCCCTGTCGATGCGGGCAAGGGCAAGACGGTTCAGGTCGAAGTCTATCGGGCTGTGGATGATTCGGGGCGGCGCGTCGGTTGGGCATTTGTGTGTGAAGGGTCAGGTTTCGCGGACAAGATTAAACTGGTTGTTGCGGCGGATGCCGGATTTGAGAAGCTGGCGGGCTTTGGGGTGCTCAGCAGCAACGAAACACCGGGCTTTGGGGACAAAATCACGATTCCGGGCGGGTTTTATCAGAAGCAGTTTGTCGGGGCGCCGGCCGGGACGCTTACGCTGGTGAAAACCGGTGATGCCGAGCGAATTGACGGCGAGATTGTGGCCATCAGCGGGGCGACGGTGACCAGTCAGGCGGTGGTGGATATTCTGAATCGGTATGTATCGGCGGTTCGGGCGGCTCTGCAGGAACAAGGGCTGCTGACAAAAGAATGAGGCGAACGAATGGCGGATAATCAGACCAGTTTGGCCCGCACGTTTCTGGCGGGACTGTGGCAGGAAAATCCGGTGCTGCGGCTGATTCTCGGGATGTGTCCGACGCTGGCGGTGACGACCAGTGTGCAGGCGGCACTGACGATGGGGGCCAGCGTGATTTTTGTGCTGATTGGTTCAAATCTGGTGGTTAGTCTGATGCGCAATCTGCTCAAGCCGCACCTTCGGATTCTGATGTTTACGCTGACGATTGCGGCCTTCGTGACGGTTGCGGATTTGTTTTTGAAGGCCTATCAGCCCGCAATGAGTGCCAAACTGGGGCCGTATATTCCGCTGATTATCGTCAACTGCATTATTATCTGCCGGGCGGAGGCCTGCGCGAGCAAGAACGGGCTGCTGGTCAGTCTGGCTGATGCCGTTGGGATGGGGCTGGGCTTTACCGGCGCGCTGGCGGTGCTGGCGCTGGTTCGGGAGCTTTTGGCGACCGGACAGATTGTTTTTGAGTTCGGCCAAAAGGTGACGCTGGTGAGTCTGCCGGATGTGCCGCTGTTTCGGATGGCGGGAATGGCAATGCCCGTTGGGGCGTTTCTGACCCTCGGGCTGATGCTCGGCTTGGTGAAGATGGTGACAGGCAAACGAAGCTGAGGGAACGGAGAACCGATATGGATACATTCGAAACCCTGCTGCTCGGATTTCTGGGGATTGTGATTGTCAACAATCTGGTCTTTACGAAGTTTTTGGGGACGTGTCCGTATTTGGGGGTTTCCGGCCGGATTGATATGGCCTTCGGGATGGGGTGCGCTGTTACGTTTGTGCTGGCGCTGGCGGGGACGCTCACATGGCTGATAGATTATTTTGTGCTGATTCCGTACGGCCTGAATGTTCTTCGATATGTTTGTTTTATTCTGGTGATTGCCGGGGCCGTGCAGCTGGTAGAGATGTATGTGCGGAAGTTCTTTCCGGTGCTGTATGACAGTTTCGGCATTTTTCTGCCGCTGATTACAACCAACTGCGCCATCCTCGGAATGTGTCTGTTTATCAATTTGTGGGGGATTGACAATCTGCCAGAGACGGTGGTGCTCAGTGTGGGGGCCGGCTTGGGGTTTACGCTGGCCATCTGCATTATGGCGGGGATTCGGGAAAATCTGGAGCTGGCGGATGTGCCGGCTGCGCTGCGTGGGGCGCCGATTACACTGATTACGGCGGGGCTGCTGACGCTGGCGTTTATGGGGTTTGCCGGAATGATTCGGTAGGATGGGAACCCGTCTGCTGCCGGAGGAAACTTGTGAGAATGCGGGAACGGATATGATAGCTGCAACAGGAATGCAGGTGGTTTGGTTATCAGCCCTGCTGCTGACGGGACTGGGGGTTGTGTTTGCCGTCGTGCTGCTGGCGGCCAGCATCAAGCTGAAGGTGCAGGAAGACCCGAAGGTGGAGCAGATTCACGCGGTGCTGCCGAAGGTGGACTGCGGGGCGTGCGGATTTGCGGGCTGTTCTTCCTATGCCAAGGCCGTGGCGGCGGATGCATCGCTGATTGGGCGGTGTTCGCCGGGCGGGGCGGCGACGGCGGCGAAGATTGCAGCGGTGCTGAACCTGCAGATATCCGAGGGCGGGGCCCCGAAGCGTCCGATTATTCACTGTCGGGCCTGCAGGCAGGACAAAACGTTTTATGCGGAATACAGGGGGATTGAGGGCTGCACCAGTGCCAATGCCCAGCCGAATGTGCAGGCCTGTGCGTTCGGCTGTCTGGGCTTCGGCGGCTGTGTGCGCCGGTGCCGGTTCGATGCCATTCACATTATCGACGGCCTGGCGGTGATTGATTATGACAAGTGCACCGGCTGCGGGGCCTGTGTGGCGGGCTGTCCGCGGGGATTGATTGAGATGGTGCCTTTCACGCATGAGCCGATGCTGGTGGTGGCCTGCAGCAGCCGGGAAAACGGCAAGACGACGCGGGCGATGTGTGCGGTCGGCTGCATCGGATGCGGTCTTTGTGCCCGTCAGAGCGATGTCTTTACGGTCAAAGACAATCTGGCCCGGGTGGATTATGCCCGCTATCAGCCCAGTGAGGCGACGGAGACAGCCCGTCAAAAGTGCCCGACCAAGGTGATTGTCTTTCGTGGGAAAGGGGCGCCTGCGGACGAAAAGGTTTCCAAAGCGCCTGCCGCCGCCGGCGCGGCTTCCTGAGCGTTTGTTTTTTCGAGGGGATTTAGCAAGTCTCTGGGGGTGGAGATTTTTTCCTCTATTGGAGAAGAACTGCCCGCTCAATTGTCTATATTCTATAACTCTTTTTTAGAAAAAGAGTTGCGATTTTTAAAATTTTTTCAATCTTGTTTTTGAAATATGACGATTATGTTATATGATAATCATATAGTCCATTATATGATTATCATATAAAGGGGTTTATAAATGATAAAAAGAACGGTAGAAAGAAAACTCAAAGAAGCATCTATTTCATATCCAGTAATAGCAATAACTGGTCCCCGGCAATCCGGCAAAACGACTTTGGCCAGAAAAGTTTTTCCTGATTATCGATATCTTTCTCTCGAAGAGCCGGATCAGGCCCACATTGCACAGGAAGATCCGCGAGGATTTCTGAGCCAATCTACAGACCCAATGATTCTTGACGAGGTGCAGAGGGTACCGAAATTACTGTCTTATATTCAGACAATAGTGGACTTGGATAATCGTCCGGGACGTTTTGTGCTGACAGGTTCTCACAATTTTTTGCTGATGGAAGGCATCAGCCAATCTTTAGCAGGCCGTTGCGCCATATTTTATTTGCTGCCGTTTAGTCAGGCGGAGTTGAGAGGAAGGGAACCGATTGATATTGAACAATTGGATACCCCCAAAACCCTGACGGTTCCTGAAAAAAAGGGGGACTTGTATGAGATGTTGTTTGCGGGATTCTATCCTCGCATTCATGACCGCGGTCTGGACCCTCAGGAATGGCTGGGCGATTATTTATCGACATACGTTGAGCGAGATGTTCGGCTGATTTCCAACATCGGGGATGCTCAGACGTTTCGGCGTTTTTTGGGTCTATGTGCTGCCCGCAGCGGACAACTGCTGAATCTTTCCTCTCTGGCTCGTGATTGCGGAATCACGGTGGTCACCGCCAGGAAATGGCTTTCGATACTCGAAACCAGTTTTCTTATTAAACTTCTGACTCCTCACTATGAAAATTTTAATAAGCGGTTGATCAAAACTCCAAAATTGTATTTTATTGATACGGGGCTGCTGTGCTACCTGTTAAAAATTCGGTCTCCTGATGAACTGCAAAAGAGTGGGCTGCGGGGGCAGGTTTTTGAGACATGGGTTGTCGAGGAATTCATAAAAAACTGCTGCCACCGTAAGCGAGAACCGGATTTTTATTATTGGCGGGATTCAAACGGCCATGAAGTGGATTTGGTGGTCAGTCGGGGTACTGCTTTGCTGCCGATTTCCGTCAAATCCGGGCAAACCTTCAGCGAGGATTTTATTAAAGAGTTGCTCTTCTGGCGGCGGCTGACCGGCTGTGACGAACATCCGGGCGTTGTCATTTACGGCGGAGACCAATTCTTTGAGTACAAAGGATTTACGGTAGTACCCTGGTATATGCTTTAGCAGGATTTGAGGGCTTGTGTGTCGGAACTGTTTCCTTGCGAAAAGACATGCCTCGGCGCAGCCGGATAGTTTGGGGTTTTTATCCGGAGGCGGAGTTTCGGACGGACAGGCCGGAACGGGACTGGGGCTGGGCCTGGCTGCGGATTTCCTCCAAAAGCGGGGGGAAGTGCAGGACCGGCCGGATGGGCATCTCGGGCTCGAGATTTAAGATGCGGTAGATTTTCCAGCGTTCGGCTTCCACCGGATAAATCAGCAGGTCGGCCTCAAATCCTTCCGGTGTCGGGGAGGACAGCAAGGGGGCCGGCAGAGGCGAAGGAACGGCATCCGGGCAGATTCCGGGCACCAGCAGCGGGACGACGGGTCGAAAGCCCAGCCCGGTAGAGAAGTTTCGCTTTTTCATTTCCACGAAGAAATAGAATCCGCCGCTGTACCATTTGCCTTCGATTTGGTGAGCCGCTTCCTTCGCGACGGAGGCGGGCTGGACCTCCAGATGAGCCAGGGCGCGCTGGAGTGCTTCCGTCATTCCTTTGTTGTAGGGCTGTTCGGAACGAAGCACGTATCCGGCCAGAGAAATGCCGAGCAGGTCGGAGTAGGTATCCTCCCACGAGAAAGCGGAAATGTGTTCGGAGAAAATCCCGCTGGAAGCAAAGCCGAACCAGGTGAGGATTTCGTGCCAGACCAGACTCCAGTGTGTGAAGGTTTGTGCCATCCGCACGGATGTTTCGAAGGCGAGGGCCTTTTTCTTTTCTTCGGGGAAGGTGTGCCATCCGGGCGGATAGGTGATCAGGGCGGTATAGTGTGAGGGTTCGATGATGTGGTAGGAGATTTGGGTTTTCCCCTCTAGGAGAGCTGAATAAAGAATCTGCTGGAGATAAGCCGTACGGTCGGCGGCCTCCCGGACGTGCCCGATGTCAATAAAGCCGCCTCGGCACGTGTACACCATGCCGACTTTTTCGCCGCTGGAGGACTGATAATGGTGTCTGCCGAGCTGGTCCGGTTCGAGGAAAGTCATTCCCCCCGGAGCCCCAAAAAAGGCCCCGAGCCGTCGGCGCGGCTGTCGGGGGCCGGCACAACCGGCTTCCAGCAGCATGGCCAGCAGGACCATCAGCTGTATTGAGAGACGGAACTTTTTATGGGACGTTGAGGTTTTCATATCTCGTTCCTCTATTTACATACCTCAACGGGGTTCAAAAAGCAAATCGACAATCGTAAAAAGCCGATAAAGTCCAGGAAAAACAGGTTTGGTACAAAAGACTGGTTTCGAGGACTTTTGGAAGGTATAATCGCGCTGATATGGAAGAACCCAAGCTGGATTTGTCGATTGTGATTCCGGTTTTTAACGAGGAATCAAATCTGGAACCTCTTCATCGAGAGATCGAGTCGGTGCTGTCCGGGCAGGGGCTGACGTATGAGATTTTGGCCGTTGATGACGGAAGTACCGACGGAAGTTTTGAAACACTTCAGAAGATTCAGAAGACCGAACCTCATCTTCGGATTATCCGGTTTCGGCGGAATTTCGGCCAGACGGCGGCCTTGAGCGCCGGGTTTAAGCATGCCCGGGGTCGGGTGATTGTTCCGATGGATGCGGACGGACAGAATGATCCGGCGGATATTCCGCGTCTCCTGAAGAAACTTCAGGAGGGGTATGACATTGTTTCCGGCTGGCGGAAAGAACGCAAGGACAACCCCGTCACCCGGACGCTGCCCAGCCGGATTGCCAACTGGCTCATCGGGCGGATTACTGGGGTGCGGCTGCACGACTACGGATGTACCCTGAAGGCGTATCGGGCGGAATCGCTTAAGCCCATTCGTTTGTATGGGGAGATGCATCGGTTTATCCCTGCTTTGGCGCGGTGGGGCGGCGAGAAGGTTGCAGAGGTTGTCGTCAACCATCGGCCCAGACGGCACGGTAAAACGAAATACGGACTGAACCGGATCTTCAAGGTTTTGCTGGATTTGATTACGATTAAGTTTCTGGCCTCTTTCTCGACCAAGCCGATTTACGTGTTTGGGGGTCTGGGAATGGTCTGTCTGCTTGGTTCGATTGTTTCGGGCGCGGTGGTTCTGTATATGAAGCTTGCCCTGCAGTATTCGATGAACCGCAATCCGCTGCTGATTGTTTCGCTGATTCTGATGACGACAGCGGTTCAGTTTGTCCTGATGGGGCTTTTGGCGGAGATTCTGGTGCGGACCTATCATGAATCGCAGGACCGCCCGACCTATGTGATTGAACGGATTCTGGAGCCGGCGGAGTCTGCCGGAGAGGACAAGGGGTGAAGGGGATGCGGGCCGAACGGCGGCGGAAAACGGCGGCGGCAGCCGGAGCACAAACGGGCGGGAAAGGGCTGTATTATGTTTTGACCGCTGCAGGGCTGCTGCCGGCGGTTTTGTTTTTTGTTGCGGGCAAGTATCTTGAGTTTCGTCAGGATGACCCTTTTGACAGCGGGGCGTATGTCTATTCGGCGGCTCATCTTTTAAATGGAGGGCGGCTGGGGGTCGATGAAGCACCGTCCGCTCAGCCCGGCACCCTGCTGGTCAATCTTCTGGGGGTTGCTCTTTTCGGATTCAATGAAACCGGTCCGCAGGTTATTCAGACCCTGCTGCAGGTGCTGGCGCTGACGGCGATGTTTGGGGCGGTGCGCTCGCTGTATGGGACGGCGGCGGCGGTTTTTTCCGTGACAATCTCAGCGCTGTATCTGTCCTCTCCGCATCTGGCCAAGTTCGGCAACACCAAAGAGCAGTATATGATTGCGATGATGGTGCTGGCGGTTTGCCTGTGGATTTTTTATGAGCAGACCGGCCGGAGACTCTGGCTGATTCTGACGGGGGCGGCGCTGATTTGGCCGTATTATTTCAAGGCGACGGGTTTGTCCGTCGATGCGGCCTTTGCCGTGTACTTTCTGTGGAGGGCTTTCCGGGAAAAAATCGGATTTCGGCGTTTTCAGCAGGAGTTGGGGCTGCTGCTGGCCGGAACGGGGGCGGGTCTTCTTCCGCTGGCGGGCTTCTTTCTGTGGCAGCGGCAGCCGGGCTGGCTGTGGAACAGTTTTCCCGTGCTGGTTTTGCGAACGTTTGTGTTGGCGGATGCGGCAGTCCTGGCCGTTTGGGGGATTTATCAGGGGCGGGGGTTTGAGCGGGCGGTCGGTCTGTGCCGGCGAGTGCGTCCGTTGCTGTGGATTGCAGGACTTGCGGCGATTGCAGCCGCCGCGGCGGTGGGTTCTGTTCTGGTTTATCAGGCCGACGGCAGTGAGCTGAATGATGTTCGTTCGTATCTGACGAACCTTTTTTTTGTGAAGATTCCTCTTGACGGCTGGTATTGGGTCTCCGGGCATCTGCATGCGGTTGTCCGTGCGGCGGGTGCGGATACCCCCTATATTGCGGACAGCCGAAGAGTTTTTCCTCTTTCCAGGCAGGCGCCGATTGTCTTTCGTTATTATGGTTCTGTTGCGCTGCCGATTGCAGCGGCTTTGGTTTCGCTGGGGGCGGCCCTGGTTCGGGCTGCCGCCGGGCATCTCAAAAGGCAGTCCGGTTTGCTTCAGGACCGAATGGTCCGGCTGCTGGGGCTCTGGTGGCTGCTGGATACGGCGTTTGTGTGGATTAGTCCGCATTCGTATGAACAGTATTATCTGCCGCTGTGTGCCTCCGGGGCGATGACGGGGGCCTATGCCGTGTGGCTGTATGTTTGCCGGATGCGGGAGAGCGAGTTTCGTCTTCCTTATCAGCTGTCGGCGGCGGGGGCGGGGCTGGTGATGACGGCGATGGTCTGGCCGCTGGTGTTCGGCTATTCGAGAAGCCCCTATTCCGGACAGCCCTATCAGGACCCCCGGACGGGACAGCCGATACGCCAGCGCGGGTATGTGCAGGCCTTTCAGGAGCCGCGCCAAACCGGTCTGTGGGAAAAAATCGGCGATTACATTCGGACTCATTCGAGTCCGCAGGACCGCATCTATGTCTGGGGCTGGTATCCGGGGATTTATGTGCGGGCGCAGCGGCTGGCTCCGACGCCCAGTGCGTTCGAGCAGGGAATGCATATTCTGCCGCCGGAGCGTCTGGCCGGGTTTGTTCTGCATCTGATTGAATGCTTTGAGAAGCAGCCGCCGGTTTTTCTGGTGGACAGCCGCAAGCGGCATTTTCCGTTTGACCGGCCGCCGCTGGAATTGTGGCCTGTGATGCCCAGTCGGCAGGGCGGGCAGGTGCAGCTGGTGTTTGCCTCTTCTGAGCCGGCGGTTTTGGAGTCCTATGAACAATCCTATCGGGCCATGCTCGAGAAGCAGTTCGGACCGGAGGAGGCCCGGCGGTTTGAGGCGATGAAGCCCCTGCGGGATTATGTGATGACGCATTACCGGATTGTGCAGGAGGTCTCTTCGCCTTACAGTCATGTGCTGCTGGAACGGAAGACGAAAGAGTAGTGCTGCGGATAAGCCGGCGGACGGATGGAATGAATATCCTGACGTTAAATTATGAGTTTCCTCCTATCGGCGGCGGGGCCGCTCCGATGACGCTCGAACTGTGCCGTCAGTTTGTCCGACTGGGGCATCGTACGGATGTGGTGACGATGCGGTTTCGCGGTTTGCCCGCTTATGAAGAGACGGAGGGGGTTCGCGTGTTTCGAACGCCGTGTATCCGGCGGCGGCCGGATTTGTGCCACATTCACGAGATGGCCTCTTATCTTATCGGAGCGTATCCCGCCCTTGCTCGGCTTTTTCAGGAAACTCGATATGATGTTGTCCATACGCATTTTATCATTCCGACCGGTCCGCTGGGGTTGCGGGTGCGGCGAAAGGCCGGCTGTCCATGGGTGGTTACCGTGCACGGCAGCGATGTGCCCGGGTACAATCCGGACCGGTTTCGGTTGGCACATCGGCTTTTGTTTCCGTACTGGCGGCGTCTGGTGCAGCAGGCCGACGGTGTGGTCAGTCCCAGCGGGTATCTTCGCGCTCTTCTGAAGCGTCATTGTCCGCCGCTGGATGTGCGGGTGATTCCCAATGGAATTGAAAGCGGTTTGTTTGCTCCGGATGCTCCGAAGCAGCCGCAGATTTTGGCATGCAGCCGGCTGCTGCCTCGCAAAGGGATTCAGTATCTGATTGCGGCCGTTCGGGATGTGCCGCTCGGCTGGCCGGTGCATATTGTCGGAGACGGCCCGTATCTGCCGACCCTGCGGGCGATGGCGGAGGGGTCAAAGACGCCGATTCATTTTTACGGCTGGCTGGACCGAAGCGATCCGCGTTTTAAGGAGCTGTATGAGTCCAGCGCCGTTTTTGTTTTTCCCTCGGAGGCGGAGAACTTTCCGACGGTGCTGCTGGAGGCGATGGCGGCCGGCTGTGCCGTGATTACAACGGATGCAGGGGGCTGCTCGGAAGCAGCCGGCGAGGCCGCCGTCTATGTCAAGCCGCGGGATGTCGAGGGGCTGCGGATGCAATTGCTGGCATTGATTGCGAATCCGCATCTTCGGGAGCAGTGGTCTCAAAAGGCCCGAGCAAGAGCGGCGGATTTCTCCTGGCCGGGCATTGCCCGAATGTATCTGGAACTTTTTGAAAGCCTTCTGCGGAAGGATTCAGCCGGCGGTTCAAGACAGGAACGACGATGAATACAGATGAAAAAAAGGTCATTTCCGTTTGTTTTGTTTGTCCGAAGGCCTACGGCCTGTTTGACCCGTCGGTCAAGACCTATTACGGCGGAGCGGAGGTGGATTTGTATATGCTGGCGACGGAGCTGGCCAAAGACCCCGCCTTTTCGGTTTCGTTTATTTGTGCGGATTACGGCCAGCCTGACGAGCAGGTGCGGGAGAATGTACGGCTTTTGCGGGGTCCGGATTTCCGAAAAAATGCGGCTTGCTCGGCCGTGCGGCTTTGGCGGGCGATGAAAAAAGCAGATGCCCGGTTCTATCTGATGAAAACCGCTTCGCCGGGTGTGCCGCTGGTGTATGCTTTCTGTCGTTCGCATGGGCGAAAGTTTCTTTATCGAACGGCTCATCGATACGAATGCGACGGGACCTATCGGGCACAGCATCCGGTTTTGGGCCGGCTTTTTGTTCGGGCCCTTCGGCGGGCGGCCGCTGTCTTTGCCCAGAATGAGGAAGACAGCCGGCTGCTGCAGCAGACGGCGGGGGTTGAGTCGGTGGTGATTGCCAACGGCCATCGGCTTGCCGAGCCGGGGCGGGAGGAGCGAACCTCTGTTTTGTGGGTTGGACGTTCGGCGGACTTCAAGTACCCGGAGCGTTTTCTCCGGCTTGCCGAACAATTTCCGCAGGAGCGGTTTGTGATGGTCTGCCGGCAGGCCGCCGGCGACAGGGAGTATGACGCTCTCCGAAAAGAAGCGGAATCGGTTCCCAATCTGCGGTTTTTCCCGGATGTGGATTTCTTTGAACTGGGGCGTTTTTTTGCTGCCGCCAAGGTCTTCGTGAATACCTCGGATGCGGAGGGCTTTCCGAATACATTCATTCAGGCGGCGGCGGCCGGCACCGCCATTTTGTCCTGGCAGGTGAACCCGGACCAGTTTCTGACAAAGTACCAATGCGGACTGTCCTGCGGCGGGACGATGGAGCGGCTCGTACAGGGACTGGGGTTTCTGCTGGACAGGCAGCGCTATCTGGAAATCGGTCAGAACGGCCTGCGTTATGTCCGGGAGTGTCACGACATTGCCGTGCTGGTGCAGCGGTATAAAGAGTGTCTGCGGGCACTGGAGAAGGGGTAAGAGCGGATGTGCGGGATTGCCGGATTCAACTGGCAGGAGCGTGAGCGAATTGAGGCGATGGCGGCCGGCCTGTCGCACCGGGGGCCGGACCAGGAGGGGTTTTTTGTCGGAGAGGGGGTCAGTCTCGGGCATAAGCGTCTTTCGATATTGGATTTGAGCGAGCACGGACGCCAGCCGATGTTCAGCGAGGATGAGCGGGCGGCGGTGGTGTACAACGGAGAGATTTTCAATTTTGAATTGCTTCGGCGTCAACTGGAGGCGTGCGGGCACCGGTTTGTCTCCCGCAGCGATACGGAAGTGCTCGTTCACGGATATGAGCAGTGGGGCCGGGGGATTCTGGAGCGGCTGAACGGGCAGTTTGCGTTCTGCATCTGGGACCGAAACGAACGGATTTTTTTTCTGGCGCGGGATCGATTCGGCATCAAGCCGCTGTATTACTGGAATGACGGAAAGCGGTTTGCTTTCGGGTCGGAAATGAAGACGATTCTGGCGGCGGGTGCCCCGCGGGAACTGGATTTGGAATCCTTGAATCATTACTGGTATTTCGGCTATATGCCGACGGGACGGACGATTTTTAAGGGGGTTTCTCAGCTGCCGCCGGCGTCTTTTCTGATTTATGATTTGGAAAAAGGGGAGGTTCTCTCGAGCGGACAATACTGGCGGCTGTCTTTTGCCCGACGGGAGTTTCGAAGCGAGCAGGAGGCCGCCGAGCAGCTGGCCGAAAAGCTCGAAGAGAGTGTGCGGATGCAGATGGTCAGCGATGTGCCGGTGGGGGCCTTCCTGTCGGGCGGTCTGGACAGTTCGATTCTCACGGGGCTGATGCGGCGGCACACGGATAACCTGAATACATTTTCCATTCGTTTTGACCGTCCGGATTTCAATGAATCGCGGTATGCCCAGGCGGTTTCAGAGTTTTTCGGCACGGAGCATTATGAGATCCAGTTTGACGCGCATCATGTGCTGGAGCTGATGGAGCGTCTGCCCGTTCATTATGATGAGCCGTTTGCGGACCCATCGATGATTCCAACCTGGCTGGTCTGTTCCGTGGCCCGACAGCACGTCACGGTCAGTTTGTCGGGGACGGGCGGGGATGAGCTGTTCGCCGGCTATCCGCGGTATCGCCAGTTTCTCCTGCTGAAACGTCTGAATCGCCTTCCGAAAACCGCTCGGCGTCTTTTGGATGCAGCGGCGGCCGGTGTGGGACGTCTGAGCCGGCAGGACCAGTGGAATAAGCTGCGGTGTTTTCTGGAGGAGCGTCTGCCGGATTCGGTTTTGTATCCGATGCTGCTGAGTTTTATGTTTCGAACGCCGCAGGAAGCCGAACGGGCCTTCTGTGATTTTGAGCGGACGGCGGGGCTGTTCTGCACCGGCAGCGATTTGGAGAATCTGCTGGCGTATGACCTGCAGGAGTATCTGCCGAACGATCTGCTGGTGAAGGAGGACCGGGCTTCCATGGCCTTTGGGCTGGAGGTGCGGGTGCCGTTTCTGGACCATTCGTTTGCCGAGTTTGCCTGCGGGCTGAAGCCGGAGTGGAAGCTGCGGGGCGGGTGTTCCAAGTATCTTTTGAAGAAGGCCTTCCGTTCTTTTCTGCCGCCGATGGTGATTCGGCGCAGAAAACAGGGCTTTGGGGTGCCGCTGGTGCATTATTTTCGAAAAGAATTAAAATCCGCGGCGGAGGAGATTTTGTTTTCTTCGGGCGCGGAGGGGTTTTATGAGCGGGCTTTTGTGGAGGAGATGTGGCGGCTGCATCAGAGCGGCCGGTCGGATTATTCGCGGATTATCTGGGCGGTGATGATGTTTGTTCTTTGGCATCAGCGCTGGATGCAATAAGCCGAAAGATTTCCGCCAGCCGTTCGGTGAGAATCTCAATCGAAAAGAATTGTTCCACGACCCGCCGTCCGGCCCGGCCCATGGCCTGCCGAAGGGAGGGATTCCGATACAGGACTTCGAGGGCGTCGTACCATTCGTCCGGGGTTTGTGGGGCTAATCCGACATCGCCTTTTTCGAGGACCTGACGGTTCATTCCGACGGGGGAGACCACAGCCGGCAGCCCCGTCGCCATATATTGAAGCATCTTGAAACTGCATTTGCCGCGCGTCCAGGGGTCATCCGGAAGGGGCATCAGGCCGACCGTCATGCGGTGAAGCAGGCGGCTTTCGTCCGCGGGGTTCCAGAAATGAAAGTCAATCCGTTCGGGTGGAATCCGGTCGGATTTCCAGGGCTCATTGGAAATCAGCATCAGGCGGCTGTCCGGATGTGCATCCAGAAAGCGACGGAGAATCGGCTCAATGGGGCGCAGGTATTTGTAGTTGGAGCGCAGTCCCGTCCAGCCGATGACGAACGGCTCGTTGGGTTCGTCGGGTGCCGGCTTCGGGGTATAGCGTTGGGTATCAATGCCGGTCGGCACAACGAAAATGGTCCGGCAGTATCGGCTGTAGTAATCGGCCAGATAATCATTGCCGGCGATGACGGCATCCATTCCGCGTGCAATCCAGGGCTGGCCGATGCGTCCGAGCGGAGGGCTCAGCCAAATGGCGTCATCCACATCGAAGATGCGCGGGCGTTTGAGAAGCCGCTCGAAGGTGGCATAGCCCTGAACCAGCTCCCGGCTGAGCCAGATGATATCCGCGCTGCGTGAGCGGAAAAGGGCCGGAATGCGAGCAGCCATTTTGAAAGGGCTGGGCAGTCCGCAGCTTTCCCCCCAGCGGGGGATATGCTCCGTGACGCAGATGCCGAAACGGCTCAGCGGCTGAATATACTGGCGGACCCGGAAGCGGGTGGAAGGGGTGTTCAATCCGCCGGTGAGAGCAGCAATTTGAAGGGTGGATTGTTCAGTCATAGCGGGTGTATCCGGATAAAGGCGGCGGTTTGCGGACAACCCGTCGGCGAAGTCCCATCTTGCGGACAACAAATGAAAGACCGCGGCAGCCGACGGCGGTCAGAGAAGGAAAGACGGTCAGCAGCGTATATTGCAGGCGGACGCAGACGGGCAGCAGGGCGGCAAAGTCATTCAGCAGGCGGCGAATCTCCCGGGCCTGCGAGGGGTCAAAGAGCAGGGCCCGCATCCAGCGGCGCAGGAGAAAGACCGCCAGCGGACGAAAGGCATCCAGCCGGTGGTGTTCAGCCGAGAGATGCAGATGACGGGAAATCAGCTCGCGGAATAAATGTGGAGAATGAAAACGAACAGAGATATGTTCCCCCGCCTGGAGGTGATGGACAGCCAGCGGTTGTGCAATATATCCGATCGGCGGCTCAAGATAAGCGATTCGGAGCCATAAATCCAAATCGTTAAAGCGTTTCTGTTCGGGTCGGAAGAGGCCGGCCTTTTCGAGCAAATTTCGGCGGATGAGCATCGTATCCGTATGGCCGGTGAGGTCTTTGGCGTAGGTTTTGAGATAATCGGGGCTGATTTGTCCGCCGTTTAGGACTGCAAGAATGCGCTGTTCCGGGAGGGCGGGGGCCTGCCGTCCGCTTTCGCAAAGGCATTCAATATAGTTGCCGCAAGTCCATTGCAGCTGGGGGTGTCGGCGGAGCAGGTCGGTCTGCACAGCCAGCTTGTCCGGCAGCCATTCGTCATCGGCATCCAGAAAGGCAATCCATTCGCCCGAGGCCGCCCGGATGCCGGTATTGCGGGCGGCGCCGGGGCCCCGATTGTCCTGACGGATACAGCGGATTTTTTCCCCGTAGGTCTGCGCAACCTCCGCCGTCCGGTCGGTCGAGCCGTCGTCCACCACGATGATTTCGTCGGCCGGACGGCTCTGGGCCAGCACACTGTCAATGGCTCGGCCCAAATACCGTTCATTGTTGTAAGCCGGAATGATTACACTGATCGTCATAAGGGCTCCCGGGTTTGTTCCGGGTCTCGAATCGGTTTTCCCGTCAGCTTCCGCCAGAAGCGCTGAATCGGCGGTCGAATATACAATCCGCCGAACCGCTTGAAAAGAACCCAGTATTTCAGCAGCGGGCTGAACACAATCTGGACTCGGCAGAGCCGATAGAGGCCTTTGAATTGCCGGGCATCCGGAAAACGCTCCAGCAATTCTGCGGCGGTTTTTCGAAATCCGTTTCGGGCCTGATGATGGGCGGTCCGCAGCGCCAGATAACAGAGCACGTCCTCCGCCAGCTTCTTTTTCTCCGGAGGGCACCAGTCCAGCAGCAGGGAGGGGTTCCGGAGAATCGGAGCGACGGCCCGGGAGATGTCATTGGACAGGGCGCTGTCCTGCCGATTGTGCCGCACGGAGACAGCGGGAAGAATCAGGAAGGGTTCATTAAAAACCAGCCGGGCGAAAAAGACGGTGTCTTCGCCGAAGGTGCATTTGTTTTCCGTATAAAAGCCGCCGTATTTGCGGGCGATGTCGGTGCGGAGGATGGTTGTGCCCACGTGAAAGAACATCATCAGGGCCTCCGCCAGCGGGGCGGGCTCGCAGCCGGTGAGCTGATGGAGTCCGGGTTTGACGCCGCGCCTGTGCCAGTAGCCGGTCATTTCGATTTGCCGCGGCCATTCTTCGTACATCGTGCCTGCGAAAGAAGCCGTCGGCCGGCTTTCGAGCGCCGCAATCCCGTTTTCCAGATAATCGGGGTACCACTGGTCGTCGGCGTCCAGAAAGGCGAGGTAGGGGGCTTGTGCGGCTTCGATGCCCCGATTGCGGGCGGCGCCGGGGCCCTGATTGTCCTGACGAATCAGGAAAATTCGGGAATCGTTCAGCTGCTGAACGCGCTGAGCGCCGTGGTCTGTGGAGCCGTCGTCCACCACAATCAGCCGCCAGTGGGGGTAGGTCTGCTGCTGGACGGAGCGGACGGCCCGGAGAATCGTCCGTTCCTTGTTGTACAGCGGGATGATAACATCCACCGGTTTCATTCGGCCGGGTTCTCCTTACGTTTCCGCCAATATTCCTTTATGTGATTATACAGCGTTGCCGTCCGCGGGCAAAAGGAGGAGATGTACAGTTTGCGGAAAGAAGAGGCGGAAAAGAGACTTCGATATTTGTTCAGCAGGAATCGGACCTGCTTTCCGTCGCCTTCCCGGAGGCGCTGTCCGAGCCACCAGCCGAGCATTGCCGCCGCACAGGGGCGAAACGGCTCGAGCATCCCGGCCTGCTGGGCCAGTTCGAAATGCCGCCGGAGAAATTGGTCAATATGGTCCGGCTGACGATGAGCCTTCAGGATGCTTCCCTCTGTGTCCAGGTGATAGACCGCCAGCGGTTCAAAGACATACCCGAGCGGCTGGCGGAGATAGGCAATCCGCAGCCACAGGTCCACGTCGTTAATTCGTTTTTGACCGACCCGGAACAAGCCGGCCTTCAGCAGAATCTCCCGCCGAATCAGCATCGTATCCGTGCAGCCCATTGCGCTGTGCTGATGAGCGGAGAAATAGCTGTCGAAGACGGGCTGTCCGTTCAGGAGTCTCAACAGGGCGTCTTGTCGAGGTAGGGGCAAATCGAGTGTCCGTTGATGTCCGCGCCGGCATCGGCATCGGTAGAAATTGCCGGTTACCCAGTTGAGAAAAGGATACTGCTGAAGCAGCCGCACCTGAAGGGCCAGCCGGTCGGGGAGCCATTCATCATCGGCATCGAGAAAGGCGATCCATTCTCCCGAAGCCGCCAGAATGCCGGCGTTGCGGGCGGCACTGGCGCCCTGATTGTCCTGACGGATATATCGAATGTTGCCGCCGCAGGATTGGACGGCCTGGCGGGTGCCGTCGGTGGAGCCGTCATCCACTATGATAATCTCCTGTGGCGGGAGGGTTTGAGCCAAAACGCTGTCAATCGCCCGCCGAATAAACGCTTCGGAGTTGTAGGCCGGAATGATGACGCTGATACCGCCCGCAGGGGCCGGAACGCTCCGAGCGCCTGTCTGTTCCGACGGCTGGTTCGGCTGCGGACTGGCGTTTCGTTCGACCATTCGGCATCAGGAACCAAAAAAGATTCGATGAATGTCGTTGTAGGTTATCCACAAAAAGACGGCCAGCAGAAAGACCACACCGGCGTAGGTTATACCGGCCTGGACTTTTTCGGGTATCGGGCTGCCTTTGATTTTTTCAATCAGCAGAAAGAGGATGACGCCTCCGTCCACAACGGGAATCGGCAGCAGGTTCATCACGGCGATGCAGGCGCTGATCAGGCCCATGAAGTAAAGGAATTTGATAAAGGATTCCTGAGCGACCTGATAACTGATGGACAGAATGCCCACCGGTCCGCTCAGGGCGGAGGTCGGCACATCGCGTGTGAACAGTCCTTTGAGGGTCAGATAGGTCGTGGCGATAAAATACCAGGTTTTTTTGGCGCCCATGGCTACGGCCTTGGCGGGGTTGGAGGTCTTGGCCTTTTCTTCCAGCAGCGTCAGCGGAATCGGACGGGTGGTTTCGCTCCAGACGTGCATCAGGCCTTCGATGTTCGGAATCAGCAGAGCGGCGGAGCCGGCCTCCGTTTCCGAAAGCCGATAATCGATGCCGATTTGCTGGCCGGCGTTTCGGTGGAAAATCTCTGCGATTTCATAGAAGTTTTTGACCGGCTGTCCGTCCACGCGTTCAATCCGTGCCCCGCGCGGAATCGGCAGGGCATCGACGGAAACGGTGTCGAGGGTCTGGGCCACAACGGGGTTTTCCATATCAAAACGTAAAGAAATACCCAGCCAAAGGCGGTTCTTTGTGCCGGGCTGAACGGTGGGACGAGTGCTGATGTCCACGATGCGGTTTTGTCCGTCGGAGTCGGTTCGAAGCACCTTGACGGAAAGGGTTTTGTCTTTGTGATTTTCTATGGCCTGTCTGTATTCCGCGAAGGTGGGGCAGAAACAGTCGGCGACTTGAAGGAGGATGTCTCCTTTTTTAAATGGGTTCGGCTGCATTTCTTTTTGGACCGGCCTGCGAAGAACCGCTGTAGAAAACCGCTGGAGGATTCGCTGCAGGAATCCTTCTGAGGAGGTCGGTTCAAAGACCTGCTCCACCTGAAGTCGGGGGATAAGAGAGTAGAAATTCGCCAGGTCATATTCTTTGCGGAAATTCGGGTAGAGGATTTTGGGTTCGAGGGGGATGGCGACTGTGGTTAACGGTTCGCCGGGTTTGGCCCCTTTGCGCTGGACGGTCAGATTCACTTCCGGTTTCACGGAGCGGCGGATTGCTTCTTTGAGCTCCCAGGATGTTTTGACGCTTTTTCCGTCTACGGCCAGGATGACATCGCCGGGTTCAAAGCCGGACTCAGTCAGCTGCTGTTTCCATTCGGGTTCCTCCCAGTCGGGGATTTCGAGCGTGGAGGCCGGTTCGATGCCGAATTGGCGCAGCCGCTGTGTATCGGCGGCGGCCAATTCGGAGACGGCTTTGAGCCGTTCGACCCGGCCGTCCGGATGGCGCACGGTGAAGGTGGTCGTTTCGCCTTTGGGGCCCAGGGCGGCGGCCAGCGAAATCATCGAGAAATCGACAAAATCTCCGACAAAAGATTTGCCGTTGACGGCGATGATGCGGTCCCCGGGGCGAAATCCGGCGGCTTCGGCGGGAGAATTGGGCACAACGCCCCCGACGACGGCGGGCTGCTGGTCAAGTCCATGCAGGTACAGGCCCATAAAGAGAATGACGGCGCTGAGGACATTGAACAAAACGCCCGCCGCTACCACGCAGATGCGGATCCAGATAGGGCGATTGGCAAAGGAGCGGGGGTCGTCGGTTTTTTCTGCGGTTCCGGAGTCGGACTGGCCGAGCATCTTGACAAATCCGCCGAAGGGAATCAGGCCCAGCCAGTATTCCGTTTCAGAGTCGCCTTCCTGCAGGGTCTCTTCGATGTTTTTTCGCGGGAAAAGACGGATGCGAAACCCTTTTTTCAGTTTCCGTATGGAAAGAATGGTCGGCGGAAACCCGATGGAAAAGGCCTCGACTTTGATGCCGCCGAGTTTGGCAACCAGGAAATGTCCTAATTCGTGGACGAAGATGACGCCGCCGAATCCGAGCAGGACCAGAGCGGTTGTTCCGGCAATGCCGGGGGCACGCAGGATAAAGGCAATAACAGCGGCCACGATTGCCAGCGCCGCGGCCAGGTCCAGCAGGTTGCTCAAACGGCTCTGCGGCGGCTGCGGAGAACCTTTCGTTTCTCCGGACACGGCGGAAGCGGAAGAGCAGGCAGCAGAGTCGGACGGTTCAGGAACAGAAAGCGGTTGGTCGGTCATTATCGGTTTTCCTTTTGAGAAGTCAGTACGGTTCTGTGTTCGAGATTCCGATGGACCTCCTGCCGGGCCCAGCGGTCGATTTCAAGGAGGGCCTCCAGGGACAGATGGGTTTGAACGGAATGATTTTGCAGACACTGTTCAATCAGTTCGATGATTCTGCCGAAGGGGATTCTGCCTTCCAGAAAGGCGGCGACGGCCTCTTCGTTAGCGGCGTTGAAAACCACCGGTGCCGAACCGCCCAGCCGGGCCGCTTCATAGCCGACTGCCAGAGCGCGGAACCGGTTCAGGTCCGGCGCCTCAAAGGTGAGCCGGCCGAGCGTTTCCAGCTGAAGGCCTTTGGAAAGGCCCGGTTTTCGCTGCGGATAGGTGAGGGCATACTGAATCGGGGTTTTCATATCCGGTGTGCCCATCTGGGCCATCACGGAGCCGTCGATGAACTCAACCATTGAATGGATGACCGATTCCGGATGAATCAGCACATCAATTTTGTCCACAGGCAGGCCGAACAGCCATCGGGCCTCCATCACCTCCAGGGCCTTGTTGACCATAGTGGCCGAATCGACGGTAATTTTGGGTCCCATCCGCCAGGTCGGATGAGCCAGGGCCTGGGCGGCGGTCGCCTGCTCGATTTCTTCCGGCCGGCTGCGCAGGAAGGGCCCGCCCGAGGCGGTCAGGACAATCCGGCGGACTTCTTCCGGGCGGCCTGCCTGAAGGGCCTGGAAGACGGCGGAGTGTTCGCTGTCAATCGGCAGGATTTCCGCGCCGCCGGCGGCTGCCTGGCGGGTGAGCAGTTCGCCGGCAATCACCAGCGGCTCTTTGTTGGCGATTGCCAGGCGTTTTCCCGCTTGGGCGGCTGCCAGCAGGGCCGGCAGTCCCGCCGCACCGACCACGGCACAGAGGATAATGTCGATATCTTCCTGCGAGGCAATCTCGGTGAGGGCTTCGGGTCCCAGAAGAATCTGTCCCCGGAAACCGTCCAGAGCGGGAATGTTTCCTTTTGAAAAATCCGGATGGGTGACGGCGGCGATTTGGGGCTGAAAGCGCCGGACCTGCTCAGCCAGAAGGTCGATTCGGCTGTGGGTGGTCAGTGCCGCCACCTCGTACTCCGGCCCCAGGGCCGCCAGGACCTGCAGAGCATTCTGGCCGATTGAGCCGGTCGAACCTAAAATTGCAACACGTTTACCCATAAACCAGTCAGTATCTCAAAATATACAAACCGCGTCAAGAAAGGTCCTGTCTTAATCCGACAAAACAGGGAATATAGGTCGAATATGGATGTATTCTATAGAACATTTTTACTTTACTATCCCTTCTTCGGCCAATTTCTCCCGCAGGTATCGAGCGGTGTAGGAGTGGTTGTTTTCGACAATTTTTTCCGGAGTACCGGCGGCGATGACACGTCCGCCTTCCTCACCGCCTTCGGGGCCCAGGTCGATGATATAGTCGGCCATTTTGATCACATCCAGGTTGTGTTCAATGACGATGACAGTATTGCCCATATCGGTCAGACGCCGCAGCACGGTCATCAGGTTGTCAATGTCGGCAAAGTGCAGACCGGTGGTGGGTTCGTCGAGGATATAAAGGGTATGGCCGGTGCCGGGTTTGCCCAGCTCGGCGGCCAGCTTGACCCGCTGGGCTTCGCCGCCGGACATCGTGGTGGAGGACTGCCCGAGGGTCATGTATCCCAGCCCGACATCGCAGAGGGCCTTGATGAGCCGGAGAATCTTGGGGAAGTTGGCAAAAAACTGCCGCGATTCATCAATCCGCATATCCAGAACATCGGCAATGTTCTTGCCTTTGTAGGTAATCTGGAGGGTTTCGGGATTGTAGCGTTTGCCCTTGCATTCCTGACAGGTGACGTACACATCCGGCAAGAAGTGCATTTCAATCCGGCGGGTCCCCTGCCCCTGGCAGAATTCGCAGCGTCCGCCTTTGACGTTGAAGCTGAACCGGCCGGGTTTGTAGCCGCGGATGCGGGCCTCGCGGGTCATGGCGAACAGCTGGCGGATGAGGTCAAACACGCCTGTATAGGTCGCCGGGTTGCTGCGGGGTGTCCGCCCGATAGGGGTTTGGTCGATTTCGATGACCTTGTCGATATTGGCAATCCCGAGGATGTTTTTGTGTTTGCCCGGTTTTTCGCGGGAGCCGTAGAGTCGGCGCTTGAGCCCTTTCAGGAGGATTTCGGTAATCAGGGTGCTTTTGCCGGAGCCGGAGACGCCGGTAACGCAGGTGAGCACGCCGAGCGGAAATTTGACATCGATATTTTTCAGATTGTGTTCGGCGGCTCCCCGAACTTCGATGCAGTAAGACATTTTGACTTTGTGCCGGCGCGGGGGCATTTCGATGCGTTTGGCGCCGCTGAGGTATTGGCCGGTGATGGACTGCGGGCATCGGCAGACGTCTTCCAGCGAGCCGGCGACCACGACTTCGCCGCCGTGGCTTCCGGCGGCCGGCCCGATGTCAATGATGTAGTCGGCCTGGCGGATGACCTCTTCGTCGTGTTCGACAACCAGCACGGTGTTGCCGATGTCGCGCAGACGCTTGAGGATATTCAGGAGCCGGTCATTGTCGCGCCGGTGCAGGCCGATAGTCGGTTCATCGAGCACATAGCAGCAGCCGACCAGCCCGCTGCCTACCTGCGTGGCCAGGCGAATCCGCTGGGCCTCGCCGCCGGAGAGCGTGCGGCTGGTGCGGTCTAACGTCAGATAGCCCAACCCGACATCTATCAGGAATTGAAGCCGGGCGCGGATTTCCTTCAGGGGCTGTTCGGCGATGACGGCCTGTTCGGGATTCAGCGGCAGTTCGGCAAAAAATTTCTGGGCGGCCTGCACGGTCATTTCGGTGATTTGGCTGATGTTTTTTCCGCAGATGGTTACGGCGGAGGCCTCCGGACGCAGCCGTGTTCCTTTGCAGGCCTGACAGGGCGTTTCGGACAGGTAGCCGTGCAGGCGGGCCTTGACATATTCGCTGGTGGTGTTTTCCCAGCGTCTGCGGAGATTGGGAATGACCCCTTCGAACGCCATTCCGTAGTGGGCCTCGTCTTCGGGGGTCGTTCCGTAAAGGAGAATCTGCCGAATCGGTGCAGGCAGATTGCCGTAGGGCTCGCTTTTGCTGATGCCGAACTGCCGGCAGAAGCGGTTGATGAGCCGATTGTAGTAAATGTTCATCCGTTTGCCGCCCTTGCGCCAGGCCTCGACGGCGCCGTTTTCGAGCGAGACGGATTTATCCGGCACAATTAAGTCCGGGTCAAACTCGAGGATGGTTCCCAGTCCGTCGCAGGCTGGACAGGCGCCGTAGGGACTGTTGAAACTGAAGAGACGAGGGCTCAGTTCCGGCAGGGAGGCCTCGGGATGATCGGGACAGGCGAATTTTTCGCTGTAGATGACGTCGCGCCACTGGCCGTCGCCGCCGTTGTCTTTTTTCTCTTCGGGCGTCTGCACCATCACCAGGACAAGCCCATCCCCGATTTTCAGGGCGGTTTCGATGGAGTCGGCCAGCCGGATGCGGATGTTGTCTTTCAGAATCAGCCGGTCCACGACGGCGGCAATGTCGTGTTTTTTGTTTTTGTCCAGTTTTGGGATGTTTTTGATGTCATAGATGACGCCGTCCACCCGGGCCCGGACGAAACCGTCCCGCTGAATCTGAGCGAAGATGTCCCGGTGTTCTCCTTTTTGACCGCGGACAATCGGGGCGCAGATCTGAATGCGGGTATTTTCCGGCAGAGACAGGATGGAATCGACAATCTGGGTGGTGTGCTGCGACTGAATCGGCCGGCCGCATTTCCAGCAGTGGGGCTGTCCGATGCGGGCAAACAGCAGGCGGCAGTAGTCGTAGATTTCCGTCGTGGTTGCCACGGTCGAGCGGGGATTGCTGGAGGCGCTTCGCTGTTCGATGGCAATTGTGGGAGGCAGTCCCTCGATGTGCTCGACGTGGGGTTTCTGCATCTGTTCGAGGAACTGGCGGGCGTAGGCGCTGAGGGATTCGACGTATTTACGCTGGCCTTCTGCGTAGATGGTGTCAAAGGCCAGCGAGCTTTTTCCCGAACCGCTCAAACCGGTAATGACAACCAGTTTGTCGCGGGGAATATCGACGTTGATGTTTTTGAGATTATGTTCGGCCGCACCGCGGATGCGGATGTATTTCTGCGAATCATTCATCGCTGTCAAACTCGCTTCTTGAGGTTTCTGCTCTCTTATCTCCATTTAAAGAGAATACGCCAAACTTACCATTGTACCGGAAAAGTCGGGCGTGTACAATAGCCGGTCGGGTTTTTTGCAGGATGCGATAACGCTGTGCAAATCAAACACTTACATTCATGGCAGGTGAGCCCGAAAGAGGCGGCATCGATTCAGAGCCGGCTGGCCGGCCTTGTTCAGTTTTGTCCGCTTCCAAAACGCATTCAGACGGCGGCCGGTCTGGATTGCGCCTTCAGCGGGGATGGGCTGCAGATGGCGGCGGTGATTGTAGTGCTGTCGTTTCCGCAGCTGGAGATGCTGGAGGTTGTGCAGGCCCGGGACAAGGTGCGGTTTCCGTATGTGCCGGGTCTTCTTTCGTTTCGCGAAGCGCCGGTCTGTCTGAAGGCTGCCGAGAAACTCAAAATCCGGCCTGATGTGTTTCTCATCGATGGACAGGGTATTGCTCATCCCCGACGGCTGGGGCTGGCTTCGCATCTGGGCCTGTGTCTGGATGCTCCGGCAATCGGGTGTGCCAAAAGCCGTCTGTGCGGGGTGTATGAGGAACCCCAAACAGAAAAGGGCAGCTGGAGCCCTCTCTGGGTGGATGGTCAGCCGGCGGGGGCTGTGGTGCGAACCCGCAGGGGCGTAAAACCTCTGTTTGTCTCCGTCGGGCATCGGGCGGTTCTGGAGGAGGCGGTTGACTTTGTGCTGGCCTGCTGCCGGCGGTACCGCCTGCCGGAGCCGACTCGCCTGGCCCACCAGCAAGTGAGTCTGCTGAAGAGACAGCTTTAAATCAGCATCCAGTTTCCAGCGGCCAGTATCCAGTCATCAGTTATCAGTGAGCAGGTAAATTCATTTGCTTTCCTTCTTCACTTTTTTTCAAATCTGTGAAATCTGCGTAATCTGTGGTTAATTGTTTCGGATTTCGAGATTCGGATTTCGGTTGTTCCCGTCTGCTGGATTCCCGCCTTCCTCCTTCGCCAAGGCTTCGGAGGACAAGCCGCGGGAATGACAGCGAATGCGGGAATGACAGGGCAACGGGAATGACGGGGGATGCGCGAAGGACAAGGGCCTGTGCGAGAAGGGACGGAAACCTGTGCACGAAGGACAAGGGCCTGACGTGGGAATTAGCCCCGAGCACAAGGGTCGCAAGGGCTGGTGAGAAAAATAGCCCCGGGCGATAAGCCCGGGGGAGAGAGGATAGGGGGTTCGTTCTCTTTTTTCCCCGCCCTTGCGGGCGGGGCTATCTTCCAGCGGCCAGTGTCCAGTTATCGCAGTTATCCTGTAAATTCGTGACTAAATATTTTAAAAAGTTTCTCAGAAACGGGGTTTTTCTGCAATACACATACAGGACAAAGAGTTTTGTCCTTCAGAGAGTCCCTTTTTGAGAGGCGAAAACGGATGAACCGAAGAGGATATCTGGGGATTATTGTTTTTCTTTGCGGTTCGCTGGTTCCGGCGGCCCGGCAGCCCGCGGAGAATTTGGACAGAGGATTGATTGCCGTGGTTCAGTCTCCTTCGCGGGTCTATTTGGGCTGGCGGCTGCTGAAAACGGACCCGGCGGACATCGGCTTTCATCTTTATCGGATTACCGACGGCGGCGAGCCCGTCAAGCTCAATTCCGAACCGATGACGAGTTCCACAAATTTTGCGGATGAATCCGCCCCGCTCGATAAGCCCAACCGCTGGCGGCTGACGATGGTTCTCGGCGGGGAAGAAAAAGAGGCGGCGACGGTTGACCTGCCGGCCAATCCTTCCGTGCGTTCCTATATCTCCATTCCGTTTCAGGGCAATTATGTCTGCAGCAAAGTTGCTATAGCCGACCTGAACGGCGACAGACGATATGATTTTGTCATCAAGCAGCCGCAGCAGACAACCGACCCGGGGGTCTGGCAGAAAAGCACCGATACGTTCAAGGTCGAGGCCTACCTTCACGACGGCACGTTTCTGTGGCGCAAGGACCTCGGGTGGAATATTGAACAGGGGGTCTGGTGGTCGCCGATGGTGGTCTTTGATTTTGACGGAGACGGCCGGGCGGAGGCGGCCCTTAAGACCGCCCCGACCGATGTCGATTACCGCAACCCCGACGGCCATCCCTATCCGGGCCGCGTGATGTCCGGGCCGGAGTATGTATCGCTTCTGGATGGGATGACCGGCCGGGAGCTGGACCGGGCTGACTGGCCCGCCCGCGGACGTGTGGAGGACTGGGGTGATGAGAAAAACAACCGCGCCTCCCGGCATCTGCTCGGGGCGGCCTATCTGGACGGAGTTCGTCCGAGTCTGATTGTTCTGCGCGGCACCTATACGCGAATGCGGGTGGATGCCTACAATGTGGCCGACCGCAAACTGCAGAAGGTCTGGAGCTGGGACGGCGATGCGGAGGTGCCGCCGGTGCGCGGGCAGGGCATGCACGGGATGCATGCGGCGGATGTGGACGGCGACGGACGGGATGAAATCATTCTGGGAGCGGCCGTGCTCGATGACAACGGCAAAATCCTCTGGAATACCGGCCTGGGGCATCCGGACGGCTGCTATGTGACGGATATTTATCCGCAGCGGCCCGGGCTGGAAATCCTTTACGGGATCGAGCCGCCGCAGGAGAAAAACGGCATTTGCATCGTGGATGCCAAAACTGGCGAGATTCTCTGGGGCTGTGAGCATCCGACGGCGCACGTCCACAGCCAGGGCCTGTTCGGTGAGTTTGACCCGGACAATCCCGGATACGAGTTTTATACCGGCGAAAAGGACCGCTCCCGACACTGGACGTACAGTGTGGACGGACGTCTGCTTTCGGAGGAATCGATGAGCACCCTGGCGCCGACGCCGCTGTATTGGCTGGATGGGCCCCTGAAGATGATTGCCGAGCAGGGACAAATCCGCCGATATAAAGGCGAAGCGGTGGGCCGTTACGAAGGGCGCATTTTGGCTGTGGCGGATATTCTGGGTGACTGGCGGGAGGAATTGATTACAACCGTGCCGGGTGAACTGCGGATTTATACAACGATGCATCTGTCCCGGCAGCGCCGGATATCGCTGATGCAGGATGCGATTTATCGGCTGGATGTCGCGATGGTTTCGATGGGTTATTTTTATCCGCCGCAGCGGAGCGAGTATTTTGCACTGGATGTCCCGCCGGCGGTTCAGAAACCCTGAATTGGGGGATGTGTATGAGTTTTCGCTGGATATGCGTGTGGATTTTGCTGACGGGGGCGGGCTTGTTTGCTGCCCCATACCAACGGCAGATGGAAGCGCCTGACCGGGGGCTGGTCGCCCTTGTGGACAAGCCCGGCCGGGTCTTTCTGAGCTGGAGGATTCTGGGGACCGAGCCGGAGTCGATTGCCTTTGATGTGTATCGGCAGACGGAAGACGGCGAGCCGGTTCGGCTGAATGAAAAGCCCCTGACCGGCGGAACATGGTTTTCGGATGAGACGGCGGATTTGACGCGGACGAACCGCTATTTTGTGCGGGCGGTTCCGGACGAGCGGCAGGGCCCTCCGTGCCGTGTCGCGGAAGTGAAGGCCAATCCGCCGGTGCGGCCGTATCTGTCAATTCCGCTGCAAACCCTGCCGCAGCATCGTCCTTCAGATGCGGCGGTTGGGGATTTGGACGGCGACGGACGCTATGAAATCGTCCTCAAGCAAGAGATGCGTCCGCGGGATAATGCGCACAACGGGCTTACCGGCCAGACCAAACTGGAGGCGTATGACCTGGACGGGCGGTTTCTGTGGCGGATTGATTTGGGAAAAAATATCCGAGAAGGAGCTCACTATACGCCGTTTCTTGTCTATGATTTGGATGGGGACGGTCGGGCGGAGGTTGCCGTGCGCACATCTGACGGCACGGTGGACGGCACCGGCAAGGTCATCGGCGACCCGAATGCTGACTGGCGCGAGGAGAACGGACGAATCCTCCGCGGTCCGGACTATCTGACAATTTTTGACGGGCGCACCAGTGCCGAACAGGTGACGGTCCCCTATATCCCGCCGCGCGGAAATGTGCGGGACTGGGGCGATGCAACCGGCAACCGCTCGGACCGCTTTCTGGCCTGTGTCGCCTATCTGGACGGGGAGCGTCCTTCGCTGGTGATGTGCCGGGGCTATTATACGCGGACGGTGCTGGCGGCCTGGAACTGGCGGGATGGGAAGCTGACGAATCTGTGGGTTTTTGACAGTGATGCGGGCCCGGAGAGCAATCGGGCGTACCGCGGACAGGGCAATCACAATCTGGCTGTCGGGGATGTGGACGGCGACGGCAAAGACGAAATCCTCTACGGGGCCTGTGCGATCGACCACGACGGCAGGGGCCTGTATTCCACCGGTTTGGGGCACGGGGATGCGATGCATCTGGCGGAGATTGACCCGGACCGGCCGGGGCTGGAAATCTTTGCCATCCATGAAAACCCGCGTCATCCGAACGGAGCCAATCTGCGCGATGCGGCGACCGGAAAGGTCCTTTGGGGGCTGGATTCGAAAGATGCGGTGCGGGGAGTCGCAATGGATATTGACCCGCGGCATCGGGGATATGAATGCTGGGCCTTCGGCAGCGGTCTGCAGGGCTTGTACAGCTGCAAAGGCCAAAAGATTGCCGAGCGGTCGCCGCGCTCCTGCAATCTGGGGATTTGGTGGGACGGCGACCTGCTGCGGGAGCTGCTCAACGGAACGCGCATTACGAAATGGGATTTCGAAAATCTGACGGAAACGATTCTGCTGGACGGCTGGGATTCTGACTGTGTCCGCGTAAACGGCTCCAAATCCACCCCTTCTTTTTACGGGGATATCCTGGGTGACTGGCGGGAGGAGGTCATTTGGCCGACGCTGGACGGCAAAGAGCTTCGCATTTTTGTTTCGACGCATCCGACGGAGCATCGGTTTTATACCCTGATGCACGACCCGATTTATCGGCTCAGCGCCGCCTGGCAGAATGTCGGCTACAACCAGCCGACGCAGGTGAGTTTTACTCTGGGCGAGGGGATGTCCGCTCCGCCCCGGCCCCCAATAAAAACCCCCAGGCCCTGAAAGGCCCGGGGGCGGAGGGGTATTGTTTCGTCCGCTACACGCCTTCGCGGTTTCGTCGAAGCAGTTCTTCGCGGCTGCAGACCCGCTGGACGGTATAGCCCTTCAGCGGGAGGATGTGTTCGTGAATCATATCCAGAAAGTCCGACGGATAGGGGAAGAAAGCGTCCTCGATTTCATCCGGCGGGGTAATCCAGTTGCGGGCGCCTAACACCGCCGGCGGCGCATCCAGTTCATCGAAGGCCAGCTGGGTGATGGTGGAGGCCATCGTGTGCAGATAGCTGCCGCGTTCGCAGGCATCGGAGGCCAGCAGAATCTTTCGGGTCTTGCAGACGGACTCGAGCACCAGCGAGTAATCGAAGGGCACCAGCGAGCGGGCATCGATAATCTCGCAGGACAGGCCGTATTTGTCTTCGAGGATTTTGGCGGCCTCGAGGGCCCGATACAGGGTGGCGCCGATAGTCAGGATAGTCAGGTCTTTGCCTTGTTTTCGCAGGGCCGGCTGACCGAAGGGCACTTCATAATACCCTTCCGGCACGCCGCCCGGATGGAACTCTTCGGCGATGCCGTACAGCCGCTGGCTTTCGAAGAAGACCACAGGGTCTGTGCCGACCAGGGCCGAATACATCAGCCCTTTGGCGTCGTAGGGCGTGGCGGGGAAGACAACCTTCAGCCCCGGCAGATGGGCACAAAGCGAGGTCCAGTCCTGGCTGTGCTGGGCGCCGTATTTGCTGCCGACGGAGACCCGCAGCACAACCGGCATCTTCAGCAGGCCGCCGCTCATCGACTGCCATTTGCACAGCTGGTTGAAGACCTCATCACCGGCCCGGCCCAGAAAATCGCAGTACATCAGCTCCACGAGGGCCCGGCCGCCTTCGAGGGCGTAGCCGACCGCCGAGCCGACAATCGCCCCTTCGGCAATCGGCGTGTTGAATAACCGGTGATACGGCAGGGCCTCCGTAAGGCCCCGATAGACGGCGAACGCCCCGCCCCAGTCGCGGTTTTCTTCGCCGTAGGCAACCAGCGTCGGGTCGGCGTAAAACCGGTCGAGGATGGCTTCAAACAGGGCGTCGCGGAAGACGACACAGCGGGTGTCTTTGAGCCGCTGGCCCGCCGCATCAAAGGCGCTGCGGCTTTTGTCTTTCAAACTGAGGATTCGCGGGTTTTGTTCCTTCGGCAGAAGCGTCTCAGGGGTTCGGCTCGGGTCCATCGACTCGATGCGCTGGTTGGAGAACATCGTCTGATCGAGCAGGCAACGGTGCTTTTTGAGGTCGGCGCGGGGAGAAATGCTCAAATCCACCGCTTTTTTGCAGGCCTTGTAAATCAGTTTTTCGGCGTTCTGACGAATGTCGTCGATGGTCTGCTGCGTGCAGATGCCCGCTTCGACGAGGTCTTTGGCGTAGTGAACCGTCGGGTCCTGTTCGAGCCATGCCTGGACTTCTTCCTTGTCGCGGTAGCTGCTCTGGTCGGAGGGAGAATGCCCGCTGTATCGGTAGGTGACGGTATCCAGCAGGACCGGGCCGCCGCCCTGGCGGAGAATTTCTTTCTTGCGGAGGATGGCGTCGGCGACCGCCAGCGGATTAAAGCCGTCCACGCGTTCGGCGTGCATCTGTTCGGGGTTGACGCCGGCGCCCAGCCGGGCCAGGACGCCGAATCCCATCGTTTCGCCCTGCGGCTGGCCGCCCATCCCGTAGAAGTTGTTCATAAAATTGAAAATCAGCGGCAGCCCCCCTCGATACGGCGGCTGCCAGAGCGTCTTATACTGATCCATAGCGGCCAGACAGATGCCCTCCCAGACCGGCCCGCAGGAGGAAGAGGCGTCGCCGATGTTGGCGATGACGATGCCGCTTTTTTGGTTGATTTTTTTGTAGAGAGCCGCCCCGACGGCGATATCGCCGGAGCCGCCGACGATGGCGTTGTTGGGATAGACCCCGAACGGCGGGAAGAAGGCGTGCATCGAACCGCCCATGCCTTTGTTGAAGCCCGCCTGACGTCCGAAGATTTCCGCCAGCGTTCCGTAAATCAGAAAATCAATCGCCAAATCTTTGACGGAGCCCTCGGCGTCTTTCTCCACGATGCGAAGGCACTCGCCGTCAAAGTAGCTCTTCATCATCTTCATCAGGTCGGCGTCGTCGAGTTTTTCAATGGCCGACAGCCCTTTGGCAAGGATTTCGCCGTGGCTGCGGTGGCTGCCGTAGATATGGTCGTCGATGTTCAGATGAAAGGCCATTCCGACGGCGGCTGCTTCCTGGCCGAGCGACAGATGCGCCGGCCCCTTGTGGTTGTATTCGATCCCCTGATAGGAGCCGCGGAGCTTGATTTCATTGAGCATCGTTTCGAAGGTGCGGATGATCATCATATCCCGCTGAATCCGCACCAGCTGCTCGCGGCTGTAGCGGCTTTGCTCCTCGCGAATGCTTTTTTTGTATTGATTGAGCGGAATCGGCTGAAACTGAAGCCAGCCGGGGGCTCGGTTTTCTTTCGGACAAATGCGAATGGATTTGGGCATAAAGGGACCTCGTATATTAAGATTTTGGATACAGGACGTTTATCTGATGACGATGAAAGAAGTCCATCCAGTTGGATTCCGGTTTCTTTTCGGTAATGACGGCCGAGAGCATCTGCAGGTCGATGATTTTGTAGAGGGCGGGGCGGTCGAATTTGCTGCTGTCGGCCAGAAGGATGCATTCGCGGGCGTTGCGGGCCGCCAGCCGAAGCAGATGGGCGCTTTCGATGTCGATGGAGGTCAGCCCGAAGTCCTGGCTGATGCCGTCGGTGCCGAGGAAGGCCCGATAGCCGCGAAGCCGCTCGATGGTTTCGGAGGCCAGCGGTCCGACGGTATCCATCCGTTCGGGGCGGTACTGTCCGCCCAGCAGGAGCACATCGATGCCGGGGGACTGAAGTTCGAGGGCCGTGCGGACGGAATTGACGATGACAGACAGTCCCTTTCGCCCCCGCAGATGGGCGGCCATTCCAAAGCAGGTGGTGCCCGAGCCGATAAAGATTTGGTCGCCGTCCTGGACGAGGTTGGCCGCCAGCTGAGCGATGACGCGTTTGGCCTCGATGTTGCGCATCGATTTGGACAGGAAGGAATAGTCGGAGTTTCGCGCGACCGCAGCGCCGCCTCGCGACAGTTCGAGCAGTCCTTCAGCGGCCAGATTGTGCAGGTCTCGCCGGACGGTTGCTTCGGACACCTTCAGGTGTTCGGCCAGCTGCCGAATGCTCACGTGTCCCTGCCGGTAGGCGAGGGTCAGAATGCCTTCTCGTCTTTGCTGAATCGTGGGAATCATATACTCTTTTGTTCACACTGCTGCCGCTTTATCAGTATAATTAAACCTGTTTCTTTCATAAAATCAACAGAAAATTGAAAAATTATGCTTGAAATATGAAAGAAATTGATATATTTTTGAAAATCAAAGAGCGTTTTTTTGAAAAGGACATTGGATGTTGTTGATAAAGATACCCCTGAAACTGCGTTCTTCCGAAGCAGTCATTGACCGATGGGCTGCCGAAGAAAAGAAACCTGTTCGAAAAGGGCAGCCGCTTTTCTTTCTGAAGAGTGCAGACGAGATTGTGGAGATTCAATGTCCACAGGACGCATTCCTTCTGAAGATTCTTGAGCCGGAGGGGGCTTGGGTCGCAGGCGGGCAAGCCGCCGCTGTAATCGGCGAACAAGGCGAAGACGCTTCTTCGCTTAAACTGCTTTGTGATAAGGAAATAGAAAAGAAATCTGAACCAGTTGAAACTGTTTCAGAACAGAAAGAAATCCCCTCGCAGCCCAAAGAGGTCAAAATGGCTCCTCAAACTGCTCCTTCAAATCCCGCCGGAAAGGTTGTCCCTGTTTTAATGCCGCAGGCAGGCCAAACGATGGAGGAAGGAACCCTGCTGGCCTGGAAGGTCAAGGAAGGGGACCGGATTTCCGTCGGACAGGTCATTTTTGAGATAGAGACCGACAAGGCCACGATGGAGGTCGAGGCGGTTGAGGCGGGTCGGCTGGCGAAAATTGTTGTTCGAGAGGGTCAGACTGTGCCGGTCAAAACGCCGGTGGCGTATCTGGCGGAAAACGATGCGGATGTGGAGGCATATCTGGCGGGTCAATCCGGCGGGCAGCTGGCCGCCGCCGAACCCAAAGAATCGCCGGCCGCAAAGACATCGACATATGAGGGTGTCCAGACTGCACCGGCGCAGGCGGAAAGCGGCCGCATCAAGGCCTCGCCCGCCGCCCGAAAGGCCGCGGCCCAGCGGGGTATTGATTTATCGGCGGTTTCCGTCGGTTCCGGACCGGGCGGACGGATTTTGTCCACAGATGTGGCCAAGGCGCAGCCCGCTGCCGGCGGTGTTCAGCGAAAATCGATGAGCAAGATGCGTCGGGCGATTGCCAATAACCTGCTCTATTCCAAGCAAAATATTCCCCATTTTTACACCAAACTGACGATTCATGCCCAGCCGCTATTTGAAACCTATAAGCAGACCAAGGAAAAATATCCCTGCAGCATCAATGATTTTGTGGTGCTGGCGGCGGCGAAGGCGATTCGGCAATATCCGGCCTTTCGCAGCCAGCTGAAAGACAATGAAATTGTTGAGTTTCCGGATGTGAATATCGGGATTGCCGTCGGCACGGACGAAGGGCTGACTGTGCCGGTGCTGCTGAAGGCGGATCAGCTGCCGCTGCGGGAGCTGGCCGTGCGGACCCGCCGGCTGGCGGAAAACGCCCGTCAGGGCAAACTGGAGGGAGTCGGGCAGGGCATCTTTACCATTACCAATCTGGGGATGTTCGGTGTGGAGGAGTTTTCGGCGATTATCAATCCGCCGGAGTCGGCGATTTTGGCGGTCGGAGCAGTCCGCGAGGGCGTCTGGGTCGAGAACGGCCTGCTGAAGCCCAGCCGTCTGATGACGATGATTCTCAGCAGCGACCATCGAATTATCGACGGCGTGCTGGCGGCTCAATTTATGCAGACGCTCAAAAATCTGCTGGAAAATCCGCAGACGCTGGCGCAGGTCTGAACAGGAGCATAGTATGACAGAGCATTTTTCTGTTGCGGTGATTGGGTCCGGTCCGGGCGGGTATATCGCAGCGCTGAAGGCCGCGCAGATGGGGGGCAAAACGGCCGTTATTGAAAAGCATCTGCTCGGGGGCACCTGCCTGAACTACGGCTGCATCCCGTCCAAGGCCCTGCTGGCCTCGGCGGAGCTGCTGCATCGCATTCGGCATTGTGAAACGCTCGGCGTGCAGGTGAACGGCTCGGTGGGGTTTGACTGGTCTGCAATCCAGAAACGCAAAGACAAGGTGCTGGCCAAGCTTCGCGGCGGCATCAAAGGGCTTTTTGCCGCCCGTCAGGTACGGCTTTATGAAGGGACCGCCGCCCTCGACGGCCCCGGGAAGATTCGCATCACCGACGGCCGGGGGCAGATCCAAACAATAACAGCGGAGCGAATCATCCTTGCGGTCGGTTCCGTGCCGGCGCGAATCAGCGGCTGGCCGACCGACCCGGAGAAAGTGTGCACCTCGGATGAAGCCCTTCATTGGAAAGAGCTGCCCGGGCGTCTGCTGATTGTCGGCGGCGGCGTAATCGGCTGCGAGTTTGCCTGTATGATGCACGAATACGGCGTCGAGGTGACCGTGGTGGAGATGATGGAGGAGCTGCTGCCGGAGATGGAGCCGGAACTGGGCCGCACCCTGAATCGCCTTTTCACCCAGCGGGGCATCCGCATCTTCACCGGCACCAAAGTAGAGTCTCTGACAGCCGGCGAGAAGGGGGTTTCGGCGGTTTTGTCCAATGGGCAGACTGTCGAGGCCGACAAGGTGCTGATCGCGACCGGCCGCCGTCCCAATACGCCGTCGCTGGGGCTGGAGACGGTCGGCCTTCAGACGGACCGCGGGTTTATTCGTGTGAACGAACGGATGGAAACGTCCGCCAAAGGGATTTTCTGCATCGGCGATGCCAACGGGCTTTGTCTTTTGGCTCATGCCGCCAGTGCTCAGGGAATCACGGCGGCGGAAAACGCCGTCGGCAGGTCGGCGGCCTATACGCTGCCGGTTCCCTATGCGGTTTATACCTTCCCGGAGATTGCCTCGGTGGGACTTACCAGCCGGCAGGCCCGTCGGCAGAATATCCCGATTCGCATCGGGCAGTTTCCCATCGGCTATCTGGGCAAGGCGATGGCCGTCGGCGAAGAAAGCGGTTTTGTGAGGGTCATCAGCCGGCGGGATGACGGCGCGCTGCTCGGTGTGCATATCGTCGGCCACAATGCGACGGAAATCATTGAAAGCGCCGTTGCGATGCTCGGGATGAAGGCCAAAGCGAAGGATTTGGGCGAAATGATTTTTGCCCATCCGACGCTCAGCGAGGCCGTCAAAGAGGCCGCTGAGGATGTGTATGAACAGGCCCTGCACCTGCCGCCGCGCAAGGTTATCCAGATGGCCGCCGAAACGGAAACGGTTGGATAGAGAGGGATTCGTGGACGCACTGGAGATTATCCGGCAAATCGGCTCTGTCGAAGAGCTCGAAAAGGCCGCCCAGTCCTGCGGCCGGGATGCCGTGCCGGCTTTCAATACGCATATTCATCTGCCGCCGAATTTTTCGGCCTTCGAAACGGTTCAGGAGGCGGTTGAACAGGCCGCCGCAGAAGGGCTGAAGGTGCTCGGGGCGGGCAATTATTATGATTTTACCGTCTATGAGTCCTTTGCGGAGGGCTGCCGGAGGCGGGGCATTTTCCCGCTTTTCAATACGGAGATTATCACACTGGATGAGCCGCTTTTGCGCAAAGGCATCCGCATCAATGACCCGGGCAATCCCGGCAAGATGTATCTGTGCGGCAAGGGCATCAGCCGCTGGTCGGCCCTGAGTCCGCGCGGGCGGGAGCTGCTTGCGGCGATTCGCCGGAATGATGCGGAGCGGATGCGGCAGATGATTGACAAACTGAGCGAACATTTCCGCCGCTGCGGTCTGCCTATCGAGCTGGATGACCGAGCGGTTATCCAGCGGGTTGTCCGCCGCCATCGATGCGAACCCTCCACCGTCACGCTTCAGGAGCGCCACGCTGCTCAGGCGTTTCAGGAGGTGTTGTTTGAGAAGGTCCCGCCGGCGGAACGCATCGGGCGGCTGACGGCCCTGTTCGGAACGGCTCCCAAGTCTGCTCCGCAGGATGCGGTCGGGATTCAAAATGAGATTCGTTCTCATTTGATGAAGGCGGGCAAGCCCTGTTTTGTGCCGGAAACGTTCTTATCGCCGGCACAGGCGGAGGAGCTGATTGGGCATTTGGGCGGGATTGTCTGTTATCCGGTTCTGGCGGACGGGGCCAGCCCTATTTGCGAGTTTGAAGCGTCGCCGGAGGAACTGGCAAACACTCTTCTGCAGCGGGGGTATTGGATGGCGGAGTTTATCTCGCTTCGCAACAGCCCGGAGGTGCTGGTACGGTATGTCCGCACCCTTCGGCAGTCCGGAATTGCCGTGACCGTCGGGACGGAACACAATACGCTCGAGAAGCCGCCGCTGGAGCCGGCCTGTTTGAAAGGGGTGCCGCTGCCGGAAGAGGTCAAAACGATTTTCTGGGAGGGCACCTGTGTGCTGGCGGCCCATCAGTTTCTTTCGGCGCACGGCAAAGAAGGATTTGCCCGTCCGGAGGAGATGTCTGACGTCACCCGGCGCTGTGCTCAGATTGAGCGGTTTGCCCGGTTGGGTGCGGCGGTTTTGAAGCGGTATTTTGAAAAATTGAGTCGGGGTTGAGCTTTGTTATGAATACGGAAAAGATTCTTGCGGCGGCTCCGCTGCTTCGGATTGTTTTAAAAAGGGACGGCTGTTCTCCGCTGGTTCGTTTTGCGGAAACCTGTTCGGACTGCACGTTTTCCGTTTGTGCGGATTGGGACAACCCCAAAGAGACCGCCGAGCGGATTCGCCGGGCCGCCGAGCGGATGAACGGAGCGGCTATACAGGCCGTCTGTGTGGAAGAGGCCGGCTGTTTTCAGATTCTCCCCTGGCCTCGTCCGATGCAGGGACGGGCGGCGGGGAAAATCGCCTTGGTGACAGGGGCGGCGCAGGGATTCGGCTTAGAGATTGCGCAGGATTTTGCCGCACAGGGGGCCGTGGTTGTGCTGCTGGATATTAACGAAGACGGTGTCCGGCGGGCCGCTGAGGAGCTCAATCGGCAGTACGGCCCCGAGACGGCACTGGCCCTGAAAGCGGATGTTACCAGCGAAGAGTCCGTCAGCCGGGCCGTCGCCCAGACTGTCCAGCATTACGGCGGGTTCGACGTGTTTATCTCCAATGCCGGCGTGCTCAAGGCCGACAGCGTCAAGCGGCAGCCGGTGAAGGATTTTGATTTTGTTACGGCGGTCAATTACAGGGGCTATTACCTGTGCGTGAAGGCCGCGGCGCCGGTGCTGGCCCTGCAGCATCAGGCGGATGCATCCTATCGAAGCGACATCATTCAAATCAATTCCAAATCGGGCCTTCGCGGCTCCAACCGCAATTTCGCCTATGCCGGCAGCAAGTTCGGCGGCATCGGCCTGACGCAGTCGTTCGCCCTCGAGCTGGTTGAGGACGGCATCAAGGTCAATTCCGTCTGTCCGGGCAATTTCTTCGACGGGCCGCTCTGGTCGGACCCGAACAACGGGCTGTTTGTTCAATATCTGCGGGCGGGCAAGGTGCCCGGTGCAAAGACCGTTGAAGATGTTCGGCGGGCGTATGAGGCGATGATTCCGATGGGACGGGGCTGTACGACTCCCGATGTGATGAAGGCGATTTATTATCTGATGGAACAGGAATACGAAACCGGCCAGGCCCTGCCTGTCACCGGCGGCCAGGTCATGCTTCATTAAGAAAGCGAAGGATTATGAAGATTCCGTCTGTTCAGCAGGCCATCGAGTTAATCGGACCCGAACAGCTGCGGCTCAATCCGGCCAAGCCCATTTATAAGCCCGGACCCTATCAGGTGCTGGCCAAAGTGGAGGCGGTGGGGCTGTGCTTTTCGGATTTGAAGCTGCTGGCTCAGTTTGACAAGCACCCCCGCAAGAGCGAGATTCTCTCCGGCATTGCCCCGTCGGTTCTGTCGGAAATCCCCAGCTACTGTCCGGGCGCCAAACCCACAGTGCCGGGCCATGAGATTTCGTGTGTGATTGCGGCGGTCGGCGAGAAGGTCCGCCGGCATCGGGTCGGACAAACCGTGCTGGTGCAGACGGATTACCGCTGGCTGAAGACCGCCTCGTCGAATGCGGCCATCGGCTACAATTTTGAAGGGGCACTCCAGCAGTACATCCTTTTCGATGAGCGGGTGTATGTGGACCCGGACAGCGGCGAAAGCTTCCTCATTCCCGTTCAGGCGGATATTTCCTATTCCGCCGGGGCGCTGGTGGAGCCGTGGGCGTGCGTGGAAAGCTCCTATGTGACCGAAGAGCGCCGCACGATTCGTCCGGGCGGACGACTGCTGGTTGTGGTCGATGAGGGCTGCCGCATTCAGGGCCTTCGGGAGAGTTTCGGTCCGCGTCCGCCGGCGCAGGCGGTGCTGTACGGTCCGGCCGGTCAGCCGACCGATTGGGCGGCGGGGATTGCCCTGATGCACTGTCAGAATCCTGCCGGACTGGAGGACGGGACTTTTGATGATATTGTGTATTTCGGGAGCCGGCGGGAGATGATTGAGATTCTCAATGACAAGCTGGCCGCCGGCGGCCTGATCAATATTGTTCTGGCGGGCCGACGCATCGGCCAGTCCGTGTCCATTGGGATTGGGCGGGTGCACTATGGGATGACCCGCTGGATCGGCACGACATCGGATGATGCCTCGGACAGCTATCGAACGATTCCGGCGACCGGCGAAATCCGCGACGGCGAGCGGGCGGCTGTCATCGGGGCCGGCGGCCCGATGGGGCAGATGCATGTCATCCGCATTCTTTGTTCGGGCCGAACGGGGCTTTCCGTGGCGGCGGCGGATTTGGATGCGGCGCGTCTGGCTTCGCTCGAAAAGAAGGTGCGGCCGATTTTGAAAACGCGTTCGGCCGAGTACCGCTCGGTGCTGACATCCGGGCAGCCCGACACGGAAACCTACAGTTATTTTGCCCTGATGGCGCCGGTCGGGGCGCTGGTGGCGGATGCCGTGGCCCGAAGCCGCCCCAATGCGCTGATTAATGTTTTTGCGGGCATTCCCGCCGCCGTCCGGCAGGAAATCGACCTGGACCGCTACATTGCCAACCGATGCTATCTGTTCGGCACCAGCGGTTCACGCCTGCGGGATATGCAGATTGTGCTGGACAAAGTCCTTTCCGGACAGTTGGATACGAATTGTTCGGTCGATGCGGTCTGCGGGATGGCCGGTGCGGCGGACGGAATCGAGGCCGTAAAAAATCGCACGCTGTCCGGCAAGATTGTGGTCTATCCGGCCCTCGAGAAGATGCCGCTGATGACGCTCGAGCAGGTCTGCCGGACATGGCCGCAGGTGGCCGAGAAGATGCCCGACGGCATCTGGACGAAGGAAGCCGAGCGTCAGCTGCTTCGGACGGCTCAATAGGAGGTTGATTATGAGCGGCAAAGAGTACTATGCGGCGGTGGATTTGGGCGCCTCCAGCGGACGGGTGATGCTGGCCTGTCTGGACGGACAGACGATTTCGATTCAGGAGGTTCACCGTTTTGAGAACGGCCCGGTCGAGGAGCAGGGCTCGCTGCGATGGGATTTCCGGCGTTTGTTCGGCGAGGTTCAGGAGGGGCTGCGCAAGGCCTTTCAGGCACAGCCGGCTGTTCGGAGCATCGGCATCGACACGTGGGGGGTGGATTTCGGCCTGCTGGATGCGGACGGCAATCTGCTGGAAAATCCGTATCATTACCGCGACCGCCGCACGGAGGGGATGATTGAAAAGGCCGCCGAAATCCTGCCCAAACAAGAGATTTATTTTCACTCCGGCATTCAGTTTATGCCGTTTAATACGCTCTTTCAATTGCTGGCGTATCGTCAGCAGCCGATTTTTTCGCGGGCGGCCAAGCTGCTGTTTATGCCCAACCTGATGATGTATTTTCTGACCGGCCGAATCGGCGCCGAATATACGATTGCCAGCACATCGCAAATGATGGATATGAAGAGCGGCCGCTGGTCGAAACGGCTGCTGGAGGCCTTTGACCTGCCGGAATCGCTTTTGCCCGACATTATGCAGCCCGGCACGCAGGCGGGCGTCTTGAAACCTGCTTTTCAGCAGGCCTGGGGCTGCGGGCCGGTGCCCGTGATTGCCGTCGGCACGCACGATACGGCCTCGGCGGTGGCCGCCGTTCCGGCCGAAAGGGGGCGGACGTGGGCGTATCTGTCCAGCGGCACCTGGAGTCTGATGGGCATCGAGATACCGCAGGCGATTATTGACCAGCGCACCTTTGAACGCAGTTTTACCAACGAAGGCGGTGTGGAAAACACGATTCGGCTTTTGAAGAATATTATGGGCCTGTGGCTGGTGCAGGAATGCCGGCGCTGCTGGATGCAGCAGGGGGAAAAATACAGTTTTTCGGAGCTGATGCAGATGGCGGCGCAGGCCGAACCGTTTGCGGGCTGGGTCAATCCGGATGATATTCGGTTTCTTTCGCCGCAGGATATGCCCGCGGCTATCAATCAGTATTTGACCTCTACGGGGCAGCGTCCAACGGCCGACAAGGGGCGGATGATTCGCATCATTCTGGAGAGTCTGGCCGCCCGGTACCGGCAGGTGCTGGACTGGCTGGAGGAGCTGCTCGGCCGGCCCATCGAAGTGCTTCACATTGTCGGCGGCGGTTCGCAGAATGAGCTGCTCAATCAGCTCACGGCCGATGCCGCGGGCAAACGCGTCCTGACCGGGCCCGTCGAGGCGACGGTGCTCGGCAATGTGCTGATGCAGGCCAGGGCAGGCGGCCGGATTCGGTCGCTGGAGGAAGGGCGTGAAATCATCCGCCGTTCGTTTGAGATTCGTGAATATCAGCCCCGGCACAGTGCCGGATGGCAGACGTTTTTGAAGCAGTTTCCCAATGCCTGAAAGGAATACCGTGTCCGATTCGCCGTCTGTTTTGCTGGAGACGATTACAGCCCTGTCGCATCGGTTCGGCACGCCGGATTATGTCTGCGGGGGCGGCGGCAATACCTCCGCCAAGAATGAAAGTACACTGTGGGTGAAGCCCTCCGGGACTACACTGGCCGGATTGAGGCCCGATTTGTTTGTGCCCATCCGCCGCAGCCGTCTGGCCGCTTTGTACACGACCCGTCCGCCGCAGGAGCCGTCCGCCCGCGAGCAGCTGGTTAAGGAGGTGATGGCGTCGGCTGTTCTGAACGGGGCCGCCGGGCGTCCTTCGGTCGAGTCGCCGCTTCATGATTCGCTGTCGGCCCGTTATGTCGTTCATACGCATCCGGCCCTGGTGAACGGGATGACCTGCGCCAAAGACGGCCGGGCGGTCTGTCAGCGGCTTTTCCCCGACGCCTTCTGGATGGACTATGTGGACCCGGGCTATACGCTTTGTATGGCGGTTCGAAACGAGGTGGAGCGGTTTGAAAAAGCACACGGCCGGCAGCCGGAGATGATTTTTCTGAAAAATCACGGCGTTTTTGTCGCCGCCGATAATCCCCAGCGGCTCGAACAGCTGTATCAGGAGATTTTCCGGCGTCTGGAGGCCGAGTATGCCCGGGCGGGGCTGTCAACAAAAATGGAGCCGGCTCCGCTGCCGAACGGTTTTGACCGCGAAGGGGCTTTTGCCCGCATTCGCAGCGTTTTCGGTTCGGATGCCGCCGGCATTGCCGCGTCGGGCTTTTTCCGGCCGCCCGCCGGCCCGCTGACGCCCGACCATATCGTCTATGCCCGCTCGTTTCCGCTGACGGCGGAGCCGACGCCGGAGGCCCTCGAGGCGTATCGCCGCCGCTGCGGCTGCTCGCCGCAGATTCTTGTCTGGAACGATGTTGTGTTCGGTTTGGGTTCGACGGAGAAAAAGGCGGCCCTGGCACTCGAGCTGGCCCTGAATGGGGCGCTGGTGGTGCATCTGGCGGAGGCGTTCGGCGGGGTGGAGTATATGAGTGAGCCCGCCCGACGATTTATCGAGGGCTGGGAGGTGGAAACGTACCGAAGCCGGCAGATTCAGTAAGCAGGAGCAAGAACGATGGACAAGACAATCGAACAGGCGTATGCCCTCGCCCGTGAACAGTATGCCCAACTCGGAGTGGATGCGGAAAAGGCCCTCGAACAGCTGGCCGGGATCCCGATTTCGCTTCACTGCTGGCAGGGGGATGATGTCGGCGGGTTTGAGCGGGCCGGCGCGGAACTGTCCGGCGGCGGCATTCAGGCCACGGGTAATTATCCCGGCAAGGCCCGCACCCTCGAGGAGCTGCGGAAGGATTTGGACAAGGCCCTGTCGCTGATTCCGGGCCGGCACCGGCTCAATCTGCACGCCTGTTATCTGGATAACGGCGGCCGGTTCGTGGACCGCGACCAAATCGAGCTGCGGCATTTCCAGTCCTGGATTGACTGGGCTAAAGAACGGCGGATGGGAATGGATTTCAACCCGACTTTCTTTTCGCATCCGAAGGCCGCCGACGGATTTACACTCAGCCATCCGGACAAGGCGATTCGTCAGTTCTGGATTGAGCACGGCATCCGCTGCCGGCGCATCGGGGCGGAGATGGGCCGTCAGCTGGGCTCGGCGACCGTAACCAATGTCTGGATCCCCGACGGCTTCAAAGACATCCCCGCTGACCGAACGGCCCCGCGCGAGCGTCTGAAGGAGTCGCTGGATGCCCTCTTTGCCGAACGGCTTGACCCGCGATGCAATCTGGATGCAGTGGAGTCGAAACTGTTCGGCATCGGGGCGGAAAGTTATACCGTCGGCTCGCACGAGTTTTATCTGGGCTATGCCGTTTCGCGTCAGAAGCTGCTTTGTCTGGATGCGGGGCATTTTCATCCGACGGAGGTGATTTCCGACAAAATTTCTTCCGTGCTGGCCTTTGTGCCGGGCCTTTTGCTTCACGTGAGCCGTCCTGTGCGCTGGGACAGCGACCATGTGGTGATTCTGGATGACGAGCTGCGGGCCGTCGCCCGCGAAATCGTCCGCTCCGGCCGACTGGACCGCATTCATATCGGGCTGGACTTTTTCGATGCGAGCATCAACCGCATCGCCGCCTGGGTCATCGGCTCGCGCAATCTGCTCAAGGCCCTGCTGACAGCGCTGCTGGAGCCGGCGGATACGCTCCGTCAATTCGAAGGGCGGTTTGATTACACGGCTCGGCTGGCCTGGATGGAGATGCTCAAGACGATGCCCTGGCCCGCCGTCTGGGAGTATTATTGTCTGAAAAACAATGTTCCGTCCGAGCGCCGCTGGCTGGAGGAAGTCCGCCGCTATGAGACGGACGTGCTCAGCAAACGGAATTCGTAGCGAACCCTTGAACCCTTATGATGCAGGAGGCCCTTTATGCAGACCGAAAAGGAGCAGCAGAAGCATTCCGTAGGAGATGAGTTTGAGCGGGAGCCGGTGCCGCAAAGCGCTCTGCTCGGTTTTAAGAGCTTTGTGGGGATGTATGCGGGCGAGCACTGCGCCGGGACCGAACTGATGCTCGGGCCGCTGTTTGTGGCCGCGGGTGTCAGCGCCTTTGACCTGCTGGCGGGTCTGATTGTCGGCAACGCCCTGGCGGTTCTGAGCTGGATGCTGATGTGTGCCCCGATTGCCACGCGGGCGCGGCTGACTCTGTATTATCAGCTGGAAAAAATCTGCGGCCGGCAGCTGGTGACGCTGTACAACCTGGCCAACGGCGTGATGTTCTGTTTTCTGGCCGGAGCGATGATCACCGTGTCCGCCACGGCGGCGGGCGTTTGGTTTAAGTTCCCGATGCCGGCCCTGAATGATTTGTATCCGAACAGCGTCGGCTGGGTGGTTGCCTCTGCCGTTGTCGGCGGGCTGATTACCATCGTCGCCGCCTACGGGTACCAGACCGTCGCCAAGTTTGCCAATCTGGCCGTGCCGTGGATGGTGCTGGTATTCCTCGTGTTCGGCATCGTCGGCCTCAAGCAGTTTATTGACGTAACGGGGGTGACCATCCGCTCTGCGGGTGATTTGTGGGATTTGGCCAAAACCCATATCTGGAAGGGCGGCGACCCGCTGCCAGGCCAGGTGAAGTTTACCTTCTGGCATGTGATGTTCTTTGCGTGGTTCTGCAATATGGCGATGCATATCGGGATGTCCGATTTGTCGGTGTTCCGGTTTGCCCGCAAGTCCTGGTACGGGGTCGCCTCGGCGGCGGGAATGTATGTCGGGCACTTTATGGCCTGGATTTGTGCTTCCATTCTGTATGCCTATCAGCTGCATCTGAACCCGAACGATACGGCCGTTCTGCCCGGGCCGCTGTCCTATCGGGCGGCGGGCGTGGCGGGCCTTCTGTGTGTGATTATTGCGGGCTGGACGACCGCCAACCCGACGATTTACCGGGCCGGTCTGGCCTTTCAGGCCATTATGCCCAAACGTTCCCGCTTTACCGTGACCCTGTTCACCGGTGCGGTGGCGACGATTGCCGGAATGTTCCCCGCCTTTGCGATGAAGCTGCTGGATTTTGTGGCCTTTTACGGTCTGCTGCTGATGCCGATGGGGGCGGTCATCTTTGTCGATTTCTGGCTGATGAAGAAGTTCGGTCTGGAGGACAACTACGCCGAGAAGCGCCGCATTGCCTTTAACTGGGCCGCCGGCCTGGCCTGGTTTGTGACGCTGGCCATCTGCGGCTGGCTGGTTCTGACCGGACGGGTGCAGATTTATTTTGTCTCGCTGCCCGGCTGGTTTATGGCAGCTGTGCTGTACGTCATCCTCAGTGCGATGCTCCAGAAGCAGATGACCGAAAAGCCCGAAGTGAAGTTTCTGGCCCGTCTCTTCGGCTACGGCTCGCTGATCCTGCTCGTGCTGGCGTCCGTGCTGTTTCTGGCGGGTTCCAAAGACCTCGACTGGGTCAAGCAGGTTGTCGGCCTGATGACGATTGTCTGGTTTGCCGCCGCGGCGCTGTGGATGTGGAAAGAGCAGTAGGCGTTTTTACCGCTCTTTGATGAGCACCACGTAGTCCAGCGTCTGTCCGGGAATCGTTACGGTCTGTCCGGCCTGAACGGTCCTGCGCATCAGGGCGCAGTCGGCCAGCCACAAATCGTGCGCCCGCCAGATGCCGCGAATGCCGGTGTCGGCAAATCCGGCCCCCTTCAGGACTTTTTCGAGCTGGGCCGCCGCCGACATCGCTTTTTCATCCGGTTTTTTGAGCGTGTGTTTGGGGAAGGTGCCCGTGGAGTACATCACAAACACCTCCGCCGGACGATTGACCCGGAAGGACAGGTCCGTGCGGTTGTTTTCCCGGCTGAGCCGCTTGGTGGCAATCCACTTGGCCCCGCGGACCGGCTCGGGCAGCTCATCAAACGTATTGTCGGACTGACCGTTGACTTCATAGTAGAACGGTCCCTGGCTTTCGATGGGACGGTCGATGAAAATCGCCGGATTGTCCGGGTTGGAGCTGGTCAGGGATGTCACCGGCGCATCCGGCTGCTCGGGCCATTGCTGTCCGTCCGGCGCTTTCTGATAAATCACCATCGAGGTCCGCAGTCCCCGATTGTCCCGCGCTTCAATCACATTTTTGCCGGGCGCCAGCGGGCTTTTCCAGAAAAAGACGTTGTTGACGGCAATCCCTTTGACCGGAATCGTATTGTTTCCCTCCCGCTTGACGGAGTCGGGATGCCTGTATTCGCCGTTTTTGCGGACGCCCTGCGAAACGCCGTTGAGGAACAGCTCGACTTGCTCCGCGTTGGAATAGACCTTGATGCCGTTGTCCGGTTCAAACTGACGGTAGAAGTGATGCCGTCCGCACAGATGCAGGACGGGCTGGTCCGGTTTCAGGAAGGACTGGAAGTGATAATAAAAGTCCTTGGGCATTCCCGCCAGCGTGATGATGCCCTTGGTGTTCCGGTTGTTCTTGAACTTTTTGTTGTAGAACTCGCGGAAATTCCACCACAGGAACATTTTGTGTCCTTCCGGATTGTTCCGGAAGAGGTCCTGAAAACGGAACTCGGCAAACAGCTCGCCGTATTCCTCCGGTTCAAATTTGTCCACATCCCAGCGGATTGTCCCGTAGGGAACATGGTGCGTCAGCCACATTCCGGCGCCGGTCTCGGAGGTATAGGCGTTGTCGGGCATTTTGGCGAAATCCATATAATGTCCGCCGTACCAGCCCTGATAGGTGTTGCCCGCCACAAAGTCCACGTTGGCCGGTTTCTCGCCGGCGGAGGCATAGGTAATCAGGCGGGTTGTGTCCTCCTGCCGGATGATGTCGGCATAGTACGAGGCAACCTCCTGATAGGTCTCATTGCCGCTGCTCCAGAACAGGATGCTCGGATGATTCCAGTTCTGCCGAACCATTTCCCGGGTGATGCGCTCGCCGTCGGCATTCGGGGCGGTTTCGTACTTGACGCCGCGGTCCCATTTTTGGCCCGCCAGGCCGTTTTCCGCCCAAATCGCCACGCCGTATTCATCCGCCAGCTGATATTCCAGCCGCCGATGCGGATAGTGCGCCAGCCGGACCGTATTGACTCCCAGGTCCATCATCGCCTGCCATTCCCACCGCAGCTGCTCATCCGTCATCGCATTCCAGGTGTGCTCATCCTGATGATGCTTGCAGACGCCGCGAACCAGCAGCTCCTTGCCGTTCAGCAGAAACCGTCCGTCTTTAAATTCAATCGTACGAATTCCTGTTCGCTCCGTGACGGCATCAATCGTCTGTCCGTCCAGCACGACCTCGGTACGAACGGTGTACAGGTTCGGCTGCCGGATGTCCCAGCGTCGGGGAGAGGGAATTTCGGTTTGCGCATCGGCTTTTTGAATGGATTGAGCCGGCAGGTCCGCCGCGGTTTCAATCTGTCCGCAGGGCTTTCCGTCCGGGTCCAGAATCTGATGACGGACCTGGACTTTTACGGGTTTGTCCAGGGTATTCCGCAGAACCGTTTGAATCTGCAGGACTGCCTTTTGGTCGGCGATGTTTTTGGGTGTCAGATACACGCCGCAGGAGCCCATGTCCGGATAGATATGGACACTGCCGGTCTGAACCAGCCAGGCCGGGCGATACAGCCCTCCGTCGGTATAATACAGATTGGAATGCGACAGACAGTTGGCGGCTTCCGCCAGCCGGTTGTTCACACGGAGGAGCAGCTCATTGGACTGTCCGAATTTCAGCCCGTCGGTCAGGTCAAAGGCCGCTGCCGTAAACCCGCCGCGATGCCGGCCGACCCAGGTTCTATTGACCCAAACATCCGCCACCGAAGCGGCTCCTTCCAGATACAGATAATACCGTCTGCCGGCGTCCTCTTTGGGAAGGTCAAGCGTGCATCGGTACCAGCCGGAGGCGTGTTCATTCAGCCCGGACAGGCGAAAGCCGTGCGGAAGGGCGACGGATTCCCATTGGACTTCGGCGGGAAATACCGGTTCAGCGCCTTCCGGTGTCTTGTCCTCACAAAACTGCCATTGTTGGAGAGCGGTTTTTTCCCGTGGTTGAGCCGACATTGTGCAGCCAACCGCTGAAAGAATCAGCACCAATAGACCTTTGCCGAACAAAACGTTTTTCATGGCTTTTCCTTTTTCAAAGGGTTCCCATTTTAAACCGGCGGTATTGTTGAGAATCTTATTTTATATTATGTAAGAAGAAAGAAAATCCGGTATCTGTTTTTAGCGGATACCGGATTTTCTTTTTGTTTCACCGTGTCGGCAGGTTACGGCAGGATGGGTTCAATCACGAAGCTGTACTCATACTGCTTGGCCGGCAGGGTGTATTCCCGATGCGGCTGAGCACCCCAGCTGTCGTCTCCGCCGACGCCCATCTGCTTGTAGTCGATGTTTACCGTCAGGAAATCCCGCACCGGCAGTTCGACGGGATGTTTGGCCTTTTCGAGGTCCTCCATCGACCACGGCCAGGCACTGACGTACAGAAGCGGCAGTCCGGTGATTTTGAGTCCTTGTCCCATTCTGTTGGTCAGCGTCATCCAGCGGACATCGGTCTTGTTGCCGTATTCCTGCGGGCGGACGTACATATGTTTGGGGTCTGTCACAATCTCTTCATAAATGCCGACAGCCGCTCCGGCCAGCCGGTCCCAGTAGCTTTCATGCGGACCCCGTCCGTACCAGCGGAGCAGGGCAAACTGACGCGGGATTTTCATCTGCATCCCGAACCGCGGCATTTCCGGCAGCTCTCCGACGGCCGTAAACTGATTGTGGACAAGGATTTCTCCGCCCGAGAACACCTGATACTTCAGAGCCAGTTTGGAATCGCCCGCCTTTAAGGTCAGCTCGAACCGGACTTCCACCTGTCCGTCGTTGATTTTTTCCACCACGGCCGAATCGACTTTCGGTTCCTGAGCGGCGGTCTTCCAGACCCGAAGGCGGCGCGGCATTTTGTTGCCGTTGTCGTTATCCGTCGGCACCCGCCAGAAGTTCGGCACCAGCGGTTCGACGAGCATCTCCTGGTCATTGATTTTGTAGGAAACCAGTGCGCCCATCGACTTGCTGAACATTGCCGAGAACCCCTCGCCGTGAATGCGGATGACCTCATAGGTTTCCGAAACATTCAGGGCCGGGCTTTGGAGATTCGGCTGCGGCAGGGGCACAGGACGCGTGCGTTCCTTCAGGATCAGCTGTTCCCACGCCAGCAGATGGCCGCGCGGGGCCCACGTCTGTTCCTCTGCCAGCCGGAAGAAGACCGTCAGATGATACTCACAGTCCGGGTTCCAGCGAATGTCGGGCAGGGGGATTGAAACCGTTTTTCGTCCGGCCGGAGCTATATCCAGGCGTCCCAGTTTGCCTTGGGCGATTACCGCTCCGTTTTCCGTCAGTTCCCAGTCGGCCTCCAGCAGATCTTTCAGGTTGGTAAAGACATATTTGTTTTGAATCTCCACCAGCCCTTTGGCCAAATCAGCCGGATGCACCGCAACATTCTGATAGACCTTCTTGACCTCGTAGAGATGCGGATTGGGTTTGCGGTCGGGCTGAACCAGACCGTTGCAGCAGAAGTTGCCGTCATTGGGCTGGTCACCGAAGTCGCCTCCATAGGCCCAGAAATCTCGGCCGGTGTCCGGGTCTTTTTTCCGCAGTCCCTGGTCCACCCAGTCCCAGATAAACCCGCCCTGGAGGGCCCTGTATTTTTCGATAACGACCCAGTAGTCGGCCAGGTTGCCGCAGCTGTTGCCCATGGCGTGCGAATATTCGCACAGAATCAGCGGACGATAAATATCTTTCCGTTTGGCATAGGCCTCAATCTGATGAATCCGGGCGTACATCGGGCAGACAATATCGGTCAGGGGACGCTCCCGCGCCGGCTCGTACTGGACCGGACGGCTCGGGTCGCGCTGATGAATCCAGTCGCTGGTTGCCTCAAAGTTGGCCCCGTCTCCCGCTTCATTGCCCAGCGACCAGATAATCACACAGGCATGATTTTTGTCCCGCTCCACCATATTCTTCGTACGGTCCAGATGGGCTTCTTTCCACAGCGGGTCATTGCCCAGCGAATCAAACAGATTCGAATAGTTCATCAGGGCGTGCGATTCGATATTGGCCTCATCGATAATATACAGCCCGTATTCATCGCACAAATCGTACCACATCGGGACATCCGGATAATGGCAGGTGCGCACTGCATTGATGTTGTGCTGCTTCATCAGGCAAATGTCCCGAATCATCGATTCGCGGCTGACGGTATGCCCTGTATCCGGGTCGTGCTCGTGCCGGTTGACTCCTTTCAGGTACACATATTTGCCGTTGACCAGCAGCACGCCGTCTTTAATCTCCACCTTGCGGAAGCCCACATTGCAGCCGACGGCCTCTTTGCCCAATGTCAGAACCAGCCGATAAAGATGCGGCGTTTCCGCCGTCCATTTGAGCGGGTTTTTCACATCGGTCTGCATTTCGAGGGTGATTTCCTGTCCGGCCGGAATCCGCTTCGGTGCCGAGGCCGCCTTCATAGATGCAATCGGCTTGCCGGTTTTGTCAAACAGAACCCCTTCCAGTTTCGGAAGAGAGGCATCCGATTTTCCGTAATTGATAATCGCTGCCGTGACGTTCAGGACGGCATCCTGATAGGACCCATCCAATTCAGTTTTGACAAAGAGGTCCCGGATGTGAACGGTCGGGGTCGAATACAGGTACACATCCCGGAAGATACCGCTCATTCGCCAGAAATCCTGGTCTTCCAGATAAGAACCGTCGGAAAAACGGTACACCTCGGCGGCAAGGATATTGTCTCCTTTTTTCAGATAAGGCGTAATGCGGAACTCCGCCGGAGTCCGGCTGTCCTGGCTGTAGCCGACTTTTTGTCCGTTAATCCACAGATAAAAGGCGGATTCCACTCCGTCGAAGACGAGGAAGACTTCCCGCCCCTTCCACTCGTCGGGAACGGTAAAGGTTGTCCGATATGACCCGACGGGGTTGCGCGTTTTGAATGTCGTAAAGTGCTGCGGCGGTGTGCCCATCACGCGGGGCGGGTCTTTGTGGAACGGATAGGTGACGTTGGTGTAAATCGGCACGTCATATCCCTGCATCTGCCAATTGGACGGCACGGGGATTTCATTCCAGTCGTTCACGGAAAATTCGGGCTTGTAGAAGTCGGCCGGACGGCTCTGGGGGTCCGGGGACCAGTGAAATTTCCATTTGCCGTTCAGCGAGCGATAATACGGACTCTGGGCCCGTTCGAGGGTGCGTGCCTGCTCGGCTTTCTCAAACGGCATCAGCGTCGCATGAGCCGGCTCTTTGTTGATTCGGAAAACAGCCGCATTCTCCCAGTCCGGCAGGGCTTCTTCGGCAAAGGCCCAGGCGGAAGCAAACAAACTCAAAAGGGTGAGTTTCCGGATGATTGTGAAATGATTCATTGTGATTCTCCCTGACCGTTCGGCGGTCTTTTGATGGTTCATTCCCTTTCAAACAAACCCGCAACCACGGAAAGGGACTATATCCGGCCCGGCGTCGGATGTCAACCTTTTCAGAGGTTCGAATGGACTCGCTCTTTCGAAAAAAAATTTTTTCGGTACAATCAAAAATTATGAACAGCAGGACAGAACACTGGATTGAATTGGATAAACAATACCTATGGCATCCGTTTACGCCGATGAGCGTCTGGCTTGCCGGCGAACCGGTCATTATTGAACGGGGCGAGGGCTTTTACCTGATGGATACGGAGGGCCGCCGGTATATCGACGGCATCAGTTCCCTCTGGTGCAATGTGCACGGCCACCGCGTCCCCGAAATTGATCAGGCGATTCGAGACCAGCTGGAGCAGATTGCCCACAGCACCCTGCTGGGCCTGGGGCAGACCCGTTCCATCGAACTGGCCGAAAAACTGGTGCAGATTGCCCCCAAAGGCCTCTGCAAGGTTTTTTATTCCGACAGCGGCGCCACCGCCGTCGAAATCGCCCTGAAGATGGCCTATCAATACTGGCAGAATCTCGGCTGCAAAGAACGAACCCACTTTATTGCCGTCCAGGAGGCCTATCACGGCGACACCATCGGCTCGGTCAGTGTCGGCGGAATGGAGCTGTTTCACGGCATCTTTAAATCGCTTCTGTTTGAAACCTATTTCGTCCCCAGTCCGCATCCGTACCGCTTCGAGGGCACGCCGCAGCAGTGTGCGGAGTTTTCTCTGGAGAATCTGGAGTTTCTGCTTCGGCGTCATCCGGGACAGATTGCGGGGATTATCCTCGAGCCGCTGGTGCAGGGGGCGGCGGGCATGCTCGTCCATCCGCCCGGATTTCTTACGGAGGTCCGCCGTCTGGCTGACCGCTATGATGTGCTGCTGATTGCCGATGAGGTGGCGACGGGTTTTGGGCGCACCGGCCGGATGTTCGCCTGCGAACACGAACAGGTCTGCCCGGACCTGATGTGTCTGGCCAAGGGCATCACCGGCGGGTACCTGCCGCTGGCGGCCACGCTGACGACGCAGAAGATTTTCGATGCCTTTCTGGGCCGTCCGGAGGAGTTCAAGACCTTCTTTCACGGGCACACCTACACCGGCAACGCCCTGGCCTGTGCGGCGGCCTTGGCCTCTTTGCAGCTGTTTGAGAAGCATCAGGTTCTGGAGCGGATGCCCCCCAAAATCGACGCTATCCGCGCCGCCCTTGGGCGGATTCAGGATTTGCCGTATGTCGGCGATGTCCGTCAGTGCGGCCTGATGGCGGGCATTGAGCTGGTTTGCGACAAAAAAACCAAGGAGCCGTTTGCGTACAGGCATACGCTCGGCGCCAAAGTCTGTGCGGCAATGCGGCCCAAAGGAGCAATGATGCGTCCGCTGGGCAATGTGATTGTCCTGATGCCCGCTCCGGCGATGGATTTGCCGACCCTGCAGACATTGCTGGATATTGTGGAAGAAACCATTCGCAACGATGTTCCGAAAATTGTTCGAGGTCTTGAACCATGACGCTGTCTCTGAATCTGCCGCGAAAACCCGGTCTGTTTATCACCGGCACGGATACCGGCGTGGGCAAAACGCTCATTGCCGGGGCGATCGCCCGTCTGCTGGCCGAACAGGGGCTGCGGGTCGGTGTATTTAAACCCGTTGCCAGCGGCTGCCGGCGGACCCCGCAGGGGCTGGTGAGCACGGATGCGGAGTTTCTGGCCGCCTGTTCGCAGGCCGACTGGCCGCTGGAGGTGGTCAATCCGCTTGCCTTTGAGATTCCCGCCGCCCCGATTACGTGCAGCCGTCTGGAAAACCGCTTTCTGGATTACGGGCGCATCAGCTGGGCCTGGCGGCAGTTGTGTGAACAGGCCGATGCCGTCATCGTCGAGGGCATCGGCGGGGCGATGGTTCCGCTGACGGAAGGCGAGACGGTCCTTGATTTGGCGGTGGAGTTCGACCTGCCGACGCTCATTGTGGCCCGTCCGCGTCTGGGCACGATTAATCATTCCCTGCTGACCATCAAGGCCGTCCGCGATGCCGGTTTGCCGCTGGCGGGCGTTGTCATCAGCGGGTATAATGCCGCGCAGGCCGATATTGCCGAGCAGACTGCACCGGATGTGATTGCTCAGGTGGGGCAGACGACTGTATTCGCTGTCATTGATTATGACCCGCAGGCCTCCGTCGAAGAAGGCCGGCTGGGAACAGCCGCCCTCCAGGCCTTGTCCATATGGGATTGGAAAGCACTGATTCAATGCTGAAGAGAAAGGAGATACAAATGGTTAAGCAGGCAGTCGGATTGGTTTGGGTTTGCATGGTTTCCGTTTCTGCCGCGGCTCAGGAGCCGTGGAAGCCGCTCTTTAACGGCAAAGACCTGACCGGCTGGCAGCAGAAGGGCGGCCAGGCCGTGTACACCGTCGAGGACGGAGTCATTGTCGGCACAACCGTGCTGGATACGCCCAACAGCTTCCTGTGCACGCAGCAGTTTTATTCCGATTTTATTCTCGAATTGGAGTTCAAAGTGGATCCCAAGCTCAATTCCGGCATCCAAATCCGCTCCCACAGCGTCCCGGAGTACAACAACGGCCGGGTGCACGGCTATCAGGTCGAAATCGACCCGTCGGACCGGGCCTGGACGGCGGGGATTTACGACGAGGCGCGGCGCGGCTGGCTGGCTACGCTCGAGAAGAATCCGCCGGCCCGCGCGGCCTTCCGGCAGAATGAATGGAATCACCTGCGTATTGAAGCTGTCGGGGATGTCATCCGCACGTGGATTAACGGCGTGCCGGCGGCCCATCTGTCCGATTCGCTCACTCCCAACGGTTTTATCGCCCTGCAGGTTCACACCGTCGGCTCCGACAAATCCAAAGAGGGCATTCAGGTCCGCTGGCGCAACATCCGCATCATTGACGAAAATGCCGCGGCGTATTTGAAACCGATGCCGCTGCCTCTGACATCGATGGATTATCAGCTGGGCAATCTGGAAGCCCCGCAGGGCTGGGTGTATCTGTTTGACGGCAAAACCCCAACCGGCTGGCGGAGTGCCCGCGGGCCGGACTTTCCCAAACAGGGCTGGGTGATTGAGAACGGCGTGCTGACGGTGCTGGACAACGGCGGCAAGGAGTCCGCCGGCGGCGGCGACATCATCACCGTTGAACGCTACAGCGATTTCGAGCTGCAGCTGGAGTTCAAACTGTCCCCCGGGGCCAACAGCGGCATCAAATACTTCGTCCAGCCGGACCTGAACAAAGGCCCCGGTTCAGCCATCGGTCTGGAATACCAGCTGCTCGATGACCTGCGGCATCCGGATGCCAAGGCGGGCAGTCAGCCCGGCAGCCGGACGCTGGCTTCTCTGTATGACTTAATCGCCGCCGACAACAAAGACCTGCGGCCCATCGGACGCTGGAACCATGCCCGCATCATTTCCAAAGGCACACACGTGGAGCACTGGCTCAACGGCCGCAAGGTCCTCGAATATGAACGCAAAACGCCGGAATTCCGCAAACTGGTGCAGGAGAGCAAATACAAAATCTGGCCGGATTTCGGCGAATGGGATTCCGGACACATCCTGCTGCAGGACCACGGCAACCAGGTCTCGTTCAAAAATATCAAAATCCGCCTGCTGAAGTGAATTATTCTTCAATAAGCAGGTGCCAGCGGGGCGGGACGAAATAGGCCTCGCATCGGCAGCCGAGCATCGCGGCCATATTTTCGGAGGTGATGGTTTCCTCCTGCGTGCCGGCGGCCAGGACTTTGCCGTCCTTGAGCAGCAGCACGTGCGAAATCCACGGGCCGATTTCTTCGATATGGTGCGTCACAAACAGGATGGACGGGGCATCCGGCTGGGAAACCATGTATTCGATATCTTTCAGAAACCGCACACGCGCCGCCGGGTCCAGTCCGGAACAGGGCTCGTCCAGAATCAGCAGCGTCGGCCGGCAGACCAGGGCCCGGGCAATCATCACTTTCTGCTGTTCGCCCTGGGAGAGCGTCTGGTAGGACTGTTCGGCGATGGATTCAGCACGCAGACGACTCAGGGCCGTCCGGGCCTGCTGCATTTCTTCGGGACTGGGCCGGCGGTACAGCCCGAGCGTGGCGTCCAGGCCGGAGGCAACCACCTCAATCGCCTTGTCCTGAGCGGGCAGCCGCTGCTGCAGAGTCGAGCTGACCAGCCCGATGGTGCGGCGGAGTTTGCGGATGTCCGTAGCGCCGAAGGTCTGCTGCTGGACCACGACCCGTCCGAAGGTCGGCCATTCATAGCCGGCCAGGATTTTCAGCAGCGTGGTTTTGCCGGAGCCGTTGGCCCCCAGCAGCGCCCAGTGCTCCCCGCGCTGCACCTGCCAGCTGATGCCGTCCAGAATCGTCCGGTTCTTCCGGCAAAAGCAAACCTCTTCGAGCTGAATGACGGAATCCATAAAGTTACATTCGCCGGAAGGACCGTCCGGTCAGCCGCTCGTACGCTTCGATGTATTTGGCGGAGGTTTTCGCGACAATCTCTTCGGGCAGCTCCACCCCCGGACCGGATTTGTTGAAACGGATGTCCTCCAGATAGTTGCGGACAAACTGCTTGTCGAAGCTTTCCTGATCACGGCCGGGCTGATATTTGTCCGCGGGCCAGAAGCGCGACGAATCGGGCGTGAGCACTTCATCAATCAGGATAATCCGACCGTCCAGCTCGCCCCATTCAAATTTGGTATCGGCCAGGATGATGCCGCGTGAACGGGCATACTCGCCTGCCTTGCGGAAGATTTCGATGCTTTTGGTTCGCACATACTCGGCCCTGTCGCGGCCCAGGATTTTCACGCATTGCTCAAAGGAGATATTTTCATCATGCTGTCCCTGTTCGGCCTTGGTGGCGGGGGTGAAAATCGGCTCCGGCAGTTTGTCGCACTGTTTGAGGCCGTCCGGCAGCCGGATTCCGCAGACGGTTCGGCTCTGCTGATATTCTTTCCAGCCGGAGCCGGCCAGATAACCCCGCACGACGCATTCGACCGGCAGGACGCGGGTTTTTTTGACGAGCATCGAGCGGCCGGCCAGCTGCGCAGGATGACTGCGAAACGGCTCCGGAAACTCCTGAACCTCCATCGATATCAGGTGGTTTTCCACATCGCTGCCGAGAAAGTCGAACCAGAATTTGGAGATTTGTGTGAGCACCTGCCCCTTGTAGGGGATGCCGGTCTTCATAATCACGTCGAAGGCGCTGATTCGGTCGGTGGCGGCAATCAGCAGCTTGTCGCCCAGGTCGTAAATGTCCCGCACCTTGCCCCGCCGGGCCGATGTGCCGGGAATATTTGTTTGCAAGATAACATTGGCCATATCGTTTTTCCTGTTTTTTGAGGGTTTTCGGCAGACATAGTAGGGGGTTCGAACCCGTTCGTCAACACAAATGCCGCAATTCGTACAATGCAGTCAACAGTTATCAGTGTTCAGGAAGAAGGGAAGAGAGAGGGTGTGAGCGCGGGGCTGTCTTTTGCGCAGGGATTTTCTGCGGGGCAGCGCCATAGGTCTGTCCTGTTCGGTGTTTATGAATGAAGCCGCCGCAGAGAGCGGAGAATCATTTGCAGAACAATTACGGCTCGGAGGGGGCCTGAATGTCCTCCGTGAGCCATTGTCCAGCCAGGATTGACAGGTCTTCCAGAGCCACCCGGCCGTCCCGGTTCAAATCCGCCGAAGGACGGTTTCGAATATACGGATAGGTCTGGTGTTCCCCGATTTCCCAAAGGTTGATGAAATCCCAGCCGGCGTCGATGTAGGTTGCACTTTGCTTCATTTGGGCGGTTGTCTTGCCGGTGCCTCCGGCGCTGGTGTTTTGCCCGCTGACCTGCATATCCCAGAAGGAATTGGCAATGACGGCGCCGCTATTGAGGCCGACCAGACCGCCGACATTCGGGGTGCTTGTGCTCGGCGGCTGGACGAGTCCGGCCGCATAGCACTTGGCGATTAGGGTGGCTGAACCAGCCGTCCAGCCGACCAGCCCGCCTATGGCTTCCGCTGTACCGCCCAACGGATCGAGGACGCCGATTACGGAGGCCTGTGAATAGCTGTAGTAAAGTACGGCGTCCGCAAAATACCCGGTTATTCCCCCGACATAGCGGTTGCCGGTTACAGTTCCCATCACCCGGCATCCGAGCAGGGCTGATTGGGGAGCGATGCTGCATCCGGCAATTCCGCCGACGTAAGCGATGCCTTTGACGCTTCCGGTCCAGCCGCAGTTCTCGAGAACGGACGACTCGGCTCGTCCGACCAGTCCGCCGACCCAGAACCGGCCTTCTGCATATCCATTCTCAATGCGCAAGTCCCGGATTCTGGCTCCGGCAAGCCATCCGAAGAGTCCGACGTTGTCCTCCATTGGTCGGCTGAGCTGGACGTTGCTGATGGACCATCCCTCTCCATGAAAGACGCCGGTAAACTTTGTGGTGACGGTGCCGACCGGTGTGAGGGCGATTCCCGTCAAATCCAAATCTCCGGTGAGCTGAAAGTGCTTGTCCCAGTCCTGCGGTGTAGTCATCAGGACCTGCCAGTCCGCCGGTGCGGATATCCGATAGGGATTGCCTTCTGTGCCGTCGCCTCCCCCGCTGTAAACGCCCGCTGAAACCATTCCTGCCAGAAACAACAGAACCGCCGTCATTGTTTTCTTCATCATCGCCTCTTTCTCCGATTAAAAAATCTGCCCAGATGCACACTTTGCCTAAAACAACATTTATTTATACGAAAAATTTCGTGAAATTGGAAACTTTTTTGCACCCGTGCCGGAAGGGTTTATCGGACGGAGAAGGACGTAAGGTTTTGATGAGATTGTAGTTGCAAAAAAGGAAGAACGTGTTCGTTTTTTAAAACCAGCCCTGAGGAAGCAATTTTTTCCGGTGTTGCTGCCGGGTAAGGAGCGATTTGAGGTTTAAAAAAGGGGGAAACGGCGTAGAATGAACGGACTATGCGTGCTGATTTGCTGCAATCTATCCGGCAGCCGGACTGGAACGGACGCGTGCTGATTCTCAAGCCGTCGTCGATGGGAGATATTGTGCACGCCCTGCCGGTGCTGGCGGCACTGCGGCGGGCACGTCCGAAGGTGCATATCTCATGGATGGTGCGGACGGAGTTGGCCGGACTTTTTGAGTGCGTAGCCGGCGCGGATGAGCTGATTTTGTTTGACCGGCGGACGATGGGCCGCTGGTGGACGGCGGCGGGCGTTCGGGAAACGGCGGCGTTTCTCCGGCGGTTGCGGCAGGGGCGCTATGACCTTGTGCTTGACCTGCAGGGCCTGCTGCGGTCCGGTTTGTTTGGGTGGCTGAGCGGCTGTCGGGTGCGGCTGGGCCTTCAGGAGGCACGGGAAGGAGCACGGCTGTTTTATACGCATACAGCCCCGATGCCGGAATCGGCGCATATTTTTGATGCCTATGACGTTCTTTTAAAGATGCTCGGAATGTCAATAGAGCCGCTTGAGTTTGGACTGCGGATCAGCGACCGGGCTCGGCAGGATGCAGATGTCTTGCTGAAAGCGGAGGGGCTTGCGGACAATCGGTTTGCCGTGCTGGCGGCCGGGTCGGCGCATGGGCGCAAGTGCTGGCCCGCGGAGCGGTTTGCCCGGGTTGCCGCCTGTCTGCATCGGGAGGCAGGGCTGGCCGCTGTGCTGATCGGCTCGGCGGGCGAGCGGCCTTTGGCGGAGCGGATTCAGCAGGCGGCGGGTGTGCCGGCGGCGGTGCTGGCCGGACGCACGAGCATTTCGCAGCTGGCGGCCCTGCTGGAGCGGGCGGCGATTGTCATCGGCAACGATACCGGGCCGACGCATCTGGCGGCGGCGCTGAATGTGCCGACGGTGATGATGTTCGGGCCGACCAATCCGGCTCGGCTGTTCCCGCGCGGCAGACTTTGTGCGGTTGCGGCGGTCAATCCGTGGGGACGCGGCCGGGCGATTGACAATCCGCAGCCCGAGTACCGGATTGAAAACGTCCCGGTCGAGCAGGTCCTCCAAGCCGTCCAATCGCTTCTGAAACGATAAAAGGCCCCGAGCGAAAACTCAGGGCCTTTCGGGTTTTTTCAAATGGCTGCCTTATTCGGTCATCAGCCACTGCTGAGCAAAGATCGCCAGGTCGGGCATATCCACTTTGCAGTCGTGGTTGAGGTCTGCCGACAGCGAAGAGCAGGGCGGGGCCTGATTGGTCGTCAGTTCGAACGCCAAATCCCAGCTGACGCCGATGGGAAACTCGAGTGGCTGGCCGAAGGCGAATACTGATTTGCCGACCTGCAGGGGATTGGGCGGCCACAAGGACCCGTCCGGATGCCGCACCTGCAGAATCTGTACGGCATCATCCATAAAGAAATGCTCGCGGGTCTTCCACCCCCACGGGTACATCGGCGGATATTGCGGGTCGTAGATTGCGGTGATGCTCAGCCAGTAGATGCGCGGCTGCTGCGGGTCTTCCAGCGGGGGCTGGCGGAACCATTCATCCTGACTGAGCAGCTGATTGAACTGGAAGCAGGCCTCGTTTTCCATCTGGCTGCGGGGGTCCTTGTCGTATCCCGCAAAGTTCCAGACGAAATTATCACAGTAGTTTTCCCACACGAGCGTTCCCGGGTGGCTGAATCCGGGGAATTGCGGGTCGGCCCCTTTGGGCACATCGGTCCAGATGCCGATGTGGAAGGCCTTGGGCAGAAGCCATGCCGGGATGGTCGGCTGCGTCCAGCCCTGGAACGAGCCCCACCAGTGGATATCCGTAATGGGCCGTTCGTCTTTGCATTCGAAGTCGTCAGCCATAATCATTCGAGGGGGAATATAAACGGACAGCTCATCCCAGCCGAGGATGATGCCGTCTGCCATTTCGACCGGCGGCTGGCTGTACTTGACAAAGGATTTGGTGTTGACCAGTCCGCCGCCTCCGCCGTTATTGGGGGTCACCTGCATATTGTCCCAGGCATTCCAGTAGAAAAACTGGGAGCCGCCGGGAACGGGCGGAGGAAAGACGCCGGGGGTGTTGTGAAAGGTTTCACTGATGAAGACCGAAGCGACCTGACTCATATCGAAATTGGGATTGAAGGCGAAGGCCGCCGCCGGCGGATTGGAAGAGTTCAGGCCCAGGCCGGGAACGTTGGCGGTGTTGATGGTGATGGTGGTGGCCGGCGGGGCCGTGGGGATATTGGCCGGGTTGTTCCAGGTCCACGAACATTGATTGCCGTTGATGTCAGTCAGGCCGAAGGAGACCATCACGATGGCCGCCGGCGGATGAACGGTCAGTTTGAGTGTGCAGTTGCGAAGGTCGGGGTCAAGACCGTATTCGAATTTCCAGGCGGAGGCGTAATTGTTCTCGGGCAGACTCGGCTCGCCCCAGGCCATAACCAGACAGGCCTCTTCGGGCCAGATTCCCCCGCCGCCTCCGCCCCCGCCGTCATAAACATGCAGTTCCGGCGGCAGAAAGATGCTCGGCGCGGGAAGTTCTCCTTCCACCAGATATTCCTCCCGCTGGAGCATATACTCCGTCCATTCGTGAGGCATTGCGGGCTTAATCTTGTTCTGCTCCGGGCTGGTGCCGTACAGCGCTTCCTCCCACTCGGTTTGGGAATCAAGCAGGAAGTAGGGCTCTGCAAAAAGCATCGGCCCCAGCGCGCACAAGATCCCTATCCACAGCCAGTGTTTCATACTTGTACCCTCCATAAAAAAAGGAAACAGTATTGTTTACGCCGACTTAGGATGCAAAACGGAATGCATAGAAAGAGGGCGTCCGCATTTTGAGTAATTGGCCACCCAACACGCTGTTTGCTCCTTGATGGTCGTAAAAATCGCCTCCTTGAAATTACCAACTCGGCAGGTCAATCGGTGTGAATAGGGCAATTTCAAATATAACGGAAGTATTTCACGGATACGGGGATTTGTCAAGGAAAAACTTGTGTGCGTAAATCGGGCCGCAATGCTTGATAGAGGATTTGTTTGTTTTTATCAGGGAAAATACGGATAAACGAGCAGGGATAGTTCCTGATTGTTCCAAAAGGGCTCGGATTTTCTTGACCAATTCTGAGGAGAATAGATAAATTTTTAGGAGCAGCATCAGATGGCAACATCAGGGCAATCGGTGAAAGAATAAAAATTAGGCAGGAGACAATCAGGGCAAGGCAGACGGATCAGGAGTCCTTCGCGTAAGAGTTATCCCCCACCTTGCCGCTGACGGAGACGGCGGAGTCTATCCAAAAAGAGTTCGGCTATGCATTCAGAGTATGGCGCGTGAGGGGATGATGTAAGAAGATTGTTGGGATGTCTTGCCGCAGGGAGGGCAGCCGGGATGTTGGCCGCATTTAAGGTAATTTCTCTCTTTTA